>OHQI01000001.1_pt1 | contig 63678 bp, 43 predicted proteins | sample 1577911 | NCBI WGS metagenome assembly OHQI01 (sample SAMEA3879502, study PRJEB24766) | human gut metagenome | biome: human-associated habitat; feature: feces | place: USA | collected 1985/1987
AAGCAGTATATTTGACGAGCGTCACTACTTTCGATGATGGCGGGAGTGATGTGTCGAGTTACTAGCGCGGATAATAGTGCACCGTAATAAAAATCGGCAGTGTTCAGATTGGGCAAGCAAATTCCTCCTCGCAAATTCCATTGTTTGTATAGTAGCACGGGCAGGCGGAAATTGTCAAATAAATACGATATTGGATGTAATTAAAATTGAGTATATCTGCTTTCGCGTAAAAGGCTCCCCCGGACGGGGGAGCCTTTTGGCGTTATTGCGGCATCCAGTCCGCCATTTCCGGGGCCGGGTCATGGATGACCCAGTCCGTTTCCTTTTCGTACATACTTAGCCGCCCGTGCTTTCGATAAAATGCCGTATCTGCGAACATACACAGCAAAGCAAGCAGCGGAAGCTCCTGCGCGGCAACGCTATCGTCAATGCAGAGCGTATACTGCCGCCGCTCCATCCACGTTTCTGCGCTGCGCTGAAATTTCGCAATTTGCCGCTCGCCCCTGCACACAGAGCAGGTGCGGTGACTGTGCAGCCGCAGCGTGTAGCGGGCCGTGCCGCATTGCAGAACACTGGCGCGCGCTTCTCGATCATAGCGCAGAGAACCGCAGAGACATCCATCATGCGTGAGCCGGAAGGGGACGCGGATCACTAGTCGAAGGAGCGGGAGACAGGCAAGGAGCCGCAGCAGCCAGTTCTTTTGCGCCAATATCCATGTTCCTGGGACGCCGTCGGCACGCCGGACAGATAGTTTTTGCAGCAGAAAGCCTCCGGTGCAGCGCGCTTGTCCGCTGAGCTGCGTGCCCTGAAAGCTGTAGACCAGCCGGGCGTTTTTCAGCGCACGCTGGATGTGAAGAGTCCGCATCGGCAGTGACCTCCTATTCAGTCCAGCAGCGCGAGCGCCTGCAGGACGGCCGCGGCCGAGATGTCGGCCGCGTGCTGCTCAAACTGCTCGAACGACGCGGCGGCCGTGCCGTCGGCAAGGTCGGAGATCGCGCGCACCACGGCAAACGGCACGTCGCTCATGCTTGCCGCCTGCGCGACTGCGCCGCCCTCCATCTCCGCCGCCATGGCGGCCGGGAACGCGCGGCGGAGGGCGGCCTTCGCCGCCGCGCCGGAGATGAACTGGTCGCCCGTGGCGATCAGCCCCCGGTGCACCCGCTGCGCGCCGGCAGCGTCGCCCGCCGTGCGTGCCAGCAGCGCCGAGAGCGGCTCGTCGGGCGTGAACACCGTCGGTGTGCAGGGGTCGCCCATGCACAGGCAGCCGCGCACGAAGCCGATGGGCGCGGCGTCAAAATCGTGCTGCACGAGCCCGTCGGCCACCACGATGTCGCCCACGGCAAGCCCCGCGCCGAGCCCGCCCGCGATGCCGGTGTTGATGACCGCCGCGGGCGCGAACCGGTCGATGAGCACCTGCGTGCAGCGCGCCGCGCTGACTTTGCCGATGCCGCACCGGACGAGCACGACCGGCCGGCCGCTGAGCAGCCCCGTGTGAAATGTGAGCCCCTGCACGGTCTCCCGTGCGGGCTGCGCAAGCGCCGCGATGAGCGCGGCGAGCTCGGAATCCATGGCGCCGATCACGCCGATCCGGCCATAAGACATGGCGATCTCTCCTTCCGAAAGCGCGGCCACGGCCGCGCCGTTTTTTGTCCACCTTAATCCATCCGCGCGCCGGTGTCAAGCTTGGGCGCTGTGCGGTCATTTTTTGCCGCCTACTTGCAGCATTCTTGTTTCTGGTATACAATAACGGTATCTTCCATGACTTTTTCTGCAAATCCGGACAAGGAGTCAAACCGATGCTTCAACTTGCAGTGTGTGATGATGAGGCCGTCTGCCTGAGGCAGACCGCGGATATCCTGCGCGCGGCGCTGGGGGACACGCCGCATCAGCTCAAAACGTTTCAAAATGCGCCCGCCGTGCTGCATATGCTCGCCGAGGACGGTTACCGGCCGGACATCGCCGTGCTGGACATCTGCATGGGCGAGCTCGACGGCATCTCCCTCGCCAAGGAGATCAACCGTCTCGCGCCCGCCTGCCGCGTGATCTTCCTGTCGAGCTACGCGGGCTATCTCATGGACGCATATGAGGCCGAGCACATCTATTACGTGCTCAAGTCGGACGAGGCGGCGCGCCTGCCGGTCGCGCTGCGCAAGGCGCTGGGCGCGCTCTCGACCGAGAAAACGCTCACGCTCCGGCGCGGCGGCAGCTATCAGCGCGTCGGGCTCGACACGGTGCTGTATCTCGAGCGCTCGCTGCACAAGATGCTTGTGCACACCACCGACGGCGATCTCGAGACGACGCAGAGCCCGCAGGCCCTGCTCGCGGGCGACGTGGCGGACGAGTTCATCCGCTGCCACCAGAGCTTCTGGGTCAACTGCCGGGCGATCGTTGGCATGGAGCACGAGACCTTCTGCCTGAGCGACGGCACGCGCGTGCCCATCAGCCGCTCGTATCGCAAGAATGCGCGCGAGGCGTTTTTCCGGCTGCTGGCCGGGCGCACCGCGCGGCTGGATGTACCGGAGGGCGCGGCCGATGGCGTATAACGGTTTCTGGGCGGACTTTTTGTTCAACACCGGCGTTGTGGCGGCGTGGTGCGTGTTTTTGTGGCGCGTGCTCGACGGGCCGCGTTTTTCGTGGTGGGGCACGGCGCTGCTCACGCTCGTGATCGATGCCGCCTACCTGTTGCCGGTACTGCTGCTGACGACGGCGGGCAGCGCGCTGCGCCTGCTGCTGTATCCGGCGGGGGCGCTGGCGCTGGCGTTTCTGCTCTTTTACGGCAAGCCGGGGCGAAAGCTGCTCGCGGTCGCGGCGGAGCTGACTGCGTCAGTGCTGGTGGAGATGCTGTTTTCCGCCGCCACCATGCGCGCGGCGGACTTTCAGATGGACGCGCACTATTCCGTCTGGGCAGACCCGCACGCGGTGCTGTACGGCGGGGTGTTCCTGCTGTTTCTGGCGCTGGTGCTGCTGGTGGTCAGCCTGCCGTTTCTGCGCGCGCGGAATAACCTCTCCGGCCGGCAGCTGCTGGTTTTCTCCGTCTTTCCGGTCACGCAGATCCTCTGCTCCGCCGCCATTCAGGCGCTCATCTTCTATCCGCCGCGGTATGAGTACACGTCGGTGCTGCTGGTCGTGACGGCGCTGTTTCTGGTGTCCGACTCGCTGCTCTTTCGCACCATGGTGCGCACCGAGCAGCGTGTGCAGCTCGAGGTGGAAAACGAGCTGCTGGAGTCGCAGCTCGATGCGCAGCTCGCGCACTACGGCGATCTCACCGCGCAGTACGAGCAGATCCGCGCCATGCGCCATGACATTTCGCACCATCTGAACACCATCAACGCGCTTTTGCAGGCGGGCAACCTGCAGGCTGCCTCGGAGTATTCCGAGCAGCTGCTGCCGGCGCAGACGTACAGCTCCCGCCTCGGCAGCTGCCGCAACCCGGTCGTGGACGCGTTTTTGTATACGCGCACGCAGGAGGCCGAGCTGCGCGGCGTCCCGGTGCGGGCGGACGTGTCGCTGCCGGTGGAGCTGCCGGTGTCGAACACCGACCTCATCGTCGCGTTCGGCAACCTGCTCGACAACGCCTTGGAAGCCTGTAGCGGCATTCCGGATGCGGCGATCACGCTGCGCGCGTACATGGATAAGGGCTATCTCGTCATTCAGGAGTCGAACCCCGTCCGCGCCCGGCAGCCGCAGGGCAAGAAGCCCCGGCGCATCCCGGAGCTGGAGCGCGGGGTGGGCTTTCGTGTGCTCAGCAGCCTCGCCGCGAAGTATGACGGCAGCTTCCGGCACACGTGCGAAAACGATACCTACACCGTTACGCTCCTGCTCCGTGCGGCCGCTGCGGGTGTACCTGCCGTACCCGCGCACGTGTAATTGCAGATATGGATCCGAAAAGGCTCCGGCTTCGGCCGGAGCCCTTTTCATTTGTCGGGAAATCGCTTGTGATTTCCCGACAAAAAGGCTGTAGTCTGAGAAGTATTTTCTTCGCCGCACATGTCGCCGAAGAAAATGATCGGACTTTCTTTCACCGCGCCATTGGCGAAAGGCTGCGAGGCATTTTGACCTTTGACATACGAGGGGCTCCGGATTCGGCCGGAGCCTTTTGTCTTGGCGCGCAAAAATGTGTTATTTCTGCGCGGAAATATGCCGATTGTGCAGAGCACATGTAAATTCGCGGCCGAAATGCTATATTTCTTCCATGAAGGAACGGAGCGCGCGGCGCGCTGCTCCGCGAGAGGGAGAGAGATCACAAGTGGCCGAAGTATTGAATATATGTATCGTGGACCCCAGCACGATCTGGCGGCACACGGCGAGAGAGATCCTCTGCCGGGAGCTGGACGCCAATGGGGTGCGCGTGTGTGTGGATGAATTCTACGCGCCGGAGTCGATGACGTCCGACGGCGGATGTGCGTACTACGACGTTGTGCTGGCGGATATTTCCGACCGGCAGACGCGGGAGCAGTATTTGCGCTTTTTCCGGGACCTGCGCCTCACGAGCCCGCAGACGAAACTGATCTTCCTGTCGGCAGATCCGCTGGCGGCGCTGGACGTGTTCGAGTGCGACCCGGATTACTTTGTCTGCAAGCTCGAGATGGAGACGCGCCTGAGCGCCGCCCTGCACTTTGTGCTGCGTCCGTGCGGCGGGGAGCTTGGGCCCTGCCTGATCGTGGGCTCGCGCGCGACGCGCCATGTGCTGTCCATGCGCGAGATCCTGTACTGCGAGCATGCGCAGCGCCAGACGAAGATCGTCATGACGACGCGCACCGTGACGTGCTCGGAAAAGCTCAACGAGATCTATGGGCGGCTCGATCCCGCGGACTTTGTGCAGACGCACTGCAGCTTCCTGGTCAATCTCAGCTATGTCAAGGAGCTGCGGCGCTCGTGCGTCGTGCTGCGCAACGGCGTGACCGTCCCGCTCAGCCGCGCCAACTATGCCCGCGTCCGTCAGGCGCTGGCGCAGGCGACGCGATAGACGGCGGAGTTTCCTTCAACGATTTTGATCGATCCATAGATAAAAAGAGGAGGATAAGAGATGCGCAGAGAAAAGCGGTGTCTCGCCTTGCTGCTGGTGCTCATCCTGTCGCTGCAGCTGCTGCCGGCCGTGTTTGCCGACGGCGGCCATGCCCCGAAGCGTGTGATCCATCTGGTCTACGACGATTCCGGCAGCATGATCCGTGCAAACGGCGAACAGGTCGACCGGTGGTGTCAGGCGAAGTACGCAATGGAAGTGTTCGCGGCGATGCTGGGCGAGAACGACACGATGAATATCTACTACATGAGTGCGTTCGAGGGCAACGGCTCCCGGCAGCCGACGATCCGGATGGCGGGCAAAGACGGTGCGCAGGCAAACGTCGCCAAGATTCACGACACGGTCACGAAGGCCGGCAATACGCCGTTTGCCAGCGTCACGGCCGCATATCAGGATCTGACGCGGACGGACGCGGACGAGCGCTGGCTGGTCGTGCTGACTGACGGTGAATTTCAGGGCGTGGACAGCATTAGCACGTATTTCAGCAATGTCCCACCTTCGATCAACGTCATGTTTTTGAGCATGGGTCCGGATGCGCCCGATGCGGCCGCGATTGTTCCGGCGGGGCATGAGAACATTTTCTTTGCCAAGGCCGCCTCGAGCGCCGATATCCTCAACCAGATCACCGGTATCTGCACGCGCGTGTTCAACAGCAACAAGCTCACGGTGGAGAAAAACAAGTTCTCGTTCGACATCCCCATGTCGCAGCTCGTGGTCTTTGCGCAGGGGCAGAACGTGCAGGTGCGCGGCATCAAAGGGCCGGACGGCGAGCTGATCGGTGGCGCGCAGCAGGCGGTTGGTGTGCGCTACAGCGAGACGGCGGCGCCCAACTACACCATCGATCCGGGCACGATCCCGAAGAATCTGGTGGGCAGCGTCGTCGCGTTTGACGGGGCGTATGACGCCGGGGATTACACGTTGGACATCAGCGGCGCGGAGACCGTGGAGATCTACTACAAGCCGAATGTGGAGATCTCGGCATATCTGACGGATGATTCCGGCGAAGAGGTGACCGACCTCGAAAAGCTTAAGGCCGGGTCGTATACGATCCATTTCGGCTTTGTCAAGGCGGGCACGCAGGAAAAGGTCGCGGAGTCCAAGCTGCTGGGCAACGTGGATTACAGCGCGGTGATCGAACAAAACGGCGTGCCGCTCGACGGCGTCTACACCAACGGCAGTACGCTCCAGCTCGAGGACGGCACCATTCGGATCCGCGCGACAGCGAGATATCTGGACTACAACAGTGTTACCACGACGCTGGAGTACACCATTTATAAGGATCGTGCGGTCGCCTTTGCGCAAGCGGAGCCCGTCGGCTGCATGGTGACGAAGAGTGGTTTGCAGCCGGACGGTGAGATCGTCCTGCACGCCACGCTGGACGGGCAGGAGATGACGTCTGAGCAGTGGGCGGCCTTTCCGACGCCGACAGCCAAGCTCACGGGCGGCAGCAAAAAAGACTATACGGTTACGGTGGAAAAGGGCGAGGCAATCGGCACGATCGTGCTCACGCCGCAACTCAAGCAGAGTACCCCGCAGGGGCACACCTACGAGGATCTGAGCTACCGCATCCGTTACGCCGAGAAGCTCGGCGACGAGGTCTGGGCGGGCGATTTTGACGGCTCGGTCGCGGTTCGGGATCAGCGCTCGTGGCTTGCGCGCAACCGGACGATGCTGAGCATTGCGCTGGCGGTGCTTCTGGTTTTGCTGCTGTTGGCAAAGCACTTTTTCCGCAAGCGGTTTCCCAAGGCGATGAAGCGCCGGCCGCTCATCGAGGTTGATGAGATTGTCGGTCTAGACAGGCAGAAGACGGCGCTTCCGGGCAGCTTCCGCGTCCAGCGGATCACGAAGGCGTTCGGCCCGGAAAAGGGCACGCTGAAATTCAGCGGCTCGGCCATGGTCCCGGCGCTGCAGGTCACGGCGGTCGGTGGCGGCAAGATGATGATCACGAATGCGAGCGCGTACGCAGGGCGCACGGATGTGAAGTTTGACAACAACGTCATCGAAGCGGGGACAAAAAAATACGTGATCTCCTGCCGCACAACGATCGAGCACGTGGAGGGAGAGGGCGAAATGCGAACGGTCTATACCTGCACGCCGGCTGCGGAATATAAATCTGCAAACGTATATTAAACCAGACACCGGAGAAAAAATCATTTCCATCAAAGGAACGCAGAATTAGAAAGAGAGGAACAGACAATATGAACGCACCTACTTTGATCGTCGGTCTTGGCGGCGCCGGAACGAAAATTGTCAGCCGTGTGACCAAGCTTGTCAGCGAGGAACAGCGCAAGAATATCAGCTTTGTCGTCATCGATACGGACGCCAACGAGCTCAACTCCGTGGTTCGTGAGTATCCGTCGGCAAAGGCGATCCAGATTTCTGATCGTATGCAGGTCGGAGAGTATCTCTGGTCGAATCCGTACGCGCGCGACGTCTGGTTTCCAGTCAACAATATTCTCAACAGCAAGGTGGCCACGGAAGGCGCCGGTCAGGTACGCGCGATCTCCCGCCTGATCTTTGAACGGGCGATCGAGCAGGGCAAAATGCGCCCGCTGCTGGACGCGATCCGCGATCTCTATACGCTTACCCCGGATATGAGCGCGCAGGCGCTGCGCGTAATCATCGTCAGTTCCCTCGCCGGCGGCACCGGCTCCGGCCTGCTGCTCCCAGTGGCGATGTTCATCAAAAAGCATCTGGACAACCACTACATTGAAAACGCGGCTATCATCCGCGGCTTTTTCCTCCTGCCGGAGATCTTCGACCTCGTGATCGCGCAGGATGAGCGCCGGGTCAGTATGCGCAGCAATGCCTATGCCGCCCTGCGCGAGATCGATGCGTTCCTGATGGCGGGGGATAACTCGCTCGACCAGCGGTTTCGTGACAGCGTCGTACTTGAGATGCCGAAGGCGGGCGTTCCGGGCAGCCGCGAGGCGTACAACGTCCGACCGTTTGACTTCTGCTTCCTGTTCGATGCGCAGAACGCCTCCGGCCAGTCGCTGCTCAACCATGAGATGTACCTCAACCACGCGGCCAACTGCATCTATGCGCAGGCGATCGGTCCGACGAACAAGCGCAGCAACTCCTCGGAGGACAACACGATCCGCAGCATGGTTGCGGAAAGCGGACGCAACCGCTATGCGGGCGCCGGCAGCGCGCGCCTGGTCTACCCGACGCAGAGCATTCAGGAGTACATTGCGCTGCACTGGGCACAGGCGAGTATCACGGATCAGTGGCTGAAGTTTGACAGACAGTACCGCGAGAGCGTGGAGAGCCGCCGCCAGCGGCAAAAGAGCGACAGCACGGAAAAGGATCTGGATCCGGTCGCGGAGTACATTCGCCTCATCGACATGGACGAGAGCGGCTTCGGTGCGGAGATCCGCGATGCGTTCCAGCGCAAAAAGACGGACGGCAGCGGCGAGATCTCGTCGAACGCCAGCACGGAATTCATCCATGCGCTCATGGCCAAGGTAGAGGCGGACAGCGCCAAGGTGGCACATCTGGCGTTTGCGAACAAGACGGCCAAAAACCAGCTTACGGGTCTCAGCAGCGACGACGTTGCGGTCGAAAAGTGGGGCGAGATCGCAAGTCTGTTCGTCCAGATGGAGAAGTATTATAAAATGGCGGATGCCCACGTCGTCGACGAGGGGAAATACATTGCCAGAGCGATGTTCAACTACACGGCGTCGGACGTCGCGGAGGTAAAGGAGAAGTACCGCGTCGAGCACTATCTGAGCAACAACGCGGGCAATTTCGTGCACCCGAACGCCGCGCGCTACTTCCTGTGCAAATGCGTGGAGGATATGAAGACGCAAAAGCGGAAGGTGCACGAGGCCGTGCTCGAGGCGCAGGAATATATCCGCTCGTTCGAGGAAAAGAAGATCGGCGGCAAGGACGATTCCGGCGCGAAGGGGACGGCGGCCAGCCTCGGCGCCAGAAAGCTGACGCTGATGGAGCGTCTCAAAAACAAGACGACGGATTCGCAGCGTGAGCTGCTGGATGCGCTCGGCGAATACCTGAAGATGGTCAACAAGTACCACAACAGCGCCATCTTCGAGGAGGTTCTGGAAGAGGGCATTGCGTATCTGCAGAAGATCATCAAGGCGTTCAACGACTTCTATGCGTCGTTCGAGCTCATGGTCGACGGGCTGGATGCGCGCAAGGAGGCTGTCGCCAGCCGGTACACGGACGGCGCCGGCACCACGGTGCGGTATGTCTGCGCCAGCCCGACCTGCATGAAGGAGCTGGCCGAGAGCCTCGTCTATACCGGCAGCGCCATCAATCCGGACTCTGCGCTGTGCTCCGGCATCTACCAGCGCATCCGCGAATATGCGCTCATGAAAGAGCATCCGCAGGACAACGAGTATTTCTCGGACATCTTCGAGAAGAACATTCTGGGCTTCTTCATCGATTCGATCATGGAGAAGTACGGCAATCTGGTGGACATGGACATCATCGATGCGCTGCAGCGTGAGGCGCAGATTGTGTGCAAGGGCAAGGATAAGGACGACATCGAGCGCTGGATGGCGAAGATCGTGGAGGAATCCCGCAGTCTGGCCACCCCGTTTATCGAAAAGCCGCGCTGCAAGGCGTTCGACGTGATCGATGCCTGCACGTATAACCGGGGCATGACCCAAGAGGCCGAGAAGCTCGGCGGTTTCAAGCGCAAGTTCATCAAGACCTATCTCGGCGACAAGGGCGGCGAGAGCGACGAGGAGATCGGCAAAAACGAGATTGTGTTCTATCAGGCGTTTTACGGTCTGCGCGCAAACGCGCTCAGCAAGTTCGCACCGCCCGAGAACACGCTCACGCTCTCGCGTGACGGCGGCGAGTATTACACGGCCTACTATGACATCGTGCGCGAGCTCAGCCCCAACTGCACCGAGAGCAAGGTCGTCTCCCCGCATCTGGATCGCTGGTGGCATCTGGTGAGCAAAATGCCGGATCTGGACGAGCGGAATCAGGTGCTGCTCGAGCAGCGCAACTACGCGGCGTTCTTCTGGGGTCTTGTCGCCGGGTACTTCACGTTCACGCCCAAAAACCACGGCGGCATCTACACCTACGCGAAGCAGAAGCTGAACATGACCAGCGGCAGCGGCTACCTGACCGTCTCCAACGGCACGGACTGCGACCATCTGTACGAGGTGCTCGATGCGATCTCGATCTATCCGGAGCTTGCCGACCGGATCATGGAGCGCGTGGACAACCGCATCCAGAAGGACATCGACTCCGGCGCCGACTTTGAGCTGCGCAAGGGCTATCTGCCGGCGAACATCGCCAAGTTCCGCATCGAGGAATACCCGATCTATGAGCAGGAGCCGGCAGCGCTGGGCGAGAGACCCGCGCGCAGAAGCTGTGTGCGCAGCATCTTTGACATCCCGGTGCTGATGCGGCGGTCGGTGACGCCGGAGATGATGGAGTATTTTGAAGACACTGCGCTGGATGTGTTGGGTGCGATGCTCGACGAGGTGGAGCGCTATCTGCGCAGCGTGTGCGTCAAGGAAGAGCTCAATGACGTCATGAGTCGCCTAATCGTGGAGCAGTTTGAGCTGTTCGTGCATGATATGCAGATCGAGAAGGAGCAGATGAAGATCCGCTACTTCTTCAAGAGCGCGCTGTTTACCAATATGAAGGATAAGATCTTGAGCACGCTGGAGCGGCTGGATCATGACGAGGACGTGGACTACCTCAACGAGATCGTGGACGCGCTTGAGTGAACGCCACACGCTGGATAGAAAGGCGGTGAGCAGCATCTATTCTGTACTGATACAAAACAAAAAAACGATGGATCAGTTCCATCAGTTTTATCCGTTGTTCATGGAGGCGATCAACGAGGAGCGGATCGGTCTCTGCCGGTGGACGGAAGCCGGGACAACGGTGGATACGGCGCTGCCGGAACTGTGCGACCTGATCGACGGCAAGGAGGAGTGGCGCGCGGTCGTAATCCGCGTTGAGGACGAGGATGCCATGCGCGCGTGCGCCTGCGACCCGCTCAATCCCTACAACTTTCCGTTCGCGCACCGGACGCGGGAGCAGGGCTGTCTGGAAAGCCCCATTCCCCTGGTACGCCTCACGCAGATGCTGGGCGGCGTGCCGCGGCCGAGTATGCAGTTTCAGGCGATGGGTGAGCGCTACGCAGCGCACGCTCCCGCGCCCGACGCGGAGGCGGAGGCGGAATATGACCGCCTGTGCGAGCAGTATGCTTATGACGGCATCGCGCCGTCGGAGCTGTGGCTGATCTCCGTGCGCAAGGACGGCGCGCGTCTGCGCGAAAAGGCGCAGCACAGCCGCAGCGCGGTGCGCGAGTACAGCGCCGAGGGCTTCTGGCAGCGCAATCAATACCCCAGTATGTGCCGCTTCATGGTGTTTGACACGAGCAAGCAGGGCAACTCGCAGAAGCTGGCCGAGCGCCTGAACTTCTGGATGACGGTCCTGCTGCTCACCGGAAACGACATTCCGGCCAGCAGCCTGCAGGCGTATGGTCTTTACCGGGTCGGCGTCGCGTGCGACAAGGAAGCGATGGCGGCGGTGTTTCAGAAAAAGGTTCTGACGATGCGCGTCGCGAGCAAGACCATGGAAGCACAGATGGAGCATGACAGTAAGCAGCGCCTGCGCGACCAGGAGAACATGTCCATACCAAACTATACGATCGCGGTCGAAATAAAGATGGATCAGCCGAACACCAACGGTCTGCTCGAATCGCCGGGTCAGTTCGGCCTGCTGCCGGCCGATAACCGGGCGGAGCAGGCTGCGTGGGCGGAGCATCTGCCGCGCGCGAACGCGCAGTTTGCCAAGCAGATCGTGCAGATGGAGCGTGCTGTGGATCGAACCGCGGCCGGCGTCAAGAGCCGCTGCGCCTATGAGCAGGAGGCGGTGCAGGAGCTCAACGCGTACCAGACCGAGGATCTGTACTCCGCACTCGATCGGACGCGCGACAACATCATCGACCTGCGCGGCCAACTGCCGGGGATACATTCTCCGGGTGAGGAGGCGCTGGCAAAGGCGGACAAGCGTGTCCGTGACGAGCTGGAGCTGCGCGTGACGCAGCAGCAGTTTTGGCGCGGCGCCATTTTTCTGCTGATCGCCGCGTTTTTGAGCAACGTTCCCGCGCTGGTCTATTCGCTTGTGACCGGCAGCGGCAATCCCGTGCTGCTCGTGCTCGTGCTCGTGGTGCAGCTGCTGGCGTTCGCGGTGGCGGCGCCCATCGTGCTCAGCGCGCAGGCTGCCCGACTTCGCGCGGCCGTGCAGAATTATAACGAGAAGATTGCCGCGCGCGTGGCCGAACTGGCGCTTGGCATGCGGCTCTATTCCGCGTTTCTTAGCAAGGTCGCCTCGCATATGCACGGCAGCTCCTACATGAACATCCTGCAGGGCAAAACGTTTGACACCGAGATGGCTGCCGACGATATGCGCCGGCATCAGAAAGAGATCACAAAGTTTATCTACAAACTCAGAACCTGGGGCGCCGCGCTGCATCTGCGGGCGAACTTCAATTTGCGCGTCGATCCGAGCGACGTATATACCATCAACACGGACGTGCCGCCGGCGGTGAACCCCGAGTACACCCTGCAGTACGGAAAGTCCTGCCGCACCGTGCTGTACCCGTCAGGCGGCGAGCTGGATTCTCCGCTGAGCTTTGTCCGCGAACTGAAGATCGTGCAAGAGGAGATTTATGATGACCCAACAGGCAATCCTTAATATAATCGCCGCGGTGGTGCTGGTTGCGGTCGTAACGCTTCTGGAAAATGCCGTGAACCTGCGCAGGGAGCGCCGAAGCCAGCAGGTCTATTACCCTGCGGTCGCCGCGCTCTACAGCGTCGTCATGATCGTGCTGGCGCTGCTGTTCGGCGGCAAAACGGCCAGCGTGTTCAGCGGGGACTCACCGCTAAAAAACGCGGAAGTCGCAGCGGCGAACCTCTTGCTTATGCTTGGCTTTGTGCTGGTCAAGGCGCTGGCGCTGATCATCACGTCAAAAGCGTCTGACACACCCAAGCGGCCGAGAGCGCTGATGGAGCGGTATTATTTCTATGATGCCGGCACCGGCAGATGGTATCTCAAGAGCCGATGGCTCAACTTCCGCCAGCTCGTGCTGGGCTGCGTCGTAGCCGGCGTGATCGTCTCCGGTGTGATTCTGGGGCTCGTGTGGGCGCTGGGTGCGGAGCGCGGCACGTGGCTGTATGTGTTTCCGTGCGCGGCGCAGATCGTGCTCAATGAGATTAGCAACTTTCTCGGTGGTCAGACGCGCGACGAGCAGCAGACGACGATCCGCGCAGACGCGTCGTGTTCCTCACGCATCTCCGTCTTTTCCCGCGTGCAGGGGGCGCTGGCGTATCTTTTCCCGGCGCAGCTGCTCTCGTCACACATGGGGTGCGAGTTTATGCGCTCCGAGGGCGTGACCAATGTGCTCAAGACCCTGTCGGAGTCGGAGGACCGCATCGACCGGATCACGGCGGCGCACTTCACGCTCAGGGAGACGTCCGTGCTCAACCCGGACGCGGTGCGCGCCACCACGGAGCTGATGCACCGCAAGAGCGTGCTGTTTTTCACGCCCTTTTACCGGGACGTGGGCGACTATGTCGCGCTCCCGCTCGTGGATACGCTCATCTCCGACAAGAAATGCCTCATCATCACCTCCCGCGCCTCAGTGTGCGGCGATATGAAGGCGTGGATCACGGAACTGCTGGATAAATACTGCAAGGTGCACTCGCTCTGGAGCGTGGGCTGTTTGGATGAGCGTGCGTCGCACGTTGACGTGGGCATCCTGTCGTTCGGGCAGCTGTACAACCTCAAAATGCTCGAATCCAACCGGGAGTTTTTCCACCGGGTGGACTTTGTACTGCTCTTGGAGCCGTCGCTGATCGTCAACACGGCGCAGATCGCGCTCAACATCATCATGGACGAGATCGCCAAGGATGGCGGCGCACCCATTTACTGCGTCTGCGACCGGCCGACCAACGGTCTGGTCGACACGATGTCGCACCTGCTGTGCACCGAGATCGTCGAGGTCTCGGCGACGCCGGTACCGCGCAGCACCTACACCGCCATGGCGTGGGACGCGGACGGCGATTACGGCCGCCAGCGGATCTTTGACAAGCAGACCCGCTACCTCGGCAACGGCACGGAGCTGGCCGCGGTCGCAATCCGTAACCAGATCCCGCGCGTGACGTGGTTCAGCGAGACCAAGGCCCCCGTGCGGGACATCAAGTGGATCGACGGGCAGTTTTATGCCACGCTGTGCCGGTATATGAACATTTCCAGCCAGCAAAAGGCGCTCGACGAGAAGCTGACGTTCGTGTCGAACCTCTGGTGCGCGCCGTCCGAGAAGGAGCAGTTTCTGATCGTCGAGGACGAGTTTTGCAATATGTTTGCCACCATGAGCCTGTATCTCTCGCGCACTGCCGGGCAGATCTTTGTGAACGTGCTTTCCGAGGACTATCTGCTGCGCGACTATATGCGCTGCAACCGGGAGCTGTTCATGTCCAACCCCAACGCAGTGCCGTCTCTTGTGCCGGATTACGTCAAGAGCGAGCGCAACACGATCATCAAGCTGATCATCACGATGTCGTACTGCGCGCTCACCGAGGAGCAGATCCGCACGGAGCTTGCGCTGGTCGGCATCGAGACCAATGACGTGTTTGCAACGCTGACCAAGCTGATCTGCAAGTACACCGATGCAAACGACGGCGTGCTGACGGTGAAAAACTTCATCCGCGACGATACCGGGGACGACCCGCGCACGGAAAACTGTTTTTCGATCGCCGAGCAGGCGTTCAATCAGTATTTTGCGAGCACGCTGAAAAATGCGTACTACGTTGTCGAGAACGAAAAGGCCACCGAGTACGTGGACGCGAAGCTCTTTGGCCACATCACGCAGTGTATGCTGCCGGGGCAGTTCGTGACCTACGAGGGCAAGTACTATGAGGTCAAGCGTGTGTCGACGCAGGTGGGCGTGGTGCTGCACCGCGCGTCTGACCTGTATGATGCGCGCAAATACTACCGCCAGCTGCGCACCTATCATCTTGCGCCGCCGGCTGCGGACGCGGTCATCTCGACGCGCAAGGTTATTGACATCGAGCTGACCAAGATCCGCTGCAGCTTCCGCGTCAGCACCTCCGGCTATCTGGAGATGCGCAGCAACCACGATCTGAAGACGGCCAGAGTCATCGACTTCAGTGCGGACAAAATGTGCAGCGAGCTCGAGCGCAGCTACAAAAACAAGGCGGTCCTGCGCATTCGCTTCCCGGACATGGAGCAGGACGTCCGCTTCACCGTTTGCCTGCTGCTGTCGGAGGTGCTGCGCTCCGTGCTCCCGAACGGGTGGCAGTACATCGCGGTCACGCTTCGCTACCGGGACGATGTCGCCGGTATGCTCAACCACATGGTCTACCGGCTCGACGGCGCGGTCGCGGAGGATGACCCGTACATTTACATCATCGAAGACAGTGCGCTGGACCTCGGTCTGCTCGAGGCGGTCGAGCGCAAGCTGCCGATGCTGTTTGAGCTGATTCTGGACTACCTGGAGTGGCACACGGAGAAGCTGCGCGAGCCGCGCTTCAAAGACCCGGTCTATGACATCCATCTCCCGGAGCAGGAGGCAATCGCGGTCGAAAAAGAGAAAGAAGCGACGAAAAAACGCGGCTGGCTCGCGCGCAAGCTCCGCGCGCTCTTCGGGCTTGATAAGCATAAGGAAGAAGAACCGGCAGCAGAACCAACGGCAGAGCCCGCGGCTGAGACACCGTCCGAGGCTGCGCAGCAGCCGGACGGTGCGGCGCCGAGCGCAGAGCCGTCGCCGGACGGCGCGTCCGCGCCCGAGCTTGACCCCGAGGCTGAGGGTGAGCCGCTGCCGGAGCACGCGCCGGAGACCGATGATCCGACCGCGCAGACGGAGGATGCTGCGCAAGATGAGCTGCTCGACACGCCGGATGCGCCGCTGCCTGCGGGTGCGGATGCCCCCGCGGCGGAGACCGATGCCCCCGCGGATGAGCAGACCGATATCTCCGAGACCGAGGACAGCGATGTCTGCAGTCTGGATGGGACGGATATCTTCGAGGACGAGGAAGGCGCGGGAGACGGGGATCTGTTTCACGAAACGATCTTCGAGCAAAATGACATCCTGCCGATCCCGAGGTCCCGCTATCAGAGAGAGTGCTTCCTGAAGTTTGGCTTCGAGGATATGGATTCCCGCCTGCGCGTGAAGGAGACTGTGGCATTTTTGCGTGCGCGCGGTCTCGGCGACAGCGACTTTACCAAGGCGAGAAAGCGCCAGCAGTACACGCGGGAGGAGCAGGCGCAGCAGCAGGGACGCGCGGTCAACCGCTGCGATTTCTGCGGATGCCCGATCACCGGCGTGAGCTATGAGCGCCTGACGGACGGACGTATTCGCTGCAACGACTGCGCCGCAAGCGCGATCACGACGGAGGAGGAATTCCGCAACCTGTTCCGGCAGACGGTGGACATGATGCAGGCGCTGTATCATATCGACTTTGATATGCCGATCCAGGTGCTGATGACCGACGCCAACAACGTTGCGCGCGGCACCGGCAGACTGTTTGTGCCCAGTCAGGAGTATGCCAGCCGCGTGGTCGGCTTCGCCAGATATGCCAACGGGCAGTTTGGTCTCGTGGTGGAAAACGGCGCGCCGCGCATCGCCTGTATCGCCACGGTGGCGCACGAAATGACGCACATCTGGCAGTACCGCAACTGGGGCGAGGCGCAGAAGGCAGCGCTGGCCGAGAAATATGGTCCCGGCCGCCGGACACTGATCATGGAAGGCATGGCCATGTGGGCGGAGATCCAGCTGCTGTACAGCATGGGCGAGACGTATCAGGCCCACGTTGAAGCGGCGGAGACGCTGCAGCGCGACGATGTTTACGGCGTCGGCTTCCGCCTGTTTTGCAATGAATATCCGCTCGTGTACGATGGTGGCGTCGTGGGACGTTCTCCGTTTTTGACGTTCCCGCCGCTCGAGATCGACCTCGGCAGCGTGGAGGATTGACAAAATGAAAAAACTGATAGAGCAATATAACCGCGTCTATGCGCACATCAAGGAGCTGAGTGCACAGATCGCGGCGGAGCAGGACGCGATCGATCAGATGAGCCGAGATCGGAGCGCGCAGATCCGTCTCACGGTCCAAGAACTTCAGGAGAAGATCGCGCGCATCGATGCCACGGCGCAGCAGATCGGCGGTCTGCGCAAGATTGCAATGGAGCACATAAACTCGCTCTCGTGCATAACCGTAGAGGCGCCCGAGGGGTACCGCGTGAACCTCAAACGCCTGCGGCAGTGGACGGAGCTGATCAATCCCTACCCGGTCGTGGAGGACGGGGAGACGCTGGAAGACCCCTATGCACGGCGTGTATACGTGGTGGCGTGCAACGATCTGTTTTTCCTCGATAAAAAGCGCACGGAGTTTACCCGGATGATCCGCACCCTGGAGACCGGCATCGACCGGGACATGGAGGCGGCGGTCGCGGCGCATCTGCGCGAAAAGAATGCGTGCATGGCCTCGCTGTGCAGCTATGCGCACAGCGAGGAGGTCCGGCACTTTGCGTCCGCGCTGAAGGAGGCCTCGGATACATACTGGCACATGGAGGTGCCGGAGACGTTTGAGCCCGGCGAGCGGGATGCGTTCGCGCCCGGCGCGTTTGATATCCAGCTGCCCATCCCGGACGATGCGCAGGTGCGCGCCGCATTCGCAGAGGCGTTCGGCACGGCGTATGACGTGCAGACGTCCCGGCTGCTGCTGCCGCTGGAGCTGGAGCAGGAGAAGGAGTTTGCCATCCAGATCGAGTGCACCACGGCAAAGACCCAAATGCTCGACCGGGGCATCCAGAACCTGATCCTGAACGTGATCGAGCAAAACCGCCCGGGCAGCCGCAGGATCTACTATTTGGATGCGGCGCGCTACAACAGCGCGGGCCTCGGCACGCTGCGCCGGCTGGAGGACACCTTTGCATTGGAGAAGGTGCCGAGAAATGCCGAGCAGATGTCGGAAGTGCTCGAGACCATTTTGGCATCGTTTGATGACGTGGACGAAGTGATCGGCTATGCGGACTCCGTCGCGGAGTATAACGCGGGCGTCAAGACTGACAGCGCGCTGCCGCGCACGCTCTTGATCCTCAACGGCTGGCCGCGGTCGTTCACGGCCGAGCACAACCGCCGCATCAGCCGCATCATGTCCAACTACGAGCGCTATGGCGTGTCCTTTGTTGTGGTCGGCTACTATCGCAATCAGGAGATGGCCCGCCTGCAGCAAAACGAGACGCTGCCGGAGTACGCAGACCAGAATGCGATCCACATTCGCTACGGGGCGAGCGGGTCGACAATGTCGATCGGCGAGGAAGCGCCCTACCGGTTCCGGTGGTTTTATTTGAAGCACGCGCTCTCGGATGGCTATGTGGACGCGGTGCGCAACCTGACGGTGCGCAAGAAGGTGATCGGCAACGACTACACCGCGCGCTGCGATATGTACACGCTGCCGGAGTACACGGCGCCGGATTATAAGCGCGCGTATCAGCCGGTCGAGCTGCCCTACGGCATCGACGGCAAAGACAAGGAATACAAACTGTCGTTCGAGCGTGAAAACTTCGCGGCGTTTCTGATGGGCGCGTCGCGCTCCGGTAAGTCGACGCTGCTGCACACGCTCATTACCGGCATCGTACGCAACTATCACCCCGACAACGTGGAGCTCTGGCTGGCGGACTTTAAGATGCTGGAGTTTAAGAAGTACATGGATCACTGTCCGCCGCACGTCAAGTACATCCTGCTGGATGAGTCCAGCGAGCTGGTCTACGACCTGATCGACAAGCTGACCGACGTCATGCTGGAGCGGCAGCGCGCGTTTGCGCGGCTGGGCGTGGAGCGTCTGGATCAGATCGATCCGCAGACGCTGGACGCGCCCATGCCGGTGATTTTCGTGATCCTCGATGAGTTTTCGCTCATGTCGCAGGCGATCGCGGACTCGGATGTCTACAAGCTGCGCCTGCAGAATCTGTTGGCCAAGGGTGCTGCGCTCGGCATCAAGTTCCTGTTTGCGAGCCAGACCTTCACCTCCGGTGTCGGCGGCCTGACGACGACGGCCCGCGCGCAGATCCAGCAGCGCATCGCCATGAAAGCCGAGGCGAGCGAGATCAGCGAGACGCTGGATCTGTCGAGCGCGCTCAAGACGGACAAGGTCGCCAACTGGATGGATGCGCTGCCGCCGCATTATGCGCTGGTCAAGTGCCGCTTCGGCGCGGATGTCCGCCCGGACGTGATCCGCGTGCACACGCTCTATATCCCGGATTATGCGGTGCGCGACGCCCTGATCGACAAGATCGCCCGACAGATGCAGCCGGTGGATGCGTACTGCCCGAAGGAAAACAACACCTATGTTGACAAGCACCGCGTGCTGGTGGATGGCAACTCGTATGAGGCGTTTTCCGCCGACGCGCTGGCGGAGTGCCTTGCTGCAGAGCAGAATGATGACGGCTGGGAGCAGACGGTCCTGACGCTCGGCGCGCCGCGGTTGATGGCGCACGTCCGGCCGATCGTGGTCACGGATGAGACGCGGGAAAATCTGCTGCTCATTGGCAAGCCGGCGGAGAAAATGTGCGCGGCCTCGGTGCTGACGTCCATGCTCCGCGCCTTCCTGCTGCAAGGGCGCAAGGTGCAGGTATGGGCGTATGAGCGCAACGGCATCTATACGCTCTGCCGTGAGCAGGTCTGGGTCGGCGAGGCGTTTCGCGGCATCGAATACGTCGTCGGCATCGACGCGATCTGCGATGCGGTGCGCGACCTGAAGGAAAAGATCCGCAACAAGGTCGAGGACGGGACGCTCATCCTCCTGCTCGGAATGGATCGCATCTGCTGCGATTTTGACTTCCTGCAGGGCGACACGGCGGCCTCGACGGCCTCGGAGGTCGCAGAAGCGTTCGAGGCCAGCCATGCCGAGCTGGACGATCAGGCGCGTCGGTCGGGCGCGTCGGTGGGAACGTTTGAAGAGCTTCTGGATACGCGCATGGCGCTGCTCTGGGACGATGACGAGCAGGCGGAGCAGGCGCGCGCCAACGGCGTCTCGGAAGCGGAGCTGCCGCAGCATTTGGAGGCGGCCGAGGCCGCTTTCCGGGAAAAGCTGGCGCAGACGCTGCGCGCATCTGCCGCGGAGCAGGAGCCGAAGCCCGCGTCCCAACCGGAGCCGAAGCCGGAACGCGGCGCGTATGCCGCGCAGGCGGATTTCCAGTACGTTTTGAAGATGGGCAGCCGCATGGGTTACCACTTTGCAATGTTCCTGTATAACTATTCGGATCTGAAGATGACCGGCGCGCGGCTGGAGTGGTTCCGGCACAGACTGTCGTTCCAGCTCTCGGTCGACGAGTCGCGCGATATCTTCTCCACGCGCGCTGCATCGACACTGCCCGAGCACGTGTGCGAATACAGCGACACGCTCTATCAGTTCTCGTTCCGCCCCTATCTGCACGGCGGCCTGTCGTGGGAGGGCTGGACGGTGGACGAGCAGGGGACAGTCATCAGCCCCTTTACCGAGGAAACACACAGCAAAACCACAATCAAAAAGGAGTGAAACACGATGGATGTATCAAATGAACAGAGTTATATGGAGATGATCCATGCGCTGCAGCTGTATGATGCGCGGGTCACGCAGACGTGCGGCGTCATGCTCAAGGCTGCGGATGACTGTCTGGACAACACCATGGGCGATGCGAGTGCGGTCAAGACAGCCAAGCAGCTCAGCGCCTGCTGCAAAAAGATCCAGCCCCAGCTTGAAGAGGTGGAGCGGATCGCAAAAGATCTGACCCGAGAGCTCGAAGAGCTGAGGAGAACGACCAAAAACGAGGAGTCGTAAAGAGGAGGAAACGCACATGATTTATGCAGCAACAGAGCCGGGCGTAGAAGAGCTGCGCAGGCTGATCCAGAGAGTCCGCGACTGCGTGCAGGAGGTAGAAGAGGCGTCGCGGGCGGTGGAAAACACGGCTGATGGGCACAGATCGACACTCGGCCCGCACTATGCGGAGCTGGAAGAAGCTCTGCAGGAGATCCGCGCGGCGCTGACCCAGGCGTCGGGGCCGGCGGAGGACGCAGCGCTGCAGCTGGAGCGCGTTGCGGTGAAGTATGAGGCCATCATCGCAAAGAAACTCATCCGCAGCGGTGGCCGGGGAAAATAACGCCCCCGACCGAAGGCGGCACGGTCGGACAGGGATCACAGCCCGGCGCGAATGCGCCGGGCAGGGCCGCCGGAGCGGAGCATGCTGACGGTCACGGCGTGCGTGGGCGTGTCAGGCGCATCACGAACGAGGCGGCCGCGAACATTCATCCGCAGACGTTTCAAGACTGGCATGGTGCTGCTGAAACCTTGGATGACTCAGGGAAAGGCGGTTATCATGCCGTTCCGGGACGACATGGGGATTTGACACCGGAGGAGTCGGCTGGCGGCATAACAGCAACTCCCGGTTTCGGCGGCAACGATAGCCGGTGCGTGTCGGAAGGCATGATTTCTGGTCAAGAATTATTAGATCGTTTTGGAACGGAACGGCATAGAAACGGCTCTGATTATTTTGTCAAGGGCGATCATTTTGATCAGTTTGAGAATAATTACTACGCCCCTGACGATTCTTCTTATACCCCATATGACACTCCGGTTCAACGCGACATTTCACCGGGATTGATAGAGGGCATTCATTTGGGCAAGGGAGAGGTTGAAAATCCCAGTATTTTCTGGGGGCAGCATAAGAAAGGCGGAACTGCAGAAAGCTTCCAAGAAATGGCGAGCCACATTCCCGAAGTCAGAGCTCGATTGGCGGCTGGAGAAACACTCGATGATCTGGCCAGAGATGACAAATTGTCGGCTTGTGTAGGCATCTACTTTAGAAATATGCCGGAAGTTATCGAATGGGATGGATATTATGAGTTTTCCAGCAACGGAAGACATAGAATACTGGCTGCACGTGCATTGGGCCATGATATCCCCGTGAAGGTTATCGGCAAGCGCTCGTGGCACAAGGCGGGAAAATGGGTCTGCAAAAGAAGCGGATAAATGATCGATAGAGATCGCAAGTTTCTATGTTCCCTGAATCAAAAGCGCCGGATGAGATATCCGAAGACACGTTGTTAGATGAGGTTAGAGTATGCAATGGATCCTTTGTTTTGCCGTCGCGCTGATCATCTGCGCGGCAGGCGTGGTGCAGCTGTTTTTGCCGCGGACCTCGCACCTTGTGGATGCGGGCACTTCGGCGCGCTTTCGCCGGATGGCTGCGAGCGTGTTTGCGGCGGCAACGGTTTTGTTTCTGCCGATCTATGGGGAGATCTTCGCGGGAGAGCCGCTGCGCTGGCTGAAGGTGCTGCTGCTGTCGGTGCACAACACGATCCGGCTGTTCATCGTGGACGGAGAATTCACGATCGTCACGGATCATCTGACGGCGGATAACGGCTGGATCTTCACGCCGTACAGCGTCTTGTTTGCGGCACTGTTTGTGGCGGCGCCGCTGCTGACCTTCGGCGTGGTCTTGTCGTTTTTCAAAAACGTGTCGGCCTATCGGCGCTATGACTGCGGCTATTTTCGAGATGCCTATGTCTTTTCGGAGCTCAACGAGCGCTCGCTCGCGCTCGCAGAGAGCCTGTTCGCCAACGCGCCCAGACGGATGCTCGTCTTTACGGATGTGTTTGAAAAAAACGAAGAGACGAGCTATGAGCTTTTGAAGCGCGCGCGCAAGATTGGCGCGATCGTGTTCCGGGACGACATTCGCGTCGTGCGCCTGAAGTTCCATTCGCCGCACAGAAAGCTGTGTTTTTTCACGATCGGCGAAGATGAGACGGAAAATATGGAGCAGGCGATCCGCCTGATCGAAAAATACCGCACGCTCGACAACACGCACCTGTTCGCGTTTTCCACCTCGGCGGACAGTGAGCTGCTGCTCACGGATATCGACAAGGGCCGCATGAAGGTGCGCCGCGTCGAAGAGGTGCGTGCCCTGATCAACCGCATCCTGTATGAGGACGGCGAGAAGATCTTCGCGGGCGCGCAGCCGGCGGCCGATGGCACGGAGAAGCAGATTTCGGCGCTGGTCATCGGTCTCGGGCAGTACGGAACGCATATGCTCAAGTCGCTGAGCTGGTTTTGCCAGATGGACGGCTACCGGATCGATATCCATGCGTTCGACCGGGATCCGCTGGCCTATGACAAGCTGTATGCGCAGTGCCCGGAGCTGCTGTCGGACGCCTACAACGGCGTCTATCTGCCGGGCGAGGCTCAATACCGCATCGATATCCGCTCCGGTATCGATGTGTGGACGCGGCAGTTTGCCGACGCCGTGGCGCAGCTCACGGACGCGACCTATGTGCTTGTCGCGCTCGGCTCGGATCAGGAAAACATCCGCGCGGCGGTCTATTTGCGCATGCTGTTTGAGCGGATGCATATCCATCCGGTGATCCAGACAATCGTATACAGCGCCGTGGAAAAAAGCGCGCTGTGCGGCATCTGCAATTACCGCGGTCAGCCCTATGATATCCAGTTTTCCGGCGACACGAAAACGTCCTACTCCGAAAAGACGATCCTGGACTCCGCTCTGGAGGCGGACGCGCTGGCGCGCCACTTGAAGTGGGACGACGACGAGGAGAGCTTCTGGCGCTATGAGTATAACTACCGCTCGTCGGTAGCAACCGCGATCCATATGCGGGCGCGCATCGCTTGCGGCATCCCCGGCGCCGACAAGAAGATCGAGGATCGGACGCCTGCCGAGGCTGAGGCAATGGATCGGCTGGAGCACCGGCGCTGGAATGCGTATATGCGCTCGGAGGGGTACGTTTACAGCGGCAGTCCGGATAAGGCCAGCCGGAACGACCTTGCAAAAATGCATCACGATCTGGTGGATTTTTTGCGCTTGACAGAGGAAGAGAAGAAAAAAGACAGTCGTGTCAGCTCCGTGTGAGCGCGGCACGCCGACCAAAGAAAACAGACGGGAGACCGAGATGGAACGGTACGGGCACATTTTTATCAGTTATTCCTCCAAGGAGGCAGCGGTCGCGGCCAAGGTCTGCGACTATCTGGAGGCGAGCGGCATCAGATGCTGGATCGCCCCGCGCAACATCGATGCCGGCGGGAACTATGCCTCGCAGATCGTGAGCGCGATCAAAACCTGTGAGATCCTCGTTGTGTTGGCCTCAGAAAACACGAATGCGTCCGGCCACGTCAGCAACGAGGTCAGCATCGCATTTGACAATCGGAAAGTGATCATTCCCTTTAAGCTGCAGGATTTCAACTTCACGGATGAGTACCTGTATTTCTTGGGACGCAAGCACTGGATCGAGGCATATGAGGACTTGCCCGGCGCCATGCGCACGCTCAAGGAGACAATCCTGTCGCTGTCCACGGCGTTTCAGCCGGAAAAAGAGCCGACGCCCGCCGTCGAGCAGATGCCGCCGTCCCCGCCGAGCCCGGAGCAGGCGCCCGAGGCGGCCGACTATACGCGCGAGACGATCGTGGATCTGCTGATCGAAAAAAGCGGCAAGTATCCGTACAATATCTACGAGAAGATCTGCACGCCGGAGGGCAAGGCGCGGGTCAGGGCCTGCGCGGATCAAATGTTCCGCGAGACGGTCAAGACGTATCGCCACAGTAAGCGCGTGGCGGAAGGGGAGAGCCCCGTGGATCTGATCGTGCGGGAGCTGCTGGAGCAAGAGGGCGCGATGATCCAGGTGCAGGGAATGCCGGGCAGCGCAAAAAATATGATCTTGCAGCTGGCGTTTTATGAGCTGCTGGAGCGGTTTCGCGCGGGCGAGACGAATGTGCTGCCGTTTTACATCTCCGCCAGCTATTATGAGAAGATCCCATACAATCCGCAAAGCGTCCATGAGCAGATGCACGATATCCTCAGCAAGGAGTTTTGTGCGTATTTTTCCTTCCTGCGCGCAAATCCCGCGGTGCGGCCGGTGCTGATGATCGAGGCGATCCGCGAGCACAATGTGGCAAAGATTGCACCGGAAAATGTGATCTTCGAGCTCTGGCGCGAGCAGGGGCGTTTTTCGCGTGTGTGCGCGATGGATGTCGGCCTGATCAAAAACCGCTCGCGGCTCAAGCGCGTGATCCCGATCACGGGCGACACGAAGGGATATGTGTTTCTCACGAGCTCCGTCCCGATCGACGATCAGGCGGCGGTCATGGCGCTGATCGAAAGTGTGTTCGGAATCTACGGCTATGACTTGCTGCCGGAGAACACGTATTCGGTGCTCAAGGAGCTGAAATTTCCGACGGTGGACATTTTTCTTGTGCGGCTCATCGCAAAGGAAATGCTGTCCATGTGCGGTCAGGAGGAGATCAGCCTGACCGAGGTCTATGAGAAGCTGGCGCTCTCTGAGCTCTATGGCGACACGGAGCGGCTGGCCGTCGTCGCGGAGGAGCTGTATGACTACGTGTTTGACCCGTCGTACATTTTCAGCGCTTCGGAGTACAACGCTGCGATGTGGTCGCTGCCGCACAAGCACGGGACGTTTTTGGATTTTCTGATCGCTTATTATTTTGTCCGCCGCATCGAGGACTATCAGAGTCATGACGAGCAGCGCTTCTTTGGCACGATGCTCACGGCGATGGCAAACCGGTTCATGACCTCGTTCATGAAGGACAATTACGCGCTGCAGGAGACGATGCTGCACTTTATCACCGAAAACTATGAAGTGTTCGACGTGCAGCAAAAGAGCAACGCCGCCTATTGGCTGGGGCGCATCAGCTATAAAAACCTGGTCATGGAGGCGCTGACGCTTCTGACCAAGGAGTTTACGAAGTATAAGCCGATCGTCAAGACGAACAACAAAAACACGCAGGAAAACTGCGACCGGCACTTCCTGTTTCGCGCGATCTGCACAGGTATGCTGAGCCAGGGTCAGGCCAATATGATGGACGAGTATCTGTGCGTCGTGGTCAATAACGATATCGCTAACGCAATCAACCGCGGGGCGACCATCGAATACTTCGGCGACAATTATCAGATGGTGGCGCACGATACCTACTATCTGGACACGGACCTGAGCGCCGGCGAGCAGGCGATCCGCATCCTCAACAGCCGCATCGAGCGCGCGCTGCTCGGCGATGCCGGCGGCTTTGTCGAGAGCGACCTTGTGACCATGCTCACGCTGCTGCAGGCGCGTATGCAAAACCCGCGTCTGACGCTCAAGTTCGACATCCGGCCGTACATTCAAAAGGCGCTGGAGTTTTTACGGGTGTATCAGGGCCGGCCGCAGAACATCGTTTCGAGCAAGCTGCAATATTATTTTAAGAGCGTCGAGGAAGACTTCAGCATCTATATGCAGGGCGGAGTGTTCGACATCGGCCCGATGATCTACAACCGCTACCGTTCCCTGCGTCAGGTCAAGCGCCATCAATGGGTCTCGCATCAGATTGAGGACCCGGAGAGCGTTTCGGAGCACGCCTACAGCGCGTGGCTGATGGCGATGTTCTTCCTGCCGGAGGAGCACCATTCGGAGGGATACTGCAAGCGCGAGATCCTGGATATGCTGCTCATTCACGACATGGCGGAGGCTGTCAGCGGCGCGCAGGTGACGCAAGCGCCCGGCGCGCGCGATACGCTTGCAGACCGGAACGATGTTTTGCGCAAGCTGTTCTTAAAGGGTAGTTACCCGGATGTTGCGAATCTGACATATTACTACAACATCTGGACGGGGTATTATAACGGCCTCAACACGAACGCCCGCACGGCGCGTGACATCAATCTCCTGCAGTCGGTGTATACCTTCTGTGAGTATTACTGTATGTATCCGGAACATTTTACGCTTGCGGAGGTCGGGCAGTGGCTGGATGAAAAGCACAAGCTCCGCACGGAGCTCGGCTATCAGCTCTTCGACCGCCTGATCACGAACAATTTGGATTTTGCCAGCGTCATGGAGGCCGCAAAGCGTGGCTGAGCGCGCGGCGCATATACGCGCCCGGTCGATGGCGAGTAGACACGCGGCAATCAAATAGGAATCGCAGCCCGCCCGGGGAGCATTGCTCCCCGGGCGGGCCGTTTTTTTGCGCCGAGGCGCAAACCTGCGCGTCCGTTCTCCAGCGCATCCTCCGGCGCGATGCCCGCTGCGCGCTTTGCGGCGCAAAAATTTTCGCTCCGCAGCGCATGTCCGCGCGCGCGGTTTCGCCGACAATAACCGGGAAGCAAATCCCGAACTTGCGCCTTTGGAGAAATGGATATGTACAAAAAGGACTTTATCGACACCAACGACTTCACCCGGCAGGAGCTGCTGGACATCATCGAGCTGTCGCTGGCCATCAAGCGCGCCATCGCGCAGGGGTTATTATCCCCCGCTGATGAAAAACCAAAACCTCGGCATGATCTTTCAGCAGTCGAGCACCCGCACGCGCGTGTCGTTCGAGACGGGCATGAGCCAGCTCGGCGGCCACGCGCAGTACCTCGGTCCGGGCATGAGCCAGCTCGGCGGTCACGAGACCATCGGCGACACGGGCAAGGTGCTCTCGCGCCTGGTCGACGTGGTCATGGCCCGCGTCATCGAGCACAAGACCATCGTGGAGCTTGCCGATGCGTGCACCATCCCGGTCATCAACGGCATGAGCGACTATAACCACCCCACGCAGGAGATCGGCGACCTGTGCACGATCTGCGAGCACCTGCCGGCGGGCAAGCGGCTCGAAGACTGCAAGGTCGTCTTTGTCGGCGACGGCACGCAGGTGTGCGCGTCTCTCGGCTTCATCACCACGAAGCTCGGCATGCACTTCGTGCACTACGGCCCGGAGGGACACCAGCTGAGCGCCGACCACAAGCACATTCTCGAGGCCAACTGCAAGCGCTCCGGCGGCACCTGGGCCGTCACGGACGAGCGCGACGCCGTGCGCGGCTGTACGGCGTTTCTGGAGCACCTGCGCCGCAGCGGAGATATTTAAAAGAACGACCGCCCCGGATGGGGGCGGCCTTTTTTGTCATATGTATTCTCTTTGGGTGATCCGTTTTATGATCGCCCGAGCCAGAAGTCCGGCGACGCCTATCTTTTTTGCAACATGCTTCTTGCCGTGCAGATAGAGTGCCTTGACCTCGATGCCCGCTATATCCTCCGCGGTGAGCGGATCATCGCCGAGAACGACGAAATCGGCAATCATACCGGGTGCAAGAGTGCCGCGTTTCTTCTCCTCATGGCTCATATACGCGGGATTTGCCGTTATCATGCGCAGCGCGTCGAGACGCGATATGCGCTCGTCCGGATTGGGATGATTTACGGAGCACGCCATACCGTACAGGGGCTTTGGACGCGTGCACGGTCCGTCGGAGCCGTCGCCTACGACAAGTCCGAGGCGGTGCATCGTTCCCAGCGCGTTTAGTCTGTCAGTGCGCTCTCTGCCAAGCACCGAGCACAGATACTCGTCCGGCTCCTGCTTCCAATATATAAACGGCGACTGCGCGGCTATGCACAGCTTTATCTTTGCCGCGCGCTTTAGCTGCTCCTCGCTTGCAAGGCAGACATGGATCATCACATGGCGCGCATCGTCCCACGGCTTATCGGCATAAGCCGCCTCATATGCCGTTATGCACTGTTCCACCGCCGCATCGCCTATGGCGTGCATGGTTATCTGCCAGCCCTCGCGGTTTGCGCCGATGGCGAACTCGTTCACGCGCTCCTGCGGATAATTCAAAACGCCGTAGTTGTTTGGATCGTTCGCGTACGGCTCCTTGAGCGCCGCGTCCTCTGAGCCGAAGCAGCCGTCGAGGGCAAGCTTGAAGCAGCCGCCGACGCGCTTGAAGCCGTGCTTTTTCACGGCCTTGAGGTCCATGGTCTGGAAGAATATGCGGAACGCCTGCGGCAGGCCGGGCGCGAGTATTTTTATCATGTCTATATCCAGATCGTTTGCAAAGCCCACGCCCTCAACGGTGTGCACGAGCCCGATGCCGACCGACGCAAGGTACTCCGCGCCCCCGGAGAGACCGCGTATAATATCCATCGTGGGGATATACGCCGTCGCCTCGTTCACGCCGTTATAAAACGCCGACTGGTACAGCCATCCGGTCTCGGTATTGCAGCCGGGATCGGATTTCACCTTATCCGACAGCAGTGATAGCATTGCGCTGTTGCACACGGCAGCATGACCGTCGTACTTCATGACCATGAGCGGACGCTCCGTCCAGTCGTCAAGATCGCGCTTTTCGGGCAGCCGATGCTCGGCAACGGTGTTCGCGGTGCAGCCGTAGCCCATGAGCACCTTGTTTTTCCGGTGACTGTCGGCATAGCGCTTGACCGCCGCCTTTGCTTCGGCAAAATTTTTGACATCCATGAGATAGAATGTGTTCTCAAAAACGCACAGCGAGCCGAAATGCATATGCGTGTCGCCGAACGCGGGCGTTACCGTCGCGCCGCCGAGATCGACCCGTTTTGCCTTGCCGTAGCGCGGAGGGATGCTGCTTTCATCGCCGAGCCACACGATGTGACCGCCCTTTACCGCCATCGCGGTGTAAATGCGGTTTTCCTTTTCGCAGGAGATGAATCTGGCGTTCGTATAAAGCTCCATAACCTCATTCCTTTCACTTCTAAAATGGGCTCCATGCAGACATGGAGCACTACAGCCTGTTTCGTAAAGACAAGTGTACAGCGGGGGAGCGCGAGGGGGGGGTAAGCCCCCGCTCGTAATTGGATCATAGCCATCAAAAACGACTGAAAAACTGATTTATCAGTTTTATCAGGCTTTTTGACGAGCGCAGCGAGCTCCGAATCCATGGCGCCGATCACGCCGATCCGGCCATAAGCCAAGAGAAACGCTCCTTTTCGGCAGCGTGGCCGCGGCCGCACCGTTTTTTGTCCACCTTAATCCATCCGCGCGCCGATGTCAAGGCTCGCTATGAAATTTATGAGTCACTCATAAATTTGCGGATATCTTGTTTTTTCCATGCGCTTTGCTATCATGAAGGCAAGCTCAAAAACCACAAAGAGGAACGAATCATGCTCACCGAAAACGTCAAAAAACTGCTCAAGGAAAACATGTGGGACCTGGCTACCTGTAGCGCCGGCGTGCCGAACGTGGTGCCGGTCGCGTTCAAGGACGTGACGGACGACGGCAAGACGCTCGAAGGCTACCAGATCCGGGGCACGGCCAAGCACGTTGCGGACGGGCCGGTCGTGGCTACGTTCAAGGCCATGGTCGAGCAGATGTTCCAGGGCGCGGCCACGGCGAAGGGCGCGCTCATCATCACACCGGAGACCGTCGTCGTCACGACGCCGGGCGCCGAGAACAAGAAAGTCCTGTAACCGCAATTTTCACCACTTTGTGATAGCTTTCTCTTTTTGCCCGGAGGCGGGCGCGGCCACGTCATGCGTTTCGCGCCCGTTTCTGCACACTTGCATTCGGGGCGAAACTGCGGTATGCTGTAGGCAACAAACGGCGGAAAGGAGCCATTTTTATGCGCATTGCAGTTCCTTATGAAAACGGAAACATTTTTCAGCACTTTGGCCGCTCGGAGGCGTTCAAGCTCTACGATGTGGCGGACGGTGCCGTCACGGCGGCGGCCGTCGTGTCCACGAACGGCAGCGGCCACGGCGCGCTGGCGGGCTTTCTCGTGGCGAATCACGCCGATGTGGTCATCTGCGGCGGCATTGGCGGCGGCGCGCAGTCGGCACTCACCGAGGCCGGCATCCGGTTTTACGGCGGCGTGAGCGGCAGCGCAGACGCGGCAGTGCAGGCGCTGCTTGACGGCTCGCTCGGCTATGATCCCGAGGCGCGCTGCGATCATCACGACCACGCGCACGGCGCAGGCCACACCTGCGGCGAGCACGGCTGCGGCGAACACAGCTGCCACAGCTGACGACAACGGCAAAAAAGCAAAGGCTCCGGGAAACCGGAGCCTTTGCTCGTTTTGCGGCGAAGAAAATTTCCGGTTTTCCCTGTCAGCGTCTTGACATTCCGGATGGGATGTGCTACTTTTTTGCTGACCAGATGGTAAATGAAAATCTGGGTACATATTGATTCGATCAAGGGGAGAAATACCATGACTCAGTCCGCAAAAGACGAAGCGAAATTCCTGGATACCCGCCTCGACGACGAGACCGCCGCCGTACTGGAAAAGTGGAACCTGGCCATCCTCGGCGCAGCCCTGCTGCACGATGCCGACCACATCCGCCAGGCCATCCGCTGGCACTACAAGATCCCGATGCAGCTCTGGATCATCAACCTGGCCGTGTACGTTCTGCCCACCGTTGGCGAGTTTCTGCTGAAAAACAAGCGCACGTCCTCGTTCCTGACCGTCGCCGCCAACGGCATTGTCACGAGCGCGGCGTTTTTGAAGGTGCACCTGTTCAAGCCCACGACGGACATCTGGGGCGCCTGGAACTACAACTACTTCAAGCTCGCCAAGGGCGTGTGGCACGAGGGTCAGTTCATCAAGGGCATCGACTGGATCGACTGGGCGCTGCTGCTCGACCTGCCCGCCGTGGCCATCCCGGCGTGCATGACGGCGATCAAAAAGCGCAAGGAATTCAAGCAGAACCTGCTGGAAGCGGGCGAAGAGGCCTGATTATTGAGGGGAGCGCCGGCTGTGCGCTCCCCTTTTGACATGGGGGCGAAGCAAATGAAAGACATCTCGCTGAGAATTCTGGACATGGAGTGCGCCGCGTGCGTGGCGCGGCTGGACCGCGCGCTCGAGAAGCTGCCGGGCGTGCAGCGCGCGGCGGTGAACTATACCGCCGCGTCGGCGCTCATCACCTATGACGAGGGCGCGACCGACCTCGCCGCGATCGCGGCGAGGGTCCGGCGCGCGGGCTTTCGCGTGCCGGTCGAGGAGCAGGATCTGCTCCCGGCGGAAACGGCCGCCGCCGCGGCGGATGCGCTGCGCGCGGTGTTCGGCGTCAAGGACGTCGCGGTGCAGGCGGACGGCACGCTCACGGCGTACCTCTGGCCCGTCGGCGTGGACGGGCGCGACCTCGCCGCCGCCTGCGCGGACGCGGGCTGCGCCGTCACGCTCGGCGAGCTGCGCGGCGGCGACGCGGATCAGGAGCTCGAAAAGCGCATGGATCTGCTCAAAACGCTCGTGACCTCGGCCTGCTGCACGGCGCCGCTCATGCTTGAGATGCACCCGAAGCTGCAGTTTCTGGCCGGGACGGCGCTGCAGTTCGGCCCCGGGCGGTATTTTTACAAGAGCGCGTGGCGCGGAGCGCGCAACCGCACGTTCGGCATGGACTTTCTCGTCTCGCTCTCGTCCACGCTCATCTATCTCTACAGCGCTTACGTGACGTTCACGCCGCGCACGAGCTACAAGCTCTACTTTGCGTCCGACGGGGTGCTGCTCTCGCTCATCCTCTTCGGCAAGTATATGGAGCAGGTCGCGGCCGGGGAGGCCAACTCCGCCATCCGCAAGCTCATGCACCTGCAGCCGCGCACGGCCATGGTGCAGCGCGGGGACACGTTTGTCGAGCTGCCGGTCGACCAGATCGCGGAGCACGACCGGGTGCGCATCCGTCCCGGCGAGCGCGTACCGGTCGACGGGACGATCATCAGCGGCCAGTGCGCGGTCGACGAGTCCATGCTCACCGGTGAGAGCATGCCGGTGGACAAGGCACCCGGCGACAAGGTCATCGGCGGCAGCCTCAACCGCTCCGGCTCGGCCATCGTCTCGGCCGAGGCACTGGGCAAGGCGTCCGTGCTCGAGCAGATCATTCAGATCGTGCGCCAGGCCCAGTGCGAGAAAGCGCCCGTGCAGCGCTTTGCCGACAAGGTCGCGCGCTGGTTCGTGCCGGGCGTCATCGGCGCGGCGGCGCTGACGTTCCTCGTCTGGTACCGGCGCGTTGCGCCGCGCAATCTCGAGCGCGCGCTGCTCACCTGCTGCGACGTGCTGTCGGTCGCGTGCCCGTGTGCGCTCGGCCTCGCCGCGCTGCCGGACCTGCGCGCGCAGGCCAAGACGGAGTTGTGCGTCGCGCGCGACGGCGTCGTGCTCGGCACGCTCGGCGTTGCCGACACGCGCAAGACCGAGGCGGCCGCCGTCGTCGCGCAGCTGCGCGCGGCGGGCAAGGAGGTCTGGATGATGACAGGCGACCACGCCCGCACGGCCGAGGCCATTGCGGCCGAGGTCGGCATCGATCACGTGCTCTCCGAGGTGCGGCCGGACGAGAAGGCCGCCGCCATCGAGCGCCTGCGCGCGCAGGGCAAGACGGTCTGCATGGTCGGCGACGGCATCAACGCCACGCCGGCGCTCGCCGTGGCGGACTGCGCGGTCGCCATGGGCGGCGGGTCGGACATCGCCATCGAGTCGGCGGGCATCCTGCTGCCGTCCGGCAACCTCGAGAAGCTGCCGGAGCTGTTTGACATCTCGCGCGCGACCATCCGCACCATCCGCCAGAACCTGACGTGGGCGCTGTTTTATAACCTCGTCAGCATCCCGGTCGCGGCGCTCGGCGTGCTCATGCATTCGCTGCGGCTCAAGGACAGCGACAAAAAGGAGAGACGTTTCCCATGGAAGAAAAAGTCCTGACGACGTATGTCCGCGGCATTTACTGCCGCCAGTGTCCGGAGTGGATCGTGGACGATCTGCTGCACACGCGCGGCGTGCTCGATGCAGCCGTGTCGTTCTGGCGCGCAGAGCTGACCGTGCGCTATGACCCGCAGATCGTCACCGAGGCGGAGCTGCGCCGCGTGCTCGCGGACTGCGGCTACCCCGCCTGTGAAAAAGGCGCGCCGGGGTCCAACCCGCTGCACAACGCGCTCAAAAGCGCCCTCGGCCGCAGGCCGGATGGGTGAGGGACATACCTTTTTTCTGACCAGTATTGCGGACAGCTTTTGCGGCGGCTGCCGCATAAAATAAAGGCAGCCGTGACCCATACCGGTCAGAAAATGCTGTGCGGTGGTGAGAAGATGGAGCAGAAATTACGGCGGGACCGCAATCTTGGCGACAACCTGCGCCGTCTGCGCAACGCCAGCGGCCTCTCGCAGGAGAAGCTGTGCGCCGAGCTGCAGCGCCGCGGCTGCGACATCGGCCGCACGACCTATGCCAAATACGAAGCGGGCGAGCTCAACGTCCGCGTGAGCGTGCTGCTCGCGCTCAAACGGCTCTACGGCTGTCCGTATGATGCCTTCTTCGCGGGGCTGGATACGGCGGACGATGCCGAAGCCTGACAATAAAAATCCACCCCGGAAGCGATTCGCTTCCGGGGTGGATTTTCACGTTACAGATAGAATTTTGGTTCCTTGCGCCCGACGCAGTATTTTTTCACCGTGGCGGCCGCGGCCAGCCGCAGCGGCAGCGGCACACTGCGCCCCGACTGCGGGCAGATCTGGATGCAGCGCAGACAGGAGATGCACTTGGCCTTGTCCACCTTCTGCGGCGCGTCCTTCGGGATGGCGCCGGCGGGGCAGTTGTCCGCGCACAGGCCGCAGCGGATGCAGCGCAGGCCGCCGGTCGGCTTGAGCGGCAGGCCGTTGTAGGCGCGGTAGTTCGGGTTGCCGGGCACGGTGATCCCGGCCGGGGCGTCGGCGGCGATGCGGGATTTCAGCTGCGTGCAGAAATCCCCGATCTTGGCGCGGTCGGACGCGTCCGGCCGGCCGGCGGCGATGTCCGTGTTGACCGAGTGCGGCGCGATGACCTCCGCCGCCGCGATCACGCGAAAGCCCAGCGGGGCGAGCGTATTGCGCATTTCGAGCAGGGCGTCATCCACGGCGCGGTTGCCGAACACGGCCACGAGCACGGCCGGGGTGTCCGCCCCGCGCAGGGCACGCACGCGCTCAAGACACGGCCCGGGCACGCGGCCGCCGTAGACCGGGAAGAACACGAGCAGACAGTCGTCGGCAGAAAACGTTTTTGCCTCGGCGCGCACGGTGATGTCGGTGCACGCATTGGCGGCGTTCAGGTTTTCCGCGAAGAGCCCGGCGACACGCTGCGTGCCGCCCGTGGGGCTGAAGAAATACAGGTGCAGGTTGCGCTGGTGCATAGCATGGCCTCCCAATTTCAGATTGCCTATATTGTAACGAAAACCGGCTGGGATTGCAATGCTTTTTGGCCACCGGTCAGTACAGCTGCAGCCCGGACAGGTAAGCGTCCAGCCGGGACAGCCGCTGCTGCGGATATACGCCGAGCGTGCGGCTGAACTCGAAGGCGATGGCCTCGATGAGAAAGTTCACGCCGATATAGGAGTTTGTGGGCGCGGGGCTGGACAGATCGGCGAGAAGCACGATGTCTGCATCGCCGGCGAAGGGCGCGGTGAGCTTGTCGGTGATGACGATCAGCCGGCAGCCGGCGTCGTGCGCCATCTCGGCCAGCACGCACGTCATGCGCGAGTAGCGCTCGGCACCGAGCAGGATCACGCAGTCGTGCGGGCCGTAGTCGAGCAGCTTTTCCACGCAGCGGGTGTCTGCGTCGCAGAAATACTCCACGTGCCGGGTATACTGCGACAGCAGCGTCCCCAGGTGCCGCGCCGGCCCCGCCAGGCCGCGGAAGCCGGAGACAAAGATGTGCTCGCTCTCGAGCAGGATGCGTACGATCTGCCCGTATTTTTCCGGGTCGTTCTTGCGGTAAGTCTCCTGCAGGCAGTCCACGGCGAACTGCAGGCACTGAAACGAGCTCAGATCCTGATACTTTTGCAATTTGTCCGGCACCTGATGCTGCGGGATGACGTATTTTTCACGCTCGATGACCTGTGAGAGCTCGCAGCGCAGGCTCTCCTGCAGCTCACGGAAGCCGCGGTAGCCCAGCGTGCGGCACAGGCGGATGACCGAGGTGTCGCTCACGCCGAGCGCAAGCGCGATGTCCTTGGCCGTTAAAAAATATAGCGAGCCGCTGTGCTCGAGAAAATAATCCGCGATGACCTTTTCCGTCCGCGTCAAATGCGCGCTTTGAATGCGCTGTTCCAGTTTACCGCTCATGGGAACACCATCCTTTTTTCTGGGGATTGTGAGCAGCACCGCAACGAATGTTGCAGTAGCAACAACATTATACTGTATAAATTGTAGAAAATGCAATAGTGCATGAAAAACATTGAAAATTCAATTGACTTTTACGCATAAAAGAGCTAAAAATACCGCATACAACAACACCGGTGTTGGATTATTTGAGAGGAGGACCTCACAATGGAGAAAAACAAACGTATGCAATTTTACGGGGGCACGCTCGGCGCGTGTGCGCCGCTGCTGGTCTTCATGTGCCTCATGATCGTGATCGCCGCGATGAAGAAAGTGTCCCTGGTGTTGTTCTGCATGGCAGGTTTCGCCGGACTGTGTGTGGCGTTCCTGCTGGCAAAAAACAAAAAGGAATTTGAACAGGCGGTCGTGGACGGCCTGAAAAACGACACGCTGTGTGTCATTATCTTCGCGTTCCTGCTGGCCGGCATCCTGTCGCAGGAGCTGCGCCAGAGCGGCCTCATTCAGGGCCTGACCTGGCTTGTGATGAAGCTCGGCCTGAGCGCGGGCTTCCTGCCGCTGGTGGCGTTTCTCGTCTGCCTGCTGATCTCGACGGCCTGCGGCACGTCCAACGGTGCCATCGTAGCCGTGCTGCCGGTGCTGCTGCCCGTCGCGGCGTCCGTCGGTGCGAATCCCTCCGTTGTGGTCGGCGCCATCGTCAGCGGCGCGATCTTCGGCGATAACCTCGCCCCCATTTCCGACACGACCATCGCCTCCGCGCTCACGCAGGACGCGGAAGTGCGCGACGTCGTGCGCACCCGTCTGCCGTATTCGCTGATCGCCGGCGTCATTTCCGCCGTGCTGTTCATCATCGTCGGTATCAAGACGTCCACGTCCGTCACGCTGCCGGACGTCATCGACCCCGCCTATGCCAAGACGCTCGTCATGCTCGTCATCCCGGTCATCATGATCATCCTGATGCTCCGCGGCTGGAACCTCATCAGCACGCTCATCGTCTGCGATCTGGTCGGCTTTGTGCTGTGCCTGGTGTTCGGCTTCCTCGACGTGCCGACGCTGTTTTCGGCCACCGGCCCCATCGGCGCCGGCCTGACCGGCATGCTCAATGTCATCTGCTTCAGCTTCTTCATGTTCGCGCTGCTCGAGATGCTCAAGCGCAGCGGCGTGTTTGACATGCTGCTCGAAAAGCTCAACAACGCCAGCAAGACCCCGCGTCAGGCCGAGCTCGTCACCATCCTGCTGAGCGTCATCGGCAGCGTGGCCATCGGCGCTGCGTCCATCTCGATCCTGTTCGTCGGCCCGGTCGTGCGCAAGCTCCTGCAGACGCACAACATCGAGCGCACCCGCGGCTCGAACCTCATGGACGGCATTGCGACCGGCCTTGCCGGCATCGTGCCGTACAACCCCGTCGGCCTCAACGCCGTCAGCCTCGCGATCGCGAGCGGCGTCGTCTCGGAGTCGTTCTCGTTTTTGGATTACGTGCCGTATAACTTCCACAGCTGGCTGCTGATTCTGCTGTTCCTGCTCAGTGCGATCACCGGCATCGGCCGCCACTTTGAAAAGGGCACCGCCGCCGCGCCCGAGACCCCGGCTGCGGAAGAGAAATGACGATTTCGGGTGCGGCCGCCGCGCCGCACCCGCTCAGATTGTTACATTTGGAAGGAGAAAACCATGCAAAATCTCAACGAAGGTCTGCTGTTTGATCCTGCACTGTCGGCGGAGATCAAGGATCGCTTTTACTATGTGGATGCGGATCCGGAATTCGGCCAGCGCCTGTTCTTTGAAAATTCCGGCGGTTCGCTGCGCCTGAAGGCGTCCGTCGAGGCGCAGGCAAAGTACCAGGCGTTCCCGGACTGCCCGGAGCGGCTGCACGATCGTTCCCGCGCGCTCAAAAAAGTGCAGCTGCACGGCATCGACGACATTATGCACATCGTTTTCGGCGCTTCGGGCGGCGCGCTCATCTCGGAGATGACCGCCTCGCAGGCGATGTTCCAGATCGTCGGCGCCATCCTTGAAAACTGCCCCGGCAAGAGCGCGGTCACGTCCGTGCTCGAGCACCCGTCGGCGTATGACGCGGTGAAATACTACTGCGACAAGACCGGCAAGGAATTTCGCGTCGCGCAGGCGAACCCGAAGACCGGCGGCATCGACGTCGAGGAGATCCGCCGCGTCGTCTCGCCGGATACCTGCCTGCTGAGCATCATGTATGCCTCGAACATCACCGGCAGCATCATGGACATGGCCGGTATCGTCAAGGCTGCGCGCGAGATCAACCCCGATATCTACATCGTCACCGACGCCGTGCAGCACGCGCCGCACGCCGTGCTCGACGTGGACGCCCTCGGCGTCGACGGCGCGACGTTTGCACCCTATAAATTCTTCGGCACCCGCGGTATGGGCTATGGCTACGTGTCCGATCGCGTGGCCAAGCTGCCGCACCGCAAGGTCTTGCAGCGCCCGGCCGACGTCTGGGAGCTCGGCTCGCCCACGCCCGGCAACTTCGCGGCCATGAGCGCCGTGGTGGACTATGTCTGCTGGCTCGGCGGCCACTTCATCCAGTCGGACGACCGCCGCACGCTGTTTGTGACCGGCATGGAGCACATCCACCTGCAGGAGCGCGCGCTGCTGCACACCATGCTCGAGGGCACGCAGAACGTGCCCGGTCTGCGCCACATCCCCGGCGTGCACGTGTATGTTGACACCGAGGATCTCACGCACCGCGACCTGATCGTTGCCATGGGCATCGACGGGCTGGACATGACCCGCTGCGTCGAGGAGTACCAGAAGCGCGGCGTCACGACCTTTGAGCGCGTCAATACCAGCGTGTATTCCAAGCGCATCGTCGAGGCTGTCGGCCTCACGGGTGCGATCCGCGTCTCGCCGCTGCACTGCCACACCGTTGCGGATATTGAGACGTACCTGCGCGTCACTCAGGAGCTCGCGCAGACGTTTGCAAAGTAATCATTCTTTCCCCTCCCTTCTTTTTTCCTTATGCGCAGGCCCTGCCGCATCCGCGGCAGGGTCTGTTGCAGTTTTGCTGCGTGTGCGCTATACTGGCGGCAGCAACACCGGAAGGGGGCGGCTGCCATGCGCGAATCCGCAACGAAAAAAGTGCTCGCCGAGAGTCTCAAGGAGCTCATGCTCCGGCGCGACTTCACGGACATCACCGTGACCGACCTCTGCGCGGCCGCAGAGATCAACCGCCGCACGTTCTACCGGCACTTTACGGACAAGTATCAGCTTGTGACGTGGATCTACGACAAGGGCTTTCAAAAGGCGATCGGCGACGATGAGCCGGGCCTGTTCGATCTCTTCGGGCGCGTGTGCACGTATCTGTACGCCGACCGCGCGTTTTACGCCCGCGCGCTCACGTTCACGGGGCAGAATTCATTCCACGACTTCCTCTGTGCCCGGCTGCGGCCGTATCTGCAGGCGGATTTCTCCGACCTCTTCCCCGATCCGCAGACCGAGGCGTTCATGTCCGGAAAGATGTCGGACGTGGTCATGGACATCATTCAAAACTGGCTCAGCCGGCCGGACTGCCCGCCGCCGGAGGTGTTTGCCCCATGGGCGCTGCACCTGTGGAAGGACATTATGGGGCGGTGGAAGGAGCTCGGCGATGCGTGGGAGCACACATTGGACCACAAAAATGCATAAGTGAGGCAAAAAGCCACGAAACTGCGGTTCCGTGGCTTTCCTTGTGGCGCAATTTGTTCTATGCTGAACACACCCCCCTCATTTGGAAGCGCGCGATCCCAGAGGTTTTGTTTCGATCTTTCATGGTACCTCTTCCTCCGTTGCGCGACGGCGGCTGCGCGCTTCCGATTTGTCCTTTTGGCAGAGCATGCCTTCCTTTGATATCGGACGCCCCGGACTGCAAGTGCAGTCCGGGGCGTCTGTGGTTTTGGGTGGTGTGGGCGAGCTGCCCGGGAGCCGCTGCACCGATTTCAATCCACGCACCCCGTGTGGGGCGCGACCAGATCGGCGACCTTGCAGACCTGACGACGGAGGCATTTCAATCCACGCGCCCCGTGTGGGGCGCGACAACACAAGTCCCATACAGCTGGTGCAAACCAACATTTCAATCCACGCGCCCCGTGTGGGGTGCGACGCCGGGATGCGTGTTCTGCGGGGACGCGGACGCATTTCAATCCACGCGCCCCGTGTGGGGCGCGACGTTAATGCTGGCAAGATGCCGATTTTGCTTGGCGATTTCAATCCACGCGCCCCGTGTGGGGCGCGACGAGCGGAAAGTCATACAAAAAAGCCCGCCTCAAATTTCAATCCACGCGCCCCGTGTGGGGCGCGACCAAGGCTGGGTCAGGGTTTGGGTATCAACACATATGATTTCAATCCACGCGCCCCGTGTGGGGCGCGACCCTTGTACTTGATGAAGCAGACCTTGGAACTGTAATTTCAATCCACGCGCCCCGTGTGGGGCGCGACGAGGCTACATGGCAAAAACAAAACGACTTAAAAAATTTCAATCCACGCGCCCCGTGTGGGGCGCGACTGCAAACGATCCTTCTCAAAAGCCGCAATGATGCAATTTCAATCCACGCGCCCCGTGTGGGGCGCGACGCGCAAATCCGCGCTCGTATCGGCCACGGAGCCCCATTTCAATCCACGCGCCCCGTGTGGGGCGCGACGCGGTCGATGTGATATCGGATGACGTATACCACGGATTTCAATCCACGCGCCCCGTGTGGGGCGCGACCAGAGCCAGCAATAGTTGCGAGCCCGCTCCCGCCATAGATTTCAATCCACGCGCCCCGTGTGGGGCGCGACGCAACACGACCGTTACACGCTGGATAAGCCGCGCGATTTCAATCCACGCGCCCCGTGTGGGGCGCGACGCCGCCGCTGCAAGATGGGCAGCAAACACCAAATATTTCAATCCACGCGCCCCGTGTGGGGCGCGACCGTGATGCAGCGCGGGAGGATGCCGACGCAATGGACATTTCAATCCACGCGCCCCGTGTGGGGCGCGACTACCCGCAGCAGCGCAGCCCCGCACAGCGCAAAAATTTCAATCCACGCGCCCCGTGTGGGGCGCGACGGAGACCTGTTTCACGGTGGCGGGCACGTAGCACTATTTCAATCCACGCGCCCCGTGTGGGGCGCGACTCTGTCAGCGGATGATTGACGCCGCTGGTGGCGGATTTCAATCCACGCGCCCCGTGTGGGGCGCGACTACCCGCAGCAGCGCAGCCCCGCACGGCGCGAAATTTCAATCCACGCGCCCCGTGTGGGGCGCGACCGGCCGCAGACAGATCGGTAACATTTAGGCACTGATTTCAATCCACGCGCCCCGTGTGGGGCGCGACTAATATGCCCGAACTTATACGGATTGTTCAAGAGATTTCAATCCACGCGCCCCGTGTGGGGCGCGACGTGGGAAACCGAGGATTTCTCGGCAGCACATAAGGTATTTCAATCCACGCGCCCCGTGTGGGGCGCGACGCACAGCAAGGTCGCCACTAACATGGCTGGCCTATTTCAATCCACGCGCCCCGTGTGGGGCGCGACGACATCATCACGGGAGGTACAACATGACAAGAGCCATTTCAATCCACGCGCCCCGTGTGGGGCGCGACACGAGCGGCTGCCGGAGGACATGGAGGCCGCAAAAATTTCAATCCACGCGCCCCGTGTGGGGCGCGACGCAGTTCCTCATCCACATAGGTGGATTCTTTGAAATTTCAATCCACGCGCCCCGTGTGGGGCGCGACTGCAAACCCTTCTCCCCGAAAAACGCAATAATGCAATTTCAATCCACGCGCCCCGTGTGGGGCGCGACTCTATTAACCAAAAGGAGGTATAACAGTTGACAAAATTTCAATCCACGCGCCCCGTGTGGGGCGCGACATGTTGCTCCGGATGACTGGTATCAGTACAATCATTTCAATCCACGCGCCCCGTGTGGGGCGCGACCTGCCAACCCTGCTATGGGTTATTCTCAGCCCGGATTTCAATCCACGCGCCCCGTGTGGGGCGCGACTTCATGCCCTGCAGCATGGCGGTGTTCTGAGCGTAATTTCAATCCACGCGCCCCGTGTGGGGCGCGACTGATAGTTCCTTTCAAGGATACCCGGTCAGTGTCAATTTCAATCCACGCGCCCCGTGTGGGGCGCGACCTTTGACCAGCTCAATGAGTACGCCGACCAGCTAATTTCAATCCACGCGCCCCGTGTGGGGCGCGACGACCGGGGCAAACTCTGATACATCCGGCTGTACATTTCAATCCACGCGCCCCGTGTGGGGCGCGACCCAAGTGCGCCCAACTTGGTTGTCGCAGTTGCAATTTCAATCCACGCGCCCCGTGTGGGGCGCGACTCTATTAACCAAAAGGAGGTATAACAGTTGACAAAATTTCAATCCACGCGCCCCGTGTGGGGCGCGACATGTTGCTCCGGATGACTGGTATCAGTACAATCATTTCAATCCACGCGCCCCGTGTGGGGCGCGACCTGCCAACCCTGCTATGGGTTATTCTCAGCCCGGATTTCAATCCACGCGCCCCGTGTGGGGCGCGACTTCATGCCCTGCAGCATGGCGGTGTTCTGAGCGTAATTTCAATCCACGCGCCCCGTGTGGGGCGCGACTGATAGTTCCTTTCAAGGATACCCGGTCAGTGTCAATTTCAATCCACGCGCCCCGTGTGGGGCGCGACCTTTGACCAGCTCAATGAGTACGCCGACCAGCTAATTTCAATCCACGCGCCCCGTGTGGGGCGCGACGACCGGGGCAAACTCTGATACATCCGGCTGTACATTTCAATCCACGCGCCCCGTGTGGGGCGCGACCCAAGTGCGCCCAACTTGGTTGTCGCAGTTGCAATTTCAATCCACGCGCCCCGTGTGGGGCGCGACGGGGGATGGGCCTTACAATTCAATTACAGGAGGTATTTCAATCCACGCGCCCCGTGTGGGGCGCGACAATATTGAGCGCAGAATGATTGGCGAACTTTCAACTATTTCAATCCACGCGCCCCGTGTGGGGCGCGACTTTGTTTTGAATGATTCACCCAACTTTTTAAGCATTTCAATCCACGCGCCCCGTGTGGGGCGCGACCAGAGAAAGCCGGAATAGAATCAACAGTATCAGATTTCAATCCACGCGCCCCGTGTGGGGCGCGACCGCGATACAGCAAACCTTTTTTACCCGATATCCTCATTTCAATCCACGCGCCCCGTGTGGGGCGCGACCGCGGCCGTCTGCTGACTGCAGCTTGCGCACGATATTTCAATCCACGCGCCCCGTGTGGGGCGCGACATGCATTGTCGCTAGATAGCACCAATCCTGTCCAATTTCAATCCACGCGCCCCGTGTGGGGCGCGACAATATGTGTTTTGCTCGGAATAACGAGTACGGGCAATTTCAATCCACGCGCCCCGTGTGGGGCGCGACCCGGGCGCTATCCAGGCTATGCCTGGGCGGCCTGATTTCAATCCACGCGCCCCGTGTGGGGCGCGACCACGCCGAGCGCGCCCGCCGTGCGTTTCTTGTCTATTTCAATCCACGCGCCCCGTGTGGGGCGCGACGACCTGCACGCGCAGCCCGCGCAGCACATACCCGCCGATTTCAATCCACGCGCCCCGTGTGGGGCGCGACTTTATTCCGTTTTCCGTGTGTTTGCGTATAGATAGCATTTCAATCCACGCGCCCCGTGTGGGGCGCGACCGCAGCCAGCACCAAGACCGGCGCAAGCTGTTATAATTTCAATCCACGCGCCCCGTGTGGGGCGCGACATTTAGCAGCTTTGCAGCGCCCGACAGCGCGCCGATTTCAATCCACGCGCCCCGTGTGGGGCGCGACCTCAAACTGCTCATTGGTCTCGTCCTGCGTCTTGGTGTATTTCAATCCACGCGCCCCGTGTGGGGCGCGACGTCGCGGACACTGTCACGTCATAGGACACGTCTATTTCAATCCACGCGCCCCGTGTGGGGCGCGACGGCAAATTTGATGATTTTACCCCGTCAAATTTGCACAAAAGGTACAAAAGAGTTCTTGCTCGGCCGAAAAACACACGAGAAAAAAGGAAAAATAAAGAAAAAGCTTGCTTACATTCACGCATTTTCGGCCTTTTTGGGGTGCGAAGGTTCCGGAACCTTCTGCGCGCTTGTACTTCGCACCCAATACCGCTAGATCATCAGCGCGCCTTCGGCATCATAGCCCGCTTTGGCGCCGAAATGCTCGATGCGGGTGTGATACTTATCCCCAAGGTAGTAAAAGCGCAGACTGTCCACGGATTCATCCATGATCGAGCACAGCTTGTGCTGCAGCTGTTTGCACTGCGCGGCATCCAGCAGGCACTCGAAAACGGAGTTTTGCACGCGCTGCCCATAGTTCACGCACTGCTTTGCGATCTGGCGCAGGCGGCGGCGCCCGGCTGCGTCCTCCGTGTTGACATCATAGGTAATGAGTACCATCATGGCTGGCACCTCACTTCCACAAAAATGGCGGGTAGGCGTCCAGATCGTCCCGCAGATACCGCGCGAGCAGCAGTGCCTGCACATAGGGCACCAGCCCCCAGGCGATCTTCTCCTTCAGATAAGGATGCGTGATCGTATCCCGCTTGCGCTCCTGCCAGGCGCGCAGGAACTTCTTGCGTCCCGCGTCTGTCAGCAGCACGGCGCCGCTGTCCGTGCGCACAAAGTCGGCCGCAGCGATGATGCGATTGTTGATCAGCGACAGCACGAACCGGTCGGCAAAGCAGGGGCGCAGCTCTTCTACGAGATCCAGCGCGAGCGAGGTCCGCCCCGGTCGGTCCCGGTGCAGGAAGCCGACATAGGCATCGAGCCCGACGCTCTCGAGCGCGGCGGCGCAGTCGCTGCCGAGCAGGCTGTACGCGAACGACAGCAGCGCGTTGACATGGTCGAGCGGCGGGCGGCGGCTGCGCTCGTGAAAGAAGAAATCGGCCTTGTTCTGCAGGATCATGTCGTCAAAAACGTCAAAGTATACCTTGGCGCCGGCGCCTTCTTCGCCGCGCAGGGCGTCGAGCGACGTCTCCTCTGCGACGAGCGGATAGAGCCCCTTGATCTGGTCGATGGCGGTCTGCAGGCGCTGCGTGTCCACGCGCATGGCGTGGTCGCGCTTTGTGCGCTCGATGCTCCAGCGGGCGTTGTGCAGCTTGCCAAAGATCATGTTGCGCGCGATGCGGCAGCTCTGTGCCGGATCGTCGGCCACGCGGTACTGCATCCGGCGCAGGAGCACATTCCCGTTTTCCTCGCCGACGGCGCGGGCGAGGAACCGGCCGCCGGGCGTGCAGAACGTCAGCCCGACGCCGCGCTTTGCGCACCCGCCCATGAGTGCGGGGGAGGCACCGGCGTAGCTGAAGCTGATGATCCCATCGAGCGTGTGCAGCGGGAAGCGGCCGATCTCGTGCCGGTCACGGCTGACGACGATATTTTCCCCGTCGAGGCTCAGGTAGGCGTCCTCCGTGGTGACAAACAGGGTGTTGAGCAGCTTTTTCATGGCGTATCCTCCATGTTGGCGCGCAGATAGTCATGCACCGAGCCGGTCCGGGACAGGCGCGGCAGGCACAGATCCTTGAGCGAGCAGGCGCTGCAGCTTTTCGTGGGCTTTACCTGCGGCGTGCGGCCGCGGCGGTAGAGATCGTGCATCTGCGCGGCGTCTGTGCGCACCTCTTCCCGGAGATCCGGCGTGAAGGGCACGCGCACGCGCCGGCGCGTTTCACCATAAAAGAGTGCGCCGTCCGGGATCTCGCAGCAGAGCATTTCCTCCAGGCACATGGCCTGGGCGCACAGCTGCAGCTCGTCGCAGCCGTCCTGTTTGGCGTGGCCGCGCTTATACTCGACAGGATAGGGCAGCCATGTGCCCTCGTACCCGTGCAGCGGCACGCCGCGGTCATCCCGGCGAAACTCCACGACGTCGCACTGGCCGGTGAGGCCGAGCGTCAGCGAGTAAACGCGCAGGCTGCGCGTGATGATCGTGTCGCCGCGGCGCTCGCGCAGCTGCTCATCGTGGGCGCGCTCGTGCAAAAGCGCGCCCTCCGTGGTGCGCAGGTTCTCCGCCCACTGCTGCTCGATATGGATCAGCGCCCACTGCCGCCGGCAGAACCGGAAGTGCTGCAGGCCGGAGATCATCAGACAGTCGTCGGGGTCATACACCGTCAATCACTTCCGGAACCAGACTGTCGAGCGGGAGCAGCGTGATGTCATAATCATCCGCACAGGCGGGGATCCTGTCTTTGCCTTCGTCGTCTTTCTTTGGCTTGACCTGCAGGGAGCGGTGCACCTTGGCGGAGGAATACTGTCCGTCCTTGCAGTTGTGTTCCCACCAGAAGAGCTTGATGACCTCCATAGAGCCGTCCGGCCGCGCGGAGGAAGCGTCATTTACAAACAGCGTGCGCAGGCACTCCTTGATGGTCTCGGCATCTGCCTGCGTGAAGCCGGTCTTTTCCGCAAGCTGCACGTTGATGGAGCCTTTGATCTCGTAAAGGCCGAAGCGAACGAAATGCTTGGTGCCCATGGTGTCGGAAGCGCGGGCCTCGCCCTTAGCCTTCTTTTCGCCGTTGACGCTCTTGGTGATCTGCAGTGACTCGATCTCGACCGGCGACAGGCTGACCGCCTGATGGATGGATACCGGGCCGCGAACACCAACAGAGAGCCCCTTACTGTCCTTGAATGCGAATACCTGCCCGAACGTGCGCACATCCAGCCATGTCTCGCAGGCCTTCTTCGCGTATTCGTCGCGGTCGGTGATGCCCTTCATGACTGCCGAGGCGCGCTCGCTCAGGCTGCCGAAGCCATCGTCGCAGCGGTCCTCGGACTGCACGAAGATCGTGTTTCCGAGATCTTGCATGCGGTTGCGGATCTTGCGCTTGATGCAGACGTCGGACATTTCCCCGTGGCCGTTATAATCGGTGCGGGGGCGGTTGCCGTTGAGCGGGTCGCCGTTGCTGTTGGCCATCGTGACCGAGACCAGAGCCGCAAAGTCGATTTTGTGATTCAGGGTGCTCATGTTCAATTTTCCTCCTCGTCGGTATTTCCCGTTTTTTCTGTTTTGGCTGTGTACAGGTCCTTGCGCTGCAGGTAATAACCCATCAGATAGGTGTCCTCCAGGGGCTTGTCCCACTCGGATTCGGGGCAGGCGTAGATGATCTCCACGATCTCGGAGATCAGGCGTTTGTAATAGCTGCGGGAGACGGGCTTCAGGCGCGGGAAATACGCCCGCTCCAGTTGGTCGTTGACGATGCCGAACGTGTGCAGGGGTCGGCGGCGGAACATCGTCTGCAGTCGGATGGCGTTCGGGTCTCTGCCCTCGTCTTTGTCATACGTGTCCCGCTCTGCTTTTTCCAGCACGGCGAGCAGGCGGCCATACTGATAGCTGCGGTCGGTGCGGCCTTTGTCCAGTTCCATTTGCAACTCCTCCTCAAAATAGTCGTGATGATATTTCCGGATTGCGGCGCAGGCTGCGGTGAGCAGCCGTTCGCGGACGCTTGGGGCGTATGCCAGTGGGGTCGAGGCCCGCTCAACCAGCGCTTGCACGATGTCCGCCGGGAATTTTGCCTTGTCCACCCGGCAGGACACCAGCCGCTGCATCTGCTGTCGCAGCACGCGGTCATCCGGCACGAGCCGGGCCTTGTTATTCTCAATACGCTGGGTGCCGAAGGCGCATTTGACGATCTGATACAGCGACGGCGACAGGATCAGATAACCGTTCGTCTCGTAATCGCGTGCCCACCAGCAGAACGTCTCGTCCCAGTCGTGCAGACGCTGCAGGAAGTCCGAGCCCAGCAGCTCGTTATAATAGGTCAGGGAGAGGCGGCCGGTCGTTGCGGCGTCGAACGCCGCGATGACGACGCCGGCATTTTGCTCCGGCAGTTCGCTGCGGCAGCCGTCGAGCGCTTTTTGCAGCGCCGCTTTGTAATCCGACGGCTTTGTTTCGACGGATGCCGGTCGGAGCGGGCTGACTGCGTGGCAGATCTGTATTCCCTGCGGGTTCCAGCAGAGGAAAGTACGCCCGCCGAACACCACGCGCGCACCCTGCTCCGCTGCCAGCCAGCGCAGGGCGTTGTGTGCCTTCTGCGAGGCAATGTAGCCGACCGTTGCGGCCTGCGCATCGTCGGTAAAGCGCCCGCGATAGGTGAAGTTGCTGCTGTCGTTGGAGGAGATCAGCTTGGCGTTTCCGTTGAAGGGGATGATGCCCTTCGGGTGCTGTTTGGCCGGAACATCATTGCTGCCGGTGATCATGCACAGGGCCGCATCGGTTTCTGCGCGTTGAGCCGCGTACCACGCAATATACGCATCGAATAGCGATTGGCTCTTCCAGCAGGGGCCGCTGTCTTCCCCGATGCCGATCACCTGCCAGCGGACGAGCAGCTTTTCCTTTTCCGGCTTCCCCTGCGCGTCGAGCCGGATGATGCCCCGGGCCGCCAGATCCGTCAGGATCGTTCCGCGGCGCACGTATGTCAGGATTGGCTGCAGCATGGGATGACTGTACGGCGAAGCCGCCCAGCGCTCCAGCTGCTCGAGATACAGCGGGTGGCGCTTTTCGTCATAGGGGGCCAGATAACACAGCTGGTCGCACAGGGGATGCGCGCAGGGGGCGCTGGTGCGGCCGCCGGAATCCTCCGTGACGGGGATGATGATCTTGGACTCCTTTTTATCCACTGCACGCGCATCTGCGAGTTCGCCGGCTGCGTTGACCGTGATCTCGATCTGCGCGCTCGTGAGAATATGCGACACCGGAGCCAGCACTTCGTGCCCCACCTGCACCTCGCCGACCTGCGCCGCGTGCGCATCATAGGTCTCCACCGCTTTTTGCAGCAGGCCCATTCACTCCACCTCCCCGAATTCCTTCAGCCCGGTGAAGTTGCCGAGCGCTTCGCCGAACGGCTTCATTTCCATGGCCCGCAACGGCTTGCGCAGCGGGCAGTCTTCCGGTCGCGGGAACGCGATGACGCCGTACCGCATGACCGGATGCCAGAATCGGGCGGTCATTTGTCCGCATGTCTCGCTGGAATAGGCCTCATCGGCGTAGGTGATGCCGTGATACATCAGCCCGAAGCTCAGTTCCGGCAGTGCGTCATAGGCGCCGCTGCCCTCCCCGAAGCGGCATGGTTCCACATAACCTTGACATTCCCGGGTGCCGAGGAAAATGTCGCGCCGGCCGCCCTTTTCGATCATACGCCGGGCAATATTATGGTGCTTGTTTTCATTGCGGTCGGCAGAAAGCTCCGGGCGGTTATCGTTCCACTCAAAGTGGGCGCGCACCTGATAGCAGCAGTGCTTCAGATAAGTATAATAAGCCAGCTCGTTGCCGCCGTTGTACTTGATCGGCCGGATGCCCTTCACCTCCGTCTGGATGGGGTTCATGATCCGGACGGCGTCAATGTACCAGATGAGCGTCGGCTTCCAGTAGACCGAGGACAGGATGCCCTTGAGTGCCTCATAGGTCGGTACCTGATAGCTGCATTTTTCGCCGCCGACACGCAGGATCGGGTCGGAGAACAGCGCATAGTCCCCGGTCACCTGAAACTCCACGATATTGGGATGTTCCGGTTTTCCCATCTTGTTCACACCTCCATGTAGTCCATTTGTCCGGCCTCCGGAACGAGGCCGGTATTTTCATCGTAGTATCCCTCCTGCAGCACCAGGATGCTCCCGCCGCATTTGGGGATCAGCGCGTGCGCCTCCTTTTCCAGCTTGGTGCGCTGCCAGCTGTAGAGGGAGACGGTATAGGGCTTGGCGCGCTCGAGCAGCGCGTACAGCTTTGCCGGATCGCGCTGCGGGTCGATCTGCCCGAGCTCCAGAATGATCTGCTGGCCCTCCTCATACGGGACGATCACGTCGGTCGTCTCGCCGTCAAACACTTCAAACTTTGCGCCCGCGATCCGGAACGCCTGCTGCAGCAGATACCGCCCGCTGGCCGGACAATCCGCATCAGCGAAGTCCCGGTTGTCAGACAGGAGGGAATAGAGTGTTACGTATTTTCCATTCAGCTGGACTGTGTCGTCCTGATAGCCCTTGGCCATGGCTGCGTACAGCCGGCGGTAATAGTAGCGGATCGCAGCGTCGGAGGTCAGGTCGTTTCCGTATTGCTCCGGCTGCTGCCGGAACGCTTCCAGCAGCTGCAGGGATGCGTCCTTGGCCATTTGAATTTCGCACAGGTGCCCGAGATTCTCGTCCGCGCACTGCACGATGTGCACCGGCGCGGGCGTTGGGCAGTCGCCGCTGCGGTTGCAGCGGCCGGCGGCCTGCACGATGCTGTCCATGCCGGCGGCCAGGCGGATGACGCGCGCGAAGGAAATGTCCACGCCGGCCTCAATCACCTGGGTCGATATGCAGATCACTTTTTCGTGATCTGCGCCCGGCGCGTTCAGCGCGTACAGTGCGCTCTGCAGTGCCTTCAGCGTCTGCCGCCGGTGAGCGATGCACATGGCGGCCGACAGATGAAAGCAGCGGTACGGCCCGGTGCGCAGCGCGCGATAGAGCCGCTCCGCTTCGTCCTTGCGGTTGCAGACGATCAGCAGACTGTCCGCATCCTCCAGCACCTGCAGGACAAATTCCGGGATCTCGTCCAGCCGCCGGCTGCCGCTGTCGATGATCTGCGTCCGGCGGAAGGCCGACCAAAGGGCCGTGTCATACGGGACGATCTGCCGATCTGCGTTTTGCAGCGGATGTGCCGCCGCTTCGAGGCAGGGCTGCGTCGCCGAACAGAGGACAACGGTCGCCCCGCAGACCGTGACCAGAAAATTGACGGCGAGATCAAACAGCGTCAGCAGATTGTTTGGAACCGTCTGCACCTCATCGATCACGACTACGCTGTTGCACAGTGCCTGAAAGCGGCGGATGCAGGTCGTCTTGCCAGAAAAGAGCGTGTTGAGCAGCTGCACCAGCGTTGTGAGGATGATGGGGCAGTTCCAGTTTTCCGCAAGCAGTTCCAGCTCGTCGAGCCGCTCGGCGGTTTCCTTTGTGTGAATAACATTGGAGTGGTGCTCGAGGATGAGCTGGTCATCACCGACATATTTGCGGATGACCTGTGCGTTCTGTTCCAGAATACTCAGCAGCGGCGATGTAAAAATGATGCGGGATCTGTTCCAGATCTTCGCGTGCGCCAGTGCGTAGCGCAGGGAACTGAGCGTTTTTCCGGCGCCGGTCGGCACGTTCAAACGATAGACGCCGCCCGGCTGTGCGGCGAAGGCGCGGCACTGCTCCGAGATCTGCCGCCGGGCGCGTGCGATGTCCGTATCGCACGAAAACTCGCCCAGCTTTTGCTCCATGCGCGCAAGCAAGGTGTCCCACATGGCGGCGCGCGCCTCGCCGTCCGCGAAGGCGGGATAGGTCATATGATTCATAAATTCCGCCGTGTCCCGGCGGTCGCCCTCGATAACGGCGGAGAGCAGCAGCCGCATCAGCAGGCCAAAATAAAAATCGCCTTCCACATCGTATTCGTCCTGCACCAGCGGCTGCAGCTTTTCCATGCAGAGCCCGACCTCTGCCGCTGCCTGCGCAAACAGCGCGTCCAGCTCCTCCAGATCCGCACACTGTGCCAGATAATTGGTCAGAGATTCCTCGTAATCGATATCCTCCTGCTCCAACCGGTGCAGAAAACCGCAGCGCCGTCGGTCGTCGATGCAGTCAAACAGGCCGTGGTGCGCACCGACGGCGCAGGCCAGCAGCTCGGCGGTCAGGTTTCGGATTGGGTCGCCGCCCTGCTTGTGGTAGCGCTGCAGGAGAAAGCGCACGGCCGCAAACGTATGGTTGACCGAGCCGCGCACGGCCGCGGGGTCTCCTGCGGCGGCCAGCCGCAGATACAACCGGTAGGCCTCCTTGAACTTTCCCATGTCGTGCAGCAGGCCGGCCAGCGCGGCGAGGCATGCCAGCCGTACCTGCCGCAGTGCCGCGGCTGCATATTCCGCCGCTTTCCGGCAGTGTGCCTGCGCGGTCTGCTTCCGACCGTCGTCCGCGATATGTGCAAGATATTCCATACGGTCCCCCCTATCAGTCTCAGGATAGCAAGTGGCGTGTCCGATAAACAGGACAATCGAGCGCATCTGACCAGAAACCGTCGAAAACCCGGAAAACAGTGCGCACGCTGCAAAAAACTGACGCCGCTTGTATTCTTTGCCATTACGTTATCATGAAATTACCAGCTTGTCAACAAAAAATATTTCGTTGTTAGATGTAATGGACCTTTGTCGCATATTTCTGATAGACAGAGCGCCGTTCATGTGGTATTTTATAGCCGTCGTTTTCGTTCACACGAATGAAAACGGGGATTGAAATGTTGTCAGTTGAAATGGCACGGACAAACACCGCCCCGAAGGCCATCGGCCTTCGGGGCGGTCGTTGTTTGCGCTGCAAAACGCCCTCCGGACGGAAACCCGTCCGGAGGGCGTTTTGGATGATCCGGGTCTGCGGCCGCGCGCTGCAGGAGAGGTGACGGTCGTACACCATGCAGTTGATGCTGCCGGCAGCATTTCAATCCTCGCGCCCGTGGGGGCGCGGCGGGGTCAGCGCAGGGCGTCCGGCAGGACGGTCTCTGTGCCGGACAGGATCCAGTTGTGCTTATCGCGTGCGTTCTGATTGTCGATCCGGTACCATTTGCCGGGGAAGTACTGGTTGCCGTTGTTCTTGGACGTGTCCCACTGATAGGACACGAAGGCGTAAAACGGGCGGTCATACTTGGCGTCCGCGTTGATGGCGTTGCCGGTGAAGGGGTTCGTCGGGTTGTCGATCACGCCGGCCGTCGCCAGCGTCGGCACATCGGCCGTGGTCATGAATTCGTCCGAGAACGAGAAGCCCTTGGCATTGAAGTCCTTGACCATCAGCAGGGGGAAGAAGAACTCCGTATCGGTGCCGTCGTCGAGGATGTAGTCCGGATCGTTGCACAGGTTGCGTCCGTGGTCGGCGACGAGAATGATGCGCGTGTTGTCATAGACGCCGTTTTTGCGCATGTAGTCAAACCACTTGCCGAGCTGCATCAGCGAGGCCATATTGGAGTCGTAGTGCGCGAACTGGTCGCCCTCCTCCATGACGATCGACTTGCCGTCGACGGTGAAGCGGTCCGCATGCTCGCTGTCATACTCCGTGTTGTCCACGGTGCCGGAGACGGAATAGTCCGGCGCCTGCAGCAGCACGGGGGAGTGCGTGGTGTCGTTGGTCATGAACAGGAACGTGTTGTCCCCGCTCTTGGTGGTCTGCGTGATCGTCGGGAGATGGGTCAGTGCATGGTAGCCCTTGAGGAACGTGGCGTCCATGCCGGTGGCGGTGTGGGGGCCGGTGATCGTCTGCTCGACGAAATTTTCCTCCTCCGTCTGCACGGTGCTGCGGTTGTAATTGCCGTTGTCGTAGAGGATGGACTGCATGGTGACGGGGCACGCCTTCATGAGACTGTAGCCGAAGAAGTTGCGCATGTTCGCGCTGATCCAGTTCTTCGGGATCATGTCCGATTCGAAGGCGCCGAAGGTGATATAGCGATGGATGTCCGGATAATCGGAAAAGACGGACAGGTCGGGCACCCACTGATAGTTGGCGTAGATGGGGTCAAAGACCGTGACGTCGAAGCCGTTCTGGTCGAAGAGGACCGGCATCATCTTGAGCGCCTCGTTGTGCTTGTCGACGAGTTTTTCATCCTTGCGCAGGTTGATCTGATCGATCGTGTACTCGTACCCGCCCATGAGCGCGGGGGTGCCGAAGTTGGTGTAGGCTCCGGTGGAGACAACATTCGTATAGGCGGTGAAGCCGTCGAACTGTGCCTGCAGCTCCGGCTTTTCATTGAAGATATACGGCAGGAACGCGCCCACGGCGCGGTCGAGCATGAGCACGATGACGTTTTGTCCGGTCTTGCTCATGGTGTATTCCGGCACACCGCCGCTCTCTTCCATCGTCTGGCGGATGCTCTTGATCTGCGAGTGGATGCTGCTGATATTGATCGGCAGCATGATGGCAATGGCCAGAACGAACGCGATCGCTGCCTTGAATACATGCTTGCTCCACCGCCGATAGACCAGATACATGACGGCGGCGACGGCTGCGGCCGCGAGCAGATTGCCCCAGAGCTCGGCCGGCGCAAACTGCATGCCGCCATCAAAGCTGAGCGTGGACGAGAGCACGCCGAGGCGCTTGCCGAAGAACATGAAGTCCACGATGGCAACGCCGACGAGCATCCACAAAACCTTCTCAAAGGCGACCTTGCCCTTCGGGCTTGCCAGCCAGTAGAAGATGCCGAACCAGATGACGAACGTGCCGACGGCGAGGCACAGGCTGTTGACGATGAACCAGACCGGGCTGTAGTACATCTGCACGTTCACGAATTCCTGTGCGGACGACGAGATGACGGACGCCGGGATATACCCGCCGATGAACAGCGCCAGGAACGCGGCGCAGCCGAAGAAGATCTTTGCGTTCGGCTTGGCGGCGGGCTTTTCGGCAGCGGGCTTTTTCCGGTGGATGAGCTCCAGGATCAGGGGCAGCAGCAGCGCCGCGCCCAGGAGCAGCAGCGTGGCCTTGACGACCGGCCGCGCGGAGAAGGAATAGCGCACGAGACCGAGCACCAGCAGCGCCGCACCGGCGGCAGCGGCCAGGACCTTGAGCACCCGTCCCGGATGCTTGAGCTTATAAAAGACGGTCTTGATGAGGGAGAAGATGTTGTTGAGCGTCCAGTAAAACACCAGGCCGGCGGGGGATGTGTACAGGAAGAAGAGGAAGAACACCGCCATCGCGTACAGCTGGATCTTGGTCTTGGGCGTCGAGCCCTTCGTGAAGATGATGCATGAGACGAGGTTGACCGCCGTCATGATGATGGGCAGGAGGTTGATGTGTACCCCGGCGATGGCAATCAGCCCGTCGGCGGCGCCGAGGTCGGCGATCGGCCCGAAGGACACGCCCTGAAGGAGCTCCAGCCCGGACAGGAACCGGTAGGCGGAGATGAAAAACGGGATCTCCAGAAACAGCGACACCGCACTGCGCAGAACGTAGGTGGGCTTGTAGTGGTTCTGGCGGTAGTAGGTCTGCAGGATCATCATTTTCTCGTCGCCGCGGAACGTCTTTTTGATGTGCGTCACGCCGCGGTGCAGGCGGGCCTCCATGTCGCGCTCCTCTTCCTGCAGCGCGTCGGCCCGCATATAGAGCGGCAGCACCAGAAAGTTCATGACCAGGCTCAGCACAATGATGGACAGGCCGGGGTTGCCGATCACGCGGTTGGCGTTGACATAGATGACCTCAAACAAAAGCTGCAGCGGCTGAAACAGCAGCGAATCCAGTATCTGAAAAAATGTCACGGTTCTTTCTCCTCATGTGTCGCGGCGGCGGTGAACTCGCGCACCTTCTGCTCGAGATAGTCTGCGGCACGCACGGCGCCCTCGCCCGGGTAGACCCAGGTCTGCGCGCGGGCCGCGTCGCGCCCCTGTGCGTATTTCGGGTCGGTCAGGCACTGCTGCACCATGTCGCCGAGCGTGTCGAAGTTGTCCTCCGTGAGCTGCTGGCCGATCTGCGGCAGGATCTCGAACGTCCAGTACGGCGTGTCGAGCCACCAGCAGTCATAGGGGCTCTTGTCAAACTTCGTGTCTGCGTAGATGACGGGCTTGTCGAACACCAGCGTGAAGTCGAAGATCACGCCCGAGAAATCGGAGACGAGGATGTCCGCGCGCCGGAGCACGTCAAAGTTGTCGTTGTCGCGGTTCCACTCCAGGTCCTCCGTGTCCGGATAGGCGGCCATGAGCTTGTCGATCATGTCCTTTTCCGACTTGTACGACTGGGGGTGCGGGCGGATGATGACGTGGCAGCCGGCGGCGAGCAGCTTGTCGATGATCTTGCCGCCGTACTTGCTGAAGATCGCGCTCGGGCCCCAGGACGGCGCGATGAGTACCGTCGTCTTGTGCGGTGCAACGGGGCCGGAGGTGTCCAGCCGCCGCTTCATCTCGTCCATGTAGGGGATGCCGATCTTCACTGCCTTCTTGGCGGGCAGGCCGCGCAGCGCCTCGAGCGCGCGCAGGTCGCGGATCTGATAGTCGCCGGAGACGAAGATCGTGTCGTAGTAGTCAATGCCGAACATGCGGTAGCCGGCGACCTCGTTGGCCGCGTGCAGGATGTGCACATAGCAGTCCACGCCCGGCGAGCGCTTCCACTGGTAGACGTCCAGCCCCGGCGTGGAGGACAGCAGCACGTTCGCGCGCAGGAAGTTGAGCTTGGCAAAGGCCTTGTTGCCCTCGCCGAGAAACTCCGCGTGCACGTGCGCGTAGGGATTTTGCAGTGCCGGGTCGTCGGGCGACGCCGTCAGATACGCGATGTCCAGCCCGCGCCGGTCCAGTTCACGGCACACGGGTTCCATTACGTTCCAGTAGCGCTTGTCGTCCACGAAGACGGCCAGCGGATGCTTTTCCTGATCGACGGCGGTCTTTTCCCCGCCGCTGAGCAGAAAGCGCAGCTTGATGATCCAGCCCCGCAGCGCAAAGTTCAGCGCGCCGATGATGCCGATCAAGATGGCAAAGAGCATACTGCCCGTGCCCGGATCAATATACAGTTTCATATTTTCAGTTCTCCTCTGCCCGTAGCATCCACAGCCCGGCGAGCACGCTGCAGGCGGCGCAGATCCCGGGCACGAGCAGCCCGGCGCCGCGAAGGTTATCGGCGGGGAAAAGACCGCCGAAGAGGTTGATGAGCGCATGGATGCCCAGCGCCGGCACGACGGAGCGGTAGTAGGCGACCGTCCCGCACAGGGCGAAGCCCGTGCAGGCGGCGCACACCGCCTGAATGCCGACGGCGCCCGGCGCGCCCCCGATGAGGTTGACGGCGTGGAATACGCCGAACAGTGCGGCGTTGAGCCCGGCCGCCGTCAGCGGCCGGAGCCGCCGCGTATGCTCCCAAAGATAGCCGCGGAAGGCCAGCTCCTCCGCCATGCCGCACACGACGTACAGCCCGCAGGCGAAAAACCCGTCCGCGCCGGCGCTGCGGCCGCAGGCGGCCAGCACCAGATCGCCGGCCGGCCAGAGCAGCAGCAACAGCAGCCCCGGCCACCGCTTCCGCCCCCGGCGGCAGGCGCCGAGGCCGTATCTGCGCCGGTAAAGGATCAGCGCCGCCGCGAGAAAGACCGCCAGCCCCGCGAAGGTGACGCTGTGCGGCAGGCCGATCCTGCCGGAAACAAACTCGCCCAGTGCATAGACCAGGGCATATATCAGCACCAGATAGACCATAAAAAGCAAACGCATCCTTTACAGCATTTTTTCATTATATAATGTCGAAATCGGAAACACAAGGGAATCTGCATATGTTTCCGACATAGTTTTTACGTGCACTTGACAAAACGACAAAATAAGTTCACAATATGCATCGCATATCAAAAAAATGAACGCAAGGGAGCCTGACGATCTTGTTGACAAAAAATCAGTTTGCGCTGCTCAGCTACATTGCGGTCCGTCCCGCGGACGAGCCGGCGCTTTCGCAGCGCGCCATCGCGCAGGGCACCGGCAAAGCGCTCGGCACCGTGAACGGGCTGGTCAAGCAGCTGGACGCCATGGGCTATCTCGACGGGGCGAACCGCATCACGGATGCGGGCCGTGCAGCGCTCGCGCCGTACCGGGTGGACAACGCCGTTATCATGGCAGCGGGCATGAGCTCCCGCTTTGCGCCCCTGTCGTATGAAAAGCCGAAGGCCCTGCTGAAGGTGAAGGGCGAGGTGCTCATCGAGCGCGAGATCCGCCAGCTGCAGGCGGCGGGCATTGACGACATCACCATCGTGGTCGGCTATATGAAGGAAAAGCTGTTTTACCTCGAGGACCGCTTCCATGTGAAGATCGTCATCAACGAGGATTATCACCGCTACAACAACCCCTCCACGCTCATGCTGGTCTGCGACCGGCTGAAAAATACCTTCATCTGCTCCTCGGACAACTACTTTGAGCAAAACCCGTTTGAGCCTTATGTGTATCAGGCGTATTACGCGTCGCTCTACAGCGCAGGCAAAACGGACGAGTACTGCATGGTCACGAACCGCAAGGGCCGCATCACAGGCGTGCAGGTCGGCGGGAGCGACGCGTGGTACATGATCGGACACGCCTATTTCGACCGCAGCTTCAGCGAGAAATTTACGCAGATCCTCGAGCGGGAGTATGATAGCCCGGTCACCCGGGCGGGGCTCTGGGAGGATCTGTACGCCCGGCACATCCGCGAGCTGGAGATGTACATCCGCAAGTATCCCGGCGGCATCCATGAGTTCGACTCGCTCGATGAGCTGCGGGCGTTTGACAGCGCCTATGTCACCAATACCGACTCGTATATTTTCGACAACATCTGCGCCGTGCTCCACTGCACACCGGACAGCATCCACGGCATCATCCCGATCAAGACGGGGCTGACGAACCTGTCGTTCAAGTTCTCGTGCGGCGGCCGGGACTATGTTTACCGGCACCCCGGCGCCGGCACGGAGGCCTACATCGACCGCCCGGCCGAGGCGCGGGCACTGGAGGCGGCCAAGGCGCTGGGCCTTGACGATACGTTCATCTACATCGACGCGGCCAGGGGCTGGAAGATCTCGCACTATATCGAGGATGCGGCCATCCTGGACTATCATAACGACGAACAGGTCGACACGGCGCTGCGCATGCTGCGCCGCCTGCACACGAGCGGCGTGCAGCTCGACGGCCGGTTTGATATCTGGGAGAAGATCAACGGCTTCCTCGACCGGCTGCAGGGGACGGACGTCTCCGACTTTACCGGCATGCAGGAGCTGCACGAGACGATGTGCGCCCTGCACGCGCGCCTGAAGGGCGACGTGGGCCCTCTGTGCGCCTGCCACTGCGACAGCTATAACCCGAACTTCCTGATCGATAAGCAGGGAAAGATGTATCTGATCGACTGGGAATACGCCGGCATGTCTGACCCCGGCTGCGACATTGGCACGTTTATCGCCTGCTCGGACTACACGACCGAGGAGGCGGAGCAGGTGATCGCGCGCTATCTCGGCCACGCACCCACGGGCGCGGAGCTGCGCCACTATCTCGGCTATGTGGCCATGGCCTCCTACTTCTGGTTCTTGTGGGGGCTGTATCAGGAGGCGTGCGCCAAGCACGTCGGCGAGTATCTCTACATCTGGTATAAATACGCAAAACAATACGCCCAGCTGGCGCTGGAGCGATATGATCAAGAGGAGGCATTTGCTTGAAACAGAAGACACAGGCCCAAGAGGGGGGCATTGAACAGCTGATCTACGAGGAGACCGAGCGGCGGCTGGAGATCATGCAGTCCGATTCCTACGAGTTCCCCAAGAAGATGACCCGGGTCGATTACGGCATCATCATCGCCAGCGTGGCGGCCAGTCTGGTGCTGATCGTGACCTGCATGCTGGGAGGCTGAACCATGACAGACAAAGAAAGCTATATCCGGCAGGAGACCGTCACGGGCGTTGTGCCCATGCTCAAGGGCGACCGGCAGTATTCCTTCTGGGATCTGTTTTTGTCCACGAGCGGCTTTGCTATCGCCACGTGGTGCTATACACAGGGTGCGTATGTTGCGCAGTATCTCTCTTTTGGCAGAATGCTCATCAACATTTTCTGCTTCAATATCGTCTGGGTGTTCATCGAGTGTCTGCCCGTGATCTTTGCCACGCGCTACGGCATCGATCTGTGGATCTGGCTGCGCTCGGTGCTGGGGCGGCGTGGTGTCGCTCTGCTGTCCACGATCATCAGCGTGGCAAACTTTGGCTGGTATGCAGTTGCGGCGAGCCTGTTTTCCTCGTCGATGATCAACCTTGCGGCGAAGTTCGGCCTCGTGCTCAACGCGGCCGTCTGGAACCCGATATTGGGCTGCCTGTGCGTCGTGCTCGGCACGCTCATCGCACTTGGCGGGCCGAATGTCATCAAGTGGACGAACCGCTTTCTGGTCACGGCGCTGCTGGCGGTCGGTGCGGTCGTCGTCGTGCTGTGCTTCACGGCCGTGCCGCTGCGCGAGATCGTGGCGGTCAAACCGCAGCTGGATGCGGACATGACGCCGCTGCAGGCGTTCATGATCTCGGCCGAGGGCAACGTGGCGTTCGCGTTCTCCTGGTCGACGCAGGCGCTGGTGCTGCCGCGTCTGGCCAAGACCGAGCGCGGCGGCTACTGGGGCACAACGCTGGCCTATGGCGTGGTCGCGCCGTTTTTCGTCGCCGCCGGCGGCGTGATGGCGCTGGCGATGTTCGTGCGCACCGGCGTGTACGAGAGCGACCCCACCAGCATGCTCTCCTACCTCTGCGGCTCCGGCTTCGCGCTGCTGAGCCTGCTGCTGGTCGCGTTTGCGAATGTCGGCACGCAGGGCACCGGCTCCTATGTCAACTGCATGATCGTCAAGAGCGGCATGCCCAAGGTCAGCTATAAGGTGCTGGTGCTCATCGCCATGGTGTATGTCAGCGCGCTGACCGTCTGGGGCGGCGTGGAGGAGCACTTCGGTGCGTTCATTTCCATTGCTGCGTTCATTCAGGCGCCGATCATCGGCATGATCGTTGTGGACTACCTGGTTGTGAAAAAGCGGAAGCTGTCACTCAAGGCGGCCTACTTCATCGAGGGGCACGATGCGTATCAGTTCACCGGCGGGTTCAACCTGGTCGGTCTCGGCTGCGTCATCCTCTCGTGCCTGATCACGATCCTGTTCGTGTACAATCCGCTGACCGGCAGCATTCAGAGCCCGCTGTTTCTTATCTTCACGGGCAGCGGCTTCGATGCCATCTGCGGTGGCCTGCTCTACTGGATCGCCAGCCTGACTCCATTGAAAAAGTACATGCTCCGCGACCGCGACGATCTGGAGATCGTCTAATCGCGGCCCGACCGATATAAGGATACCCCCCGGTGCAGAACTGTTTTCTGCATCGGGGGGTATTTTGCCGATGGCCGGTCTTTACCGGGCAGGAGCGGCTTCATCCGGTATGCGGCATGGATTTATACGCTTTGCCGTCCGGGGCGGCGTGCTCAATCCATCTCGCTGTAATGATCGTCGAGTACCTTGCCGCACGCGATTCGTTTATATTTCCGATCGAAGCTGCAAGCTGACGGGCAATCATGGTTCGCGGCCTGACAGTGCGGCGCTCCCGTCTGATTGCGGAGAATCCATTTTTATGGGCTTGCCATCGTGCCATGGGCAATACTTCGTTCCGTCGGATGTGCTGTCCCAATACACCAGGCCTTGAAACGCGGAAGGCGGCAGACGGTTCTCTGCAAAAGGATTGAGAAACAAAAATGTGTTGTCCATTGTGTAGCGCTCATCGGGTGCCGCTGCAAGCAGGACACCGGATACACATTTGAAATCCGGACTGCAAAACAGGTTGCAGTTGATTGCTGCACCGTTATATTTTAGCAGGCTGTTTTCGTGCGCATATCCGCTTGCGACGACTTTTCCGGTTTCAACATGGATGGTTATGGTCGGTTGACCACGCCCGAGCAAAATCTCTGTGAGAGCGGCTCCATATTCTTCTTCAAACCACTCGTAAGTGAGATATCCCGGCGAAAGAAAAATGACATACGGTTGACCGCCGGGGATGCTCCGATTGAGATGCTTCTGATAGAACTGAACTTTGCTTTGCAGGGAGTTTGTCAGGCGCGCTTTCAGCAAACGGTTTTTTTTAGCGTAATCTATGAGGCCGGCGCTGTTGACAGTGTTTCTGACCAGAAGAGGGTCCAGACCGGATTCCTGCACGTTTTTTCCCGGCGATGCGCAGACACACTCAACATACACAGCACCGTTCAGGACAAAATCTGCGCCGCCCTCATGTTTGCTGTCGTATGCCATGCGGGTGTTCCCATATTGGGGCAAAAATGCGAGGCTTCTAATCTCGTGCGCCAGCTGAAAGAACGTGTTTGCGAAGGGATCCTGATTGGCAAGCTCTGCCGCCCACTGCAGGCGCTGCTTGCGGAACGTTCGCTCATCGTCGGATATTTCTGCATCGCCGAGTACGGTGTATAATTCGCACAGTTGCCTCGAAATGCCTTCGTTTTTCAAAATCTTACCTCCTGCTCCCTGCAATTTTACGCGCTGCATACGGCCACGTGCGAAACCGTATGAAAATAGCACGCTTGATTTCCAATTTTATGATAGCGCCCATGAAATTGGGTGTCAAGATAGCAGCACCGAAAAACTGGCAATGCCCGCAAGCGGCACGGTCTGCATAGACTACCGGAATTTGCAGAAAATAGGGTTGCCGAAATGCAAAACAGAGCAAAGGAGTTTTCAGAATATGAAGGCAACCGGAATCGTGCGCCGGATCGACGACCTCGGCCGCGTGGTCATCCCCAAGGAGATCCGCCGCACCATGCGCATCCGTGAGGGCGACCCGTTGGAGATCTACACCGACACCGACGGGCAGGTCATTTTCAAGAAGTATTCCCCGATGGGCGAGCTGTCCGAGTTCGCCGCGCAGATCTGCGACGCGCTGCACAAGACCACCGGCGGCATTGCCGCCGTGTGCGACCGCGACGCCGTCATCGCCGTGGCCGGCGGCGGCAAGCGCGAGCTGCTCGACCGGCGCATCAGCCGCGAGCTCGAAGAGCTCATGAGCACGCGCGGCCAGTACGCGGCCGACAGCTGCACGCTGCCGGTCGTCGACACCGACGAGCGCTACGCCGTCGCCGTCGCCGCGCCCATCCTCTCCGAGGGCGATGTGCTTGGCTGCGTGCTGTTCGTGGCCGGGCACGGCGACGGCCCTGCCGACGAGACGGAGCGCAAGCTCGCGCAGGCCGTGTCGGGCTTCCTCGGCAAGCAGATGGAGAGCTGAGGGCGCAGTGCAAAAACGCGTCAGGGTGTGTACACGCCCTGACGCGTTTTCGATTCGCTATAAAAAAGACCTCCGGGCGCCCCCGGAGGCCTTTCGCTGCGGATGCAGCCGTTATGGACACGTGCCCCGTACGCTGCAGACACGCGCCAAGATCACTGTGGCGGGATGAGATATGCCATGCGGCGGAGAACAAAAAGGGTAGATAATCCGTAAAGAGAGATCAGATAAAAAGAGAAAAGAATTGATAAAGAGAAAAGAATTGATAAAAGAGATGGGGTAGGTTGCAAAATGGGTTCAAACGATGCGTACGCAGACATCCCGACATCACCAATGATACTAGCAGTTTAGCCCAGCGGCGCCGGAAAGTCAAGAAAAATCACCTGATATTTGAAAATTCAGGGATTGTCAGGAAATTCACGCGCCTGGCAAATTTCTGGCAAGGGAAAACCGTTGAACTCTGCCGGAATGTGATGTACAATGAAAAAGAACAGAGTAAACAAAAGGGGGTACGGTGCATGACCGTATTGGTGACCGGAGGCATGGGCTACATCGGCAGCCACACGTGCGTGGAGCTGCTTGAGCAGGGCATGGATGTCGTCGTGGTGGACAATCTTGTCAACAGCAGCGCGGAGGCGGGCAAACGGGTCGAACAGATCACGGGCCGGCCGCTGAAATTTTATCAGATGGACGTGCGCGACCGCGCCGGACTCGACCGCATTTTTACCGAGCAGAAGATCGACTGCGTCATTCATTTTGCCGGGCTTAAGGCCGTGGGCGAGTCGGTGCAGATGCCGCTGGAATATTACGACAACAACCTCGGCTCGACGATCACGCTCTGCGAGGCGATGCGTGACCACGGCGTCCGGCAGATCATCTTCTCCTCGTCGGCGACGGTGTACTCCGGCGACAACGAGATGCCGCTCTACGAGACGTCCCGCACCGGCAACTGCACGAATCCCTATGGCTGGACGAAGTACATCTGCGAGCAGATCCTGCGCGACTATGTCGTGGCCGACCCGAGCTGGTCGGTTGTGCTGCTGCGCTACTTCAACCCCATCGGCGCGCATCCGAGCGGCCTCATCGGCGAGGATCCGCGCGGCGTGCCGAACAATCTCATGCCCT
>OHQI01000074.1_pt1 | contig 18157 bp, 7 predicted proteins | sample 1577911 | NCBI WGS metagenome assembly OHQI01 (sample SAMEA3879502, study PRJEB24766) | human gut metagenome | biome: human-associated habitat; feature: feces | place: USA | collected 1985/1987
ATACCGTACCCATTCATTTTTTATTCCTAATCCAATTTTTATGAGAAGATGCTTTACGCTATTGACGGTTCTCGTCCTCTGCGCCTCAAGCGGCTGCGACGACAAGAACAAAGAGGAGGTCGCGGATGTGATCGTCCTCTCGCGAAGTAGTGTCGCGTTCGCCCAGAAAGGCGGAACGACCACCGTCGCGGTAGCCACGCCCTCCGACTGGAAGGTGAGCTGTCCGGACGATTGGGTGACGCTGGCCTCCGAAGAGGGCCTGCTGACCATCTCCGCGGCAAGCAATACGACCGACAATGTCCGCAACTCGAAAATCACCGTGGAAACGGCCGGCGACAAACAGGAAATCGCCGTTCACCAGGCATTCTCGTGGGAAACGGTCCTGCTGTCCACCACCGCTTCGGAGGAAATTTCGCTGGATTCCGAAGGTGAGAGCGTCCTCTTCACCGTGGTCTCCAACGGCCAGTGGAGCGTCACGAGCGACGCCGACTGGGTTTCGGTCGAAAGCGACCCGGTCAGCGGAACGGTACGCGTCGGCGCCCCGCGCAATCCCGACGCCCACCGCAATGCGACGCTCACCGTCCGGGCGACCAAAGGCTCCGCTACGGAATCCTGCAAAGTGACCGTTTCGCAAATCTCACGCGAGGAAAACCCCTACTACCAAATGCTGGGATATTACGGACTTCATGCGGAAAACTGGTATTACGGCCGTGAACCGATCGGCGTGAGCGGCACGGGTACGTTCTGCACCGTCGAAGAGAAAGAGTACCGCAAGAGTTTCTACATCAAGAACCTGTTCCTGACGGGCACGGTCGTGGAAGCCACCTACGACAAAAACACCCAAACCATGTCGATCGAACTGGGCAGGCTCTGCTACACCCGCGAAATCTCCCCGACGGTCTCCCGCTTCCACTACCTGTACTCGATCAACATGCAGGGCGGAGGTTTCCACAACGGCATGCTGACCGGCAGACTGGGAGAGGGCTACAACGACGACGCGGACGAAACCCGCAAGGCGATCCTCCTGAACGGTTTCGAATCGCCGTACACCACGCTGGGCATCATCGGATACCAGGAGCAGCAGTGGCTGTCGTTCGGCGACCTCTACTACGCCACCGGCACGATGTATCTCGTGGACTGGGACATTCCGGCCGACACCGGCACGGCCCCGACCTCCGTCACCCGGGCCGCCGACGGCATCGCACCCTCGGGCAGCACCTTTCCCGTATCGAAACATTAAACCGCAGCACACATGAAAAAATTATATGCACTGACAGCTTTACTGCTCGGCATGATGGGGTGCTCCGAAGAGACGATCACCTACACCAACCCCGTCCCGGGCGATGAACCGTCCGGCATTGCGGCCGAACTGGGCATCTCGTCGAAAAACACATGGTTCGCCGCTGAAGACGAACGCAACGCCTCGATCGGCTTCAAGAGCCTGGGCGGAGAGGTCGTCGTGGACATCCAGACCAACACGACGTGGAAATACGACGCCGTCAACGCCGGCTGGCTGACCATCGAGAAAGACGACGTCGCCGACCAGCTCGTCCTGAACTGCGAGGGCAACAAGGTCGAGGAGCAGCAGCAGGCTACGATCACCATTACCGCCGGCGACAAGACCGCGACCATCTCCGCCACGCAGAACGCGTACGGCACGCTCGAAATCGCCGCATCGAAAAACAATTTCCAGATTCCCGCCGTCGGCGAACTGACCGCCGAATTCGAAGTGCAGTCGACCGACGAAGACTGGATCTTCGAAACCAAAGACTGCCCGTGGCTGCTTCTCGAACAGCAGGGCGACAAAGTCACGATGACGCTCGACCCCAACGAGGAGATCGAGGACCGCGAAACGACCTTCGTGCTGATTGCCGGCGAGGGGGGGGGAAATCCCGTCTCTGAAACGATCCGCGTCACGCAGGACCGCGCCGTCTACGTCAACGTTTCGCTAAAAACCATTCCACTCTCGCCCACTCCCACCGAATCCGACAAAAAAGAGTTGGGAATCAGATCCAACTACGACTGGGAGTACACGCTTTCCGAAAATTCCGACTGGCTCTCCGCCACGAAAACCGAGCAGGGACTTACAATCACCGCCGAGACCAATTCGAGCGGATCGTCCCGCACCGCAACCATCACCGTATCGGCCGGCGACGGCAAACAGAACCAGACCGAACAGGTCGTCACCGTCTCCCAGACCGGTCTGGACCTCGACGCCTTCATCCTCGGAATCGACATCACCTCGTCGAGCCTGAAAACCTATCTGCCGTTCGACAAGGCCATCGACGCCACCATCGACTGGGGCGACGGCAGCATCGAGGAGAACGTCACCTCGGCCTACCCCTCGCACACCTACACCGACCCGGGCTACTACATCGTCTCGGTCAAGGGCAGCGTGACGTCGCTCAACTCCTACGACATCCCCGACTACGGACTGGGCAACCAATTCAAGGAGGTTTACAACTGGGGCCGCACGGGGCTGACCTCGATGGCGCGCGCATTCCAGAACTGCCGCGAGCTGAAACGGATTCCCTCCGACAACACCGAAGCCTTCGCCAAGGTCACCACCTTCCACTATGCATTCACCGACTGCCGCGTCCTCGAAGCCGTTCCCGACGGGCTGTTCGACCATGCAACCGAGGCGGAAACCTTCGCCTACTGCTTCCAGAACTGCAACATGGTCACCGAAGTGCCCGCCGACCTGCTTTACAACTGCACGAAGATCACCTCGGTAGGTTCGCTCTTCTCCGGCACGGCGATCACCCAGATCGACGAGGATTTCTTCTCTCGCAACACGGAGCTGACCGACTGTTCGATCATTTTCTCGAACGGCAAACTGAAGACGGTTCCCGAAAAACTCTTCGCCAACAACAAGAAGGTGACGACCTTCAACTCGCTGTTCGCCAACACCGAGTCGTTCGAATCCGTCCCGGCCGGCCTGTTCGCCAACAACCCCGAGGTCGACTCGTTCCGCATGCTCTTCTCGGGAACAAGCCTGAAATCCGTCCCGGCCGGCTTGTTCGCCAACAACCACAAGGTCACCAATTTCCAGAGCGCATTCAGCAAAACGGCCATCCAGAGCGTTCCCGCCGACCTGTTCGCAGGCTGCGGCAAGGTGACGACCTTCATGAGCTGCTTCACCGGATGCAGCGAACTGCAAAGCGTCCCGGCCGAGCTGTTCAAAAGCAGCGGAGCCTTCACGACCGTGACGAAGACCGCCTTCAACAACATCTTCAAGGACTGCACCTCGCTGACCGAAGTGCCCGCAGGGCTGTTCGACGGCTTTACCCTGATCACCGCCTTCAACGACGCCTTCAACGGCTGCGCGTCGCTCACGACGCTCCCCGCAGGGCTGTTCGCCACCAATACGGCGGTCACCTCGTTCACCAATGTCTTCAAAGGCTGCACCTCGCTCAAAAGCATCCCCGAAGGCGTCCTCGGCGGACTTTCCAAAGTCACCTCGTTCTCGGGCCTGTTCGCAGGCTGTACGGGGCTTGAAGAGATCGGCGCCAACATCATCTCCGGCTGCGCCGCCTGCAAGAATATCTCCTCGATGTTCAAGGACTGCGACAACCTGAAAACCGTTTCCGCGGAGGCGTTCGCCGGCGCACCCGCGATCACCAGCATCGGCAGCCTGTTCGAAAACTGCACGCTGCTCGAAAGCGTTCCGGAGGATATTTTCGCCGGGATGCCGAATCTGGCGACCGCCACCAGCGTATTCGCGGCGTCGGGACTGAAAACGGCTCCCGCCGGTCTGTTCAGCCGCAATCCCTCCGTCACGACCTTCGGCAAGGTGTTCCAGAACTGCGCCGCACTGACGACGCTGCCCGACGGACTGTTCGCCGGCAACCCGAAAGTGACGACCTATTCCAACGCCCTGGAGAACTGCACGGCCCTCGAATCGGTCGGCCTCCTCTTCGGGAAGAGCACGGCCTCGGCCAAATGCGACCGCCTCTTCGCAGGGGCCACGGCGCTGAAGAGCGTGCCCGCCGGAATCTTCGACGGACTGACCGGGGCGACGGCCTTCAACAACACGTTCTCCGAATGCTCCGCCCTGGAGACGATTCCGGCAGGACTCTTCGCCAAGAACGTCAACGCGACCACCGTGGCCCAGTGCTTCCTGAACTGCACCCGCCTCACGATGGTTCCCTCGCGCCTGTTCGAAGCCAACACCAAGACGAAGACCCTGACGGAGATGTTCTCCGGCTGCTCGGGAATCGAAAGCATCGCGCCGGACGCCTTCACGGGACTGAACGGCACGTCGCTCAATTTCCAGAAGGCATTCCTCAACTGTACCTCACTCCGGGAGATCCCCGACGGGCTGCTGAAAACCACGCAGATTTCAACCTACACCAGCCTGTTCGCCGACTGCACGGGACTGGTCCGCGTCGGGTCGGAGGTGTTCAACTGCGCTTCGGCCACCATGTTCAATTCGGTCTTCGACGGTTGTACGTCGCTCGAAGAGGTCGGCAAGAACATGCTGGTCAGCCCCGTCAAACTGACCAGCGTCGCGAATCTCTTCCGCGATTGCGGGATGCTCAGGAGCGTTCCGGTGAGCCTGTTCGACGAAGCCGTAAAGCTCAAGACGCTGACTTCGACCTTCCAGGGCTGCGCGTCGCTCGAAGGCGAATCGCCCTACACGGTCGTCGACGGCGTGAAATACCACCTGTACGACCGCACGGCGGAGAATGCCGCCGCCTCGGGACTCACCGCGATCACCGCCGCCAAGAGCAGTTTCGCGGGATGTACGAAACTCTCGGACTACGACAAGATCCCCACCACGTGGAAGGAATAGACGAACACAAAACGATCCCGAACATGAAAAATACGATAATATGCAGCATCGCAGTGCTGTCGGCCGCACTGCTGGCAGCCTGCACCGAAACCACCCGGATATGGCCGGAGGAGGGCGAAAGCAAGGCCTACGTGGAGGTGTCGAGCCAAAAAGTGATCTTCGACGCCGACGGAGGCAACGCCGTGATCACCGTGGCGACGAACGCCGACGGCTGGGACTACGCCGCCGAAGGCGACTGGTTCACCGTCGCCCGGCAGGACGGCAACGCCCTGCTGGTCGAGACCCTGATCAACGCCGGAGCCGAAACCCTGACGGGCAAACTCACGGTCAGCGCCGAGAAGAACGGGGAGACCGTTTCGCAGGAGGTCGCACTCGTACAGCGCGCCGAACGGAGCGTCAACCTGAGCGCCGAAGGCACGGCCAACTGCTACATCGCCCGGACCGGCGGCGTTTACAAATTCGACGCATCGGTCAAGGGCAACGGCGGCGGCGACGGAGTCAGCGACTACATCGCCAACTACGGACTCGCCATCGAGGACGGCGCCTTCGCCGAACTGCTCTGGGAATCGCGCCACGACGGCGACAAGACCATGTCGCGCGAAATCATCGACGGCGCGCCGATCTACCGGGGCGGCTACGTGACCTTCTCGACGGGGCGTTCGGAGGGCAACGCCGTGATCGCCGTGAAGGACATCAAAGGCAACATCGTCTGGAGCTGGCACATCTGGGTCTGCAACGACGAAATCACGGCGCACGACCACATCGACTCGGAAGGCAAAGTCGCCGCCGTGATCATGGACCGCAACCTCGGAGCGCTGAACAACACCCCGATGGACGTGGGCAACCGAGGCATGTTCTACGAGTGGGGCCGCAAGGACCCCTTCACGCCTTCGCGATCGCCCTACCACGCGGATACCGACGGCAACAACGTCCCGGCCTACAACGAACCGAACACCGCGATCGGCGACGGAACGGGAACATGGGTCTACAACGCGCAGGCCGCCGTGCTCGCCACGCCGCCGGCCAACATTCCCAATTCGATCCTGAACCCGATGACCTACCTGCAATCGCCGTACAACGGCCACGCCGACTGGTACTGCACGGGAACAGACCCGAAGGCCACGCATCCGGGGCTGTGGGGTCCCGAGAAGACCATTTTCGACCCCTGCCCTCCGGGCTACAAGGTCCCGGGACCCGATCTCTGGGGCATTCCCGCCGGAAACAACTCGATCACCAACGGCGGCGCAGCGGCGGATTACGACGAAACCGGCGTCAGCGCCAAATGGGACTGGAACGCCTACGAAGACTGCGGGCGCCGCTGGAAAAACACCGGCGACTACTACCCGATGGCCGGCAACATCTACTACACGGACTACATCTCGGTGAGCATCTGCAACTACACGGGCGGCATGGCATTCTACTGGACCGCCCAGGCGACTCCCGACGCGACGAAGTCATCGGCCTACTTCGTGAACTTCAACCCCAACTGGTGCAATTACAGGCTCGGCGAGCACGACTGTTCCGCACAGATACGCTGCATCCGGGAATAACACTAAAAACTGATCGTCTATGAAATATCCATTCAAATCGCTTCTCCTGGCGGCAACCGTCCTCGCGGCGGCATCGTGCGCCAAGGACGACACGCAGAGCGGCGGCGAAGAGACCGCGGGTCCCGTCATCGTCAACGCCTCCCCGGCGGCCATCGGCGGCGAGATCATCCTCAAACTGAAGACCGAGGCCTCCGGCATCGTGGAAAAGAGCCGCGCGCAGGGCGTTTCGAAAGGCAGCGGCATCGACGAGATCGACCGCATCCTCAACACGGTGAACACCGTACGTTTCGAACGGCTCTTCCCGGACGGCGGGCGTTTCGAAGAACGCACCCGCAGGGAAGGCCTGCACCTCTGGTATTACGCCAAATACGACCCGTCGGTCCCGACGAGCGAGATGGCCAGCCTGCTCTCTTCGTGCAAGGACATCGAAATCATCGAATACTCGCTGGCCGCCGAAACTTCGGACCACCGCCGCGCGGCATCTCCCGCCGCCGGGGCGCAGAGCGTCACCCGCGCCATCGCAGACGAGGTGCGCAACGTCCCCTTCCCGTTCAACGAGAGCGAACGCTCGCAGCAGATGCAATGGCACTACAACAACACGGGAAACATCTTCGCGCAGACGAGCCAGCTGGGCGCCGACGCCAACGTATACGCTGCCTGGCAGCTCTCGACGGGCAATCCCGACGTGATCGTCGCCGTCGTGGACCAGGGCGTCAAGTACGACCACGAAGACCTGGCCGCCAACATGTGGGTCAACGAGGCCGAACTGAACGGCACGCCGGGCGTCGACGACGACGGCAACGGCTATGTGGACGACATTTACGGCTACAACTTCACCAAGGAGACCGGCGAACTGGATTTCTCGGCCGAACTGATGCACGGCACGCACGTCGCCGGCACGATCGCCGCCGTGAACAACAACGGCGTGGGCGTCTGCGGCATCGCAGGCGGCTCGGGCAGGGGCGACGGCGTGAAGATCATGTCGTGCGAGATTCTCGGCAAGTCGGAGTCCGGATCGTCGGGCGCCGGACTGGCCGGACAGATCCGCGCCATCAAGTACGCCGCCGACAACGGCGCCGTAATCTGCCAGAACAGCTGGGGATACACCGCCGGAACCATCTCCGTGACCGACTGGACACGCGGTTCCTACTCGGCGCTCTCGCGTGCCATGGAGTACTTCAACAAATATGCGGGACTGGACGAAAACGGCAACCAGACAGGCCCGATGGCCGGCGGCATCGTCCTCTTCGCCGCGGGCAACGACGCTTCGAGCGAGGTCTGCTATCCCGCCGCCGACGCCAACGCGATCAGCGTGGGCGCAACCGCGTTCACGGGCGCCCCGGCCTACTACACCAACTACGGCACATGGGTCCAGATCTCGGCCCCGGGCGGCGACCAGATGCTGAGCAACGCCTACGGCGGCGTTTACAGCACGAGCGTGGCCGCCGACGGCTCTTCGGGCTACGAAGGCAGCCAGGGGACCTCGATGGCCTGCCCCCACGTGTCGGGAGCCTGCGCGCTGGCCGTCAGCTATTACTACGGCACTGAAAAACGCAAGGGCCTTACGGGCGAAATGCTCCGGCAGGCGCTGTTGAGCAGCACCCAGTCCGTCGACCGCTACTGCACCGGCAAATACCAGCAGTATCTGGGCAACATGGGCATCGGCAGCCTCGACACCTACAAGCTGCTGCGGAACATCGCCAAGATCGACGGCATCCCGGCGCAGCGGGTCGGCGTGGGCGACACCGTCAGCATCGACCTGGGCGACCACTTCACCGCCACCAATGTCCTGGGGTACACCGTTTCCGTTCCCGACCTCGTGAAGATCGAACTTCGGGGCGGAGTGATGAAGCTCACCGGCCTCAAGAAAGGCCGGACGACGATCATCGTCTCGGACGGCGCGGCCATTCGCAAACCGATCGAGGTAACCGTCGAATGACACATTCACTAACGCAAAAGAGAATCAAACCTATGAAAACCTTTTATAAATACGCGGCATTCGCGGCGGCGGCCCTCGCGGGACTGTGCGCCTGCTCGTCGGACGACGACGCGGCGGAGACCGGCTCCGGCCTGCAACCCGTCGCACAGCCGCAGATCATCGTCAGCGACCTGACGACCACCGGATTCACCCTCCGCTGGGAAGCCGTCGACGACGCAGGGTCCTACGTCTACACGTTCGACGGCGGGAGCGAGACCTCGACGACCGGCTGCCGGCTGGAATTCAACAGTCTGGAACGGCAGAAAGAGTATGTCGTGGCGGTCAAGGCCTGCCCCCGGGACCCGGCCGAATACACCGAATCCCCCTTCACCTACATCCACGTGCTGACCGACGACCTGGAGCAGCTTCCCCAGCCGAAGATCACGCTCGGCAGCGCCTATGCGTCGAAAACCGTCATCTCCTGGACCGAAGTGCCCGAAGCGGAACTCTACGAGTTCTCGGTCGACGGCGGGGAGGTGTCGACCACCCGAAACCGTACGGTCATCCTGTCGAAACTCGACAAGGGCCGCACCTACTCCTTCTCGGTGCGCGCCATGACGTCCGACGCCACGCGCTTCACCAACTCGGAAGCCGCACAGCTCTCGTTCGTCACCTCGGACGCCGACGTTCCGCCGCTGGTCATCGCCCCGACGACGATCATCTCCGACGCCGTGGCGTTCGACATCTACGCCTCCAGCGACGAAACCTACTATTATGAAATTCTCCCGGCCACGACCTTCGCCAAGTATTCGCCCGAAGAGCTGATGAACGCCTTCCAGACCTATATCGTCGAATTCGCCAAAAAGCAGGGCATCAGCCTCCAGCTGGCCATGGCCTCGATGCTCAAGTCGGGAACCCAGAGCCTCCAGATGACGGGACTCACCCCCGAGTTGAGCTACGTGATCTTCGCCTTCGGCATGGACCTGCGGGGCAACATCACCTCGAACCTCTCCTCCACGCAGTTCAAGACCACGGCCGACGGCTACTCCGCCGGTCCGAACTACGGCGGCAGCGACTGGTTCACGCAGCGGTTCTACATCACCAACGCCTACCTCGCCCTGACGGGTTACGGCTGGACCAACTCCGTGTGGACCCACTGGAAGGGAGACGACGTGACGGACGTCCGCTACCGTACGCTGACGACCAAGCTCTTCAATCAGGTCTTCTCCGATCCCTACGACCAACAGGCCATCGCCGCATTCCTGAAAGACCCCAATTACGGAGTCCAGTTCAACCCCGAGCTGCTCTCGGCGACGGTAAACAGCGCCGACGGTTACAACGGACTTACGGAAGGAGTCAGCACCGGCACGTCCTACACGCTGCTCACGCTGGCCACCTCGTCGAGCGGCGCCGAAACGGTCTGCGTCAACTCCGTCACCACGAAGACCAGCACGGCCGCAGCCGCGTGGTTCGCAGCCGCAGCCTCGACCAACGCCAACTACGGCCCGACGCACAACACCGTGGCCGGCGTCATGAAGGGCATCGACATCGCAACGGTGCGTTACGCGATTTTCAAACAGAGCGCCCTGGCGAACGTCAGCACGGACAACTATCCGGCCGTGATCGAAGAGTTCGGACACGACCTCAAGGAGGAGTACCTCCCCTACATCAACGGAAACGGCTTTGCCATCCTCTTCACCGGGGAGAGCGGCGTAACGCCCGAAACCACGTACGTCTTCATGGCGACGGCGACCAACACGGTCGGCGACAAAGTCACCAAATGGGGTTCGGCGACCACCAGCGCGGCTCCGGACGCCGCCCGGGCGAAGGCGCAGGCCGCAACCCGAACGGACGAACCGCTCCGGTCGCCCGCCGGGAAACCCATCGCCAACCCCGAGAAGTTCATCTACCCGATGGAGAGCGTCCAGCTGCCCGCCGGAGCGAAACCCGAAGGCGACCTCTGGACCATCATTCACAACACGCACAACATCAAATAAGAGTACATCTATGAACAAGATAGCAGCAATTCTCTGGTGCATCCTGTCGCTGGCATGGACGACGGCCTCCTGGGCGCAGAACGTCGCCGTCAGCGGCAAAGTCACCGGAGCCAACGGCGAAGCCATCATCGGCGCGAACGTTCTCGTGGAGGGCACTACGCAGGGCATCACGACGAACGTCGACGGAGACTACACCCTGACGAACGTCCCGGCCAACGCCACGCTCGTCGTCTCCTACCTGGGCTACAAGACCGAGAAAATCCCTGTCGGCAACAAGACCCGCATCGACGTCACGCTCCGGGAGGACACCGCCGAGATCGAAGGCGTGATGGTCGTGGCCTACGGTACGGCCAAGAAGGAGTCGTTCACCGGTTCGGCCGCCGTCGTCAAAGGCGGCGAACTCCAGAAGCGCGTCGTGGGCAACGTCACCAAATCGTTCGAAGGAACCGTAGCCGGCGTGCAGGTCGCCTCCGGCGGCGGCCAGCCGGGCGAGGCGGCATCGGTCATCATCCGCGGCATCGGGTCGGTAAACGCCTCGGCGACACCGCTATACGTGGTCGACGGCATCCCCTTCGACGGGTCGCTCAGCGCGATCAACCCCGCGGACATCGAGACGATGACCGTGCTCAAGGACGCATCGGCAGGTGCGCTCTACGGCGCCCGCGGAGCCAACGGCGTCATCGTCATCACGACCAAGAAGGGCAAGAAGGACAAAATCCGCATTTCGTACAAGGGCAACGTCGGAATCGCCTCGCGCGCCATCCCCCGCTACGACCTGGTCGACATGAAAGATTACGTCGAAATGAGCTACGAAGCGCTGCGCAACAGCGCCCAATACGGCACGGGCATGGATTTCGAGGGCGCGAGCCGCTACGCCGCCGCCAACCTCGGCCAGCAGATCGGCGGACTGAAGAATCCCGAATACTACAACCCGTACAAGAACTACACGTGGGAGACGCTGATCGACCAGTCGACGGGCAAGATCCGTTCGGATGCCAAAGCTGCATGGAACGAGAACTGGCTGGACGAAATCAGCGACAATTCGGCCATACGCACCGAGCACATCGTCTCGGTGAACGGCGGTTCGGAACGCGCCAACTACGTCGCATCGCTGGGATACTACATGGAAGACGGCATTCTCCAGAACACCGACTTCTCCCGCTACACGGGCCGCGTGGGCGCCGATTCGCAGGCCAAGAGCTGGCTCAAGATCGGCATGAACGCCAACTTCGCCCACAGCGAATCGAGCTACCAGAGTTTCGAGGACGCAAGCACGTCGAACGTCTGGTACACGGCGCAGTTCATGGCCCCGGTCTATCCCGTCTACCTGAAGGACATGGCCGGCAACAACGTGCGCGACGCCGACGGGCGGCTGCAATACGAATACGGATCGGAGGATGACAACGGCTACGCCAACCGCCCCTCGGCCCAGGGCTTCAACTCGAAGGCCGAACTTTACAACAACAAGGCCTACTACACCCGCAACTCGCTTTCGGCGCGCAGCTACATCACCTTCGGGACGGTCAGGGAGGAGGCCCGGCTCTACGGACTGAAACTCACGATGAACTTCGGTACGGACTACACCGACTACCAGCGCACGCTGGTCTACGACAAGGAGCACGGCAACGCGGCCCAGCAGGGCGGACGCCTCAGCAAGACCAACACCCGCACGCTGAGCTACACGTTCAACCAGCTGCTGACCTACGACCGCACGTTCGGCGACCACTCCCTCAACCTGCTGGCCGGCCATGAGTACTACCGCTACAAGTACAACTACGCCCTCGGCGAAAAAACCGGCATCGTCGGCGGGATCGACGAGTTGGGACCCGCCGTGACGACCACCGACAACAACAGCTATTCGCACAACTACGGCGTGGAGTCCTACCTCGCGCGCATCAACTACGGCTTCAAGAGCCGTTACTACATCGACGCCAGCTGGCGAACGGACGGTTCGTCGCGCTTCCATCCCAGCGACCGCTGGGGCCATTTCTGGTCGGTGGGCGCCTCGTGGCGCATCTCCGAGGAGCAGTTCATGGAGAACACCCGCCAGTGGCTCGACAACCTCACGCTGAAGGTTTCATACGGCGTACAGGGCAACGACAACCTGGGAACCTATTACGCATGGCAGGGTCTCTACGACTACACGTGGCCCAACGCCACCGATGCGGGCGCCTTCGTCGACAAGCTCGAAAACAGGAAGGTGACCTGGGAGAAGAACGGCAACCTCAACGCCGGCATCGAAGCCACGATGTTCGGCGGCCGACTGGGCGTTTCGGTCGAGTACTACAACCGCAAAACGCGCGACATGCTGCTCAACAGTCCGCTGCCGATCTCGACCGGATTCACGGGCTTCAACGACAACGTCGGCTCGCTGCGCAACCAGGGGCTCGAGGTCTCGCTGCGCGGAACGATCCTCGACAAGCGCGACTTCCGCTGGGACGCGACGCTGATGGGTTCGTTCAACCGCAACAAGGTGCTCTCGCTCACGGGCGGCCAGGATGTCATCACGTCGGGCATCCGCGTCATCGAGGTGGGGCGGCCGATCTACACCTTCTACCTGCCGAAAACGGCCGGCGTGGACCCCGCCACGGGCAAGCAGCTCTACTACGCCTACTGGACCCAGACGGTCAACGACGAGGGGGCGCTGGTGAACACGCGCTGCGACGAGTACATCACCGACAACGTGGCGATGGCCACCTTGAGCAAATACTACCACGAAAGCCGCGAGCCGAAACTCTTCGGCAGCATCGGTTCGACGTTCACGATCCTGAAGAACATCGACGTCTCGTTCCTGACGACCTATTCGATCGGCGGATGGGTTTACGACGGACTCTACAACGGCTCGATGTACGTGCAGTACGCCGGCAACAACTGGCACAAAAACGCCAAACGCCGCTGGCAGAAGCCGGGCGACAAGACCGACGTGCCGATGCTCGAAGTGGGCGGCTCGTACGCCACGACCAGCAACTCGCTGATCGACGCCTCGTACTTCGCCATCAAGAACATCACCGTCGGCTACACGCTTCCCAAGCGCTGGCTCAAGAAGATCGACATCGAGTCGCTGCGCATCTACGCCACGCTGGACAACATCGCCATGTTCAACCACATGGACGGCATGGACCCGCAGTATAACTTCACGGGATCGGTGGCTTACAGCTACACCCCGTCGCGCGTGATCGCATTCGGTATCGACCTGAACTTTTAACCACGGGAGAAAACAACTATGAAAAAAGCAATATATCTTATCATCGCACTGATCGGCTTATCAGCCCCCTCGTGCAGCGACTCGATGCTCGATTTCTCCCCGACCGACTCGGGTTCGGGCAAGGAACTGCTCAAATCGGCATCCACGGCCATCACTTCGGTCAACGGCGTCTACCGCTCGATGTGGACGGCCGGATGGTCCACGACCGCAAACACCCACCAGTGCTTCGGCATCGCGGCCTACAACCTGGCGCTCGACTGCATGGCCGACGACCTGATCATGCAGTCGCAGGGCAACGGCTGGTTCTGGGGCGACCACTGCTACAACGTCAAGAGCAACTACACTTCGTCGGCCTTCCGGTCGTACGACGTCTGGTACGCCAACTACAAATGGATCGCCAATGTAAACTACATCATCGACGCCGAGCCGGAAATGGCCGGAACGGAGGCCGACGTGGCCTACGTCGCAGGACAGGCCTACGCCATCCGGGCGCTCTGCTACCTGAACCTGGCGACGTGGTTCTCCCGCGCGCCCTACAACTCCCTGACGGGCGCTTCGCGCTGGAACGAGCCCTGCGTACCGGTTTACACCACCGGCACGTCGATCGACACGGGCGGACAGCCCCGCGAATCGCTGCGCACGGTCTACGGCCGTATCGACCAGGACATCGACCGTGCCATCGAACTGCTCGAAAAGGCCAGGGAAACCACGCTGGCCGAGAATAACAAATCGCACATCAACCTCTACGTGGCCTTGGGCATCAAGTCGCGCGCCTGTCTGGCGGAAGGCGACTGGGACGGGGCATTCAAGGCGGCCAAGCGCGTGATCGACGAAGGCGGCTACGCCGTCGGCACGAAGAGCGACCTGACGGGCGGCATGAACTCGCTCGACAAGCAGAACGTCATGTGGGGCGCAGGCATTCAGGTGGCCGACCAGGCGGGCGGCTACGCCGGGTTCTTCACCCACATGGACAACAAGGAGGGCGCCTATGCCAAATCGGCGCCGAAGCTGATCAGCAAACAGCTCTACAACCGCATCAGCGCGACAGACATCCGCCGCGACTGGTGGGACCCCTCGGACAAGGAGTCGCCCTACGTCAGCAAAAAATTCTCGTTCGCCAACGTGGCCTCCTTCCTGGGCGACTACATCTACATGCGCGTCGAGGAGATGTACTTCACGGCCGCCGAAGCGGCCCTGCGGCTGGACGACCTCAAGAGCGCACGCGAACTGATGAACACCGTCATGGCCGAACGCGACCCGGGCTACAGCGCCAACAACCGCAGCGGCACGCTGCTCGGCGCGACGACCACGACCTGGACCGGATCGTTCCTCGAAAACATCCTCACCCACCGCCGCATCGAACTGTGGGGTGAGTACGGCCGGCTGTTCGACGTCCGCCGCCTGGGCCAGGGCATCGACCGCCGGACCGACGACGGCTTCTCCGAGGAGTGCATTTCGATGATGAACCGCCGGAACGTCAACATCACCAAAGCCGACACTTACGACTGGGTGCTGACCATTCCCAAAGCCGAACTGGATGCCAATCCGAACATCAACGAGGAGGACCAGAATCCCTAACGAGCCTTTGAACCGTTGAAAATCAAGTACACTATGAAAAACATATCGAAATATCTGGGTGCGGGACTGCTGCTCTTCACCGCGGCCTGCAGCCAGACGCAGGAGGGCGACCAATACACCCCCAACAAGGACGATGCGAAGGCCATCCACTTCATCCAGTCGTCCATCCAGAAGGAGTTTCCGCAGGACGCCGTGCAGGGCGTAATCAACGTCGAAATCGCGCGTCCGGGCAACAAAGGCGCCTACAAGGTCTATCTGGCGACCAAGGACGACGACTACGAGCTGTTCTCGGTTCCGGCCGAGGCGACCATTCCCGACGGCAGCCACTCCGTGACGGTTCCCGTCGAGGTCGACCTTTCGAACTTCGTCATGGGTTCGAACTACAAGACCACGCTCTACATCAGCAGCCGGGAGGCGCGTCCGGGCGACAACGCCGCGCAGGTGGCGCAGTACTCCGACAAGGTGACCCTTTCGGCCACCTACGAACTGGAGTGGGAGACGCTCTACCGCACCACCGGAGAGGGCGAAGAGATCCCCCAGCTGGCAACCTACCACTACAACGGGTACTATTCGGGCCGCGATTCGGGCCTGGAGGTCGAGAAAGCCGTGGGAGCCAATATCTTCCGGCTGAAGGACTGGGCCAGCGGCGTGACGTTCAAGTTCGTCCTCCACGACGACAACACCTGCACCGTGCCGGCGCAGTCGATCGGCTACTACAACTCGAACTACAACGAGTACGTCTACGTCGCCGACATGGCCGTTTACACCGGCAACGACTCGGCGTACGCCAGCTATCCCTGCACGTTCGACGGCGAGAGCACCTTCTCGTTCTACCTGATCTACTACGTGTCGTCGGGCTATTTCGCCCAGGGGACCGAGAAACTGATCTTCGACACCGACATCGACACCACGCCCGTCGTGGAGATCGCTTTCGAGGGCATCGAGACCACGAGCACCGGATTCAAGGCTCCGAAACTCCACTTCTCGCCCAACGAATACACGAAGTACTACAAGGCCGCGGTCGTCGCCGGAGACATCACCGCCGACGCCGAACGGCAGCAAGAGGTGCGCCGGCAGCTGATCGACGACAAACTGGAGGCCGTGACCCCCGTGGTGACGCTCCTCGCGGACGACGCCTCGGTCTGGAACGTTCCCTCGGGCAACTACACCGCCGTGGCGCTGGCCTACGACTCGATCGAGAACCCCTGCAAGCTCTACACGCAGCGGTTCACGAACGACCCGAACGACGAATATGCTCCCCGATCGCTCGAATTCGAGTTCTACGCTCCGGAGAACAACCTCAACTACTCGCCCTACAACACGCTCATCTGGCAGATGCAGACCGCGAATGTGGCGGCGATGAAATATCTCTGCGTCAAAACCGCCGTCGCCGACTACCTGTGCGAAGCGCTCGGCATGACACTGGAGGAGGTGACCGCATCCCGGGGCTACGACGTTCCCGAGGAGATGATCGCGCAGCTCAACTCCCCCGAAGGCCGCGGCACGTCGTTCAGCCCGCTCGACGAAGGCAGCACGTACACACTCGCCCTGCTGATGTACAACTCGTTCGGCGACACGGCTTTCGTTTCGAAGAGCGCGTCGACGTTCGGTTACTTCGCCAAGGATTTCGACCGGACGAAGAGCCTGGAGGACTTCATCGGCGCATTCGGCGTCACGGCGACCGTCGACGTCGATTCGCAGTCGTCCGAAAAGACCTTCCGCATGGACATCGCGCGCATCAACGACCGCGACGTGCTCATCAGCGGCATGACCGACATGCGCGACTTCGCACCCCAGCTGAAAGGCTACTACGACAAGGAGCTGCACATGCTGATCGTCGAACCCCAGTACGCGGGGATGTACAACGGCGCCTATGCGACGCTCGGCTTCTCGAACGGACTGTCGATCTTCTGGGGCGACGCCGGAATGGCCGTCGGCTACATCGGCGACACGCTCTACTGGGCTTCAAGCCCCTACTCACCCGAAGAGGTCAACAGCTACATGTTCCTGCTCTTCAGCACGCCGCAGGCGTCGAGTTCGAGCTACCTGCGCCAGTACGCCGGTTCGAAAACCTACTCGTCCCTCAAGATGAAGCCCCTCCAGCAGGCGTCCGCACAGACCGCGGCCCGCGCCGCGGAATCGCGGACCGGAAGCATCGAGACCGGCGGACAGCGCTTCACGACCTACCTGACGGGCGAACGCGTCGCCGTTCCGGCGAAAGCCTCCGGAAACACGGCAGCGAAAGTCCCGGCCGAAGGCAAGCGTCTGCGCACGGACCTCGTGCTCCACACCCGCTGATCCGCAGCCCGCACAACCGAAAACCGGATTTCCGCTTTGGGCGGAAGTCCGGTTTTTTCATAAAATCGCAAAAAACGGCGTCTCGGCGTGACAGTTTGGCGCGAATTTACTAATTTTGCAGGTTGTAAGGCGAAAACACAAAAAACTCACGATATTATGCTTACGATAAAGCAAATCCGCGATGACAAAGAGGCCGCCGCACGCAAGCTGGCCAAGAAGGGCGTGGACGCCGCGCCTGTCATCGAAAAGATCATCAGCTTCGACGACCGGCGCAAAGCCCTCCAGCTGGAACTCGACAACACGCTGGCCGCCCAGAACAAGGCCGCCAAGGAGATCGGCGCACTGATGGGCCAGGGCCGCCGCGAGGAGGCCGAGGAGCGCAAACGCTTCGTGGCGGACCTCAAGGAGAAGTCCTCGCGCCTCGAAGCCGAGCTGACCGACGCCCGGCAGGAGTTGCAGTCGGCCATCGTCTCGCTGCCGAACTTCCCCGCCGAGATCGTCCCCGAAGGCAAGACGGCCGAGGACAACCTCGTCGTCAAGCTCGTGGAAAGCTACACCGCGCTTCCGGAAAACCCGCTGCCCCACTGGGAGCTGGCCCGCAAGTACGACATCATCGACTTCGACCTGGGCGTGAAGCTCACCGGCGCGGGATTCCCCGTCTACAAGGGCAAGGGCGCACGGTTGCAGCGCGCGCTGATCAACTATTTCCTCGACTGCAACACGGCGGCCGGCTACCTCGAAGTGGAGCCGCCCGTGATGGTCAACGAGGCTTCGGGCTTCGGCACGGGACAGCTCCCCGACAAGGAGGGGCAGATG
>OHQI01000079.1_pt1 | contig 17855 bp, 16 predicted proteins | sample 1577911 | NCBI WGS metagenome assembly OHQI01 (sample SAMEA3879502, study PRJEB24766) | human gut metagenome | biome: human-associated habitat; feature: feces | place: USA | collected 1985/1987
TGGGGCAGGAATAGTATACTACAAGCGAAGTGGAGCAAAATGGATGAAATGTGAGCAAAATGGAGCGGAGGTGAGGGAATGTTCGGCAAATACAAGCACACGCTTGACCCCAAGGGACGGCTGTTCGTTCCCGCCAAGCTGCGCGAAGAGCTCGGCAGCGCGTTCTATGTTGCCCGTTCACTGGACCCCTGCCTGACGGTCTATACCGAGGAGGAGTGGCAGCGCATCGTCGAGCGCAGCAAGGCTGCGCCGTCGTCCAAGGCCCGCGGCCTGCGCACGTTCTTTGCCAACGTCGTGCGCTGTGAGCCGGACAAGCAGGGCCGCTTCCTGCTGCCGGACGATCTCCGTAAGTATGCCGGGATCCAGCAGGAGGTCTATTTCCTCGGGCAGGCCGGCCGCGCTGAGATCTGGGCGGCAGAGCGCTACGAGGAGGAAGAGGCCAATGTCTCCGCCGAGGAGCTGGCCGCACTGATGGAAGAGATCGGGATCTGATGGAATTTCAACATAAATCCGTATTGCTGCAGGAGTGCATTGACGCGCTGAACATCCGCCCGGACGGGATCTACCTCGACGGGACGCTCGGCGGGGCAGGGCATTCCAGTCAGATCGCCCGCCGCCTGACGGAGGGTGGGCGTCTCATCGGCGTGGACCGCGACCGCACGGCGCTGGCCGCCGCAAAGGAGCGCCTGGCCCCCTATGCCGACCGCGTGACGCTCGTGCATTCCAATTTTGCGGAGATCGACGCGATCCTCGATTCCCTTGGGATTCCGGCCGTGGACGGCATGCTGTTCGACCTCGGCGTTTCGTCGCCGCAGCTCGACGATGCTTCGCGCGGCTTTTCCTACATGGCGGACGCCCCGCTCGATATGCGCATGGATAAGGACGATGCGCTCACGGCGGGGGAGGTTGTCAACACCTGGCCGCAGGGCGAGCTGCGCCGCATTCTCTATGATTACGGCGAGGAGCGCTATGCACCGCAGATCGCGGCAGCCATCTGCCGGGCGCGTGAGAAAGCACCCGTCGAAACGACGCTGGAGCTGGTGGACATCATCCGCTCGGCCATGCCCGCGCAGGCGCTGCGCGAAAAGCAGCACCCAGCCAAAAGAAGCTTTCAGGCCATCCGTATCGCCGTGAACGATGAGCTCGGCGCCGTCAGCCGCATGATGCAGGCTGCGGTCGGCCGCCTCAATCCCGGCGGCAGACTGGCCGTCATCACCTTCCATTCGCTCGAGGACCGCATCGTCAAGAGCGAGATGCAGCAGGCAGCGCGCGGCTGCACCTGCCCGCCGGAATTCCCGGTGTGCGTCTGCGGCAAAAAGCCGCTCGTGAAGCTCGTTACGCGCAAACCCATCGTCTCCGGCCCTGCGGAGCTGGAGGAAAATCCCCGCGCCCGGAGCGCAAAGCTCCGCGTTGCGGAAAAACTTTGACAGAAAGGATGAGCCACCATGGCAGACCCTTATCGCAGCAACGGCTCGGCGGCCTATGATGTCCGCCGCCGGAATACCGCACAGCCTCTGGAGCAGCCGGAGCGTCTGCCGGACGCGCCTGCGCGGCGCAAGCCGGCGCGCCATGTCCGTGCACGTCTGGGTATCTCGCCCCTGACGGCGCTCGGCGCGGCCGCCGCCGTGCTGATGCTTGCTCTGGTGGTGTTCAGTTATATCCGCCTCTATGAGGCGCGCAGCGATGTCGGCAAGCTGCAGACGCAGCTCAGCACGCTGGAGGAGCAGCAGGCCAGACTGCAGTCGCAGTATGACAATGCCCTCGATCTCGAGCAGATCGAAAAGCGCGCCAAGGAGCTTGGCATGCGCCAGCCGGGCAGCTCGCAGATCATCTATGTGCAGGTCGATGCGGACGATACGACGGAGGTCTATGCCGCGCCTGCGGAGAAGAATGTGTTCGTCCGCGTGATCGACGCATTCCGCAGCGCCTTTACGGACGCCATCAACTACTTCTCCTGAGCCTGCCGCAGAATTTCGGGAGGGACGGCCATTTCAGGCATGGTCCCGCCGCCCGATTCATATCGTATACAGAGCATGGGCGGTGAGTGAGAATTGCCGCCCATCTTTTTTCCACTGTTTTGCCCCGGGAGGGAATACTATGAAGCAGCAACCGCAGAGAAGACGCCGCCGCGCGCCGAAGCGCGAGGAGGTCTCGACGACCCATGTGCGCAAGGGCATCTTTTTCCTGATGATCCTGCTGGGTGTCGTCAGCTTTTGCGCCGTGGCGGTCATGCTCGTGAAGCTCATGCTCGTCGACCACGATTATTATGAGGCAAAGGCCATCCGCAACCAGACCCGCAGCACGAGCGTCACCGCCTCGCGCGGCACGATCTATGACCGCAACGGCAATGTGCTGGCGGCCTCGTCGAGCGTGGAGAATGTTTTCCTCGACCCGCTGGAGCTGTCGCAGAACAAGGTCGATGTCCCGGCGCTGGCAAAGAAGCTCGCGGCCGTGCTCGATCTGGATGCGGGCTGGATCGAGGAGCAGGCCGCCGATACGAGCCTGCGCTACAAGGTCATCAAGCGCCGCCAGGCGCAGGAGGTCTGCGACAAGGTCCGCGAGATCATTGCGGAGGATAAGATCATCGGCGTGCATCTCGAGCCGGATTCTCAGCGCTACTATCCCTATCACGATGTCGCGGCGCAGATCATCGGCTTTACGAACACCGAGAACGTCGGCTCCGAGGGGCTGGAGGCCTATTATAATGACGAGCTGCAGGGCACGGCCGGAGCCGTCATCACGACGAAGGGCAACTACGAGACGCAGATGCTCTATTCCTATGAGAAGTATTATCAGGCGTCCGACGGCGACAGCATCCACCTGACGCTCGACACGACGGTGCAGTATTATCTGCAGAAGCAGATGCAGGACGCCGTGGACCGCTATGACGTGCTCAACGGCGCGTTCGGCATCGTTATGAACTGCAAAACGGGCGAGATCGTCGCCATGTGCACGCTCGGCAGCTATGACCCGAACGATTATCAGGAGATCTATGACGAGGACCTGCGCACACAGATCGAGGAGCTTTACACCAAGGCGGAAAAGCAGCCCGAAAATTCCACGGCCCGCACGGAGGCCTTCAACGCCTATAACGCCGCCGTGCGCGACGCCCGCCTGAAGCAGTGGCGCAACCGCTGCGTCTCCGACGGCTATGAACCTGGCTCGACGTTCAAGATCCTCACGCTGGCGGCGGCGCTCGATTCCGGCGCAGTCACGACGGCCGATACGTTCTACTGCGGTGGCTCCGAGAAGATCGAGGGCCGCGAGCAGATCCTCAACTGCTGGAACCATGCCGGCCACGGCAGCGAGACTACGGCGCAGGCCCTGCAGAAATCCTGCAACATCGCCTTCGCCCACATCGGCCTGCGGACGGGCGGCGGCACGCTGTATGACTACTGCCGCGCCTTCGGCCTGATGGAGCAGACGGGCATCGACCTGCCCGGCGAGGCCTCCGGCGTGTTCCACACGCGCGAGCGCCTGGCCAACACCGCCTCCTACGGCACGAGCTACCTCATCGCAACGTCGTTCGGCCAGACCATCAAGCCGACGCCCATCCAGCTCGTCACGGCTATTTCCGCCGTGGTGAACGGCGGCTACCTGCTCGAGCCCTATGTCGTCTCGGAGATCGTCGATTCCGAGGGCAACGTCGTGCAGCAGAACGCCCGCACCGTCGTGCGGCAGGTCATCTCCGAGGAGACGTCTGCCACGATGCGGCAGATCATTGAGTCCGTCGTCACGGAGGGCACGGCAAAGAACGGCAGCGTCGTCGGCTACCGCATTGGCGGCAAGACCGGAACGGCCGAAAAGACCGACCAGACCGATTCGAACGGCCAGCAGACGAACGATAAGATCGTCTCGTTTGTCGGCATTGCGCCGATGGACGATCCGGAGTATGTGGTACTCATCGCACTTGATACGCCGAACCCCGCCACCGGCACCTATATCTCCGGCGGCGTTATGGCCGCGCCGACCGTCGCCCGCGTGATGGAGGATATCCTGCCCTATCTCGGCGTCGAGCCGGATTATTCCGAGGTGGATATGTCCCGCGTGACGGTTCGCATGCCGAATCTGGCCGGGAAGACCGAGTCCGAGGCGGCTGCCATTCTGGAGGAAGATCACCTGAACTACAAGATCATCGGCGACGGCGACAAGATCGTCAGCCAGATCCCGGCCCACGGCCGTGAGCTGCCCGGCAATTCGACCGTACTGCTCTATACGGACGATTCCATGCCGACCGACGAGGTCGAGGTGCCGAATCTGACGGGTATGACCGTGGCGCAGGCCAGCACGACGCTGTCCCAGCTCGGGCTCTATCTGCAGGCCAAGGGTACGGATTCGAATGCATGGTACGTCGTGGTGACAAAGCAGGACATCGACGCCGGAACAAAGGTCCCGCGCGGCACGATGATCGCCGTCACATTCACGGATACGACCGCACTGGATTAAAGAAGGTTGAATGCAATGAAATTACACGAGCTTTTGCAGGGCATCGAGGTGCTCGAACAGAACGCCGACCCGGAGCTGGAGCTGACGGGCGTGAGCTATGATTCCCGCTCGACCGCGCCCGGCGAGCTGTTTGCCGCCATTTCGGGATATGCCACGGACGGCCACCGCTTCATTCCCGCCGCCCTTGCGCGCGGCGCGGCCTGTGTGCTGTGCGAGCACGACATGCCGGAGCACACGCCGTGGGTGCGCGTGCGCGATGCGCGCGCGGCGCTGGCGCAGCTCGGCTGCAACTGGTTCGGCCATCCGGCGGAGCGCCTGTGCATGATCGGCGTGACGGGGACGAACGGCAAGACGACCGTGACCTGCCTTGTCAAGCATGTGCTCGAGCAGACGCTCGGCGCGAAGGTCGGCCTCATCGGCACGATCGAAAACCGCATCGGCGACACCGTCGTCCCCACGGAGCGCACGACGCCCGAGAGCTTTGCCCTGCAGGGTCTGCTGCGGCAGATGCTCGATGCGGGCTGCACGCATGTGGTGATGGAGGTCTCGTCCCATGCGCTGGCGCTGCACCGCGTGGACGGCATCCCGTTCACGGTCGGTGCGTTCACGAACCTGACGGAGGACCACCTCGATTTCCATAAGACCATGGAGGCCTACGGGGCCGCCAAGGCCCGCCTGTTCCGGCTTTGCCGGACGGGTGTGCTCAATGCGGACGACCCGGCTTACCGGACCATGCTGCAGGGCGCGGCCTGTACACCGCTGCTCGTCGGCACCGGGAAGGACGCCGCGCTGCGCGCAGAGCAGGTGCAGCTTGCGCCGGACCATGTGGCGATGGAGGTGCGGGAAGGGGAGAAGGCGGCGCATGTCCGCATCGGCATCCCCGGCCGCTTCACGGTCTCGAACGCGCTTCTGACGCTCGGCATTGCCCGCGCCCTCGGCATTGGGCTGGAGGACGCCTGCCGCGCGCTCGGCACGGCGGCGGGCGTAAAGGGCCGCATCGAGGTCGTGCCCACGCCGGGCCGCGATTACACCGTTCTCATCGATTATGCCCACACGCCGGATGGACTGGAGAACATTCTCCGTTCCGTGCGCGACTTCTGCCGCGGCCGCCTCATTGTGCTGTTCGGCTGCGGCGGCGACCGCGACCGGACAAAGCGCCCCATCATGGGCGAGATCGCCGCGCGGCTGGCCGACGTGCTCGTTGTGACGTCGGATAACCCCCGCACGGAGGAGCCGATGGCCATCATCCGCGAGATCCTTGCCGGGATCCCGCAGACGGAGAAGCCCGTCTATGTGGAGGAGAACCGCCGCAGGGCCATCCGCATGACCTTGCGTTTCGCGCAAAAAGATGATATGATAGTGCTCGCCGGAAAAGGACATGAGACCTATCAGGTCCTCGGTACGGAAAAAATTCACTTTGACGAGCGCGAGGAAGTCGCCGCTTGTCTGCAAGAGGAAGACCATGAGCAATAAGACCCTGACGCTCGGGCAGGCCGCCGCGTGGTGCGGCGGTCAGATCGCCCCCGAGCTGGAAGAACGGCCGTTTTTCGGCGCAAATTTTGATTCTCGCCTGATCCGGCCCGGCGAGCTGTTCGCAGCCCTGCCCGGCGCGCGCGACGGCCATGACTTTGCGGCCTCCGCGCTGGAGCGCGGCGCGGCTGCCGTGCTGGCCAGCCGCCCGGTGGACGGTCCTGCGATCTATGTCGAAGACACGCCCCGCGCCCTGCGTGACATCGCCCACGGCTACCGCGAGAGCCTGCCGTGCCGCTGCGTCGGCATCACGGGAAGCGTCGGCAAGACGACGACGAAGGAAATGATCGCCGCCGTCCTGCGCACGGCACTGCGCACGCAGTGGACGGAAAAGAATTATAACAATGAGATCGGCCTGCCGGTCAGCGTCCTGCGGCTGAAGCCGGACTGCGAGGCGGCCGTGCTCGAGATGGGCATGAACCACTTCGGCGAGCTGTCCGTGCTCACGCGCATCGCGCAGCCGGACCTGGCCGTGATCACGAACATCGGCACGATGCACATCGAAAATCTCGGCTCGCGCGAGGGCATCCTCCGCGCCAAGCTCGAGATCCTCGAGGGTCTGCGTCCCGGCGGACGCATTATTTTCAATGGGGACGACGCCCTGCTGCGGCCGCTGGCCGCGCGGTATCATGCCGTGTGCTTCGGCCTGTCCGAGGGCTGCGACGTGCGCGCCTCCCGCGTGTGCGAATCGGCAGAGGGAAGCAAATTTACGGTCCACGCCTTCGGAAAGAGCTTTGAGGCCGCACTGAGCGTGCCGGGCCTGCACAATGTGCTCGACGCGCTGGCGGCTGCGGCCGCCGGTCTGCTGCTTGGGCTGAGCCCGGAGCAGATCGCAGAAGGCCTGCGGTCCTATGCGCCGCTGCGGCAGCGGGTCAGCCATGCGGCAGGTATGACGATCATTGATGACTGCTACAACGCCGGGCCCGAGTCCATGCGCGCCGCGCTGCGGGTGCTGGCAGGCACGCCGACGGAGGGCCGCCGCATCGCTGTACTCGGCGGTATGCTGGAGCTGGGCGATTTTGCGCCGGAGCTCCATGCCGAGGTCGGCCGCGAGGCCGCAAAGACGGCGGATCTGCTGCTGGCCTACGGCCCGTACAGCGAATGCTATGTGCAGGGCGCGCACGAGGCGGGCCTTGCCGGGGCGCAGGCCTTTGCCACGCACGATGCGCTCGTCGCTGCGCTGGAGGAGACCTGCCGCGCAGGAGACACGCTGCTGTTCAAGGGCAGCCACGGCATGCATATGGAGCAGGTGCTTGCGCGCCTTTTGAAAACGAAAGAACATATGGGGGAATAAAAAATGGAACCTACGCTGATCTGGATCCTTGTTTCGGTGCTGGGCGGCTTCGTTCTGGCGCTGCTGCTCGGCCGGGTGCTCGTCCCGGCGCTGCGCGCGCTGAAGGCGGGCCAGTCCATCCGGGAAGTCGGCCCGAAGTGGCATCAGGGCAAGGCAGGCACGCCGACCATGGGCGGCATCGTCTTTATCCTGTCGTCGCTTTTGTGCATCGTCACCGGCTGGCATGCCATGCGCGAGACCGGCGACTATAAGCACCTGTTCGTGCTGGCGCTGGCGCTGATGTTCGGCCTGATCGGCTTTGCCGATGACTTCATCAAGGTGAAGAAAAAGCGCAACCTCGGCCTGACGGGCCTGCAGAAGCTCGTCCTGCAGGTGCTGGCGGCCTGCCTGTTCCTTGCCGGCATGCATTTTACGAATGCCCTGACGTATGATCTCTATATCCCGTTTGTCCGCGAGCCGCTCGTCCACATCCCGCCGCTGGTCTATCTGACGCTGTCCGTGTTCATCATCGTCGGCTGCGTCAACGCCGTCAACCTGACGGACGGCATCGACGGCCTTGCCACGGGCGTGACGCTTCCCGTGATGCTGTTCTTCACGCTCGTGTCCATGACGGCGAAGCAGTGGGGCCTTGCCACGTTCCCGGCGACGCTTGTCAGCGCGCTCGGCGGCTTCCTGTTCTATAATTTCTACCCCGCCAAGACGTTTATGGGCGACACCGGCTCGCTGTATCTCGGCGGCGCGGTGTGCGGCCTTGCCTATGCGCTCGATATGCCGCTCGTGCTGCTGTTTGTGGGCCTCATCTACATCATTGAGACGCTGTCCGATATCCTGCAGGTGAGCTACTTCAAGCTGACGCATGGCAAGCGCATCTTCAAGATGGCCCCGATCCATCATCATTTTGAAATGTGCGGCTGGTCGGAGAAAAAGATCTGGGTGGTCTTCGTCTCCGTCACCGTGATCATGTGCGTGATCGCCTGGTTCGGCGTGCGCATCTGGTTCTGATCTGATTTCTGCACGCTATCCCGCGGAGAGGAGGTGCGGCCATGTCCCACAGAGAAAAGCAACTGAAAAAGAGCGCGGTGCGTGTTGTGGAGAGCGATCTCGGCGTCATTGACCTGCCGTACCTGCTGCTGACGCTGCTGCTGGTGGCCATCGGTCTGCTGGTGCTGTTCTCCGCAAGCTATGCCCGCGCTTATTACGAGACGAAAAACGCGGCCTCAGTCTTCGTGAATCAGCTCATTTTTGCCGTGATGGGCATCGGTGTGATGTGGCTCATCAGCCGCGTGCCATATGAATGGTATCAGAAGCTGTCGCTCCTGATCCTGGCTGCGTCCATCGGCCTGCTGGTCCTCGTGCCGTTCATCGGCACGGAGAGCGGCGGCGCGACGCGCTGGCTCGACTTCGGCTTCGTGAGCTTCCAGCCGTCCGAGATTGCAAAATTCGGCGTCATCTGCTCGTTTGCGGCCATTATGGCAGCGCACACGCGGGATATGAAGACGATCCGCTACGGCGTGGCGCCCTATGTCGTGATCCTCGGCATCATCGCCGTGCTGCTCTACCTCGAACCGCACATGTCTGCGACGCTCATCATTCTGGCACTCGGCTTTATCCTCATGACGCTCGGCGGTACAGACTGGAAGTATTTGGTCGGCCTTGTTATTCTGGGCTGCCTGCTCGTTGCCGTTTATCTTCTGACGAAGGGCTACACCGGCGGACGCATCAGCGCATGGCTGCACCCGGAGAACGACCCGCTCGACAAGGGCCTGCAGGTGCTGCAGTCGCAGTATGCCATCGGCTCCGGCGGCCTGCTGGGCCTCGGCTTCGGCCGCGGCCGCCAGAAGTATCTCTACCTGCCGGAGGAGCATAACGACTATATCTTCGCCATTGCGTGCGAGGAGCTGGGCTTTGTAGGAGCCATCGGCATCCTCATCCTGTTCGCTCTGCTCATCATCCGCGGCTACTGGATCGCCATGCATGCGCGCGACCGCTTCTCCATGCTGCTGGCCGCAGGCCTGACGACGCTTCTGGCCCTGCAGGTGTTCCTGAACGTCGCCGTTGTGACGAATCTTCTGCCCTCCACGGGCATTTCGCTGCCGTTCTTCTCCTACGGCGGCACCGCGCTCATCATGCAGCTCGCCGAAAACGGCATCGTGCTGAATGTGTCGCGCAGCATTACCCAAAGTCCCAGATAAGTCAAAGGAGGCAGGCCCATGAAGGCCGTATTCACCTGCGGCGGAACGGGCGGACACATCAATCCCGCCCTTGCCGTTGCGCGCGTGCTGCTCGAGCGCCGTCCGGACAGCGAGATCCTGTTTGTCGGCGCGGAGGACGGCATGGAGGCCACTCTGGTCCCGCGCGAGGGCTTCCGGCTCGAAACGCTGCAGATCTCCAGCTATATGCGCAGCCTGAAGCCGAGCGCCATCCGGCATAACGTCAGGGCTGCGCTCTCCATCCGCCGCGCACTGAAAAAGGCGGACCGCATCATCCGCGATTTCCAGCCGGACGTCATCCTCGGCACGGGCGGCTATGCCAGCTATCCGATGCTCCACGAGGGCGCGCGCCTCGGCATTCCCACGGCCGTGCACGAGTCAAACGCCGTGCCGGGCCTCGCCACAAAAATGGTGGCCGACAAGGTCGACCGCATCCTGGTGAGCTTCGCGGACAGCCGCTCGGCCTACCGCGACCCGTCCCGTGTTATCGCGGTCGGTATGCCCGTACGGGAGGAGTTCGTCTTCACCCGCCGCGCCGACGCCCGCCGCGCTCTCGGCCTCGACGAGAAGACACCGATGATCGTCTCTGCCTGGGGCAGTCTCGGCGCGCGCGAAATGAACAAGAAGATCGCGCAGTTCATGAAGCTCGAATGCGAGCAGGACTGCTGGCGGCATATCCATGCGACCGGCTCGTTCGGCTGGCGCTGGATGCCGGACTATGTGAAGGAGCAGGGGGTCGAGCTGGAAAAGCACCCGCTCATCACGATGCAGGAATATATCTATAACATGCCGGAGCTTATGGCGGCGGCCGATGTGGTCATCAGCCGCGCCGGAGCCTCGACACTCAACGAGATCGCCGCAGCGGGCACGCCGTGCATCATCGTCCCGTCGCCGAATGTAACGAACGATCATCAGGAGAAAAACGCCCGCATCCTCGAGCAGCACGGCGCGGCCGTCGTACTGCATGAGAACCACTGCGACGGAGAGCTGCTGTTCCGCACGACGCAGGAGCTGCTGGCCGATGCTCCGCGCCGCGCATCCATGCGCAAAGCGCTGCAGGAGCTGGCTGTCGTCGATTCCGCGTCCCGCATCTGTGATATCATTCTGAATCTGGCTAAAACACACAAATCCTGACCGCCGCATAGGATGGGGCATCTTCCCATCCGGAGGTCGGTCATGGACATATTCTGCATCCGCGGCGGAACGCCGCTGCACGGACGCATTGCGCTGCACGGCGCAAAAAATGCCGCGCTGCCGCTGCTGGCCGCCACGCTGGCGACCGGTGCGCGCTGCGAGCTTCTCGATTGCCCGGATATTTCCGACGTCACGGCTGCCTGCGCCATTCTGCGCCACCTTGGCTGCGCGGTGGAGCAGCACGGCGGGATCGTTGCAGTCGATGCCGGCTCCGCATGCCGGTCAGATATTCCGGCAGAACTCATGCGGAAAATGCGCGCTGCCGTCCTGTTCCTCGGGCCGCTGCTCGCGCGCTTCGGCACGGCGGAGCTGAGCTTGCCCGGCGGCTGCGTGCTCGGCGCGCGGCCGATCGATCTGCACCTGCGCGGCCTGCGCCGGATGGGTGCGGAGATCACGCTTGACGGCGAGCATATTTCGGCCCGGACCGACGGCCTTCACGGCTGCACGGTCGCACTGCCGCTTCCAAGCGTCGGCGCAACGGAGAATCTCATCCTTGCGGCGCTCGGCTGCCGGGGCACGCTGACGCTGTGCAACGCCGCGCGTGAGCCGGAGATCGGCGACCTGATCGCCTTCCTGCGCGCCTGCGGCGCAGACATCCGCGGCGAGGGGAGCCTGCTGCGCATCCGCGGCGGCGTTCCGCTCACCGGCGCATGCCACACGGTCCTGCCGGACCGCATGGAGGCGGCGACGTATCTGGCCGCGGCTGCCGCAACGCGCGGCGACGTGACGCTCACGAATGTCCGGCCGGAGCATCTGACGGCCGTTCTGGCCGTGCTCGAGCACGCGGGCTGTACGCTCACGCAGCAAAACGGCATGCTCCGCCTGCGGTGCAGCCGCTTGCGGGCGGCGGGGCCGATCCGCACCGCGCCGTATGACGGCTTTCCGACGGACGCACAGGCCCCCCTGATGGCTGCCATGGCCGTTGCGGAGGGCGTGACGGTATTTGAAGAAAATCTGTTTGAGAACCGCTTCCGCCATGTCCCGGCCCTGCGGGCGCTTGGTGCGCACATCCATGCCGCGCGGCGCTACGCCGTTGTGACGGGCGTGCGGGAGCTGCACGGTGCAAGCATGACAGCAACAGACCTGCGCGGCGGGGCCGCGATGGTCATCGGAGCACTCTGCGCCCGCGGCGAGAGCGAGCTTGCCGGGACTGCGCACCTGAAGCGCGGCTATGCGGAGCTCGTTCCGACGCTGCGTGCCTGCGGCGCGGACATTACAGAACGCTGACAAGACCCACGGAGGGGTGGACACCATGGAACACGAGAAAAACGAGCCGCGGCGCAGGCCGCCGGAGCGAAATTCCCGCGCAGCACAGGCTGCGCAGCAGCGCCGTGACCAGCGGCGCGAGCAGGCGCATCTGGAGGAGCTGCGCCAGAAGCAGCGCAAGCGCGCGCGGCACCGCACGCGCCGACGGATCAATCCCGGCGTCTGGAAGCGCATCCTCATCATGGCGGCGGTCGTCGCTGCCGTCGTGCTGAGCATGGTGCTGTTCTTCCGCGTGCGCTCCGTGGAGGTGACGGGCTCGGCATATTATACTGCCGACGAGATCCGCGCCGCCTGCGGCGTGGCTCAGGGCGACAACCTGCTCACGCTCTCCCGTGCGCGCATCGCCGGGAATATCATGGCGGAGCTGCCCTATGTCAGCACGGTGCAGGTCACACGCCGCCTGCCGGACACGCTGGAGCTGACCGTGACGGAATATGACGTCACCTATGCGGCGCAGGGCGCGGACGGTGCTTCCTATCTTATCACGGCGGACGGCAAGATCACGGAAAAGATCGACGAGACCGCCGCGCGCGGCCACATCGCCGTGACGGGCCTGCAGCTCGCCGACCCGGTCGTCGGCCAGCAGCTCACAGTCGCCGGGGACGATGACGTCGCCGCGCAGGGCCAGCACGACGCGCTGTGCGCGCTGCTGCAGGCGCTCGAGGAGGCCGGCCTTACGAAAAAGGCCGCATCCGTCGCCGTGCCGAGCTCCTATGAGCTCTCGTTCTGGTACGGCGATCAGTACGAGGTCAAGCTGGGAAATTCCGAGAATCTCCCCTATAAGCTGGCCTATCTTGAAAAGGTGCTCGAAAGCCTCGCGGATTACCAGACCGGCACGATCGATCTGTCGTTCAGCGAGGGAAGCGAGGCCAGATTCACCCCGAAGCAGTGAAAACGATACGGAAAATGTAAATTATTTTCTGAAATCCGAGAAAGTCTATTGACCTGCGGACCATTCCACGATAAAATAAAACGGTATAAATCTGCATATATTATGTACGGCGCGCCGCGCCCGAACAGTGGATACATAGGAGGAGATTGTCAATGTCTGAAACTTACACAGATAAGGTCGTAAATATCAAAGTGATCGGTGTCGGCGGCGCCGGCAACAACGTTGTCAACCGGATGATCACCAGCGGCATCGGCGGAGTCGAATTCGTCGTTGTGAACACGGATCGTCAGGATCTCAATAAGTCCAAGTGCGATAACAAGCTGCAGATCGGTGAGAAGCTGACGGGCGGCATGGGCGCAGGCTCCAAGCCCGACATCGGCAAGAAGTCCGCCGAGGAGAGCCGCGCGGCCATCTCCAAGTGCCTTGAGGGCGCAGACATGGTCTTCATCACCGCCGGTATGGGCGGTGGCACCGGCACGGGCGCAGCCCCGATCATTGCGGATCTCGCACATGAGGCCGGCATCCTGACCGTCGGTGTCGTGACGAAGCCCTTCAAATTTGAGGGTGCAAACCGCATGAAGCAGGCAGAGTCCGGCATCGCCGCCCTGTCCGATAAGGTCGACTCCCTCATCATCATCCCGAACGACCGTCTGAAGTACGTTACGGATCAGAAGATCACGTTCGCCAACGCATTCGGCATCGCAGACGATGTGCTGAAGCAGGCCGTGACCTCCATCTCCGAGCTCGTCGGCTACTCCGACCGCGTCATCATCAACCTCGACTTTGCGGACGTTTCCTCCATCATGAAGAACGCTGGCCGCGCACACATGGGCGTCGGCATTGCCTCCGGCCGCGAGAAGGCTGAGCAGGCCGCCATGGCCGCCGTCGCCAGCCCCCTGCTGGAGACCTCCATCAACGGTGCAACGGGCGTTCTGATTAACGTGACGGGCGCTGCGGACCTCGGCCTCGACGACGTCGAGACTGCCGCGAACATCGTTATGGAAGCTGCGAACCCCGAGGCGAACATCATCTTCGGCGCGACGTTCTCCGAGGACTTCGAGGACGAGATGCGCGTGACGGTCATCGCAACCGGCTTTGACGAGAAGAAGCCGGAGTCGAAGGGAATCTATTCCTCCTCGAAGCCGGCCGCGGGCAGCAAGCAGCAGAGCATTCCCGCAGATGCCGCTTCGGACATCAACGACATCGACGAGATCTTCAAGATCTTCAACAAGTAAAAAACGCTTTGATCTACCCCGGCGCAAAGTGTGTTAAAATAAAGATATCCAAATATCCGGAGGTGTTATCCCATGGACAGCAGGAACAAACGCTCAGATAAAAACAGCGAGCTGTATCGCGCGATCACCGCGCTGGATTCGCTCGATGACTGCTATGATTTTCTCGTCGACCTGTGCACACAGCCGGAGCTGAAGGCCATGGAGCAGCGCTATGAGGTCGCCCGCATGCTCGATCGCGGCATGATCTACAGCGACATCCTCGCCGAGACGAGCGCCAGCTCCGCAACCATCAGCCGCGTGAACCGCTGCCTGACGGGCGGTACGGGCGGCTATGAGCGCGCTTTTGCAAAAGTCGATGCGGAGGAAAAAAAATGAACCCCGAAGTAAGGGAGCCCTATGAAACGCTCGCGGGCGCGTATGACGGGCTGACGACCGATGTGGACTATGCCGCCGTGCTGCAGTTTTTCGAGACCGTCCTGCAGCGCGCGGGGCATTCGCCAAAGACCGTGCTGGACCTTGCCTGCGGCACCGGCTCTATGTCCGTGCTGTTGGCGGAGCGCGGCTATCGCGTCATCGGTGCGGATATTTCCGAGGAAATGCTGACGGCCGCCGCACAGAAGGCTGCAGCCATGGCGGAAAACCCGCCGTTCTTCATTTGCCAGCCCATGCAGCGCCTGACCCTGCCGGAGCCTGTGGAGGCCATTGTGTGCCTCCTGGACAGCCTGAACTATCTGACGGAGCCGGAGGACTGCCGCAAGACGTTTCACCGCGTCTGGCGCGCGCTGCGGCCCGGCGGCATGTTCTTTTTCGATATCAACACGCCACAAAAGCTGCGCGGGCTGGACGGGCAGGTTTTCCTCGATGAGAATGACGAGTCCTACTGCGTCTGGCGCGCGGAATTTGACGAAGAAGAGAACTGCTGCTACTATGGCATCGATCTGTTCCGCCGCAGGGGTGCACTGTGGGCGCGCAGCTTTGAGCAGCACTGTGAATATGCCTATGACCCGGACACGCTGGAGCAGTGGCTCCGCGAGGCGGGCTTTGCGCGTGTAGAGTGCTTCGGCGACCGCACGCTGACGCCGCCCGGTCCGGAGGAGCAGCGCATGTATTTTGCCGCATGGAAGGAGTAACTGCAATGCAGGATCATATTGTTCGCGCCATCACGAAGGATGGCTTTCTGAAGGCGACGGCCATCTGCTCCACGGGGATCGCGGAGCGCGCCCGCCAGATCCACCACACCACGCCCACGGCCACGGCCGCGCTCGGCCGCGTCCTGACGGCTGCCTCGATGATGGGCAACATGCAGAAGGTCGAAAACGGCACGCTGACGCTGCAGATCAAGGGCGGCGGCCCGCTTGGGACGCTGCTGGCCGTTTCGGATGCCGCGGGCAATGTCCGCGGCTATGTGCAGAATCCCGGCATCACGCTGTTGGAGAAGTATGCGGGCAAGCTGGATGTCGGCGCTGCCGTCGGCACGGACGGTATGCTCACGGTCATCCGCGACCTGCAGATGAAGGAACCCTATGTCGGCTCCGTCGCGCTCGTCTCCGGCGAGATCGGCGATGATGTGACGGCATACTTTGCCCAGAGCGAGCAGACGCCGACGGCCTGTGCGCTCGGTGTGCTCGTCGGCCGCGACCAGACGGTCAGCGTGGCGGGCGGCTATCTCATCCAGCTGCTGCCGGATGCGCCGGACGCCCTCATCGACCGGCTCGAGGCCGGTATCCGCGCTGCGGGCGCCGTGACGCCCATGCTCTCCGAGGGGCTGACGCCGGAGGCTATGCTGCGCCGCGTGCTGGACGGCTTCGAGCTGGAGTTCCTCGAGAATACGCCGGTGAGCTATCGCTGCTACTGCTCGCGCGAGCGCGTGACCTCGACGCTCATTGCCATCGGCCGCAAGGACCTCGAGGAGATCGTCGCGGAAGGAAAGCCCATCAATCTCGAGTGCCAGTTCTGTGATCAGGTCTATACCTTCACGCCGGAGGAGATCTCGGACCTCCTGAAAGAGATTTGAAGAAACTTGAAAAAAATCGAAAAAAGTGCTTGACAAAATGGGGACCTGCGTGTATAATAAAACCCGTCGCTGATGAGTGATCGCCACTCAGAAGGACGCAGGGGAGCATAGCTCAGCTGGGAGAGCACATGCCTTACAAGCATGGGGTCACAGGTTCGAGCCCTGTTGTTCCCACCATTATCTGGCCCGGTGGTGCAGTCGGTTAGCACGCCAGCCTGTCACGCTGGAGGTCGACGGTTCGAGTCCGTTCCGGGTCGCCATTTTTAAAGCATCTGAGCCGAGTTTTACTCGGCTCAACATGCCTCTGTAGCTCAGTAGGTAGAGCAGCGGACTGAAAATCCGCGTGTCGTTGGTTCAACTCCGACCGGAGGCACCAGATGCGGGTGTAGCTCATCTGGTAGAGCGCCACCTTGCCAAGGTGGAGGTAGCGAGTTCGAGCCTCGTCACCCGCTCCAGAATCGAAAACCGTTGTCACTTGACAACGGTTTTCTTTTACGTTTGCAGAATCTTCGAACCGATCGCCTGCGGGCCTCGGCAGAAGCAATCATTGGAGGAATCGTCCATGCCGCTGGATCTAACCGGAAGCAATCTGTTTTTTGTGCTCGTCCTGTTCGGCGCAGGCCTGTTCTGTATCATGAAGGGCGGCGACCTGTTCGTCGACGCGGCAACATGGATCGCCGAGTCAACCGGCATCCCGAAGTTTATCATCGGCGCGACGGTCGTCAGCTTCGCTACGACCATGCCGGAGCTGCTTGTGTCACTGTTCTCCGCCTTCGAGGGCAACGCGGACATCGCCGTGGGCAACGCCGTCGGCTCCGTCACGGCCAACACCGGCCTCATCCTGTGCATCTCCCTCGTGTGTATGCAGTGCGCCATGACGCGCAGGCAATATGCCGGGAAGGCCTGCCTGCTGCTGTCCGCCATCTGCTTGCTGTTCGTCTTCACGCGCGACGGCAGTCTCTCCCTGTGGGAGAGCGCTGCCATTCTGGCCGTATTCGGCTTCTACATGGCCGAGAGTCTGCTGGCCGGGCGGCGCGAGCAGGGGGCTGAGCAGCCCGCGGAAAAGCCGAAGAAGGACGGAAGGACCGTCGCGTGGAACATCGGCAAATTCGTGCTCGGCGCGGCCGCCATCGTGCTTGGCGCGCAGCTGCTCATCGACAACGGCTCGGAGCTGGCTCGCCGCATCGGCGTGCCGGATGCCGTTATCGCCGCCACGATGATCGCCATCGGCACCTCGCTGCCGGAGCTCGTCACGACCATCATCTCCATCCGCAAAAAGCAGGCCTCGCTCTCTGTCGGCAATATCATCGGCGCGAACATCCTCGATCTGACGCTCATCATGCCGCTGTGCGCCCTGCTGCAGGGCCGCCCGCAGCCCATCGAGCGGCAGGGTATGCTGCTCGATATCCCGGCCTGCCTCGTCATCAGCGCGGCCGTGATGATCCCGGCGCTGGCCTGCGGCAGGTTCAAGCGCTGGATGGGCATCCTCGCAGGGGCGCTGTATATCGCTTATCTTGTTATTATGTTCACCTGCTTCGGCGTTGCCTGAGCGGGATGCAAAGCTCCGGAAAAAAGCGGACAGGTCAGAATGACCTGCCCGCTTTTTTATATGCTGTGCCTGCTTTTGCGGCATTGCGGCCGGAGTGACCAGTCTTGCAGAACGGCAGCGTCCTCATTTCCCGCACACGCCTGTTCCGGCGCGTGCGGTTTTTTGTGCTGCGGAAATCGGTCAAAACGGATCGAATTCTGTAACCGGATGGAATAACATGCAAAA
>OHQI01000090.1_pt1 | contig 17360 bp, 17 predicted proteins | sample 1577911 | NCBI WGS metagenome assembly OHQI01 (sample SAMEA3879502, study PRJEB24766) | human gut metagenome | biome: human-associated habitat; feature: feces | place: USA | collected 1985/1987
AAAAATAACAGGAAGAGGGTATGTCGAAATGAATGACAAACTATATGTTTTGGGCTTGATTGCATCTAAAAGGTTATAATTTTCATAAAGACGTACAATAATGTGAACATCATTTTTTGTAATATTACTTGTCCCATCTGCCATTGCACAGGTAACGCTTAAATATTCATCCTCTTCAATTTTTCTAATTTGATTGTCCGTAAACCAATCTGAATACTCAACATTTGTCCAAACGTCTTTGTTTTTAGTCCATCTTGCAATAGCATATTTCTGACCATCATATTTTTCAACAGAAATTTCAGACCCCTTTTGCAAGAAAGTCAGTTCTGCAAATGCTATTCTGTCATTTTTACGAATAAATGTTGGTGTGTAGTTAGGTTTGCTACCTCTGTTCCATGTTCCATTTGCCCAATTATTAAAATTTTTTTTTGTTTTTTCCAAATTTTTTACACTAGCTAAATCTTCCTTCAGCTGCCCAACCGCTTCTCCCACCTTTGCCGCATCCGCAGCCTTGCCGGAGAGGGAGAGGGTGGGGTCGATGATTTTATCGACAACGGCTTTCGTTGCGTTGGCGACAGATTCAACATCCACAATGCCCTGCTCGATGTGGTTCAGCTGTGAAGCGGAAAGCACTTCTCCGTTTGCAAAGTTCTGCTTTTGATAGCTCATTGATAAGTTACCTCCTCTTCATTTTCGTTGGTTTTCGTAAAAGCCGTTTCTGTTTCAGTATCAACAGGCTCATCGACTTTTGGTACGGGACTGTATATCAAGTTGATTCCATCCCACAAATAAGCTGTATAAAACCCTTCTGTCATTCCTGACAAGTCATCAAACAGAATCTCATCGGGCGGAAGAGGGTTTGGAATAACGCTTTCGTGGCACCACCCGTCGCCATACAATCGACCATCCAATCCGACTTTGCACTTGAACTTGAAATGTTCCATGATATCCACCTCACATAAAACCGTATAGTTCCAACGGGCGGCAAACCTTATCGTTTTTATTAACACCATCAGAAATAGGAACTTCCAAATGTATCACGCCAGTTATAACGTTATTTTTATAGTCGGACGTTCTCTCGTTTCCATTTCCAAAAGTGATACCATTATATGATACTGTTACCTTTCGCCAGTGTACCGTATTCCACGGATAAGCATAAGAGTACGTTTGCCCATTAACAGGAAGAACGACCGTAAGTCTACCAGCACCGCCGCCACCTGAAAACCATGTTCCATCTTTATGCGTGTCATAGACCAGCATTACAGACGAGTAGGACGAAAGATCGATTTTTGTAGTTTGCGCAGCGAATTCGCCTATCGGGTTGCCATAAGAATCTTTTTCATAAGGCCATTCAAAAATCTTACTGTTGCGAATGCCGTGAAAAGATATGCCACCGCTGTATATAGAAACACTTCCATAGGCATTCGTTATGTCTATGCCATTGTTGTTTATAATAACTTTATTGTTTCCGCGAACGACTTGTACGTTTTGACCGGTGATTTGAACTTTGCCTTCCCAGTCGCTACGAGTGACGACCAACCCATTTTCAGGAGTAAACGTTATCATGCTATAAAGCTCTTCTTTTGTTGCACGAAGAATAATAGCATCAGCGTTCTGAGAAATCTTTGTTTCCGCTGCACCGATGCGCGTAGAAACGCCAGCCATGTCAGTCTGGTACGTTTCCTTCGTGACGCGGGATTCAATTTCAGCTTGCGTCTTTTTGAAATCAGAAGAATACTGTGTCTTGAACTGCGTCAAGTCGTTCTTGGTCTGGTTCGCCTGCGTAGCGGTCTGGTTTATCTTTTCCAGATTCACTCTGTCCGTTGCCGCCTGTTGGCTTGTAACGCCGCTTGTAGACTGAGCATAGGAAGAACTTGTAACCGTTTCGCCAGCGCCGGAAATCGCCGTGTTACAGTTCAAAGCAAGCGTAACGTTGGTAACAATGGTATCGTGCACAACGCCGTCTTTGTCCTTGTAGCGTATCATGTCCAGCGGGAACAAATATGGTGCAGACTTGATAGTGGCACTGTATGGACGGTAGGCGAACCCGCCACGTGCAGCTTGCAGTTCCTTCAAAACACCATCGTAGGCGTTGGTCAGGAAGCCGCAGTCACTCAGGTCAAGCGTATAATCTGCTGTGCCGGACAGGTAGGTGTTGCCGTTGCCATCGTCACAGGTAAAACCTGTAATGGTGATGTCGTTCTCCAACATATCACTGGAATAGCGCTCACTTGCGGTAATGGTCACGCCGGTCTGTTCATACCATTTCAGCACAAGCCGTCCGCTGCCATCCATGAACGCGCAAGTGCCGGTAAGCTGCGCACACCATTGCAAAAGCTGTCGGTAAGTTAACTTCTGATTGGTATCCGGCAGACCGCCGATGCTAAAATAGTGGTTTGGCAGCACCGAAACATCCGTTGCAAGCGTGACATTGCAGATGGAGCAGATTTTCTGAATAAGCGCGTCAACATGGATAGGGAAGGAGAGCGCGGAAGCGTTGACCTCACGGTCAAACAAGACCATGTAGTCCAACGCAGAGATGCTTATAGTGCTTAGCTTGCGGGGCGGGGTATCAACAATAAACAGACCACAAGGAACCCAGTATACTTCAGTGTCTACACTGTAATCGCCAAGTCGACCAGTGCCGAGAATAAAGTTTCCGAGACCTTTTGCAAAGCCAAGTACGGACTTGCCAAGAATGAACTTGCCCAGTTCAGAGGTGTTGGCTGCATGGATACCGATTTTGACATTCAGGATAGCGCCCTCAAAGGAAACATCGTTGAACTTGCCATCGTAGTTCCGCAGTTTCAAGGAAAGTTCAGAAGCAACCGCAGAGCCGACTTCAATTTTGCTGTTGGTCACGCAGTATCGGTCAATCTTCAACCCGCCCTGAATGATATCTGCATCGGTGATGGTGAACGTCTTGCTGCCAGCAGTAACCTCAATAAGGGCAGTCTGTTTGTTGCCCTCGTTGAAGGATTTTATGATATCTTGCGATACATTGACCATCAGTGTGCAGCCCTTTCGATGATGTTAAAAGATATCCCTTCCCAGCGATTCATCCGCGAATTATACATCGGAACAGCACGGTCACCAACGTAGAACTCGCTGGTTTTCCAATCGCCAGCCATTGCGTCAAGATAGGTAACGTTGATGTATTCCGGGTTGAACGCTTTCAGGATAGCAGCGGCTTCTTTTATCGTGGTGTACTTCCATTCCAGTTCCAACTTGACGCACTGGCCAAGACGTTTCTTGTCCATCTTGTTATCTTCTGTACGTCCGGCATCGGATGCCGAGATGTCCTGCAATCGCCACTGATAAGAAGAGGGGCATTTAAGATACTGCCCATCCACGCTCCGAATCGGATTGTACTGGTCAAGTTCCATAAATGCCCCTCCTTTAAGTACCTACCGGGATAATTGTTTTGCCGTTGCGCTGGTTTGTTCTGTTCACTGCCTGATAGAAGCTGGACACGTTGACCTCTGCGCTTCCTTCCTTCTCAAGCAGAGCCTGCAACAGTTCGTTCTGACGGCGCAGAAGCTGGTTCTGACGCTCCATTGCAGCTTCAACACCTTCGCGGATGCCCTCAACGATTTGGTCATTGTTGGCAACTGCTGTGTGACCGCCCATAGAACCGACCATCTCTGCACCGGCTTCTCGGGCGATAAACAACTGCCCGGCATCGGGGAAGCCGCCGTCCGCAAAACCGAAAATCTTCTTGCCAAGATTTACAAGCGCTCCGATTGGGGACAAATCCCAAAGGGTGTGCTTTATGGATTCAAGAACTTTCGTGCCGGCGGATTTATCAGAATCTCCCAAAGTGCCTATCATGTCCTTCCACCACTGGATGCCACCAGAAAGGCCAAGGCCAACACCAGCGCCTATTCCACCGTATGCACCAAGATGCGACAATGCGCCGCCAGAAGCCGCTGTACTTCCGAGAGCTCCTAACGAACCGCCACCAGCAGAGCTGCCGGAACTTCCAATGTTGAGCTTTTCCTTAAACCAGTTTGCTACGTCTCCGGCTTTCGTTTTGATGAAGTCAAAGCCGTCAGACACAATTTTGCCAATGCCGCTATCCTTGTTGAACAGGTCATTAAAGAACGATTTCAACCCACCATACGCCTGCTTCAAAGCAGGAACTTGGTCGATGACCTCACCAACTTTGGTTTTCAGGTTATTAAAGGTGGTAATAACGTTCTTCACACTGTCAATGGTGTCGGACACGTTCTTGATGGCAGTAGAAACCTTGTCGAACACAAGGTACACGCCCTCAAACGCTTTTTGGATGGCAAGACCGGCAGCGCCAAAGAAGCCGTTGTACTGGTACTCGTTTTCAATCTCCGCAACGCTCTTCTTTACGAAAGACCGGATATCAGAGACCGCGCTCACAAAACCATCGTGCGTGTTTAGGATAAATTTCGATGCAGCGGTAAGCGCGTCAACAGAAGATTTGAAGCCGTTGGAGATATCTTTACCAGCCTTAGTCACAGCGTCAATGCCCTCTGTGAAGTCGCCCAAGTCGGTTTTTATCTTCTTGAACCAGCCGCTGAAACTATCATTGGTGGTGCGCATCGTGCGTTTCAGCGCGTTTGCGGTTTCCATCATGGACTTGCCGCTTGCGTCAACGGAAAGGCTGATAGAGCCATCGCTCAGACCGTAGTTGTCATCTGCCAGCTGAGAGCCGATGGTCTTTACCGCGTCAGACACGGACTGGATAGCTTTCACCGCAAGGTCTTTGGTAGCGGAGATACCGTTGGCGAGACCTTCTACGATGTAACCACCGTAGCCCTTGAAAACTTTAGAAGGGGAGTGGATGCCAAGTTCAGTCTGTGCTTCTTCTTGGATTCCGTCCGTTACAACCTTGACAGCATCATCCGCAACGCTCTTTTTGCCAACGATGCCTTTTGCGATGCCATCTATGATGTTTTTGCCAACGCTAACAGGATTGAACTTCGAGATTTTTTCAATCAGTTTTCCGAACCACTTCACGGCTTCTTTAATTCCGTTGATAACGTCAGCAATCAGAAGGATGAACTTTTCTGCAAAATTTCCGTTCGCTGCAATTGCCAATCGGTCAGCTTCATCAACGCCACTTGTAATCCAACCAACAAAAACGCCTATATTGTGGATTGTTTGGGCAATGCCCATCACAAAATTTTCAATGAAGTTGCCATTCATCTGCAAATCCAAGCGGTCTGTTTCAGAAACTCCGTTTTTAATCCAACCAACAAAGATTGAAATATCGTTAATGATGTTCCCAATCGCGGTAACGGCAGCAGCTGCAAAGTTTGCAACGCTTTCGCCAATAGACTTGAAGGAATTGAACCAGTCGGTTTCCATTCCGAAAGCAGTTTTCTGGTTTTCGCTTCCAAGCTTGCGAACGGCTACGGAAATAGCTTCAAAGCTTATAACCGCAAGACTAGCAAGAGGATGACCTGTTTTAAAAAGAGCAAATCCGGCGAATGTTGTCATCAAATCTCCAACATCGAGGTCAAGCTTCTTTACAACCTTTGAAACGGTATTAAACGCAGAGGTGATTCCTTCCTGCCAGCTTTCGGGGAGCAAATTCAAGATAGATTGCCCAAGATTGGAAAGAGATTCTTTCAGGTATTCAATGGATTCTCCGAGTTTCCCATCAGTAAGTGATATGTTCCAACCCTGTTTGAATCCTTCCGCTGCGAGGTAGACAAGCGCCCTTACACGCTCAAGACCTTTTCGGAATTTCTCACTATTCTGATAAAGGCTTACAAACCTTGCAACGATAATGCCAACGGCAACCGCAGCTGCCATTATCGGGCTTTTCCAAAGCTTCAAGACTGCTTCGATCAAAGAACCTTCGCCCTTAATTTTCTCAAGAGCGGTAAGAACCGAGTTGCTAATTGCCCATGTTGCAAACCCGGCTGCAATTCCAGAGATAAGTGGAAGCAACTTTTCAAGTTTTGCCTTGATTTCATCAACAGAAGAGCCAACGTAGTTCTTGAACATATCGTAGCCGGACAAGTCTACATCGCCTAAGATGTTGCCAGCTGCGCCAGCACCAGAACCGGAACCACCGGAAGAGCCATTGTCCTTCTGGATGACGTTCAGTTCATCAAAGCCCATGATGTAGTTCTTGAACGCCTTTGCTGCCTTGCCGGTCGCTTTGGTGGTATTGTCCATCGCATCCGTGACACCACCAACAGCATCGCTTGCGCTGCTAAAGTCCGGGAACTCCACCTTGACGCCCATCATGGATGCAATGCCAGTGACTAGTTCTTTGACTAGCTCAACGGCTGCGATCAGCGGGGGAAGGATAGATTTCAAGGCAGGGTAGAGCAAAGAACCAACAGCGCGAGCCAGACTGTTCAGCTGTGCCTGCAAGATGCGAATCATATTGGCAGGGCTGGACAGAGTGCGGGCGAAGTCTCCCTGTGCATCGGTGGTCTGCTTCATGATAGCAATGTAACGCAGAACAGCCTTATCAGCCTGAGATAAGGTAGAAACGTTCTGCGAATAGCCAAGATTAAGCAGTTCCTGCTGCAACCGTGCGTTAGAAATATCGACACCCAGACGGCGAATCGGTTCAAGTTCGCCAGAGATAGCTGCCTGAATCTTCGTAAAGGATTCCGCAACAGGGATATTCTTCAAAGAAGCGAGGTCGTAGCCAAGCTGCGTCAGGTTTTTCGACAGCACATACGCCTTGTCGCTTGCTACGCCAAACGAAGTAGTCAAACTCTGAATTGTTGCCATGTTGTTCATGGCTTCGGTTGGGTCAATGCCAAGCAGGGTCTCCATCTTGTTGATGAACATGCTTGCTTCGCCGGTCAGTCCTTTCATGGACACGCCGAACAGGTTTGCAGCTTCATAATAGCTATTGAATTTTTCCGCTGCGTTGCCAAGATAGGTGGCAATTGCTTTCAGCGAGACCAGCTTTGCCGCAGACCTCATGAAACCATTCAGCTGGTTGGAAAGGCTCAAATAACTTTTTGCAGATTTACTGCTTGCTTTTGTAGCACCGTCAGTTGCCGCAATAACCTTTTGGATATTGGAGGGCAACTTCGCAAACGAATTTCCCACTGTTTCGATTTTGGAAGCAAGCGGGTCAAGAGCATCTGTGATTTTCTTGCAAGAAGTGGCAAAATCATCCAGTGTCTTTGAATCCAACTTGCTGCTAAAATCTGGAATTTTTGCAATGGAATTAAGTGCGCTACTTACACTTCTAAGGCCAGACGCATCAACTTTGGAAAGCGGCGATAGGCCGTTTTGCAGGCTATTCATTTTGCCTTTCAGCCCAGAAAGGTCAATGCCTTTCAAATCGACCGAAGAAATCCTAGTTAATGCACTGGCGACCGAACGGATGCCCTTTGCACTTTCAGACAGGTTCACATTGGAAATTCTGTCCATAAAATCATTGATTCTACTAAGTCCGTCCATACCGGACGAAGCAGACTTCAACGCAGAGATAGACTTTGTTAAAGTGTCAAGGCTAGAACATACCTTGCCTATACTACCTTTTGTGCGCAGTTTGGAAATAGCGGTAGCAAGCTTGTCAATGTTAAGCTCTGCGCCTTGCGATTCCGCAGAAATCTCTACGGATAAGCTTGTAATATCAACATCAGCCATTGCTACCACCGTCCTTCTGATTCATCATAGAGAACATTGCCCTCTTGATGCGTTCTTGCGCTTCCAGTGCGCGTTGGTATTCGTACTCGTCCTGCTCTTTCTGGGTGAGAGGAATCGGTCTATCCATATACTTGATGGGGCTAGACCCTTTCTTGCGGAACATATTGCCAACCGTAGAGGAAAGCGCAGATGCCGTGTAGAAACCATTTCTCCACGCTTCAACATTGGCTCTGCGGGCGCGTAATTCTTCCGCGTCCCGGTAAACCTTTGCCAGCCAGACATCATCCTGCCAGAACTGGTCATAGGTCATGCCAATAGAGATGTAATAGGCTTCTACATCGTGGAACAGCTTAGACACAGAGAATGGCTCTGTGCGGCTGTCCGGTTCTTGAGACTGTGAGGTTACACAATCTCCCACGTTGCGTTTTTTGCGGTCTTGTCCTCTTCATCGGTGGCAATCAGAGCCTTGATAGAATTCGCGTACATCTCCATCAAGGCAGCAATCAGACCTTCCTTGTTCTCAGTGTGCACAAACATATCATCGACCGTCTTTCGGTTGATGCTCTTGTTGCGGGCAATGAACGCGCCATAGAACAGAGCGGAAGTGTTCTTAATGGGGTTGATGCCATTGGAGAACTCGTAAATCTGGAAGCCGTTGCGTTCAGTGGCTTCGGCGCTCTCGCGGGTGAAAGTCAGCTCGTAAGTGTTCTTGCCATCGGGGGAATGAAAGTTGATAACCTTAGCAGCCATAATAAATGCTCTCCTTTATAAATAGGGGCAGAACCAAATCCGTTGTTCAGTTCTGCCCAGTTTGATTGATTCGATTTTTGCGGATTAGCCGCCATTAATGGTCAGGCTCTCGCTGAACTTCGGGGTAGAGTGGAAGATGCAATTGATGGTCATTTCCACAACCTCATCTACGCCAAAGCCGGACAGACCGACCTGATGCATACCCTGCCAAGTGAAGCCGGAGCCGTCCTGCATTTTCAGAGCGTAGTACTTGTCTACGTTGCTCTCAGAGGTATCGTCATAACCAGCAGCCTTGACGGCGGCGTAGTCGGTCTTGTTGTAGTTGGCGGTAAAGGCTTTGGTATCAGCCTGAACGATGCCAAAAATCTGTTTCTGCATACCATCAGACAGGGTGGTTGCATCCAGAAGGTTCGGGTCGGAGATCAGGTCGGGCACATCCTTGATGTCGCACAGCTTCGTCAGAGTTGTTGCGCTTTCGCCACAGTAAAGGGTAGTGTTCAGACCGGAGATAGCAGTACTCATAGAATGTTTACCTCCTTAGTTTCGGTAAATCATTCCGTCCTCTCCGATTGTTGCCCCGTAGCTGCAATCAATCCGATAGACGGAATTGTTATACAGCCCATTCAACGGGGCAAACGATTTGCGATAAAATTTAAGCGGTTCAAGAACAGAATCCACGATTCCAACAATGGAACGTGCTTCGGCAATGCGTCCGGTGTTCTTGTTAGAGTAGACCCGCACACGCAAGGAAACGGCAGCGTACTTGCTATGCCCGGCAGAATCAATGTGTACAGGAAGGTTGCTGTTTTCCTCTATCTGCACACACGGAAACTTCTTTACATTGCTGTCATTGATTTCACCAGTAACGAAGATGCCGGGCACTTGCTTTCGCAGTTCCTTAGCAACAGCCGTGAAGATAGAGTTGAAATAATCAATCAACTATTCCAAACCTCCCTCCACGTTGCTTCGACCTGAGAAGCCATTTCCTCAACAGCTCCCCACATAGCCATAGCTGCATCGTTGCCGCTGGTGTAATTCAACTGGCCTTTGCCATCCACCTGTTTGACAGGCGTACCGGCATTGCCTGGGTCGCCGTAGTAGTACCAGCGTTTGTGCTTGCCATTTTCCTTGCCGTATGTGCCGTGCTCACCAATGTTATCAGGCAAAGGGAGCGGGCCGACTGTTCCGGCAGCGCCCCAGCCCTGATGTGTAACGCCTGTGCCGAACTCAATGTGAGCAACCGCTTGCCCCTCCGCTAAGATGGTGCAAGAAGCGCCGTTTTGGATAACTTCGCACTTAACATCGTTTTTGCCAGCATATTGGGCATTGGCAAAACGGATTGTTGCAACAGCAAGACCTTTATCGGCGAGTGCCTTTGCGAATAACTGCGCCTTTTGATTCAGGGTGGTCTTGTATTTGCGAATATCTTCCTCAGCCTGTTTAAGTCCGGCATCGCTCAACCTCACTTTAATTTTCACTTGCAGCCACCTCTTTCAGCGCATACAGCGTATCCGTGATATGCTCTGCGACCTTGACCACAATGTAATTGAAGGGCTTTGAAACGTCCGTCTGAAACCAGACGTGTGTACCTTCGTAAAGTGGGGTGTTGTGCTTTTTGCTGGACGAACTGACAACGTAGCTGTAATCCGTGAACGCGCCGAAAGGGTTTGCTTCCGCAGAACCAGTAGGGGGGCTGACGTTCAGCATCAGCTTTGCGGGGTCACTCCACGATTCGTATGCGGATTCGCCAGTCTCGTTTCCCCACTCGTCCACGACAGGCGTTTTCTTGCCAACTGGGTTTGAATACCACAGCGGGCGTTTATCCAGCGGGCTTCCATTGAACATCAGCCGATAACACCTACTCTCGGAACCACTTCATTCAGCAGGGACTGTGCCACATCGGAACTTTCCCACACACGAGTAATGCCATTGTTGGTGTAGCTCGTCTGTCCGTTTGCACCGATGTGGTTGTACAGTTCCGCTGCAATGCGTATCTGCAAAGACTGATACTGCAAGGGCAACTCGTCCGGTCTGTTGCCGAAGGGATAGCCCTGTGCAAATATCTTGTCTTTGGCGAAATCAAGCAGCAGGTCGAAGAGTGGGTAGTCCTCGTCCGTGATTTCACGGTCAAGTGCTGGGGCAATGTACTGCCCCAGCTTGACTACCGCTTCGGAATACTGATCTCCCATGCTGCTTTCCTCCTTTCGCCTTAGTAAGCCTTGATGCAGTACACAGCGTCCATGCGCTCAAAGGACGGCAGGACGATTTCGGAAGCATAGACGTTGGCGTTGACCGGGTGAATGGTCAGCTCAGTGGTGATGGCAACACCGGTGTTCACGATGGACACGGATGCACCAGACTGACCGGACAGCAGGTCGGCTTCCTCAGGAGTAGTGCCGTACCAAGTGCTACCCAGAGCGCCGGACGGAGCAACCACCACCATGCCATCGGGCAGGTACTTCTCGCTTGCACTGTACTGGTCTGCCTTGAACATCTTGTCGTACAGATGGATGGTCAGACCGGTTGCAGATTCGATAATCTGCCGCGCTTCGGTATCCAGCAGAACGGCGTTTGCCTTTGCGGTGACCGTCATAAACCGATTCTTCACCTCGTCCGCAGCAATCATGTTGCGGAAGGTGGCGGTGTTCATGTACACCTCAGTCACAACCTCGCCAACACTCGCCAGAACAGCGTCCTTTGCGGCGTTCAGGTCAGCAATGGGAGTGGCGGTAGCAACGTTCCACTTGGACTTTGCGACAGAGACTTCCTTGTAGTTGGTGGACTTCCAAGTGCCGTCCGGGTCGTAGTTGTAGGTGTAGTTCACGCCGTTTGCCTTGATGGTGATGCCAGGAACGCCATTGGCGGGAGCCAGCAGCTGCCAGATCATGCGCTCAGGAACGATACGAGCGCCAGTGATAAGCTGTGCGGTGTCATCGTACAGGCGGTTCATCACATCACGGGCATAGGGGTCGTTGCTGTCCAGAACGCGCAGGATTTCCTGACGGTCTTTCTCGCCCAGATGGTAGCCCTCACGGAAGAACGGCATCTCTGTTTCATCGAACTTGAAGCCCTCACGGGTGCGGAACGTAGCCTTTGCGTCAAATGCGCTGGGCATCAGAGAAACGCCAACGCCCTTGTGACCACGCAGCCACTTCAGGTCGAGACCAGCCTTCTTCTTTGCGGGGAACAGCGCATCAGATGCAAAGGGCATCGCGTTGGTGGGGTCATTCGTCCAATAGGCGGCAATCGCAGCCGGGGCAAAGACTTCCTTAAGATTCAGTGCCATGTTGTTTTACCTCCTATTAAGCGTTCACGTTGATGTTGTCACGGCAGAAGATGCCGGGAACGGCGGTCTTAAGTGCCTTGATTGCGTCAGCGTCAAAGGTGAAGCCGGAACTTGCAGCTGCTTTCTTGGTGTCGATAACGCCACGAATCAGCAGAGAAGCATTGGGGTTCTCGTTCGGGTCAACGTCATACAGCAAAATGCCATCGGCGTTGATGGTCTTTGCGCCAGTGTCACCGGACGCGGTAGCTTTCGCGCCAGCCAGCGTCATGGGATAACCGGCCTTTACCACGTCAGTACCAGCAACGGTAAAGGGGATGGCGGTGTAGTCATTGGAAGCAAGGATGGTATCGTTGATTCCGTTGACCGTGTTTCGGGTAAACTTCATATTTTCCTCCTTGTTAATGGAAAGCACTCATTGCGTCACTCGATGCCTTAGAAGTATTTGCGTTTTGCTGCGCAAGGCTCTTCGCAAACGCCACGCCTTCGCTGTCAGAGCCACCCTTACCATCCGCACCCGGAGGTGTGGGCATATCCTTCAGCAAAGAAGCCTTGTATGCGGTGTCGTGGGCGGTCATAAACTCCGACTGGAACTTGAACACCTTGTCCATGTCACCGTCAGCCAGTGCAGATGCAGCCTTGTTGGCAAGTTCAGCGTCATAACCCTGTGCAACGAACTTCTCACGGTAAGATGCAAGGGTCTTTTCCTTGACGAGATTTTCCTTGTCGGCAGTCAGGGCTTCAATCTGCTTCTGCATCTCTGCCAGTTTGTCAGCCTGTTCCTGTGCGGCGTTCTCGTCATCGGTACGCTTTGCCTTAAGCTGCTTCTTATACTCGGCAGCTTCGCCATTGGCTTTCGTCACGGCGTTGCGCAGCTTCTCAACCTCTGCGTTAGGGTCTGCAACCTTTTCAAGCGCAGAAATGATTTCATCGGCGGTCATGCCCTCTTTGTAGGCATCACCAAGCAACACATTGAGTTTCATATCGTTAATTTCCTCCTGCGTTTTTTTACCGTTGCTTCCCTGCAACGCTGCGAAATTTGTATCCCGGCTTCCCTGCCGTGTTTATAGCAAAGGGTTATTCGCCCTCTGTTTCTTTATTGGTATCGGTAGACTGTTTGTCTGCCATGTTCCCGACATTTGTGTCGGTAACATCCCGTTTGGGCTGTTCCTGCGGCTTCGGTGCTTTCCCGTCCTCGCCCAGCTTGCCAGCGGCAATCAGGAAAGGCACACTTGCTTGATATGCAGCTTCTGGGTCTGTATAAAGATGAGAAATTTCAAAAGCCAAATGCGGGTCTGCCGAAGAATCAAGCATTTGGATAAAGACTTGAACCTTACTTTGCAGGTTGTCATATTGACGACGCGGCAGTCTAATTTCAACGTCACTTGCCATCAACCTAGAACCAGCCGTATCACGCAGGATTTTCAGCATCACAGACAGGCTTTGGCGCTCAGCGAATTTGAACATATTCTCGTACTGCTGCGCCCTTGCTTCGGTGTGATTCCAGCCGTTACGAACGATAACTGCGCCCACGTTGTCGGACGTCGCGTTCTCGCTGCCAGTGGCACTAGGCATGGCAGTCAGACTACGGTACACGTTCAACATGGAATCAAGCAGGGTCTGGCTCTGCTGCTGGTCAAGCTCGTTTGCAATCTGCGAAACAGAAGCGGGCAGGCCAGAAGTAGATTTCAGGCACATTGCGCCAAGCTCTTTTACTTGGTCAAGAGCATCCTTGTCCACAAGGCAGTTGGTAAACACCATGATGGACTGGATAAACTGTGCCACACCATCAAGGCGGTTGCTTTCAAGGTCGTTGATGGCATCCAGCACAGGGATTGCCGGTTCAAACAGACCCATACGCTCTGGGTTCAGCTTGTATTCGACCATCGGCAACATTCCAAGGGAGTGATTCTCAGACTTCGTGACCTTGCCGTTGTCGATTTCAAAGTACTGGTTTGGCGTATATACGCAAATCAGGTCGTTCAGGTCATTCTGATAATTGCGTGGGATGTGCAGCACATTAGCGATGGGCTTGTGCCCGATGCCGGAGTTATAAATCACATACGCCATGTCCGGGTCAGGAACATCCACCAGCAGGGGCGTTTCGTCCGGGTAGTTGCCGTTGTACCCCTTGTCAGGAAGAACAATGCGGTATCCATGTCCGCACTCCAACATCCACTGCCAGAGCCGCCGATCAAGCGCATCCTTGCCCTCATACTGCAAAGCATTTGACAGGCGGGCGATTTCCTCACCGTCACCTGTTGCCGTTTCAGACCGCACATAAGAGCAAGGAGTGCCGCTCATGTATCCTGTGTAGAAGCCCACGCACTCGTTGGCATGATTCTCTACAATGCGGTTAGTGATTTCAGCGTGGTATTCCTTCGTGCGATGGAGGACAGGCTGGCTACCCAAGTAGTAGTTGTGCAGAAAGCGAATCTCGTTCTTGTTCAGCAGATGAATAGGCTCTGTCTTGCCCATGACCACTTTCAGCACGTTCGTCTGATTGATTTCCATTTCCGGCGTTTCAATCGGTCTACGTCCGGTTAGCGGCTTATTCAAAAAACCGCCAACGACCATCTGATACTCAGCCATGTTTTCCTCCTTTCCTGCAAAATAAAAAGCGCAGCAAGACAAACCTATTAAGGTCTATCTCACTGCGCCAAAACTGCGCTTCAAAAGCTATTTACTTTTCTGGCTGATGGATGATTTTCACCCATCCTTCCCTTGTGTCTCCTTCGATAACGCCCTTGCATCTGTCGCACTTGAAATGGTATCGTCCGTCTACTTCGCCAAGATAGCGGTTGCAGCGGACGTTCTTATAGATTGGGTTTTGCCTGATACAAGGGCAACAAATTCTAACTAGCATGAGCGCTCCTTTCGTTAAATTTCTGGAAACAGGCTGTTGAGCACAGACCTGTCAGAAGCTACTGGGAAACTGTTCGCACTTCCAGCCGTGCTATTCTTCACCCGAAGAAAACCATTGCAGCCTTTACATTCAGTTGTTGGACAGACGTAAACGGGTAAGCTGCAATTTTGGTGCTGCATAATGGATTTGAACCAATGTATGTCCGGTTATGAGCCGGATGCTCTAGCCTGACTGAGCTAATGCAACATAGAAACCCGGCTTGATTGGTTAACCGCTGCTCTTTGCAATGTCATGCCTAAACATTACATTGAGAGCCGGGAATAGCGGTGGAGGTTTTGGAGAATAAGTCCATGCAAAGCTAGGTAGTTGGTTGTGCTGCGTAACGGAATCGAACCGTTGCTTGCCAGCCGTGGGGGAGACAGGCTGGCATTCCCCTTACAATTGGAAACGCAACATATAAAGCCCGGTGAAGGCGAAAGAGTGAGAAAACCTCCACCGGTGAAAGGAGGAATATGCTTGTTGACACGCACGCGAGTAAAATGACAAAACCCCGCGTGCAAGCTATTCCTTTAAGGGAAGCTGCAAAACTTCCTGCGTACATTATAAGCCTTGTCAAGTGGTGAAATCAAATAAATAGACCCAGCGAACACAATATATTGTGTTTTTAATCAAAAAGGTCTCTTGACAGGCTCGATTTTACTGATTCCGTTATACAATTCATCGGCAAGCTGTGCCAGACTGTCCGGTGCATCATCGTGCGGAACTTTGCCAAGCTGCGTGAACATCGTCACCTGTTCCATGAACGCCTTGTACTCTTTCGACTGGTGTTTTTCATCAAGGAAGTAGAACCGTTTGATGTCCGGCGCATACTGGATGATTCTTGACAGCTTGCTCTGGCCACTGGGCGCACGTTGGCTGCGAACAGAGCAGTGATAGCCCTGCTGCCGGAGCTGGCTATCTACCACGTCACAGTATTCGTCACCGCCGTTGTTAGCTTCGCCACGCACCACGTTGATTTTGTGCTGGATGATTTTACCCACGACTTCCGGTCTGGTCACGGTCTTATCGCCGTTGTTGAACACAAGGTCAGGGATGAACACGGCATCTCCGTACACATAAGCGATAGGACAGGCTGTGAAGTCGCCGCCGCCCCATGCAATATCCATGACCATGAGCTTGCGATCAGGTTCTCCATCAGGAAGAACGCCGTTGAAATACCGCAGTTCATCGGCAGGGAACAGCAGACCTTCACGCTCAACAGGCTGGTTCATGTACAGTGCTTTCCAGCTCATTTCATCCATGACTTCACGTTGCTTACGAAGCGTTTCTGTGCTATATCCTACACCGTAGTCATAATCGAAGTTGGATTCGTCTTTTTCGTTCATTGCTGGCATAACAATGAATCTGTTTCTGTCGGAATCTCCGTAGTTTTGCTCCAATCTGCCGATAACATCATGGACAGACCAGCGTGTAGCAATGTGCAACTCCTTGCACTTGTTGCCGATTTTACGCTGTCTAAGGTCGGTAGTGTACGTTTCCCATAGCTTATCAAGGCGAGGTTTGGAAAGCGCCACTTCGATACCGGACACAAGGTCATCACAGTAAAGAAGCGTAGATGCACGGTACAGACCAGCATTACCAGTTCCAATAGACGTAAATTCCAGCGTTTCAAAGCGCTTTCTCTTGCCTAAGTCAATGCGGCAGTCCTTCGCATTGGTGTTCGACACGGCAACGTCCGGGAAAACATCGTTCCACAGATATTCTCCGTCCTTGTCGAATATACGTAAGCACTCGTCATAAACGCCACGCACAAAGCTGTTCGAGTGAGAACCCGTAAGCATCGGTTCGTCAGGGGTTCTTCCGGCAAGCCATGTCAGATAGAAAATAGCTAGAGCCGTCTTACCACAGCCGGGGGGCATCGAGATTGCCAGCAAGTCCAGTCTGTCATCCGCGAGGTCTTGCAGAGCATTCGCAACGGTTCTTAACACCTTTCTTCGTGGCTGATAGAACTTCTTCTCCGGCGCACGGTTCCATTCAAGGTAGATACAATAGCTGTCAAACACATCCTTTGCTTCAAACAGGTACGTCCGACCGATAATGTCATAGACCTTCGCCACGTCCTCGCCTGTTTTCATCTTGCCCATCATGGCTGCACAGACAGAACGCAGCTCACCAGAGTATTTGTAGGCATCAAACCGCTTGTCTTGCGGCAGGGCATCTCTCAGGTTCACCACCGCCTGAAACCAGTCCTCGTAGACCTGTGCTTCTGTCAGATTCTGCTTTGAATATGCTTTGATGCTGTCAATGATGGCGACACACTGCTTTGGCTGCATAAAAAATAGGCACCCCCTACCTGAAAATGTAAAGAGTGCCTACAACTGCACAAAAAGTATTTTATTCTGTTTGGTTGAAATCTGTTAAAAAACAAATATCTCAAGCATTTTTGCCAAGAACATCCCGCAAATCAATGCAGATTCAATCATTACCAGTGGCATATTATCGTTTAGAAAATCGAGGAATCGAAGCTCAATTCGATCCAATCTGTTTCTCATTTTCATACTACAATCCTATAAGTTTTATTTTTAATTGGTTCAAGGCAATTTGAATATCTTGTAAAAGGTTTTATATAGACAACCTTTCCGTTTTTATAGTGTCTAACAAATCCACGAACATTTACAGCTTTATTCGGTTTTGTATAGGAGCGCTTGGATGGTTGATTATTTATATTTTTTCTTATCGGAGATGAGTTTTTGACGACAATGCTTTCACTGTTTTGGATTCTCGATTTTTTAGCGCATTCTTTCTTTGAAAAAATTTTCTTGTCAAGCGATACGTATTCAACTGGTCTTTTTTCGC
>OHQI01000099.1_pt1 | contig 16941 bp, 10 predicted proteins | sample 1577911 | NCBI WGS metagenome assembly OHQI01 (sample SAMEA3879502, study PRJEB24766) | human gut metagenome | biome: human-associated habitat; feature: feces | place: USA | collected 1985/1987
ATAGTTTCTAGTGTTAGGGGTTTTCGGTGGAAGATACCGATTTCCATGAGCTTGGGCGTCAACTCTTAACTGAGTTTGGCAGCATGCATCAGCGCATTTCGCGCTTTGCGGACAAAGCTCTCGGCGGCGAGATGGCCGTCATGCGCGCTCTCATGCTCGCTGGCGGCTCGCTCACGCCGAGCGAACTCGCCAATCGTGCCTGGGTCTCGAGCGCCCGCATCGCCAATATCCTACGCGCTCTCGAAGCCAAGGGCTGGGTTGAGCGTGAGCACTCAAAGACCGACCGTCGTCGCGTACACGTCACGGTGACCGACAAGGGATTCCATGATCTCGAGATCAAGCGTCGGGAATTCGAGGACCGCACCGCGGCCTTCCTTGAGCAGTTCGGCGAAACAGATACCCAAGAGATGGTGCGCCTTCTAAGACGTGCCAACGAAATTATCGACCGCAACCAAGAAAGGAGAGATGCCGAGTGAGGATTCTCAAGCTCTTTAAAAAGCATGTCCTGGCACTGTTCGCAGCTATCGTACTTATCGTAATCAGCTGCAACGCCGATCTGGCGCTGCCTACCTATATGAGCGACATCGTCGACGTGGGCGTGCAGCAAGGCGGCATCGCCTCGCCCGTGCCCGACACCATCCGCTCCGAATCGCTCGACGACCTCGAACTCTTTATGAGCGCCAAAGACGCCAAGACGGTAGAGGCTGCGTTTGGCAAGGCAGACAAAAACGGGATTCGCACGTACAAGGGCACCGAGGACGAGCGCGCCGACGGCAGCAAGCTCGCCGACATTATGAGCCTGCCCGAGACCGTCGTCCTTTCGCTCAACCAAGGCATCGACGCCGACTCCATGGGCGACATGACCGGCACGTCCAGCGAGAAAGACAGCGACGCCGCTCAGGCCATGCCCACGCCCGAGCAAATGGCGGCGATGACGCCCGAGCAGCTCGCCGAGATGCAGCAGAAGGCCACGGCGGCCCAGAACATGCAAAAGCAGATTGATGCAGACGGCGGTAAGATCACCATGAAGAGCCTGCGTCTGGGCATCGAAGGCGGTCTGGTAGACCAAAGCAAGCTCGTCGAAAGCGCCAACGAAATGGCAGATAAAATGGGCTCCATGTCGGGGTCCATCGTCACCCAGCGCGCCGTGACCTACGTACAAGAAGAGTACAAAGCGCAAGGCATCGACCCCGCCGACGTGCAGAACGCCTACCTGGGCCGCATGGCGACCACGATGTTTGGGCTGTGCCTCGTGTCGCTCGTCGCCACCATCCTGACCGGCGCCGTGGCTTCGCGCACCGCCTGCTCCATCGCCCGCGACCTGCGCCGCGAGACCTTCAACAAGGTTATGCACTTCTCGCCGGCCGAGGTGGGCAAGTTTAGCCAGGCCTCGCTCATCACCCGCTGCACCAACGACATTCAGCAGATCCAGATGGCCGCAACCCTGTTTATCCGCATGTGTCTGATGGCCCCCGTCATGGGCATCGTCGCCGTCACGCGCGTCCTGGCCAACCATACCGGCCTGGAGTGGACCATCGCTGTGGCCATCATCGCGGTTTCGGCTGTCGTCGGCGTGCTCATGGGCCTCACCATGCCCAAGTTCAAAAAGATGCAAAGTTTTGTGGACCGCGTGAACCTTACCGCCCGCGAGCTGCTCGACGGTCTTATGCCCATCCGCTCGTTCAACCGCGAGGAACATGAGCTCGAGCGTTTTGACAAGGCTTCGCTCGATCTGATGACCACGCAGCTCTACACCAACCGCGCCATGAGCTTTATGATGCCGCTCATGATGCTCGTCATGAACTGCATCACCGTGCTCATCGTCTGGTTTGGCGCGCAGGGCGTGTCCGACGGCGTGATGCAGGTCGGCAACATGATGGCGTTTATCTCCTACACCATGCAAATCGTCATGGCGTTTATGATCCTCACCATGGTTTCGGTCATCCTGCCCCGCGCCGAGGTCGCGGTCGAGCGCGTGGAAGAGGTCATCACTTGCCCCACGAGCATCAACGACCCTGCCTCGCCCAAACTGCCTGCTGCCAGCGCGCCGCGCGGTGAGCTCACCTTCCGTGACGTGAGCTTCCAGTATCCCGCTGCCCGCGCCGACGTCATCAGCGGCGTAAACTTCACCACGCACGCCGGCCAGATGCTCGGCATCATTGGTTCCACGGGCTCGGGCAAGTCCACGCTCTCCAGCGTTCTCGCCGGTAATCCCGCCTTCACCGTCACAGGAGGCTCCGTCGACTTCCACGGCCTCGACCTGCTCTCGCTCTCTCCCGAGGACCGCTCCCACGAGGGCCTTTTCCTCTCCTTCCAGTATCCCGTTGAGATTCCCGGAGTCTCGATGGTTAACTTCATGCGCGCGGCCGTCAATGCCAAGCGCGAGTATTTCCATGAGCCCGCGCTTTCTGCCGGCGAGTTCCTCAAGCTGATGCGTCAGAAGCGCGCCATCGTAGAGCTCGACAACAAGCTCGCCTCGCGCTCGGTCAACGAAGGCTTCTCCGGCGGCGAGAAAAAGCGCAACGAAATCTTCCAGATGGCCGTACTCGAACCGCGCCTCTCCATCCTCGACGAGACCGATTCCGGACTCGACATCGACGCCCTTCGCGTAGTGGCCGGCGGCGTCAACCAGCTCAAGAGCGCCGACAACGCCACCATCGTCATCACCCACTACCAGCGTCTGCTCGATTATATCCGTCCCGACTTCGTCCATGTGCTCTATAAGGGCCGGATTATCCGTACCGGCGGCCCCGAGCTCGCCCTTGAGCTCGAGGAAAAAGGCTACGACTGGCTTAAAGATCAGGAAGCCTGATAGTTAATCCTACTTCTCACAACCGATGAACGCACTTACCCAATATATCGACCTCTTCCGGCAGAACCGCGCGGCCATCGACGCCCATAGCGCTCCGGCGCTCAACGCGGCGCGCACTGCGGCCCTCGCGCTTCTGGAGAAAGTCGGCCGTCTTCCGGACCGCGGCGACGAGGGATTCGAGAAAACCTCTGTCAACGATATGTTTGCGCCCGATTTCGGCGTGAACATCGAGCGCCGCGACCTCCCCGCCGATGTCGCCGCCTCGTTCCGTTGCGGCGTCCCCAATCTCAGCACTCTCCTCGGCCTCGTGGTCAACGACCGCTTCGCCGCCACCCCGGCGCTCCTGAAGAATCTCCCCGACGGTGTCGATGTCTGCTCGCTGGCTCAGGCCGTCCGCCAATGGCCTGATTTCGTGGCTGATTACTACGCAAAGCTTTCCTCTGCCTCCCAAGGTACCTCTGCCTCCCATGCCGCGCTCAATACGCTCCTTTGCCAGGATGGTGTATTCATCCGCGTGGCCCCCGGCGTGCGCCTCGAAAAAGCCATACAGCTCGTCGACATCTTCCAGTCGCAGTTCCCTCTGATGGCCGTGCGCCGCGTTCTACTCGTCGCCGGCGAAGGCTCGTCGGTCTCGGTGCTCAAGTGCGACCACACACGCCCCGACAGTCAGAACTGCCTATCGAGCGAGGTTGTCGAGATTTTCGCCGGACCCGGTGCTTCCGTCCAGTGGTACGACATCGAGGAGTCCTCGCCTGCCACGTCGCGCTATTCCCAGCTCTTTGCGCGCCAGGACGACGGCTCGTCGCTCACCGTGTGCGCCTCCACGCTCGCCAACGGCACCACCCGCAATGAATTCCATCTCGACGTGGTAGGTGAGCATACCGTTACACGCCTCTCCGGCATGGCCATCGGCAGCGGCGAGCAGCACATCGACAACTCCTCCGACCTCCGCCACGCCGGCTTCTACGGCTATAGCTCCCAGATGTTCAAGTACGTGCTCGACGACGACGCCACCGGCGCCTTTGAGGGGAGCATCGAGGTCTGCCACGGCGCCCGCTTCGTCGAGGCCTACCAGACCAACCGCAACATTCTCGCCTCGCGCAGCGCCCGCATGCATACCAAGCCCCAGCTCCTCATCTACAACGACGACGTAAAATGCTCCCACGGAGCCACCACCGGCCAGCTCGACGACCGCGCCCTCTTCTATATGCAGACGCGCGGCATACCCCTCGCCGTCGCCCGCCGCATGCTCATGCAGGCGTTCATGGCCGACGTCATCGACGCCATCGAGCTCGAACCCCTGCGTTCGCGTCTGCTCCATATGGTGGAATGCCGCTTCGCCGGCCATCCCGCCTCCTGCGGCGAATGCAGCCGGTAATCCCTGTAATCAGTTTTCTGTCAGACTCTCCGTCCAAAACAATATCTTCCCAGCCGCCATGTATTCCGTCGATGATCTTCGCAAAGAGTTTCCCATACTGAGCCGCAACGTCTACGGCCGTCCGCTCGTCTACCTCGACAATACCGCCACATCCCAGACCCCGCGCCGCGTGGTCGAGGCCATCGACGATATGTACTATCAGCACAAGGCCAACGTCCACCGTGGCGTCTTCTCCATATCCCAGGAGTCAACGTCGATGATGGAGGCCACCCGCGAGCGCGTCCGCACCTACATCAACGCCGCCTCAACCCGCGAAATCGTCTTCACCCGCGGCACAACCGAGGCAATCAACCTCGTGGCCTCCAGCTTCGGTTCCTTCCTCGAAAACGGCGACGAAATCATCCTCACCGTTATGGAGCATCACGCCAACATCGTCCCCTGGCAGCTCCTCGGCGACCGCAAGCGCATCCTCCTGCGCGTCGTTCCCATCCTCCCCGACGGAAGTCTCGACATGGAAGCCTTCCGCTCCTTCTTCAACGAGCGCACGCGTCTCGTCAGCGTCTGCCATGTCAGCAACGTCCTCGGAACTGTCAACCCCATCGCCGAAATCACCGCCTACGCCCATTCCATGGGTGTCCCCGTGATGGTCGACGGCGCTCAGGCCGCACCCCACATGCACATCGACGTCCGTGCCCTCGACGTCGATTTCTATACCTTCTCGGCCCATAAGATGTACGGCCCCGCCGGCGTCGGCGTGCTCTACGGCAAGGAGCATTGGCTCGAGGCGATGCCACCGTATCAGGGTGGGGGAGAGATGATTTCCCACGTCAGCTTCAGGAAAACCACATTCGCCGAACTCCCGCTCAAATTCGAGGCCGGCACCCCCGACTTCGTCGACATCGCCGCATTCTCCGCCGCCCTCGACTTCATCGAGAGCGTCGGCCTCGACGACATCGCCGCCCACGAGCACGAACTCCTCGAGTGGACCACCGCCGAAATGCTCAACATCCCAGGAATGCGCATCTTCGGCACAGCCCCCGGCAAATCCCCGCTAATATCCTTCCTTATCGGTAAAGCCCACCATTACGACACCGGAATGCTCCTCGACAAACTCGGCGTAGCCGTCCGCACAGGCCACCATTGCGCCCAGCCCCTGATGGAATCCCTCGGCATCGAAGGCACCGTCCGCGCCTCCTTCGCCGCCTACAACACCCTCGCCGAGTGCCAGACCTTCATCGCCGCCCTCCACCGCATCCTCCCCCTCCTCTCCTGATTCCCCCTCCACCTTTCCACCTCTTTTTCCTCCTCCCAGGCTCCCCCCTCCCGTCAAAAGTGCGGCTTCCCGCTTCCGGCGCCCATCGCCGGAATGCCCCCATCGCCTCCCTCCTTGCGCCGGCTTAGGAGGTGCGAATTATTTCGCACCTTACGCGTTCGGCTTCAGCCGCCATTTTTTCTTCCCCAGCTATCCCCCTCCAAAATCTCCCTCTCTCAGCTGCTCCCTCCTAATTTGTTTGTGCTCCGAGCTTTAGCTCGGCCCTTTCAGTCCCCCGCCCCCTCGAATCTGTAAACGTAGTTCTGTGGGCGAGCTTCAGCTCGCTGCGATTTGGCCGTTTGCGCGGAAAGTAGTAAATTTAGCAATCATTTTACCCTCCCACGAATGGAAGAAAACTATATAGTATCGGCGCGTAAATACAGACCAACCACCTTCTCGAGCGTGGTCGGCCAGAAGGCCCTCACGGCCACGCTCCGCAACGCCATCGCCACCAACCGCCTGGCCCACGCCTACCTCTTCTGCGGGAGCCGTGGGGTAGGCAAGACCTCCTGCGCGCGTATTTTCGCCAAATCAATCAACTGCGAGCACCCTACCCCTCAGGGCGACCCCTGCAACGAGTGCCACTCCTGCCGCGCATTCAACGAGAACCGTTCGCTCAACATCCTCGAGCTCGACGCCGCCTCCAACAACTCCGTCAACGATATCCGCGAACTCGTCGACCAGGTGCAGATTCCGCCCACCGAAGGGCGCTACCGCGTGTTCATAATCGACGAGGTCCACATGCTCTCGCAGGCGGCCTTCAACGCCTTCCTCAAGACGCTCGAAGAGCCCCCTTCCTACGTGGTCTTCGTGCTCGCCACCACCGAAAAACATAAGATTATCCCCACCATCCTCTCGCGCTGCCAGATCTACGATTTCGCGCGTATCACCATCGCCGACATGATCGACCATCTGGCCTATGTGGCAGAGCAGGAGGGGATTACCGCCGAGCGTGCTGCCCTCAACGTCATAGCCCAGAAAGCCGACGGCGCCATGCGCGATGCTCTCTCCATCTTCGACCAGGTGGCGGCCTCTTCAGGCGGCAATATCACCTACCAGAGCGCCATCGACAACCTCAACGTGCTCGACGAGCGCTACTACCACCGCCTTGTCGAGGCGTTCGCCAAGGGCGACGTTCCCTCGGCGCTCCTTATTTATCGCGAAATCCGCGACCACGGTTTTGATTCCCACTTCTTCATCACCGGTCTGGCCGACTATCTGCGCAACCTCATGGTGGCCCGCGACCCGCGCACGGCCGCGCTCCTCGACTCCACCGACGAGGTGCGCGCCTCTATGGCCGCACAGGGTGCCGCGCTCGCTCCTGAGTTCTTCTACAAGGCAATGAGCCTCTGCAACGAGGCTGACCTCGACTACCGCCAGGCCTCCAGCAAGACCTTCCTTGTCGAGCTGCTGCTCATCAGGCTGTGCCAACAAGTCTGCCCTTCCCCCGGCTCTGAAAGCGGCAACGGGGAAGGGCGCGGACTAAAACATATCCAGCCGCTAAGCGCTCCCTCCCCGGTGCCTCCCGCCTCCCCGTCCTCTCCCACAACTCCCATAACGCCTAAATCTCCCGCTCCCTCCCGGTCGCCTCAACAGCCGGCCCCCGCAAGGCCGCAGACCCATGCCGCACCACCTCCGGCCGCACCATCTCAGCCTGCGGGCGTGGTAATGCCTCCCAAGGGGCCTGAAATCGTCATGGCGAGAGCTGCGGCCCCGTCGCGACCTGACGGTCAGGGACGCCCGCTCATGGGCCGCGGACACATCAGTTTCGCCCGCGTGGTCTCCGGCGCCGAATCCGCCCCTGCCCAGGGCGCCGCTCCGCGCCAGCTGCGCGAGGAGCCCTTCACCCACGGCCAGGTACTTCAGCAGTGGGACGCCTACATGACTCGCGACCCGAAGGCTCATCTGCTCAACAATACTCTCCGCATGCATAAGCCGGCTCTCCCCGAGGGCGCTTCGGCCCGCGTTTCAGGCCAGCGTGCGGCCGCCTCGTTTGTTGTCAGGGTGGTCAACAGCGCCCAGGTCGATGTTCTCAATCAGGAGAAGCCGCGTCTGCTCGAGGCCATCCGTTCGGCTATAGGCAACGACTTCTTCGATTTCAGCATCACCGTCGACGAGGCCGCCGTTCCTTCCACCGCATGGTCCGACCGCAAGGTGCTCGACCATCTGGTGGAGCGCTCCCCCTATATCGCCCGCTTCATTACCGACCTAAAATTCACGCTTTCCTGATTTCCCGCCGGTTGCATTCAGAATTATACATCCTGCTCTCCCGCATTTTCTCTCTTCCCCCGATTCCTTCCCATGAACGATAAAAAGCTCTTCCTGCTCGATGCCTATGCCTTGATATACAGGGCATACTACGCTCTGATACGCGCGCCGCGAATCACCTCCAAGGGGTTCAATACCTCGGCCATCTTCGGCTTCTGCAACACGCTCGACGAGGTACTCCGCAAGGAGAATCCATCGCATATAGCCGTGTGCTTCGATCCTCCCCACGGCGTAACCTTCCGCCACGACCTTTTCCCCGACTACAAGGCCAAGCGCGAGGCTCAGCCGGAGGATATCACACTCTCCGTACCCTATATCAAGGAGATTGTGGAGGCCTATCGCATCCCCGTGTTCGAAGTGAGCGGTTTCGAGGCCGACGACGTAATCGGTACGCTCAGCCGCCTGGCTTCGGAGCAGGGCTTCACCACCTATATGATGACGCCCGATAAGGACTACGGCCAGCTCGTCAGCGATTCAGTGCTGATGCTGCGCCCCTCGCTCCGCGGCGAGGGGGGCGAAATACGCGGCCCCAAGGAGGTATGCGCCAAATATGGTATCGAGCGCCCCGAGCAGGTAATCGACCTCCTCGCCCTCGAAGGTGACGCCATCGACAACATTCCCGGCTGTCCCGGAGTCGGCGAGAAGACCGCCGTGAAACTCATAAGCCAGTATGGCAGCGTGGAGAACCTGCTTGAGCATGCCGACGAGATAAGCGGCGCCCTCGGCCGGAAGATCCGCGACAACGTGCGCCAGATCCGTCTTTCCTACGACCTTGCCACAATCCGCCGCGACGTACCCATGGATGTGGATTTCGACCTGCTGCGCCGCGAACCCGAAGATGTCGGGAAACTCGCCGATATATATCGCCGTCTGGAATTCAAGTCGTTTCTGGCTCGTCTGGGAGCTTCCGCCTCCACATCTGCCGTCTCCGGAAAAGGTTCTGCTTCAGCAGCTTCCGAAGTTCCTGCGCAGCCGTCGCTGTTCGACTTTATCGAAGGGGAGGAGAGCGCGGCGTCGGCCGCCGGTGCGGCGCCTGCATCTATCCTCTCGGCCGACAACGACTACGCCGAGGCCCTTACCCCCGCCGAAGTCGGCGAGGCCGTAGAGGCCGCCGTCGCTTCGGGCAAATCGGGCGTGGCCCTCTATGCCGTCGGTGCCGAGGCCATGTCGGCACGTCTCGAGGCCGTGGCGATCTCGGGTGCCGAGGGGCGCGCCACCATGGTGCGCGTTCCGCTCGATCCCGCGCGCCGCAAGGAGCTGATGGCCATTCTCGAACCGCTCTTTACGTCGCCCGCGGCCACTGTGGTGAGCCACGATATAAAGCGCGACATGATTCTCCTCCGCCGCGAGGGAATCGACCTGATTGCTCCATATTTCGATACATCGCTGGCCCACTACGTGCTCCAGCCGGAGATGCGCCACCGTCTGGCCGACGTAGCCATGCAGGTACTCCACTATCAGACAGCTGATTACTCCGACGCGCCTGCTTCGCGCAAGACCGCGGTCTCTCTCCCCGACGAGCTGCTCACGGCGCGCCTCTGCGAGCAGGCCGACATCTGCCGCCGCATGATGGAGCCGCTCGAACAGCTGCTTGCTGAAAACGGTCAGCTTCAGCTGCTTCGCGATGTGGAGCTCCCCCTGGCGCGGGTGCTCGCCGAAATGGAGTGGACAGGCGTGCGAATCGACATTCCCGAGCTCCGGGAGCTTTCGGCGCAGCTCACGGCCCGCGAGCAGGCCGTGGAGGAGCGTTGCTTCGAGCTTGCGGGCGAACGCTTCAATATCGGCTCGCCCATGCAGGTGGGCGAAGTGCTCTTCGGCCGCCTGAAGCTCGACCCGAAGGCAAAACGCACTAAGACAGGGGCCTTCTCCACCACCGAGGAGGTGCTTGAGAAGCACCGCAACGACCATCCGGTTGTCGGCCTCATACTGGAGGCCCGCTCGCTGAAAAAGCTGCTCGCTACCTACGTCAACGCGCTCCCGGAGCTTGTAAATCCCGCCACGGGAAAGATTCATACCACCTATAATCAGACTGTTACGGCTACCGGGCGCCTCTCCAGCGCCAATCCAAACCTCCAGAACATCCCCATCCGCACTGACGACGGCCGCGAGGTGCGCAAGGCTTTTGTGGCCGACCCGGGATGCCTCCTGCTCAGCGCCGACTATTCGCAGATCGAGCTGCGCCTGCTGGCGGCTCTCAGCTCCGACCCGGAGCTTACGGAGTCGTTCCGCGAGGGGCTCGACATTCACCGAGCCACGGCGGCCAAAATCTTCCATGTTCCCTTCGAGGAGGTGACCGACGATCAGCGCCGCAAGGCAAAGACGGCCAATTTCGGCACCGTCTACGGCATCTCGGCCTTCGGTCTGGCCGAGCGGCTCGGCATTCCGCGCGCCGAGGCCCGCGAGCTGATCGACGGCTATTTCCGCACCTACCCCCACATCCGCGAATTCATCGCCGAATCCATCGAGCGCGCGCGTAAAGAGGGGTATGTCAGCACCATACTGGGCCGCAAGCGCTTCCTTCCCGACATCAGTTCGCGCAACGCCACGGTGCGCAGCTACGCCGAGCGCAACGCCGTAAACGCTCCGCTTCAGGGCTCGGCCGCCGACATCATCAAGGTGGCCATGATTCGCATTTTCAAGCGGATGAACGAGAGCAACATGCGTTCGCGCATGATTCTGCAGGTACACGACGAACTGGTGTTCAACGTCGTTCCCGACGAACTGCCTGCACTTCAGGCTCTCGTGGTCGAGGAGATGGAGGGCGCCTTCAAAGGCTCTGTGCCCCTGGAAGTTGCCGCCGGTACCGGCCAGAACTGGCTCGAAGCCCACTGACCGGAAGTCCATTGATGATCACCGATTGCCACACCCATACGCCCGCACACGGTGCCATCGCCTCTGGCTCGCCGGAGCAGGTGAGGCGCTGGCTCGCCGATGGCGCGCCCGGCGCTTTCAGCGTGGGGATTCACCCATGGGCCACCGCAGCACTCTCACCCGAAGCCCTGGCCGCGCAACTCTCGGAAATTGAGATGCTTGCACGTTGCGGGCGCGTGGTGGCCATAGGCGAGGCGGGGTTCGACCGCCTGCGCGGAGGTTCCCCGGCCGTTCAGCGCGAGGCGTTTATGGCTCAGGCGAAAATTGCGGAAGCGGTCGGCAAACCGCTTGTGCTCCACGTGGTTAAGGGGATTGACGACGTTCTTGTCGCGCGGCGAGAACTCCGCTCCGGAGTGCCATGGATATGGCACGGCTTCCGTGGCAACGCCCTTCAGGCCGCGCAGATAATGCGCTCTTACCCCGGCATTTACCTTTCATTCGGCGAAAAATTCAACGAGGCGTCTCCCGCTGCCGTACTGCCCGACCGTCTTCTTGTCGAAACCGATGAATCCGCATTGCCAGTCAGTGAGATAGCATCCCGGCTCGACAACGCCCGCGGCTCCATCCCGGGCTCCACGCTCAGCCTTGCGGGCGCGAATCTCCAGCGGCTGCTTGGCGGCTGCGGCGTTTTTCCAGAGCAATCCAGATAAAGGTTATCAGTCCGAGAATTATCAGAAGCACTGTCTGCGAGGCGATTATCACATTGCCGAAGGCAGCTCCTACCGTCATGAACTGCGAGTGGGCTACCCCTGCGGGCGCAAACAGCGTCAGACCGAAAATCAGCGTGGTCTGGTAGGGGCCGATGCCCCCGTTCGACGGGATTCCCATTGATATTGAAGTGAGTATGAAGCATACCAGCGGCAGCGTGAGCCCGTTGGCGTCGAGCATCTGGGTCGTCAGCGGGAAGGCGCGGAATGCCACCACAAGCTGTAGGAAATAGCATCCCCAGATGCAGGCCGTCAGTCCCAGCCAGCGCCATTTGTGCTCCATGCGCGCGAGCGCGGCGAACCCCTCCCACATACCGAGAACGAACTTCTTTATTTTCAGCACTATGGAGTTTTTCGAGCGTGCAAGCAGCCACCATGCCCCTCCGGCGAGCACAATCATCACACCCCAGAACCAGGGCGAGCCAAGAATATTTGCTATCGCCTGATAGGCAGCCGGATATGTGCGAACGAAATCCACAATCGGACCGCGGGCTATGATGAACGTAAGTAGCGTCAGCAGCCCCACCGTGAGCAGGTCGGCGAAGCGGTCGCCGATCATCGATCCGAACACCGCCGAAAAAGGAGCTTTCTGCCTGTAGGAGATATAGCCCGACCGCCATACCTCGCCCAGACGCGGGAATACGATGTTCACGCCGTAGGTGCCGAAAATACTGAGCACCAGCGCATGCGTCGGCACGTCGATACCCAGCGCCTTCAGCTGTATGCCCCAGCGCAGCCCGCGGAGCATCATCGGCGCGATGCTTATGGCGAGCATCAGCGCGATCCAGCGGAAATCGCAGTCCTGGCGTATCACAGCCATCATCTCGCCGAAATCAATATCGCGGAACATGGCCACACACAGCCCCACGGTCACCACAAGCGGGATGCCGAACTGTACCACCTTCCCTACAATCCCTTTTTTCCCGCCTTTAGGGCTTTCAACAGTATCTTTACTCTTTTCCATCACTCCAAAGTTACAAAACCCCCGCCAACCCGCCAAATCTCACATTGCCGTGTTGCGTTTTCCGAATTTTTTCGCCATATTTGCAGGCGGATACGCAATCCAACCCCAGAGGGATTATTCCTAATACCAATATCGAAAAGAGATTATTTTACGCAAATTTTTATGAAAAACTTTCTACGCCTTGCAGCGGCGCTGCTGCTGGTGGCCCTCTTCGGCCGCGTCGACGTCAGCGCCCAGGTTGTCACAACCCAGCCTGAGGTGATTACTCAGGATACCAAAAACGTCGTTATCACTTTCCATGCCGACTGGGGCAACCGCGGCATGGTCGGCCTCTCATCGTCGGCCGCCGTCTACGCCCATACCGGTGTGATTACCGACAAGTCCAAATCCAATCAGGACTGGCTCTACTGCACTTCAAACTGGAACACCCCCCAGGCCAAATTCAAGATGACCTACGCCGGCCCCAACCTCTGGTCGCTCACCATCCCCGACATCCGCGAATGGTACGGTGTTCCCGAAGGCGAGACCATCGAGAAGCTGACCTTCGTATTCCATGCCACCTCCGGCACAAAGCCCGAAGGCAAGACCCTCGTAGGCGGCGACATCTACCTCACGCTCTTCCCTGAGAATTTCCCCCAGCCCAAGGAGGAAGCATATCCCGGCGGCACGCCGAAGCTGGGCGTAACGCCCAACGCCGACGGCTCCGCCACATTCTGCTTCGTGGCTCCCGACAAAAAATCGGTCGTGCTCCGCGGCTCGTGGAACGACTACGCCCTCGTCGGCTCGCAGCAGATGAACTATACCGACTTTGGCGGCAACCGCTACTTCTGGTGCACCGTCCCCGGCGTGGCCAACGGCCAGAACCAGACCTACTACTACCTTGTCGACGGTCAGATTGAGGTCGGCGACCCCTATGCACACCTCGTGCTCGATTATGAGAACGACAAGACCATACCCGCTTCCGTATTCCCCGACATGCCCGCCTATCCGGCTCGCCTGGTGGCCACACCTACCATTCCCCTGGCCGTGTTCAACAGCACTGAGAGCGACTACGCATGGGAAGTTACCGACTTCCAGGGCCCCGACCGCTCCGACCTGGTAATCTACGAGATGCTCGTCCGCGACTTCACTGGCACGGAAAACGCTGCCCGCGGCGACGGCACCATTGAAAAGGCCATCGCCAAGCTCGACTATCTCAAGAACCTCGGAGTCAACGCCGTGGAACTCCTTCCCATCATGGAGTTCAGCGGCAACCAGAGCTGGGGCTACAACCCCAATTTCTATCTCGCACCCGACAAAGCCTACGGAACCCCCGACGCCTACCGCCGCTTCATCGACGAATGCCATAAACGCGGCATGGCCGTGATTCTCGACATCGTGTTCAACCACGTCGACGGCCGTCACCCGTGGTACAACATGTACCCCGGCATCTCCACCAAATTCTTCAACGCCGCCGGCTCGGCCCCTCACGCATATTCAGTGTTCAACGACTGGAAGCAGGAATACGAACTCGTGGAGCAGCATTTCGAGGACGCCCTCAAATACTGGATTACCGAGTTCAAGGCCGACGGCTTCCGCTTCGACCTCGTCAAGGGCCTGGGCTACAATGATTCATACAACAACCCGACCTACAACGCCGCCACCAACCAGTGGGGCAACCCCTCCAACCTCGAAGCCCTCACCGGCGCGTTCAACGCCTCGCGCGTGGCCCGCATGAAGGCACTCCACGACGCCGTGCGCACCGTAAAGCCCGACGCCTACATGATCAACGAAAACCTCGCCGGAGTGGAGGAGGAAAACGACATGGCCCGCGACCAGGAGCTCAACTGGGCCAACGTAAACTACGCCTCCTGCCAGTTTGCCATGGGCTTCGAATCCGGCGCCGGCCTCAGCCGCTTCTACGCTCCCAGCGACGGCGGCCGCCTCTGGGGCTCCACCGTAAGCTACGCCGAGAGCCACGACGAAGAGCGTATGGCATATAAGGTGAAGACCTACGGCGCCACGGGCGTAAAAGGCAACGCTCCCATGATGATGCGTCGCCTCGGCTCCGTGGCCGCCCAGATGCTGCTTACCCCCGGTTCCCACATGATTTGGCAGTTCCAGGAACTTGGTGCCGACCAGACGACCAAAAACTCCACGGGCGGCAACGACACCGGCAATAAGCGCGTGGTCTGGAGCCTCCTCAACAATGCTAACAACAAGAGCCTCCACGAGAGCTACCGCCAGCTTATCCACCTGCGCACGCTCAATCCCACGCTCTTCGCTGAGTCGGCCGAAGCCACCGTTTCGCTCGACGCATGGAGCGGCGGACGCACACTGACGCTCACCGACGGCTCGCGCGAGCTCCTTCTCGTGGTCAACCCCAACGTAAGCGGCACGGCCGACATCTACATTCCGGCTACCGTCAACCCCCGCAACATGGTTGTTCTCGACCAGAGCCCGCTGCTCTCGGGTGAGTCGCAACCCACTATATCAGGCGCCTATATCAAGGGCGTGCCTGCCGGGGCCTATCTGGTCTACGCCTCCGAGAATACACTCGGCGTCGACGGCGTCCTCTCCGACAGCAACCCCGACGGCTGCGGCTTCACCATGAAGGTAGTCGGTTCAGACCTCCACGTCTATGCTCCCGACGGAAGCGAGCTTTCGCCCGCTGAATATCAGGTGTATACCGTCAGCGGTGCCCGCGTGGCCTCCACATCGCTCCATCGTGGCGTCTACCTCGTGAGCGCCCTCGGCTCCACCCGCAAGCTCGCCCTCTGATTGATTAAAATATAAAACGCGCAGGTGTCGGATTTCGCAATCCGGCACCTGCTTTTTCTTTGCCCGGTTCTCTTCGGGCAATCTACTAATTGCCTATCTTATTTGTATTTAATTGTATATATTGAATCTTCGATATGATAACGCTGAGATCCGCTCACTCTCATTATAACAATGAGGCCGCTCTCTCGTAGGAGATTGTTGCGGAACCACCGTTTTTCGACCATATTGTACGGACGAACCGCTCTTTTGCAATACCCTCCCATATCCATGGTTGTCGACCATCTTGTAGGGACGCACGGCTCGTGCGTCCGTATAAAATGGCCCTTGTATATCCGGACGCACGAACCGTGCGTCCCTACATTCATCCCTGCGGTTTCGGCATTATGATATGAATGCCACTTGCCGCAATGATGCGGGAATGGTTGATGCATGGGTCTTTAAGACTCGTGTATATCGTTTCATCTGGGATTGCGTGTGTGATAATGTGCGTAGTATGTCGAAAGACTGGTGTAAGTGCTGGTGTGTCGGTGCTTTTCGCGGGGGAGAGAGGGAATCCGTGCTTTTGTTAAGAACGGCCCGGATGTGTGTGTTCGACTGGCTGGGATACCTAAACAATCTTCTGACTGCAAAGCTACTGAATCGTATCCCCTTTCTGCAAATTAATTAAGCTAATTTCAGAAAAATTTTGTTAAAAAGCCGAAATCTCGGCTACATTTTGTAGCTGATGCCGCTACAGCGCTCAGCGTGGCAGCGAGGCGAGAATACGCTTCATGGCACGCTCCACGCGGCCGTAATGCTCCAGATGGTCAGCCACATAGATGAATGCCACCTGGAGGCGCGGCCCCTCGGAGCCGGCGATGTCGCCATGGTTCAGGCGATAGGCCTCGCGGATACGGCGGCGCATCTTCACGCGGTCTACGGCGTGGCGCAGCTTGCGCTTAGGCACGGAAATCAGAAATTCTACCCGCTCCTGCTGCGCGTACCCCTCGGGCGAATCGGCCCATACGGCGCGCAGAGGGTAGGCGAGCATCGAGCACCCCTCGCGCCGCGTGGCGAAAAGGGTCTCTATGGCCGTCTGGCTGCAGAGTTTGTGGGCTTTGCCGAGTGTATATCTGCGCTGCATCTGGATGGAACAGGATGGGGGTGGAGAGGGAGCGATCCCGGCTGCTCAGGCGTTCTTCTCCTTGAGGAAGAGGTCGAGCGCGGCAGTAATCGACGGGGCTTTGGGCGACGGAGCCGAGAGGTCGAGGCGAAGCCCTGCCTCTTCGATGGCCTTGGCGGTCGAGGCGCCGAAGCAGCCCACCTGGATGTCGCCCTGCTGGAATTCGGGGAAGTTCTTGAGCAGCGAGTCGATGCCGGCCGGCGAGAAGAACAGCAGCATATCGTAGTCGAAAGGCTCGTCGGGGGTGAAATCGTTGCTCACCGTGCGGTACATAACAGCCTTGGTGTAGTTGATTTTGGCCTTGTCGAGCATCTCGGCGTTGGTGTCGTTCTTATGCACGTCGCTCACCGCGTAGAGGAATGTCTCCTTGTTGTGCTTGGTCAGCGAGGGGAGCATGTCGGCGAGCTTGCCGGTCTCGCCGTGGAAAATCTTGCGCTTGCGGTATACGATGTATTTCTGCAGATAGAGCGCTATCGACTCCGTGGTGCAGAAATATTTCATGGTGTCGGGAATGGTAAGCCGCATCTCCTCGCAGAGACGGAAAAAATGGTCGATGGCCGTACGGGCTGTGAATATTACGGCCGAGAAGTCGGTGATGTTGATTTTCTGCTGGCGGAATTCGCGGGCACTCAGGCCTTCTACCTTGATAAAGGGGCGGAATACCATTTCCACGCCGTGGCGTGCTGCTATATCGAAATATGGAGATT
>OHQI01000105.1_pt1 | contig 16778 bp, 10 predicted proteins | sample 1577911 | NCBI WGS metagenome assembly OHQI01 (sample SAMEA3879502, study PRJEB24766) | human gut metagenome | biome: human-associated habitat; feature: feces | place: USA | collected 1985/1987
ATTCCTCCTTTCTCGGTCATACTCAAGACTCCTACTGATTCAGTCCTTTACCTCGAACGGAACTTGTTCCGTTTGGCTACTATGACCTCTGCTGACTTCTGTGCGTTCAGCATTGCTTTATGCAATGGTTACCTCTTTCAAGGCGTACCGCACAGACCTCCCTAGGTACCACACGTTTCTTCCTCTCCATCCATCTGCCTCATTTATCATGCATGATTCCGTGTAGTTATTGGGCTTCAACATGGCTTGCTGTCTTACCCACATGCATGACCTCATATGAGATTTCTGTTCGTCAGACCAGAGATTTGCCCGTGAGTTAGTATGTTCCTCACATCCAGCTTCCTTCAGATTCCACCTCACGATGGACACCCTTGCTGTTCAGCTATACATTTCCCACTACCTGGGCATATTCAGGACTTTCACCTGCGAGAGCGCGCCCATGGCGCGCAAACGAAACGTGCGCCGCCAGGCGCACACAACGCAAAAAGGAGCCCCCTCGTGAGGCTCCTTTCTTCTACAACACATATTTTCTTAACACCGGGATCTTGCGCAGCACCCATGCGGTAGCCGTTGCCAGTGCCAACACTACCATGCAGAATGCAGCCAGCAACAAAATCAATACCGCTTGTCCCGCGGCTACAGACTGCACACCGCATTGTTCCAACACCGTAAAGGGTGTGATCTTCACGAATTTATACAACAGGTTCACATACACCGGATGTACCAGGTATACGGCGAAGCTCAAGGCTCCCGCCTCCTGCCAGGGGATCCGGTGTTTTTTAATACTCCCATTCCATCCTGCAGCGAACAGAAGCACTGCAAGCAGTACTGTAAACGGATAATTGTATGCCATCTGGATGGAGAATCCGGCGAGTGTCCTGCTGAGGATCATTCCCATCATCAGCACTGCCGCTGCCATCAGCCACACGTTTCCTATCCGTTTCCCTCTGACCGGCTCCGTATCGAGCCCGGCTTCCATGCCTTTCCCGGACGTTCCGGAACTCTCTGCCTTGTCCACACCTACTTCTCTCACCGCGAAGAAATATCCACACAGATAATACAGGAAATACACACCGCCATCCGGCAATACCGGAATACTGTTGACGTCCAGTACCTTATTCAGAAACGGTGCCACACTGCTTCCCAAGAAGATCACTGCCATCATTGCTACAACACCCCACACCGGCAGCACACGCAGCACTTTTTTCAGAAGCGGCGTGATCAGATATAAAAACAAGATCAGATACAGATACCACATATGGGACCAGGTATGTCCCGTCAGAGTCATCTTCAGTGCCTCCGGGATCATCATGATCCGGAAGGTCCGCTCCGTCACTACCAGCTCGGAAGCTGCATACGGAACGCCGAATAGGAGGATCGCCAGTGCAATCCTCCTGCAATATTTTTTAATCATGACCGGATAAGTCAATGTACGTTCCGGATTCAGGAACAAATATCCCGAGATCAATAAAAATATAGGAACACACCAGGTCACCAGATCCATAACTGACAGCAATAATGACCGGTATTCCGGCACTATCGACGCATCTGTCACATCTGTCGCACCTGTCAGTACATGCATCAACACCACTGCACAGGTTGCCAGTACCCGGAGCACGTCCAGGAACTGCTTCCTGGGTCCGGATAAGCCGTTTGTCATGTCTCTCCCATCTCCTCCATCAGGCGCATGCCTGCAGTATCTGTCACAGGAAGGGAGAATACTATGCTTTGTGCTTTACTCTCCAGTCCTGCTTTTTCCATTATAGCACGCATGATGGAATTTTTCTGCTCACTTTTTACCACAATGAACAACATTTCTTTTTCCGGCACCAGTGTCACGCCCAGAAACTGCTGTGCATTCTCTGTTCCGGTGCCCTTGGCATGGATGACTGTGCCGCCTGCCGCATGTACTTCTCTCGCTGCATCCATGACCAGTTCCGTATATCCATGATTGGCTATCACTACCAGAAGCTCATTCTTCGTCTCTTTCAATGTGGACTCCTCTCCTTTTACGAATTTCTGCCCGCAGGTCAGGTAATTCAATGCTTTCTTGCCACCGACACTGCTCACGGGAATGATAAATGCGATTCCCATTCCCGGGAGATCGATCTGCATTTTCTTGCGCAGGGCAGCCTTGATCTGCCGCCAGGCAGCATCTGTGACGAGATGGAACAATACGCTCTTCTCCATGCCGTCCAGTCCAAAATAATCTAAGATCTCATTCGCCGCGGTTCCCATGCCGACGGTAACACTGCCGACCTGTGCGCCGCTTTCTTTATAGCATTCCACGAATTTCCTCGTCAGCTGACGATTGGTGATGGTGACCATCATATATAATTCACTCATGGGCACACCTCCTACAGTTCAATGATGGCATTCTCATCCAAAGCACCAAATGCATCCGCCGCACCGGCAAATACGCCTGCACCACTCTTCTGCTGCTTTAACTGATATACCATTCCCAATATCTGGATCGTGATCAGCGGTGTCATGGCTACCATTGCTACCACACCGAAAGCATCTGCGACTAAATTGCCGCCCACCGCCACACAGGCACCCTGCGCTAACGGCAGTAAAAAGGTAGCTGTCATGGGACCGCTCGCCACACCGCCGGAGTCGAAGGCGATCGCTGTGAATATCTTCGGTACAAAAAAGGATAGTCCGATCGCCACACCATAGCCTGGGATCAAAAACCATAGAATCGGGATCCCCGTCAGCACGCGGATCATCGCCAGTGCTACGGATAAGGATACGCCCACGGACAGAGAAACCCCCATGGATCTGGCAGAGATGGCACCGTCCGTCAGCTCCTCTACCTGATGATTCAGTACATAGACCGCGGGCTCCGCTTTTACGATAAAGTAACCGATCAGTGCTCCCACCGGCACCAGTACCCACCTGTAGGATCTGGCTGCCATGACCTGACCGAGGTAATTACCGGCAGGCATAAAGCCCACATTTGCGCCGGTTAGGAACAGTACCAGACCGATATAAGTATACACCAGACCGATCAGAATCTTCGCCAGTGTCTTCCCCGACAGCCGCAGGGCAAATATCTGGAACAGACCGAAAAACAATACAATGGGAAGTAATGAGAGTGCGATCTCTTTCATATAATCCGGAATCCCATGAGCGAAAAGCTGCGCCAGTTCCACGGAATCAGCGATCTCCGGGATCGCCACCGGCTGGTAATCCGCATTGGTCGGCTTATAGATCAGCCCCAGCACCATGACCGCCAGGATCGGGCCGATGGAGCACAGTGCTACCAGACCGAAGCTGTCGTCTGCCGCATGGTGGTCATTACGGATGGACGCAATACCGACACCAAGTGCCATGATAAAAGGAACGGTCATGGGTCCCGTGGTCACACCTCCGGAATCAAACGCCACTGCCCGAAAGTTCTCCGGTACGAAAAATGCAAGAACGAACACTGCTATGTAGAAAAAAGTTAACAACGGCGGCAGTGCCACACCGATCAACATACGCAGAAGGGCAATGACCAGGAAGATTCCAACCCCCACTGCCACTGCCAGGATCAGCGTCATGTTCGGAACCGAAGGCACCTGTGTCGCCAGCACCTGCAAGTCAGGCTCGGAAATGGTGATCACCACTCCCAACAGAAAAGATAACACTACGATCAGCAGAATGTTTTTACTCTGGGTCATTCTGGCACCCACTTTTTCTCCCATGGGGGTCATGGACATCTCCGCACCCAGGGTGAAAAACATCATACCGGCCATGACCATCACCGCCCCCACCAGAAAGCACAGCAGGATACTGGAGGTAATGGGAGCTATGGTAAAGCTTAATACGATCACGATCCCTACTACCGGCAGGACCGCCTTCAAGGATTCTGCAAATTTTTGCCGGATCTTTGGATTCAATAACTTCAATATTGGTCTTTCCTTTCTTTATGTTTTCTTTATCTTAACATGAAGCAAAGACCCGATCCTACCGTTTTTCGTGAATTTATAAAATTTTCACGGGGTCTTAACGCAATCTTTATGCAGACAGCTCCCGGTCCTGCCCAGACTGCTTTTTCACAAATTTATAGGCCCAGACATCCACCACGATCACAAACAGGAAAAAGAAAACGAAGATCCAGTCCGCATCCAGAGACAATGCGGAATCATAGATACCGTGTTCGATCATCGGCATGAACACGCTGAGCTTCAGGTAGCGTTTCCTGCGTTTTTTATTGCCTGCAAGTTCTGCCTCCTTCGCCACACCGAAGAAATATCCCATGATCACGCCATCGATGGCATGGGAAGGCACGGACAGCAGGGCTCTGGTCACTGCCGTCCCAATGTCACCTTCCAGACAATACAGAACATTTTCAATGGCTGCAAATCCCAATGCCGAAGTCACACAGTACACGATGGCATCGAATTTATAATTAAATGCCGGATGCTTCCATGCCGCCCATTTGGCCGCCTGCATCTTGCAAAGTTCCTCGATCAGTGCCACCCCGATAAAATTATCCAGGATCACGTAACACAGCGTATCTGCATCCATAAATACCAGAAATACTTCATCCAGAATGATTTCCAGTATCATGGCGGGGATCACAGACAATACACCAAACAGGAATATTTTCCACAATAATCCCCCCGGCTCCTTCTCCACCTTATCCTGTCTATAGATCCATACCACCAGTGCGATGGCCGGCAATAGTGCCCATCCTGTCAGAAACATAACCTATTCCTCTCCTGTCCACATAGACGGTCCGCCCTTTCAGGACCGCCGCCATACTACATTTTAATCTAATGTTTTTCCTGATGTCAACCTAACGAAAGTATATGTTCCTATTTTTTGTGTCTTGAATTTTCCTGAGGATACCTGCCTTTTGCCGTAGCTTTAGGGGAAAATATACCGGTTTTCATATATCCTTAACTACTTCTTTACACCTTGCATTGCAAAGTAATGGTACTATAGTTATAATAAATTTACAAAACGAAGACTGCCGACGGGAAAGCGAATTATAACTATGACCAGTATTTCACGCTCTGCAACAATTCCGACGATGTGCAGTATCTCGACGGGGTGGGAGTCGGATTCCACACGTCGTTCAATTCGGGAAAATCGGCCGTGTACAATAAATTCTGGTTGGGAAGCACCAGCACCGAACTCCGCGATTCCATTCCGGTCAACGCTTTCGGTTTTGTTTTCCCGGGCGAAGGCCGGGAGCACCCGATACAGCCGGGCGAAGAGGTCGTGATTGCCTTGAGCGCCGTCGAACATACGGCAGACCAGACCAGCAGACCGATGAACCTTGCCGCGGATAATGTATGGGCGATGTATATCGACCGTTTTGCTGGCTCCGCGGTAAAAGCTCCGGCCGCGGGCGTTGAACGGCTGGAATGCTTCTGTGAGCTGGCATCCGGAAATTCGATCGTTCTCTCCATCAGCTCGCCGGCGATCGTTGTATATCGGCTGCCTGAAGATCCTTATGAGTACGTTAAGGACGGAGCCATCAAAGGCCGGCCCTACGGCAAGGTGATGTATCAGCCGACGAAGTATCAGAGTATGCCCTCGATAATGGTTCCCAAGGAGTGTATTCTCGATGGTGTGGAGTTCCGCAGTAACGATACGCACGTCCCGCGTCTTTGCTCCGACATCAGTCTCCAGCCTTTGTTTATCACGACGGCCTCGTACAGCGGTCAGTCCTATATCCGCAAGGTGGACGAAAGCGCTTCGGAGATCGTAGGTCGTACGGTTTATCAGGATACGAACAATTCGGCCGACGACTGGATTCCGCTCGATGAACCGACCCTTTGCACGGAGTACAAAAACCGATAAAACGAAACAGCCATGAAGAAAAAGATCTATGCGGTGCTCCTGTTGACTGCGGTATGTGCGGGGTCGGGCGTTTTCGCCCAGTCCTCCGCTCCGAAGGAGAACCTTGAAAAATATTATACCCTGGAACGGATTCGTTCGAAAAGCGGATGGCTCGTTTCGGACAATGCGGCGGGCCTGATGCTCAATCAGGCATCGCTCTCCATTGCGGAAGTGAATTATGATTTCGAGCAAGGCGGACTGCGCAACGTTACCGATGGAGCGGAAGTGAATGCGTTCGGGGTCCGGTCCGAGTCGTACCGCCGTTGGAATCGTCTTTCGTTCTACGGTAAGTTGAGTTATGATTATGCGGCTTCGAAGGACCGCAGTTGGGCGGGAAATGCCAACATCGGAGATTCTCCGATGCTGATCGGCGATTCGATTCCCGGAAATACGCGTGATGAAACCTATGCCATCGAGGCCGGGGTTGCCTACCGTATGGGGCGCTGGGTGGTTGGAGCGATGGGGAAATACGAGGATCGCAGCCTGGCAAAGCGTCGGGATTCGCGCAATAAAACCACCTCGATGTATTTGAGCGTTCAGCCGGGTGTGATGTTTACCTCGAAGGTGGTGGACGCAGGTCTTAATTTTACGTATGAACGCTCGACGGAGCAGGTCGGCTATGCGGCTTTCGGTACGAATACGACCAGCGGAATGATCTACTTCTTCGAAGGCATGTGGTTTTATACCAGCCAGCAGCTCGGGGGAAGCGAAAAATTCTATGACGTCTATTACAAAGGCTCCGAATACGGAGGCGCCGCCCAGTTGGAATTGAAATTGGGAAAGAGGGTGAAGTTTTTCAATCAGTTCTCGGCCGAATACGGCAAAATGGAGCGTTTCCGCTTCGATTTGGACCAGCATCTGGGCGACAACGATCAGTTGACCTACCGCTATCTGGGGGTGCTCAACGTTGCGGGCCGCGGGGTCGATCAGCGGCTTTCGGTCGACGCCTCGTGGGGCGACCTGCTGAAATACAACAATATTCAGGAGCTGGAACTTGATCCGGAGACCAATCAGAAACTGTACAAACAGTACGGTCGCTTCCTGAAATTCTCGCAGAAGCAGCGCAGCGTCGATGCCGATTACAAACTCTACGTCAAGCGCAACGAGTGGAGCAGTTCGTGGATCGTCGATGCGGCTTATACCTATTACAAGGCCGAATCGGAATATACGATCTCCCCGGCATGCTACGATCAGGACCTGCACTATTCGAAACTGATGCTGGGCGTGACGAAGAACTTCCGGTTCAGCGGCCGCAGCTGGCTCGACGCGACGGTGCGCGGCGGCTATACGTTCGGCGGCGGAACCGAACTGGAGAAGAGCTGCCCCGAGGGGGTGCAGATCGACAACGAGAACTATCGCGCCGACCTGCTGGCCCAGGAGTATGCCTTCCTGACCAACGACCGTCTGAACGGCGAGGCCGGCCTGCGCTATACGCACTGTTTCCCGGCGAAGAAAATGAGCCTGTACGTCGATCTGAAAGGGCGTGCGGCATGGGGGCGCAGCGGCCTGATGGACGGCAGCCGGCGCGGCGGCCTGTTCGCGGCCGTGGGTCTGAACTTCTGAACCGCGGGTCGTCATTAAAAACCCCGCAGGACGTGCAAAGTCCTGCGGGGTTTTTGTCGTCGGGGATTCATAAAAAAGGAACGGACCCCCGTTTTGAAGGGTCCGTTCCTTGGCGAGCGCAGGGCGGGTTATTTCACCAGCCGCATTTCGTCGATCAGCTTTCCGGCGCCAGCGTATTTGTCCATGATCCACAGCACGAAGCGGATGTCGACGCAGACCGTCTTGAAGTTGGTCGGGTGGAAATAGATGTCGCCCGACATCGACTCGCGGTTGCCGTCGAACGCCAGTCCGATCACGTCGCCCCGGGCGTTGAGCACAGGGCTTCCCGAATTGCCGCCCGTGATGTCGTTGTTGGTGAGGAAATTGACGTACAGCCGGCCGTTTTCGCCCCAGCGGCCCCAGTCCTTGCTGCGGATGAGCGAAGACATCCGGTCGTCGACACGGAATTCGTAGTCGTCGGGATTGTATTTTTCGAGGTAGCCGTCGATCGTCGAACGGGAGTCGTAGTGCACGGCGTCCTTGGGCGAGACCGGGCCTACGGTTCCGTAGGTGAGGCGCATTGTCGAGTTGGCGTCGGGATATTGGGGCGTGCCTTCCGATTCGCGCATCTCGTAGATGGCGTGGGTGTAGCGGAGTTCCTCCTTGTCGGCGTCGATGCCCGACGTCTCCTCGGCCTGTTTGAGTTTCTCGGCGAAACGCCGCGAGCTGACCGAATTGGCCATCGCCGCCATCGGGTCGGAGAGGATCTCCTCGGCCGTGCGGGGCTGTGCGAACCAGGCGCAGAGCTTTTCGTAGCTGGTGCAGCAGGTGTTTTCGAACGCGTAGTCGACCAGCGCCGGAACGTTGCCCTTGAAACGGTCGTAAAGCTGCGGCAGCTGCTCGCCCCACATTTCGCGGGGCACGTTGTCGATGAAACTCTCCATCATCCGTGTCAGCACCTCCTTGTCGGTGGCCAGGTCGAAGTCCTTCATCATCCGGCGGGTGTTGGACTTCACGCCCGCGAAGTTCTTGTCGCCGTCCTGCACCGAGGCGATGCCGTCGCGCTGCATGCGGTCGACGAGCGTGCCGAGACGGTTGGCCGTCATCATCACGTCGCTCGGGCGAATCCACGTCTCCTGGTAGTAGCACTTTTCGCGCACGGCTTCGGCGCGGGCCTCGTAGCCTTTTTTGAGGTTGGCGAGCAGGTCGCCGTATTCGGCCCTGCGGGCCGGATCGGCGTCGATCCAGGCGGCGAGGCGCGCCTCCTCGGCGGCGCGGATGCCGATAACGTCGTAACGGCGCAGGCAGATGTTCTCCCACTTGGCGTAGTCGGCGTAGTTGCTGATGTTGAAATACTTGTCGCTGTACATCAGCCGCACGTCCGGGTCGGCCTCCATGTGGCGCAGCATGATGTCGAGGCGGTCGCGGCGCGCCTTGATCACCACGGGGTTGGTCACGTGCTCCTTTTCGCGCACGGCCTGCGACGACATGTAGCGGTTGGTGCGGCCCGGAAAGCCGATCACCATGGCGTAGTCCCCGTCGTGGATGCCACTCGTCGAGACATTCAGCACCTTGCGGGGCGTGATGGGCACGTTGTTCTCCGAGTAGGCCGCCGGGCGGCCCTTCGCGTCGCCGTAGACGCGGTAGAGGGCGAAATCGCCCTTGTGCTGGGGCCAGCCCCAGTTGTCCTGCTCGCCGCCGAAGGCCCCGATTTTCACGGGAGGCGCACCCACGAGGCGCACGTCCTTATAGGTCTCGTAGTAGAAAAGCAGGTATTTCTTGCCCTTCCACATCGAGGCGCATTCCACTTCGAAGGGGGTGTCCCCGCCGTACTTCCGTTCGAGGATGCCATAGACCTTGCGCGTCCCGAAGATGCCCAGGCTGTTGGCCTTTTCGAGCGAGTCGCGGATGGCCTGGGCCTCGTCCGTCACGTCGCGGACCTGCCGCAGGAAGGTCACGGTCTTGCCCTTGAGCGGCAGTTCGTCCTTTTGTTCGAGCGCCCAGAAGCCCTCTTCGAGGTAGTTCTTCGCGGGGGTGCTCAACGAGTGGATGTCGCCGTAGGCCACATGGTGGTTGGTGATGACGAGTCCCTTGTCCGAAATCACGCTGCCCGTGCCCATGCCGCCGTCGACGGCCACGATGGCGTTGCACAGCGCCGGGGACTCCTCGTTGTAAATCTCTCCGGGTTTGAGTTTCAGCCCCTCCTTCTTCATCTGGGGGTAGATCACGTCCCGGAACGTGCTGACCAGCCACATGCCTTCGTCGGCCGACGCCGCAACCGGGAGCAGGACGCAGGCCAGCAGGTAAAAAATCGCTTTTTTCATCGTCTTCTTGGTTTATCTCGAAAAAAGGGGCTTGCGTATCACAAGCCCCGGTGGTGTCAGAGGGTGTGTCCCTCGGTTTTGAAGGTGAACTTCGGCTCCTCGTCCTTGAGCGTGCCGTCCTTGTATTTCACGGGCCACACCTTGGCGTTGAGCAGTTCGTTCCAGATCTTCGCGTCGTCCCACATCGACTTGACGTAGACGATCCGCAGTACGGGAACCTCCTCGTCGTTCAATGCCACGTCGAGCCGCGTGATGCCCTCCTTGAGCGAGAGGAACCCGCGGAAGTAGGGGAAGCTGCGCTTGATGAGCGGCTTCTCGATGCCGCGGCACTCGACTTCGTAGACGCCTTTGGGGTACTTCGCGTCATCGCCGTAAGTCTCGGTGTTATGCTTGAACGGCGCCGAGAGGTCGCGGGTCTGCTCGAACATCAGGTCGAGGAACTCGCGGCGGCCGATCCTGCCGGCGGCGGGGTCGTAGCTTTTGAGCTCGTAGTGGACCGGAATCGCGCGGACCTTGCCGCCGTGGGCCAGCATGTGGGCCTCCTTGACCTCGATCGAGTCGCGGAGCATCTTTTCGGGGATCGCGGCCGACGGGTCGACGTAGAGCGTAACGGCTACCGGGCAGTCGTACTGTGCGTCGAAGCCGCAGATGCCGTCGATGTTGCGCAGGATGGCCTCGAAGTAGACCATGTCCATCTTATCGTGGAGTCCCTCGACGCCGATGCGGACCACCGACAGCGAGTCGACGCCGGCTTTCGGCGTTGCGAACTTCATGGTCGTCGGCGAGAAGATCGCCTTGTCGATGCTCGTCTCGTCGATCGCCTTGGGATCGTAGCTGATCACCACGGCGTGGCGTTTCACGAACGTTTTCACGCCGTAGACGCCCGGCACTTTCTGCATCTTCGCGGAGAAGGCCTTCGAGCTGCCGAAGCACTTTACCGAGGTGAGTCCCTCGATTTCGTAGGTCTGCATGCCTTCGACCTGCTCGTATTCGCCCCACTTCTCGTCGATGGTCGGAAGTTCCCAGTGGCTGCCGAACCACAGCGCCGCGCCGAAGAGCGCGACGGCCAGGATGCCGGGCAGCCAGCGCAGCGAGCGTTTGCCGCCGACCTGCAACGAATCTTCGGGGCAGGCCGAGACGCACGTTCCGCAGAGCGTGCAGTCGATATGCTTCACCTTGTCGAGGTTCTTGATGTCGATCGAATAGGGGCATTTGCGTCGGCAGACGTCGCACTTGGTGCACGTGGCTTCGTCGCGGACGATGCGCAGCAGCGGGAAGACCTTGCTCTTGAGATAGATCATCTCCCAGAGGTAGCCGATGACGCAGGCGGCGCCCAGTGCCCATACCCAGGCCGAAGCCACGCCCAGCAGCCCGAGCGCCCACAGCAGGATGACGATGCCCGCGAAGGTGAGGGTGAATTTGAAGATGTTGCTCAGCGCACCCAGCGGGCAGATGTATTTGCACCAGAACATTTTGACGAAAAAGCTGCCGAGGAAGAGCAGCGCAACCGAAATGACGGTCATCCAGACGGTGATCTCACCCTTGAAGCCCGTGGCGACGGCGTAATAGGGGTCGAAATTCTTGCAGAAAAGTTCGCTGCTCGACGCCGACATGTAGAACACGTAGAACAGCAGCGCGTATTTGACGGCGCGGAGCAGGCGGTCGGCGATGCTTCCCGGGCGGATTTCGACGCTGACCTTCAGTTTTTTGCCGCCCCGGCCCATCCATTCGCTGACGGTTCCCAGCGGGCATAGGTAGCCGCAGAAGAGTTTGCTGAAAAGGATCACTCCCACGGCGAGCATGACGCCCACCATGATCTGCGTCATGGACATCGTGCATGCCAGCGAGTTGTTGACCAGGTAGCTTCCCAGTGCCTGCAGTCCGCCGAACGGGCAGTAGGCCTCCACGTCCGCGGGTTTCTCCCCGAGCGTAAGCCCGTAGACCACGAATCCCACGATTGCCGCAAGCGTGCCCCATTGCAGCAAATTCTTTAACCAATTGCTTTTTCTTTTCATTGTTCGGGTTGTAAATGATGTGTATAACGCAAAGATAGTTATTTTGAAGTTTGATTGATCCGCGACGTCCGTTTTTTAGCGTCTCCTGTGCGACTTTTTTGTATATTTGCGAAACTGCACTGCATAATTAAGCGAATCCACGATGAAAAAATCTGTTCTGATCCGTGCGGCCCTGCTCTGTCTGCTGGCCGTTCCGGCGGCGGGGCAAGTCCCCGCAGGCCCGCAAGAGAAGATGCCGCTCGACGGCGAGGTCCGGGTCGGCCGGCTCGACAACGGGATGACCTACTACATCCGGCATTACGACAATCCCCGGCAGCGGGCGGATTTCTTCATCGCCCACGACGTAGGCGCCCTGCAGGAGGAGGACGATCAGAACGGCCTGGCCCATTTCCTCGAACACATGGCCTTCAACGGAACGAAGCACTTTCCCGGAAAGGGCATTCTCAACTACCTTGCGGCCAATGGAGTGCGCTTCGGATACAACGTCAATGCCTACACCTCGCGCGACCGCACGGTCTACAATGTTTCCAACGTGCCGCTGGTGCGCGAGGGACTGGTGGACTCGCTGCTGCTGATCCTGCACGACTGGTCCTATTACATCGCCTGCGAACCCGGGGAGATCGAGTCGGAGCGGGGCGTGATCCGCGAGGAGTGGCGGCGCGGCAACGACGCCCGCTCGCGCATGGCCCGCAAGTCGGCCGAGGTCGAGTACGACGGGTCGAAATACGCCCGGCGCGATGTGATCGGCGACATGGAGATCGTCAACAGCTTCGGGCGGCAGACGCTCATCGACTTCTACCATAAATGGTATCGTCCCGATTTGCAGGCGGTGATCGTCGTCGGCGACGTGGATGTGGACGCGATGGAGCGGAAGATCCGCGACGTGATGTCGTCGATCCCGAAGGCCGAAAATCCCGCCCGGAAGGAGGTCTACGACATTCCGCAGCGCGACAAGCCCCGCTACGGACTGGTGACCGATCCCGAAACCAAGGCTGTGGCCGTGAAGCTGATCTTCTACCAGCCCTATCCGTCGGAGGAGGAGCGTGCGACGGTGGGCGCCGTGCGCGACGAACTGGCGCGCAAGGTCTTTCTCGAAATGGCGCGCGCCCGGCTGGCCGAGGCGGAGAAACGCCCCGACGCCCGTTACAAACGCGTGGTGGCCGTTCTCGGGAGCCTCGCCACATGCCGGAACACCTTCATGCTGACGGCCCTGCCCAAGGAGCACGATATGCGCGAGGCGTTGGCCGGGGTGCTGACCGACGTGGAGCAGATCCGACGCTACGGTTTCAGCCGCGAGGAGTTCGAGGCCGCACGTGCCAAGGTGGCGCGGAGCGAGAAAGCCGCGCTCGAAAAGTACCGGCTCGCCACGAACACCGACCTGGCCGGGCGGTATGTGGAGCATTTCACGCGCAATGTGCCCTACGTGACGCCCGACGACCGGACGCGGATCGTCGGCGAGCAGCTCGATGCCCTGACCTGCGAGGAGGTGAACGGCCTGCGTGCCGGCATGACCTCGCCGGAGGGGATGCTCGTGCTCGTGTCGTCGTCCGAGGAGCATCTGGACAAGGTCCCTTCGGAGGCGGAGGCCTTCGACCTGATCGACTCGGTGAAGCGTGCGAAGATCGCCCGTCCCGAGCGCCGCGGGAAGTCCGCCGGACCGCTCTTTACGGAGAAGGTGACGCCCGGAAAGGTCGTCAGGACCCGCAAGGCGCCTCTCGGGGCCGAGGAGTGGACGCTCTCGAACGGCGTGAAGGTCTTCTGGCGCACCGTTCCCGAGGTGATCGGCGTCCGCAAGGTCGGGGTGACGGCGGTCAGCGAGGGCGGCTTCGCCCGCGACAGCGATGTGGAGGGCATGCACCTGCTTCAGAACTACATTCGCACGATGGGCGTGAAGGACCTCGACCGCGCCGGGATGCGCGACCTGCTTTTCGCCCACGACGCCAGTCTGATGGTGACGCTGGGGCGGACTGAAAGCGTCTTCTCGGGAGCGTCCGGCGTGGCCGACTTCGAACTGCTGCTGCAACTGCTGCATCTCTATATCACCCGTCCCAACTTCTCGGAGCAGGCCTACGGCGACTATCTCGACCTGGCCCGCGCGTCGCTCGGAAAGGAGAAGTCGCCCAAGGCGCTTTTCGCCGAGCGCGCCGACAGCGTAAAATACGGCGGCCATCCGTGGCTGCGGCGGGCGACGCCCGCGACGCTCGACCGTTTCGACCGCGAGGCGGCCCGCAGGCTCTATGACAAGCTCTTCGGCAACGTCGCCGACTTTGTCTTTTTCTTTGCGGGCGAGATGCCGGCCGCCGAGGCGCGGCCGCTCGTCGAGAAATACATCGGCTCGCTGCCCGCGGCCCCGAAGCGGAAATTCGCGAAGACGGATTTCAGGATCGTTCCCGGAGCGGCGGAATACGACGCGGTCGTCCCGGGCGCCGTGACGCCCAAATCGTCGATCGAACGCATCTACCACGGCCGGTTCGACTATACTCCGGAGAACTACGCCGCGCTGCGTTACGTCACCTACATCCTTGGCGCACGCTATTTGACGACGGTGCGCGAGGAGAAGGGCGGAACCTATTATGTCGGCGTGCATGACGAGGTCAGCGCCCGTCCCCGCGGCTACTGTCAGCTGGTGGTGAGCTTCGACACCGACCCCAAACTGTGTGAAATGCTGTTGGGCGAGGTGCAGAAGGGCATCGAACGTCTGGCCGCCGAGGCTCCCTCGGAGCAGGAGGTGAACGAGGCGATGCTCTATTTCCGGAAAGTCAACGCCGAAAGCCGGTCGAAGAACCTGAAATCCACCTCCTACTGGCTCAACAAGATGCGTGCGGAGTATTTCGACGGCGTGGATCTGGACAAGGACAACGAGGCGTTGTTCACGGCCGTGACGCCCGCCGAGGTGCGCCGCCTGGCGCGTGAAATCCTCGCCCAGGGCAACCGCTATACGGCGGTCTTCACGCAGGAGTGACGCGGGGCAACCCGCTTTCCGAAACGAAACCCGGGCGGCCCATCGAGGCCGCCCGGGTTTTTCGTGTGTGTCGCCGCGCGCTATTTGCGCGTGATCTTCAGGGCGAAGCCTCCTCCGGGAGCCATCTTCACCGTCAGCTTCCGGTCGGCGGGAATTTCGACCGACTCGCGTTTGTAGTCGCGGGCCGCCTTGTCGGCGTTGACGCCGTCGCGGAACAGTTCGGCGGTGTAGGCGCCCTCGCCCAGGAAGCCGAGGTCTATGGTCAGGGTACGGGCGTTCCAGTCGGTCATGCCGCCGACGTACCAGGTGTCGCCCTTGCGGCGTGCGATGGAGACGTACTCCCCGACGCGGCCGTCGAGGCCCACGGTCTCATCCCAAGTCGTCGGGACGGAGGCGATGAACTCCGTGCATTCCGGCTCGCGCATGTAGTTCGACGGCGAGTCGCACAGCATGTTGAACGGCGATTCGAAGATCACGTATTCGGCCAGCTGGCGGCAGCGCGTGCCCTGGCTCATGGCCTCGGAGCCTACGGCGCGGAAGTTCCGGCGCGTGGCGTTGCGCATGGCGCCCTGCGTGTAGTCCATCGGTCCGGCGAGCATGCGGATGAAGGGGATCGTCACGTCGTAGGTCACCATGTCGGTCTTCTCGCTGGTCCACTTCATCTGCTCCAGCCCGAAGACGCCCTCGAAGTTGAGCACGTTGGGATAGGTGCGCTGGATTCCCGCGGGCTTGTGGTAGCCGTGCATGTCGAGGAACAGGCGGTATTTGGCGGCCGTTTCCGCGAGGCGGTAGGTGAAATCGGCGATCTTCTGGTCGTCGCGGTCGAGGAAATCGACCTTGAAGCCCTTGATCCCCATCTCCGAGTAGTGTTTGCAGACGCGTTCGAGGTCGCGTTCCGTGGCATAGAAACCGGCCCAGAGGACGATGCCCACGCCGCGTTCCTTGCCGTAGGCGACCAGTTCGGGCAGGTCGATCGCGGGAACGACCTGGAAAAGGTCGGCCTTTTTGTTCACGGCCCAGCCTTCGTCGAGGATGACGTATTCGATGCCGTGGTCGGCGGCGAAGTCGATGTAGTATTTATAGGTTTCGTTGTTGATTCCCGACTTGAAGTCCACGCCGTAGAGGTTCCAGGTGTTCCACCAGTCCCAGGCCACCTTGCCGGGTTTGATCCACGAGACGTCCTCCACGCGCGAGGGTGCGGCGAGACGGTAGACCATGTCGTTGTCGGCCAGCTGGATGTCGCGTCCGGCGATGGCGAAGACGCGCCACGGGAAGGTGCGGGTCCCCGAGGTGCGGGCGATGAAGTCCTCGCGCTCGGTCACCAGCAGTTGCAGTTCGTTGTGGCCTCCCTGCACCTCCTTGGCCGGATAGGGCGCGAAGTTGCCCCGGAGGGCCTTGCCGCTCGTGGGGTTGTAGAGGTACATGCCCGGATAGTCCTCCAGATCGGCCTCGGTGATGACGATTTTCGCCGTTCCGGCGTCTGCCAGGATCGGCAGGAAAGCCAGACGGTTGTCGGCGACCTTCGAGACGGGCTGGGTTGAGTAGGTGCTCTCGAAACTGTTGAAGTAGTAGCGGGCCAGCCCCGGTTCCTTCTTGCCGTCGCGGGCGTAGGGAACCAGCGTCGTGAAGTCCTCCGGGAAACGGATGTCCACCAGCTCGTCCGTAACGGTGATTTCGTCCTTCATCGAGGTGCGGAACCGGTAGGCCGCGCCGTCGTCATAGGCCCGGAAGTCGATGCCGTAATCCCCTTTGAACGTAAGCGTCAGCGAGTTGTATCGGTTCTCGACGGCGCTGCGCTTGTAAAAGGGCGCTTCGATGATTTCGTCGACGCTTTTTGCCGACGCCTTGCGCACCGAGGCTTTGCGGCCGAGCACGCGCCCGTCGGCGAGCGTGAGCGAAAGGGGCGAGGGGGCGATCAACTCTTTGCCGTCGCGCGAAATGGAGTAGGTGACGGCGTCGGCGCCGACATCCACGCGTACGGCGATTTTCCCGTCGGGGGATTTCAGATCGTAGGTTTTGGCTGCGGAAATTCCGGTCCCGGCACTGAATAGCAGAAGTGTCAGAAGTAGTTTTTTCATAATGGATTATTGGGTTTGG
>OHQI01000110.1_pt1 | contig 16503 bp, 9 predicted proteins | sample 1577911 | NCBI WGS metagenome assembly OHQI01 (sample SAMEA3879502, study PRJEB24766) | human gut metagenome | biome: human-associated habitat; feature: feces | place: USA | collected 1985/1987
AACGTCTGGCCGGATTGCAGGCCCGGTGACTGGTTCTATCTGGCGGTTCAGGAGGCCACCAATTCTCACGACTTTGAGCACAAGGCCGGCAACTACGAGACTTGGACGAAGCTGATGAAGAACCCCGACTGGACCCGGTACGAAAACTGACATTTTGTGAAACTTTTTTGAAAAACGACCGTCTATATCAATATAGACGGTCGTTTTCATTTTTTCAGATGGAGGTGCTTCTCATGAAACGGATTTTCGCACTGCTCCTTGCCGCGGTCAGTCTGATTTCCCTGACCGCCTGCGCGCAGCCCGAGGTAAAAACCCTCAGCAAGTACCAGCTGGCCGCCCCGCAGTATCCCCAGATGGCGCCGTACCCGGACGAGACCAGGTTCAGCAGGCCCAACGGAGACTTTGACAGTGACGGTTTCAATCAGGTTTATGACGCATGGCAGGCAGACCGCAGAAAGCAGACGGATCAGCCGGAGGGCTATACGGACGTGCTGGACAGCTACCTCCGCGCCGTCATCCCCCAGCTGCTCACCGGCGGCAGCGGAGAGAACAAGGTCTGCTCCCCCATCAACCTCTACATGGCCCTCGCCATGCTGGCGGAGGTCACGGGCGGCGAGAGCCGGGAGCAGATCCTCGCCCTGCTGGGCAGCGGCGATGTGGACGCCCTCCGGGCCGAGGCCGCCGCTGTCTGGAACGCCAACTACTGCGATGACGGCGCAGTGACCAGTATTCTGGCCAACTCCCTGTGGCTCAGCGACAAAATCAGCTTCAAGCAGGAAACTATGGACGTGCTGGCAAAGTATGATTACGCCTCGTCCTTCCGGGGTGAAATGGGCTCCGCCGCCTTTGACAAGGCGCTTCAGGACTGGATCGACCAGCAGACCGGCGGGCTTTTGAAGGAGCAAGCCTCCGGCCTGACGATGGATCAGGAAACGATCCTCGCGCTGGCGTCCACCATCTATTTCCGGGCCAAGTGGGACGGCGAGTTCTCCGAAGCCAACACCGCGCCGGATACCTTCCACGCCGACAGCGGAGACATGACCTGTGACTTCATGCGTCAGTGCGGGACGAACACCTATTATTGGAGCGACCGCTTCTCCGCGGTTTCCAAGCAGTTGGAGGGCAGCGGCGCCATGTGGTTCCTGCTGCCGGACGAGGGCGTTACGCCGGAGGAGCTGCGCGCTCTGCTCGGCGAGCTGGACATCGACCGCGCCGTGCTCGGTCAGATCTCGAACGACGCCGTCGTGCGCGCTCCCGGTATGAAGTACAAGCACTATGCCCCGTCGGCGGAGGTCTATATCATCTCCGGCAGCAGCGAGGCGGCCGCGCGCTATATCCGCCGCCGCTTCGGCCCCGGCGACGCCGTTCTGTGCTTTGCCGAGGAGCTGCCGCTCTATGACGGCTGCAATCCGACGGCCTACGGCTCCGAAAACGATGTGCGCACACTCTCTGCCGGGCTGTTTGCCGCCCTGCGCGACCTCGACCGGCCGGATATCCGCACGATCTACGCCCGCTGTCCCGAGGGCGGCGGCGTGGCCTACGCCGTCGGCAACCGCCTGAAGAAGGCGGCGGCCTTCCGTGTGGTCGACGCGGAGCACGAGGCATGAAAATTCTCGGCATCACCGGCGGAAGCGGCAGCGGGAAAACGACGCTGCTGCGCGCCGTGGAGCATCTGGGCGGCCTCGGTCTCGACTGCGACGCCATTTATCATTGCCTGCTCGAAACGGACGATGCGCTTGTCGCCGCCATCGGCGCGCGCTTTCCCGGCACGGTCCGGGATGGCCGGGTCGACCGCCCGGCGCTGGCCGCCGTCGTGTTTGCCGATCCGGCGGAGCTTGCGGCCCTCGATGCGCTGACGCATGAGGCCGTTGCGCGCGAGGTACGGCGGAGGCTTTGGCAGTCGGAGGCACCGTTTGCTGCCATCGACGCCATCGGCCTGTTCGAAAGCGGCCTTGCTTCCCTGTGCGACGAGACGGTCTGCGTGCTTGCGCCCGAGGAAACGCGCATCGAGCGGCTCATCCGGCGCGACGGCATCTCCCGCGAGCGCGCTCTTGCCCGCATCCGGGCGCAGAAGAGCGACGAGGCCCTGCGGGCCCAGTGCGGCCATGCCCTGTGGGCGGACGCGCCGACGCCGGAGGCATTTCAACAACAATGTGAGCAATTTCTGAAAGGAGTTTTGATGATGGAAGAAACCAAGAAGTTCGAAAAGGAGCGCGAGGCGCTTCTTTCCAACCCCAAGAACGGCTATGACCGCATTTCCGAGGCGGACCTTGCCGCGATGGAGTCCTACTGCAAGGAGTACATGAAATTCATCAGCGACTGCAAGATGGAGCGCGAGGCCGTCAAGTGGACGATCGAGGCCGCTGAGAAGGCCGGCTTCCGGGAACTGAAGCCCGGCATGCAGCTGAAGCCCGGCGACCGCGTCTACGGCAACAACCACAACAAGAGCGTTATCTTTGCCGTCGTCGGCAGCGAAAGCCTGAACGAGGGCACGCACATCTGCGCGGCCCACATCGATTCCCCGCGTCTGGACCTGAAGCCGAATCCCCTGTATGAGGATGCGGGCATGGCCTATTTCAAGACGCATTACTACGGCGGCATCAAGAAGTATCAGTGGACGACGACCCCGCTGGCCATCCACGGCGTCGTGGCAAAGAAGGACGGCACCGTCGTCACCGTGACCGTCGGCGAGGAGCCGGGCGATCCCATCTTCTGCGTGACCGACCTGCTGGTCCACCTGTCTGCTGACCAGATGCGCAAGACGCTGGCCGAGGGCGTGACGGGCGAGAACCTGCGCATCCTGCTCGGCAGCCGCCCGCTGAAGGACGACGAGGGCGCCGACCGCGTGAAGTTCGCCATCCTCATGCTCCTGAACGAGAAGTACGGCCTGACGGAGGAGGACTTCCTCTCCGCTGAGCTGACCATGGTCCCCGCAGGCCCTGCGCGCGAGGTCGGCTTCGACCGCAGCCTCATCGCCGCCTACGGCCATGACGACCGCGTGTGCGCCTATGCAGCCTTCAAGCCGCTGCTGGACCTCGGCACCCCGGTCAAGACGGCCGTGTGTGTGCTGGCCGACAAGGAGGAGATCGGCTCCGTCGGCATCTCCGGCATGCAGAGCCAGTATTTCGAGATGTTCATGGAGGACCTGTGCGAGGCGACGGGCGCAAGCAAGCGCCGCTGCTTCGAGCATTCGTTCTGCCTGTCCGCAGACGTCAGCAACGCGTTTGACCCGCTGTATGCCGAGACCTGCGACCCGGCGAACAACACGAAGATCAACTACGGCACCGGCATCTTCAAGTATACCGGCGCGCGCGGCAAGTCCGGCAGCTCCGACGCAGCCGCCGAGGTCATGGGCTATGTGCGCCGCATCTTTGCGAAGCACGACGTCATCTGGCAGACCGGCGAGCTCGGCAAGGTCGACCAGGGCGGCGGCGGCACGGTTGCCTGCTACATGGCAAACCGCAACATCGAGACCGTCGATGCCGGCGTCCCGGTGCTGTCCATGCATGCCCCGATGGAGATCGTCTCCAAGCTGGATACCTACATGACCTTCAAGGGCATGAAGGTCTTCTACGAAGAAAACTGATCTGTCCTGCCCCGCTTTGGAGCTCCAAAGCGGGGCAGCGTTTTTGCACGATGAGTAGCCCCGCCCGGCTCTGCAGGAACAATCGGTACAGGTTGGCGTTAAAATGGCACCAGCCCCGAATTGTCATTGCGAGGAGGCCGCAGGCCGACGCGGCAATCTCGGGAAGGCAGCTGCGATTTCGCCGAGGCTGCCCTGTTATCGGACTGGGCACTGCGAGATTCCCACGTCGCTTCGCTCCTCGGAATGACAATTCGGGGGCATTCACCATTTTAACGATGCCGTGTACCGGCTGTTAGTGCTTACCAGGCGGTCACTGACCGCCGCTACAGACGCAATCGGTGCATGCTGTTTCAACGGCGGCCTGTACAATCTGCGAGTGCCTTCCCGAGATTGCCACGTCGCTTCGCTCCTCGCAATGACAAATTTGAAAGCCTCATGCCGCCGAATTATCGTCCCAATACTTGCAGTTGCCAATGGCGCTCAGGGAACGCCGCTACAGACGCAATCGGTTTGTGCGTTTTTATCGTTGCCCTGTACGAGCTGCAAATGCCTGACACCCCATTTTACGCGGATTTTACGTCCTGCGGGCGGGAAAAATGCGGCGCTGTCCGGGGAAACCCCCATTTTTCCGCATGTTTTGCGGCCAAAACGGCGTACAATGGGCGGAAAGCCTGCAAAAGAATAACATCGCAGGAAAAACCGACAAACGCGCCAGAAATTTTTCGGAACAGTTGAAATTTTTGTGCAATGTTGTATAATAAGCATGGACGGATGATTGAAAGGGAGCGCTGCCGCGATCAGGGCTCCCCGTATCCCCGCAAGCTGAGCAAAGAAGGAGATCACCATGGAACAGACGCTGCATAATGCATTCAAACGTTTCTCTCTCGGCGACGAGCTGCGCGCCTATACCTTCCTGGGCTGCCATGCCGCAGAGCGCGACGGAGTCCACGGCTATGTTTTCCGTGTCTGGGCCCCGCGGGCGCAGGGCGTCAGCGTGACCGGCGACTGGAACTTCTGGAACACCGAGGACCTGCCGATGACGCTCGTCGAATACGGCATCTGGGAGGCCTTTTCCGCCTATGCGCGCGAGGGCGACGCCTATAAATTCTATATCCGCCGCCGCGACGGCTCCACCGTCTATAAATCCGATCCCTATGCCTTCCGCAACTGTGCGCTGCCCGACACGTCGAGCCGTATCTGTACGCTGGACGGCTATACCTGGGGCGATGCCGACTACCGCCGCAAGCAGGGCAAGCGTAAGCTGCTCAACTGCCCGATGAACATCTATGAGATGCACTTCGGCTCGTGGCGGCGCAAGCCGGACGGCAGCCTCTATACCTACGACGAGCTGGCAGATGAGCTCGTGCCCTACCTGAAGGACATGGGCTACACCCACATCGAGCTCATGCCGCTGTCCGAATATCCCTATGAGCCGTCGTGGGGCTATCAGGTCACGGGCTACTATGCTCCGACGTTCCGCTACGGCGAGCCGAAGCAGCTCATGCGCTTTGTGGACAAGTGCCACGAGGCCGGCATCGGCGTGCTGCTCGACTGGGTCCCGGCCCACTTCCCGAAGGATGAGAACGGCCTTTATGAATTCGACGGCACCTGCTGCTATGAGCTGGAAGACCCGCTCATGAACGAGCACCCCGACTGGACGACCCGTATCTTCGACTTCGGCAAGGGCGAGGTGCAGTCGTTCCTCATCTCGAACGCCGTGTACTGGCTGGAGCAGTACCACATCGACGGCCTGCGCGTCGACGCCGTGGCCGCCATGCTCTACCTCGACTACGGCCGCCGCGCGGTGTTCTCCGTGCGGCGCAGTGCTATCACGGCGGCCGAGGAGTCCACGGCCTTCCCGCTCGTGACGAAGCCGGATTACGACGGCGGCCTCGGCTTCCTGTTCAAGTGGAACATGGGCTGGATGAACGATATGCTGCACTATATGTCGCTCGATCCGCTGTTCCGCAAGGGCAGCCACAACGACCTGACGTTCTCCATGACGTATGCCTATTCCGAAAACTTCATTCTCCCGCTGTCGCATGACGAGGTGGTGCACGGCAAGTGCTCCCTTATCAACAAGATGCCGGGCGAATATGACGATAAGTTCAGCAACCTGCGCGTGTTCTACGGCTTCATGATGGGCCACCCCGGCAAGAAGCTCAGCTTCATGGGCAACGAATTTGCGCAGTTTATCGAGTGGAATTACGCACAGCAGCTCGACTGGCTCCTGCTCGACTATGAGCGCCATCGCCAGATGCAGGACTATGTGCGCGATCTGAACCATTTCTATCTGGATCACAGCAGCCTGTGGAACAACGATTCCGACTGGAACGGCTTCCGGTGGATCTCCGCCGACGACCGCGACAACAGCGTTATCGCCTTCCGCCGCATCGATCGCCGCGGCTGTGAACTGATCGTGATCTGCAACTTCTGCCCGGTCACCCGGACGGATTATCGCCTCGGCCTGCCGAAGCCGGGCGAATACGAGGCGGTCTTCAACAGTGACGAGGTCCGCTACGGCGGCAAGGGAACGGAGCTTTCCGTTGTGACGGCCGAAAAGGAGCCGCTGCACGGCCTGCCCTTCTCCGGCAGCTTCACGCTCGCGCCGCTCTCCGTGGCCTTCTACCGCAAAAAGACAGCCCCGCGCAAGAAACCGGCAAAATCCTGAATGACGAGAAGGAGAAATGACCATGAACTTCCAGAAAAAGCACTGCGTCGCGATGCTGCTGGCGGGCGGGCAGGGGAGCCGCCTGATGGTGCTGACGGAGAACACGGCAAAGCCTGCGGTCCCGTTCGGCGGTAAGTATCGCATCATCGATTTTCCTCTCTCCAACTGCGTGAATTCCGGCATTGACACCATCGGCGTGCTGACGCAGTATCAGCCGCTCGAGCTCAATGAGTACATCGGCAACGGCCAGCCGTGGCGTCTGAACCGCAGCCACTGCGGCGTGCAGGTCCTGCCGCCCTATGCCAAGAGCAAGAAATCCGAGTGGTACAAGGGCACCGCGAACGCGATCTATCAGAACATCGCCTTCATCGAGCGCTATGATCCGGACGATGTCATCATCCTCTCCGGCGACCACATCTATAAAATGGACTATGCCGCCATGCTGCGCTACCACGAGCAGATGGAGGCCGACTGCACCATCGCCGTGCGCACGGTCCCACTGGCAGAGGCCAGCCGCTTCGGTATCATGAATACCCGCGAGGACGGCTCCATCTACGAATTCGAGGAGAAGCCGAAGCATCCGAAGAGCACGAACGCCTCCATGGGCATCTACATCTTCAAGTGGAGCGTGCTGAAAAAGTTCCTCATCGAGGACGAGGAGGACCCGCATTCCGAGAATGACTTCGGCAAGAACGTCATCCCCGCCATTCTGAACGAGGGCTACCGCCTGTTCGCCTATGAATTCCAGGGCTACTGGAAGGACGTCGGCACGATCAGCTCCCTGTGGGAGGCCAATATGGACCTGCTGGGCAAGAACCCCGCCTTCAATCTCTACGGTGAGAAGGGCAACCGCATCTATGCCCGGAACTATGCCATGCCGTCGAGCATCATCGCCCGTGAGTCGAAGAATAAGAACTGCTTTATCGCCGAAGGCTGCGAAATTTATGGCACCATCACGCACTCCATCATCTCCACGGGCTGCACGGTCGCCCCCGGCGCCATCGTGGAGGACAGCGTTATCATGCCGAACGTCCACATCGAGTCCGGCGCCATCATCCGCCACGCCATCATCGGCGAGGACTGCCGCATCTGCCGCGGCGCGGTGATCGGCGGCTCGTTCGCCCCCGGTGAGGAAAAGAAGATCAGCGTGGTCGGTAAGGCTAAGACCATCGCCGAGAACACCGCCATCAAGCCGGGCGATATTTATTGAGAGGGAGGACAAGAACCATGACTACGATGGGCATCATCTTTGCGAATATCTATGACAGCTCCCTCGGTGAGCTGACGAACAAGCGTACCATGGCGTCCCTGCCCTACGGCGGGCGCTATCGTCAGATCGATTTCTCCCTGTCGAACATGACGAATTCCGCCATCCGCCATATCGGCATCATCACGAAGTACAATTATCAGTCCCTCATGAACCACATCGGCTCCGGGCAGGAGTGGGACCTCGAGCTCGGTGAGGGCGGCCTGGAATTCCTGACGCCGTTTGCCATGGGCCACAACGGCAGCTACCGGGGCAAGCTCGAGGCACTGGATTCCGCCATGAATTTCCTGAAAATCTCCACGGAGGAATATGTCGTTCTGGCCGACAGCGGCGTGCTGTGCGCCATCAATCTGGAAAAGATCGTCGAGGCCCACGCCGCCTCGGGCGCGGACGTCACCGTCGTGGTGAAGGACGGCATCTGCAACGGGCAGAAGCAGCTCGATCTGGCCGTGAAGGTCGACGCGGATGACCGCGTGACGGACGTGGCCGTCGACTACTGCGCAGGCGAGCAGTATCTTGCCTCCATGGGCCTGTTCGTCATCCGCCGCGAGCTGCTCATGCGCGAGGTCACGGAGGCCGTGGCCCACAACCGCTACCATTTCGAGCGCGACCTTGTCATGCACGGCTTCGCAGAGACCGGCATGAAGGTCAACGCCTACCGCTATGACGGCGTGGCGCTGTTCAACGAGAGCACGACGGAGTTCTTCCACAACAGCCTCGCCCTCATCCGCCCGGAGATCCGCCATGGCCTGTTCGCCCGCGAGGACCTGACGATCTACACGAAGGTCCGCGACGAGGTGCCTGCCTACTACGGCGAGCATTCCGAGATCGACGACTGCGTCGTGGCCGACGGCTGCGTGCTCGAGGGCTCCGCCGTCAATTCCGTCCTGTTCCGCAGCGTGAAGCTCGGCGAGGGCGCATCCGTGCGCAACAGCGTCATCATGCAGCGCTGCACCATCGGCGAGGGCGCCGATCTGGAGTGCGTCGTTATGGATATGGACGTCGTCGTCCGTCCGGGCGCCGTGCTGCGCGGCACCATGGATCATCCGCTGGTGTTCAAGAGAGGAGAGGTCGTATGAGGATCGCAATGGTCGCCTCCGAGGCTGCGCCGTTTGTCAAGACGGGCGGCCTGGGCGACGTGATGCAGGCGCTTCCCAATGCACTGTCCAAGCTGAAGGGCAACGAGATCTGCCTGTTCCTGCCGTACTATAAGCGCATCAAGGAAAACCCGGCCGTCGAAACGGAGCAGGTCGGCTCGTTCTCCATGGAGCTGGCGTGGCGCGAGAGCTATGTCGGCATCCTGCGTCTGAAGTCCCGCCGCAAGAAGCTGCAGGTCTATTTCATCGACAACGACTACTATTTCGGTGCGCGCAGCACCATCTACGGCGATTTCGACGACGGTGAGCGCTTCGCCTATTTCTCAAAGGCCGTGATGGCTGCGCTGTACTTCCTCGACTTCAAGCCCGATATCCTGCACTGCCACGACTGGCAGGCGGCCATGACGCCTGCGTATCTGCGCGCGCTGTACCATGACTGGTGCCCGCAGACGAAGCTTGTCTTCACCATCCACAACGTGGAGTATCAGGGCTGGGCCGATGCGTCGTTCTTCGACAATATTCTCGGTCTGCCGGATGAATACCGCGCGAGCCTGACGTTCGACGGCGCGATCAACATGATGAAGGGCGCCATCGAGCTCTCGGACATCGTCACGACGGTCTCGAAGTCCTATGCCGAGGAGCTGCGCTATCCGTACTATGCCCACCGTCTCGACGGCGTGCTGCGCAATGCGTGGCTGTGGGGCATCACGAACGGCATCGATACCGACGTCTTTGACCCCGAGACGGACTGCGCCCTGAGCGCGAATTATTCCGCCGCCGACATGAGCGGCAAATGGGTCAACAAGCGCGCCCTGCGCGAGGAGATGGGCCTGAGCACCGACACGGACGCCCCCATCCTCGGCATGGTCACGCGCCTGGCCGGGCACAAGGGCATCGACCTGCTGTGCTACATCGGCCAGCGCCTGATGGAGCGCGAGATCCAGCTCGTCATCGTCGGCACGGGCGAAAAGCAGTATGAGTACGCCCTAAGCGCGCTGGCCCGCCAGTATCCCGGCCGCATCGCCGTCCGGCTGTGCTTCGATCCGGCGCTCGCCTCCCGTGTCTATGCGGGCTGCGACATGTATCTCATGCCGTCGAAGTCCGAGCCGTGCGGCCTGTCCCAGCTTATCGCCATGCACTACGGCACCGTGCCCATCGTCGCCTCGACCGGCGGCCTGCGCGACACCGTCCCGCCCTACAATCCCGAAACGGGCGAGGGCCGCGGCTTTACGTTCCAGAGCTACAACGCCGATGATTTCCTCGGCGCCATCGACCGCGCAGCGGGCCTGTATTACGGCGACCGCGACGCATGGAACAGGCTGGCCCGCCATGATATGGAGTGCGACTTCAGCTGGCAGGTCCCGGCCAACGAATATATGCAGCTGTACAGCGAGCTTCTGTACGGCAAGCAGTAAATCATAATTTCAAACGCTGATTCCGGAATGACGGAAAACTTTAGGAGGCCCCATGAACAAGAAGCAAAATTCCAAACAGAAGATCCAGAAGCTTGCGGAGAATGACGCCCGTCCCGAGCGCGCCATTCAGCCCACGGAGCTGCTCAACGACACGCTGCGCCGCATTTTCGGCTGCGAGCTTGCCGACGCCACCCAGAAGCAGGTCTATCGCGCGCTGTGCATCAGCGTCCGCGAGCTGCTGACGGAGAAGAACCGCGTCTTCGGCAACCGCTGCACCGAAAAGGAGCGCAAGGAAGTTTATTATATGTCGATGGAGTTCCTGGTCGGCACCAGCCTGCGCAATAACCTCTTTAACCTCGGGCTGGAGGCAGAGTTCCGCAAGGCACTGGCCGATGCAGGCTTCGACATCGATGAGATCTATGCCATCGATCCCGACGCCGGCCTTGGAAACGGCGGCCTTGGCCGTCTGGCCTCCTGCTATATGGATGCCGCGACCGGCATGGACTACCCGATGACCGGCTTCTCCATCCGCTATGAGTTCGGTATCTTCAAGCAGAAGATCGTCGACGGGTGGCAGATGGAATTCCCGGACAACTGGCTCGAGATGGGCGACGTGTGGCTGCAGGCCCGCGAGGACGACGCCGTCGAGGTCAAGTTCGGCGGCGAGGTCCGCGAGTGGATGGACAACGACCGCTTCAAGGTCGCGCAGGTCGGCTACAGCTCCGTTATGGCCGTGCCGTATGACATGTATATCTCCGGCTATGACAGCGATGCCGCCAACCGCCTCGTCCTGTGGAGCGCCAAGCTGCCGCAGAGCTTCGACATGGCTGCGTTCTCCCGCGGCGACTATGTCCGCGCCCTCGAGCGCAACGCCATGGCCGAGACCATCTCGAAGGTCCTCTATCCGGCGGACGACCACATCCAGGGCAAGCGCCTGCGCCTGAAGCAGCAGTACCTGCTCGTCTCCGCCTCGCTGCAGAGCATCCTGAAGAAGCACTATAAGAAATACCGCACCTACACGAACCTGCCGGAAAAGGTCGCCATCCACATCAACGACACCCATCCGGCCCTGTGTGTGCCGGAGCTGATGCGCCTGCTCATCGATGAGCACGACTTCGGCTGGGACGAGGCGTGGGACATCACCTGCCGCACGCTGTCCTACACGAACCACACCGTTATGAGCGAGGCGCTCGAGCGCTGGAACGTCGATCTGTTCCGCGAGCAGCTGCCGCGCGTCTACTCCATCTGCCAGGAGATCAACCGCCGCCTCATCGAGCACCTGTGCGCCGTCTACCCGAACGACTGGGGCAAGATCAACTACATGGCCGTCATCGCGAACAACGAGGTCCACATGGCGAACCTTTGCCTTGCCGCCTGCCACAAGGTCAACGGCGTTTCCAAGCTGCACACGGACATCCTGCGCAACGGCATCTTCCGTGACTACTGTCAGATCACGCCGGAGCGCTTCCTGAACGTGACGAACGGCATCGCCTATCGCCGTTGGCTGTGCCAGTCCGATCCGCTGCTGACGGATTATCTCAAGCAGCTCATCGGCGGCGACTTCCTGCGGGATGCCCGCGCACTCGAGAAGCTCCTGCCGTATCAGAATGACGAAAAGGTGCTTGCGGACCTCATGGCCATCAAGCGCAAGAACAAGGAGCGCCTCGCCGCTCTCATCGAGAACCAGAACGGCGTGCGCGTCGACCCGGATTCCATTTTCGATATCCAGATCAAGCGCCTGCACGAGTACAAGCGCCAGCTGCTCAACATCCTGCATGTTCTGTATCTCTACCGCCAGATCAAGGCCAATCCGCACGGCGATTTCATGCCCCGCACGTTCATCTTCGCGGCCAAGGCCTCCGCGGGCTATATCCGCGCCAAGCAGATCATCAGCCTCATCGTCGCTGCGTCGAAGCTCATCAATAACGACCCGGACGTCAACGACAAGCTGAAGGTCGTCTTCCTCGAGGACTATAAGGTCTCCCTTGCGGAGATCATCATCCCGGCCGCCGATATCTCCGAGCAGATCTCCATCGCGGGCAAGGAGGCCTCCGGCACCGGCAACATGAAGCTCATGATCAACGGCGCCGTGACCATCGGCACGCTCGACGGCGCGAACGTCGAGATCCACGAGCAGGTCGGCGACGAGAACATCTTCCTCTTCGGCATGAAGGCCCACGAGGTCGAGGAGCTGTGGCAGCGCGGCTACCATCCGACGGAATTCGTCACGCCGGAGCTGCAGGCCGTGCTCGACATGCTCACGTCCGGCGTGCTCGGCCAGCGCTTCGACGATCTGGTCGATTCGCTGCTCACGAACCGCTTCGGCACGGCTGACCCCTATATGACGCTGGCCGATTTCCAGGATTACGCCCGCGCGCAGCGCGATGTCGCCGCGGTCTATCAGGATAAGCAGCACTTTGCCCGCATGTCCCTCATCAACATCGCCAAGGCCGGCATCTTCTCCTCGGACCGCGCCGTCAAGGAATACGCGGACGAGATCTGGAATCTCGACTGAGATGCGCATCCTGTTTGACAGCCGTCAGACGCAGTACAAGACCCCGTTCGGAACGCTCCGGACGGGGGAATGCTGCGTTCTGCAGATCCGCATCCCGACGGAGGTCGGCACGTCCGGCGTCCGCCTGATGCTGGAGGACAGCGAGCACGCTGTGTGCGCCGAGCTGCCGTTTTCCTTCGTCTCGCGCGGCGAGGACGGCTATGAGCTCTGGCGTCTCGAATTCACCCGGCAGGAGACCGGGCTGCATTTTTACTGGTTCCGCATCGACAAGCGTGGCGGCGGCAGCTTCCGCCTGTTCCGTCAGGGGAGCGATACGAATATGGAGGCAGGGGAGAAGTGGCAGCTCAGCGTCATTCCGGCCGATTTTACGGTGCCGGACTTCGCACCGGGCGCCGTGATGTACCAGATCTTCCCTGACCGCTTTGCCCGCAGCGGCAGCTGCGACCTGACCTGTAAGCTCCAGCCGTTCTGGGTGCACGAAAGCCCCGATGAGCTGCCGGAGTACCGCCCCGATGTGCACGGGGAGGTGCGGAACAACGACTTTTTCGGCGGAAATTTTGCGGGCATTCGCGAAAAGCTGCCGTATCTGCAGGAGCTGGGCGTCGGCGTTCTCTACCTGAACCCGATTTTCATGGCGTGGTCGAACCACCGCTATGACACGGCCGACTATCGCCGCCCGGATCCCATGCTCGGCACGGAGGAGGACTTCTGCGCCCTGTGTGACGCTGCTCACGCGCGCGGCATGCGCGTCATTCTCGACGGCGTGTTCTCCCACACGGGCAGCAACAGCGTCTATTTTGACGCGAAGCATGTGTTTGGCCACGGCGCGGCGTCCGACCCGAATTCGCCGTACCGCCGCTGGTATCGCTTCCACCATTATCCCGACGATTACGAGGCCTGGTGGGGCATCCGCACGCTCCCGTGCGTCGAGGAGCTGGACGAGACGTATCTCCATTATATTATTGAGGATGAGGACTCCGTCATCGCCCACTGGCTGCGCCTCGGCGCGGACGGCTTCCGGCTCGACGTCGTCGACGAGCTGCCGGATGAATTTGTCCGCCGCCTGCGCCGCCGGATGCGTCAGATCGACCCGCAGAGCCTGCTGCTCGGCGAGGTCTGGGAGGACGCGTCGAACAAGCGCGCCTACGGCGTTTCCCGCCGCTATTTTGTCGACGGCGAGCTGGATTCCGTCATGAATTACCCGTGGCGCAACGCCATCGTGGCCTTTCTGACGGATGCGGACGACGGCACGGCGCTGGGCGAAAGTCTGATGACGCTGGCGGAGAATTATCCGCCTGAGGTGCTCTCCTGCGTGATGAACCACCTCGGCACACATGACACGCCGCGCATCCTGACCGTGCTGGGCGAGCCGTTCTGCGGCACGAAGGACGAGCGGGCGCACCGCCGCATGACGCCGGTGCAGCGCAAGACCGCCCTGATGCGGCTGCGCATGGCGGTCTTCCTGCAGTTTACCCTGCCCGGTATGCCCTGCATCTACTACGGCGACGAGGCCGGGATGGAGGGCTTTGAGGACCCGTTCTGCCGCACCTGCTATCCATGGGGCCGCGAGGACGAGGAGCTGCAGGCCTATTACCGCATGATGACCGCCCTGCGCGGCAGCAGCGAGGCCCTGCGGCGCGGCGACCTGCGCGTGCTGGCCGCCGGAAACGGCCGCATCGCTTTTACACGCGCCTTCGGAGATGAGCGCCTGGTCGTGTGCGTGAACCATTCCATCGGGGAGTGGGTCCTGCCTGCAGGCCGCGTCCGCTTTGCCGAAAGCGCGGCACCGTCGCCTACGGGCGAGGTCGTCCTGATGCGCGGTGGCTTCTGCCTGCTGGAACCGTCGGATCCCGAAGCGCATATCTCTATAGAGTAGAAATATCTCCCGGCGACACCCCAAACGATACGAAAGGAGCGATCCCATGAAGTTTTCTGAAATGCCCTATTCCCGTCCCGACCTGGAAGCCATGAAGGCGAACCTGACGGCCTGCACCGAGGCCTTCCTCGCCGCCGATAGCGCGCAGGAGCAGATCGCGCAGTACGACCGCGTTACGGACCTGTCCGTGGAGTTCAACACGATGGGAAGCCTTGCCAATGCCCGCCATACCATCGACACGCGCGATGCATTCTATGACGCCGAGTCAACGTTCTTCGACGAGAGCTGGCCCCAGCTGAGCGTCTATTTCCAGCGCCTGAACGAGGCCATGCTGGACTCGAAGTTTCGCCCGGAGCTGGAGGCCCATTACGGCAGCCTGCTGTTCCTGAAGCTCGAGATCAGCCGCCGCAGCTTCAAGCCGGAGCTTGTGGAGCTTATGCAGGAGGAAAACCGCCTGACGTCCCGCTATCAGAAGCTCTATGCCAACATGACCGTGGAATTTGACGGCAAGACCATGCCCATGCCGATGCTCGGCAAGTACAAGGTCAGCGCCGACCGCGCCGTACGCCGCGCCGCTTACGAGGCCGAGGGCAAGGTCTTTGATGCAAACCGCGCGGAGCTGGACGAGATCTATGACAAGCTCGTCCACAACCGCAATGCGCAGGGCCGCATGCTCGGCTATCCGAACTTCATCCAGCTCGGCTATGACCGCCTCGGCCGCAACTGCTATGGACAGAAGGAGCTGGCGGCCTTCCGCGACCAGATCGCAAACGATCTTGTCCCCATCATTGCGGAGGTCAAGGAGGCCCAGCGCAAGCGCATCGGCGTCGACCGCCTGTACATTTACGACGACAAGTTCCGCTTCCCGGACGGCAACCCGGCCCCGGAGGGCACGGCGGAGGAGATCCTCGCCGCAGGCCGCAGAATGTATGAGGAGCTCAGCCCGGAGACGAAGGAATTCGTCGACTTCCTCTACGACAACGAGCTGCTCGACGTGCTGTCCCGCGAGGGCAAGGCCCCCGGCGGCTACTGTACGATGTTTGAAAAATACAAGGCTCCGTTTATCTTCTCGAACTTTAACGGCACAGCCGGAGACGTCGATGTGCTGACCCACGAGGCCGGTCACGCCTTCGCATTTTACCGCGCAATGAACAGCGATATCTACCCGGACCTGCGCGAACCGACCATCGAGGCCTGCGAATGCCACTCCATGAGCATGGAATTTCTGACGCAGGATTATCATAAATATTTCTTCGGCGCGCAAACGGCAAAATACGAGCTTGCCCACTGTGAAGACAGTCTCGATTTTATCCCCTATGGCTGCATGGTGGATGAATTCCAGCATTTGATGTATGAAAATGAGGACCTGACGCCGGATGAGCGCCACGGCGTGTGGGAGAAGCTCGAGAAGAAGTACCGCCCCTGGCTGAGCATGGACGGCCTGCCCTTCTACGGCCGCTACGCCCACTGGCAGTGGAAACCGCACATTTATCTCAATCCGCTGTACTATATTGATTATTGTATGGCAGGTACGGTCGCGTTCCAGGTCTGGACGCTCTCTCTGCAGGACCGCAAGGCAGCGTGGGAGAAATATCTGGCCTTTGTCGACCAGGCAGGAACAAAGATGTTCGCCGATTTGTGCCAAAGCGTCGGTCTGCGTATACCGTACGAGGACGGCTGCATCCGCGAGGTCGGCTCCGGTATCCGCGACTGGATCCGGGAAAACAGACCTGCCGAGGCCTGAATGCACCTTGCATAGTCCCCGAGCGGTGGATGACAGAAAGCGTGATTTTCGGCAGGTCGTGTCAGGATGCGCGTATCTTGTGAACATTTCCCTCAACGGTACCGCCGGTAACGGATAAGTCGGTATGTTTATGAACCGGCTCGCGTACGTAAATATCCTCTCCGGCTCCCGGGTTCCCACCGATATACGCCGTACCGGACATGGTCATACTCCCATTGAACATATATACGCCCCGGTCACTGCACCCTGTGATGCGGCCGCCGGTCATTGTGAAGGTCCCCACATTATTACGTACGCCGACAGTTTCTCCGGTGATCGTGCCGCCGGACATC
>OHQI01000113.1_pt1 | contig 16409 bp, 9 predicted proteins | sample 1577911 | NCBI WGS metagenome assembly OHQI01 (sample SAMEA3879502, study PRJEB24766) | human gut metagenome | biome: human-associated habitat; feature: feces | place: USA | collected 1985/1987
CAGAACTGCTTGCTAATAAAGTGGTTATAAAAATCTTCCAGAATTACATAAATAACACGATCGATGAAACGTATCACCGCTTTATTAACACTTTTTCTGGCTATGACATTCATATCCTGCAAGTCCGGGAAAACCGTGGGCGAAAATCCTTTTTTCGCCGAATGGGAGACTCCATACGGCGTGCCGCCCTTCGACAAGATCGAACCGGAGCACTTCCTGCCTGCGATCGAACGCGGCATGTCGCTGCACGAGGCCGAGATCGACGCCATCACGTCGAACAACGACGCACCGACGTTCGAGAACGTCATCCTCGCCTACGACGCTTCGGGAAAGATGCTTTCGCAGGTCGAGCTGATCTTCGGGATGCTCTGCGCCGCGGAGAACACCTCCGAAATGCAGGCGCTGGAGGAGCAGATTATGCCCCGGATGGCGGCGCACGCCGACAAGATCCGTCTCAACGGGAAACTTTTCGAACGGATCAAAGCCGTCTACGACCGTCGCGCCGCGCTGGGACTCGACGCCGAGCAGAGCCGTCTGCTGGAGAAGACCTACCGCAGTTTCGTGCGCGCCGGAGCGCTGCTCGACGCCGAGCGGAAGGCGCGTCTGAAGGCGATCAACGAGGAGCTGTCGCTCACGGCCGTGAAGTTCGGGCAGAACCTCCTCGCCGAGAACAACAACTATGCGCTGGAACTCGCCTCGTCCGATCTGGACGGCATCCCGGCCACGGTCCGCGATCTGGCCCGCGAAAAGGCCGAGGCGATGGGCCGGAAGGGCAAATACGTCTTTACGCTGCACAAGCCCAGCCTGATCCCGTTTCTGACCTACTCGTCGAAACGCGAACTGCGCGAGCAGATCTACAAGGCCTATCTCAACCGCTGCAACAACGGCGACGAGTATGACAACAAACAGCTGATCAACGATTTCATCCGCCTGCGCACGGAGAAGGCCCTCCTGCTGGGCTATCCCTCGTATGCCGCCTACGTCGTGGACGACGAGATGGCCGGAACGACCGACGCCGTGTACGGCCTGCTGGAGGAGATCTGGACCCCGGCGCTCGAAAGCGCCAAGGGCGAGCTGGCCGAGATGGAGGAGCTGTTCCGGAAGGATTTCCCCGAGGGAGAGTTCGCGTCGTGGGACTGGTGGTATTACGCCGAGAAGGTCCGCAAGCAGAAATATGCCCTCGACGAGGAGATGCTGCGGCCCTATTTCTCGCTGGAGAACGTGCAGGGAGGCATCTTCTTCCTCGCCAACCGGCTCTACGGCATCACGTTCCGCCCGATCGTCGTGCCGCTGTACCACCCCGAGGCGGTCGCTTACGAGGTGCTCGACGTCGACCAGTCGCATCTGGGCGTGCTCTATTTCGATTACTTCCCGCGCGACGGAAAGAGCCAGGGCGCGTGGTGCGGCAACTATGTGGAGCAGACCTACGAGGACGGGAAGCGCGTGGCGCCCGTGGTGTCGGTCGTCTGCAACTTCACGCGCCCGGCGGGGGGCAATCCCGCGCTGCTGACCCTCGACGAGACCGAGACGCTGTTCCACGAGTTCGGGCATGCGCTCCACTTCCTGTTCCACGACGTGAAGTACCGCGGACTCGCGGAGGTCGAGGGCGATTTCGTGGAGCTGCCCTCGCAGCTGATGGAGAACTGGGCGTTCGATCCCGAGGTGCTCAAGCAGTATGCCGTGCATTACCGTTCGAACGAGGTGATTCCGAAATACCTCGTCGACAAACTGCGCCGCAGCGAACTTTTCAACCAGGGTTTCATGGCCACCGAGCTGATCGCCGCGTCGCTTTCGGACATGGACATCCACTCGATCACCGAATACGAGCCGTTCGACCCGATGGCCTTCGAGCGCAAGGCCCTGACCGAAAAACGCGGGCTGATCCCGCAGATCGAGCCGCGCTACCGTTACCCCTATTTCTCGCACATCTTCGACGGCGGCTACTCTGCGGGCTACTATTTCTATACGTGGGCCGAGGTGCTCGACAAGGACGCCTTCGAGGCCTTCCGCGAGAGCGGCGACCTCTTTAACAAGAAGATCGCCGGCGATTTCCGCCGCAAGATCCTCGCCCGCGGCGGCTCGGAGGACGGCATGACCATGTACCGCGACTTCCGCGGCAAGGACCCCGACAAGCGGGCGATGCTTCGCGGCCGGGGGCTTCTGAATGAACCCGAACCGTCCGGCGAGGACGCCGCTCCCGCCGCCGAAACGGCATCCGCCGCCCGGGAAAACTGAAACTCGAACCCATCGGAAAAGAAACCGCTAATTTGATATGATAATGAAAAAAGTACTGTTTATTATGGCCGTTTCCGCTATGGCGGCAGGCTGCGCCGACAATTCGATCCCCAAAGCGCAGCTGCCCGAACTCGATCTGTCGAATCCCCTGCTGGCCGCATGGGATACGCCCCATGAGACCCCGCCGTTCTCCGAGATAAAACTCGCGGACTACGAACCGGCGTTCGATGCCGCGATCGCCTGCTCGCGCGCCGAGATCGACGCGATCGTGAACAACCCCAAGAAACCCACCTTCGGCAATACGATCGTGGCGCTGGAGCGTCAGGGCGAGCTGCTCAATCGCATCGCGGGGCTTTTCTTCAACCTGCTCGAAGCCGACACGTCGGACGAAATGCAGCAGATCGCACAGCGCGTGCAGCCCAAGCTGACCGAACTGTCGAACGACATCTCGCTCAATCCCGAGCTGTTCGCCCGGGTGAAACAGGTTTACGAGCATCCGGGACGTCTTCGCAAAGAGGACAGGAAACTGCTCGAGGACACCTATCAGAGTTTCGCTCGCAGCGGCGCGGCCCTTTCCGACGCCGACAAGGAGCTTTACCGCAAGTACACCTCCGAACTCTCGGGGCTGACGCTCCGGTTCGGGCAGAACGCGCTGGCCGCGACCAACGCATTCACGCTCAACATCACCGATCCGAAGGTGGTGGCCGAGCTGCCCGCATTCGTCCGCGAAGGCATGGCCGCCGAGGCCAAGGCCCGCGGCGAGAAGGGCTGGACCGTGACGCTGCAACATCCCAGCTACCTGCCGTTTATGACCTATTCCTCGAACCGCGAACTGAAGGAGAAGCTCTGGAAAGCCAGCAATTCGAGGGCGTTGGGCGGCGAGTTCGACAACACGGAGATCGTGAAGAAAATCGCCAATACGCGTCTGAAGATCGCCAACCTGCTGGGCTACAAGTGCTATGCCGATTACGTGCTCGAACGCCGCATGGCCGAGAATACGAAAACGGTCAACGACTTCCTCGCGGAACTGCTGGCCGCGACCAAGTCCTATGCCGACGCCGACTACCGCACGGTGAGCGACTACGCCGCTACGCTCGGTTTCAAGGGACAGCTGATGCCCTGGGACTGGTCCTATTACACCGAGAAATACAAGGATGAGAAATATGCCCTGAACGACGAGCTGGTGAAACCCTACCTGAAACTCGAAAACGTGAAGAAGGGCGTCTTCATGCTGGCCAACAAGCTCTACGGGCTGAATTTCACGCCCGACGACAAGATCGAGGTGTACCATCCCGACGTGACGGCCTACGACGTGACGGACGCCGACGGACGCTTCATGGCGGTCCTCTACCTCGACTTCTTCCCCCGCGAGTCGAAGCGTTCGGGGGCGTGGATGACCGAGTTCCGCGGCACGAAGATCGAGGACGGCAAGGAGATCCGTCCGCTGGTGTCGCTGGTGATGAACTTCACCAAGCCCACCGAAACGGCTCCGTCGCTGCTGACGTTCGACGAGCTGGAGACCTTCCTCCACGAATTCGGACACGCCCTGCACGGTATGCTGGGCGAGGGCAAGTACGAGTCGCAGACCGGCACGAACGTCTACCGCGACTTCGTGGAACTGCCCTCGCAGCTGATGGAGAACTGGGCGACCGAGAAGGAGTTCCTCGACCTGTGGGCCGTGCACTACGAGACCGGCGAGCCGATGCCCGCCGAGATCGTCGACCGCATCGTCGCCGCGCAGAACTATCTGGCGGCCTACGCCAACGTGCGCCAGCTGTCGTTCGGCATGACCGACATGGCATGGCATACGCTCACCGAGCCGTTCGAGGGCGACGTGGAGCAGTTCGAAGCCGTCTCGATGGCCCCGACGCAGGTGCTGCCCGTCGTTTCCGGAACGGCGATGGCTCCGGCCTTCGGCCACATCTTCTCGGGCGGTTACGCCGCCGGATACTACGGTTACAAGTGGGCCGAGGTGCTCGAGGCCGACGCTTTCTCGCTCTTCAAGGAGAAGGGCATCTTCAACCGCGAGGCGGCTTCGTCGTTCCGCGAGAACGTCCTCGCGAAGGGCGGCACGGAGCACCCGATGGAACTCTACGTGCGTTTCCGCGGCCACAAGCCCGAAACCCGCGCCCTCATCGAAAAGATGGGTCTGGGAAAATAAGCGATCCGTTCACCGATTCCGGAGGAGGGCCTGCACAGGCCCTCCTCTTTTCGTATCCCGGGGACCGGAACCGCAGCCTGCCGTTCCGGGTCGGACATTCGGATCTTCGGCGCCGCGGGCGCCGACGCGTCTGTCCGCCCCCCCCCCCCGGACCGGGTGCGATTCAGTTTTGCAACCGTCCGGTTTTTTCGTATCTTTGTGACTTGGGAAGAGAATTTTTTGTTGACTATATTTATGCTTGAAAAATCGAATGCCGCATTGATCGAGGCGATCCATGCGCATACTCCGCAGCATTCGAATCCGGCTTCGCTGCTGATGGACATGCTGAACATAGGCCGCGAGGCCGCTTACAGGAGGCTGCGCGGCGAAGTGCCGTTCACCTTCGGCGAAGCCAGCGCGCTGTGCGCGCGGATGCACTTCTCGCTCGACCGGGTGGTGGGGCTGGCGGCTACGGACAAGTTGTCGTTCCAGCTCAAGTTCAAGGAGTTCACCGCGCCGCTCGAAACCTATAACGAGATTCTGGAACGCGACATCGCCTTTATGCGCGAGGTGGCGTCAGACCCCACGACCGAATTTGCCACGGCGACCAATTCGCTGCCGGCGGAGTTCTACGGCAAATACGACAACCTGAACCGGTTCAAGCTCTTCAAATGGCTTTACCAGCACGAAGTGGGCAACCCCGCCGTGAGGACCTTCGAGGAGCTGAAGCTCCCCGCGGAATTGCAGCGCAACTGCCGGGAGTATGTCCGGTGGGTGCAGTCGGTCGCGACGACCTACCTGATCTTCGACGACAGCAATTTCAAGCACTGGCTCAACGCCCTGCGCGCCTACCGGGAGATGCACCTGATTTCGCAGGAGAGCGTTCGCGTGCTCCGGGACGAACTCTTCGCCATGCTCGATGAGATGGAGACGATGGCGGTCAAGGGGGAGTTCGAGAACGGCAACAGGATCTTCCTCTATCTTTCGGACATCGACCTCGAGTCGTCGTACAGCTATGTCACGACCAGCAGACACCAGGCCGTGAACATCGGAATGTTCTCGCTGAACGGACTGCGGACGCCCGATCCGCTGATGTACGAATATGTGAAGAAATGGATCAAGACCCAGAGCCGGTTTTCGACGCTCATATCCGGCAGCGGAGAGCTGCGGCGCATCCACTATTTCAAGCGTCAGCGCGAGATCGTCGCCCAGCTGGGCTGAAGCCCCGTTCCCGATGCGGAGTCTCTCCGGCGGGCACGAAAGGAAAGGGGAGGGTTTCACAACCCTCCCCTCGAAGCCTCCGGATGTGCGGAACATAGTTGCGTCACTGTCAAGCAATCCTTCCAACTTCTGTGGGCGTCACTACATGCAAACTGAATTCTTCATAGCCCCTTTCGGAACTGATACAAACGTACGCCATTTCGGCGGACGAACCAAGACGGAAATCGAAACAATCCGAAATGCGATGTTCTAATTTCGTGTATCGAACGGATTATCGCCGCTCCGGTTTCGATAATCGGTTATTCCGGGAGGCGGCGTTTCGATTATCGAAACGAAAGGCCTCCGGCGTCTGGAATCCGAAACGCCGCTTCTGCCCGCCGCAGAAATGAAAAAACGACTAAATTTTGCACGGGCCGCGACGAAGTAGTAAAAAATTACTACTTTTACCCCGTCCCCGTTCATACCGGCTATTTCCCATGGAAGACGAAAGAACACTGCTCGAAAAACTTGCCCGCGGCGACCGCGCGTCGTTCGACGCCCTCTACATGAGGTATGCGGCGAAGACCGAGGAGTTTCTGTGCCGCATGCTCAAGAACCGGGCAGAGGCCGAGGACATCACCCACGACCTGTTCCTGAAAATCTGGCAGAACCGCAGCACGATGGCCGGCGTCACGGCCTTCGGCTCCTACCTGTTCCGCATGGCCCGCAATGCCGTATACGACCGTTTCGACAGCCGCGCGGTGCGGACCAACTTCGCCCGGCAGACCAATCTGCTGCCCGAATACGAACTTCCGGACGTGGACAACCGCGACCTGCTGCTGCTGATTCAGCTGGCGGTGGAGAAGATGCCCGGGCAGCGGCAGCGCATCTTCCGCATGAGCCGTGAGGAGGGCATCGCCAACGACGAAATCGCCCGGCGTCTTGGCATCTCCACACGCACCGTCGAAAATCAGATTTCGAGGGCCTTGTCCGAACTGCGCAAACTCGTCACGCTGATCCTGTTTTTCTTCTAAAAACTTTTTTCACCTTTCGGGCGTGCGTAACGGCCGCGTGAACCGTCTTATTGGTGAAACGGGAAAGATCGTTATGTCTGTAAATCGAATAAAAACCATTATCGAAACCTTCCTCGGCAGCGACATGCCCGGGGAGGTGCAGCAGCGCTTCGCGGAGTGGCTGCGCGACCCCGCCTCGCGCGATGAAAAGGAGCGGGCGCTGGAAAACTACTGGAACGGACTCCGGGCCGAAGAGCCGGGAGGCCGTGAACGCAAACTCGAACGGCTTCACGAGGCGATGCGCCGCGGCGAGCGGTTCCGCGTCCGCCGCATCTGGCGCAACGTCGCAGCCGCGGCCGCCGTCGTGCTGCTGGCCGCCGGAACGAACTACGTCGTGGTGAAGGATTACCTGCGCACGAAGATCGAAACCAACATCGTCACCTCGGCCCACGACAAGGGCGAGTACGTACTGCCCGACGGTACGCATATCTGGCTCAACGCCGGGAGCGTGCTCCGGTACTACGGCGACCTGACGGGGTGCCGCAGGGTGGTGGAACTCGACGGCGAAGGCTTCTTCAAGGTCCGGCACGATGCCGACCGTCCGTTCATCCTGCAGATGGAGGATATGAACATCGAGGTGCTCGGCACGGAGTTCGACGTGATCAACTACGCCGAGTTCGCGACCACGGAGGCCATTCTCTGCAACGGCAGCATCCGCGCCTACGGCGGCCGTCTGCCGGCGCCCGTGACGCTGAAACCCGGCGACAGGCTGGTGTTCGACAGGAAGGAGGGGCGCGCCTCGCGCTCGCGGGTCTCGACGCGCAACTACTCGCAGTGGATGGGCGGCTCGCTGTCGTTCGACGACACCTCGCTGGCCGACATTCTCACCAACCTCGAACGCTGGTACGCCGTCGAGATCGACGCTCCCGAGGCGTGGACCCGGCAGGTGCGCATGTCGTTCAAGCTGATCCGCAACGAAAGCATCGAGGAGATTCTGAAAGCCATGTCGCTCGTCGTGGAGATGGACTACGTCTGCGCAGGGCGGCGCATAACGATCATTCCCAAACAACCGAAAAATTCCTAAAAATTACGCGCCTATGTAAAAAGGACCCGGACTTTCCCGCTTTCACTTCCGGAACGCAGAATCCGTTCCGGCCGTTTCGACCATTACCTAAATTACAAACCCATGCGTAAACTTATCCAAGCTAAAATCCTTGGTGCAGCCCTGCTATTGCTTTTTCTGACCACGGGAGGACGGGCGCAAACTCCCCCCCCCCACGGTCAGCATTGCCAAGGAAAACGTCTCTGTCGAACAGGTTTTGAAAGAGATAGAGCGACTGACCAATTACACGTTTTTCTACAATAACGGCGACTTCGACCTCAAGCGGATCGTGTCCGTCGCGGCCGTGCGCAAGCCCGTGTCCGAGGTGGTGCGGCAGATGCTGCCCGACTGCTCGTGCCGTTTCGAGAACCGGAGGATCATCCTCGTCAAGGACGCCGCGCCCCAGCGCCAGACGGTGAAGGGCGTCGTCAAGGACGAGAAGGGTGCGCCCGTGATCGGCGCCACGGTCCTCGTGACCGATGCCGGGCAGACCCGGGGCATATCGACCGACATGAACGGCAGCTTCACGCTCACCCTCCCGGCGCTTACGGCCGAAGCCATGCTCGAAGTGTCGTTCATCGGCTTCGACACCTACAAATCGGCGGTCGGAAGCCGCACGTTCTTCGACGTGGTGCTGACCTACGCCCAGCAGAGCATCGACGAGGTGGTCGTGGTGGGATACGGCGTGCAGAAGAAGGCCAACCTCACGGGAGCCGTGGCCACCGTGTCGCAGAAGGAGCTGAAAGACCGTCCCGTGTCGAACGTGGGCCGCGCCTTGCAGGGCGTGATCCCCAACCTCAACGTGACGCTCTCGTCGGGACAGCCCGGAGCCGGAGCGACCTACAACATCCGCGGTACGACCTCGCCCAACGGCGGCAGCCCCCTGGTGCTGATCGACGGCGTCGAGACCTATCCCGACCGCATCAACTCGAACGACATCGAGTCGATCACGGTCCTGAAGGACGCTTCGTCCGCCGCCATCTACGGCGCACGCGGAGCCTTCGGCGTCATCCTGATCACCACCAAGAGCGGCAAGTACAACGAGAAGGCCGAAGTGTCGTACAACGGCTATTTCTCCGTCTCCAGCCCCACGACCTCGACCGACTACGAGACGCGCGGATACTACTCGGCCAAGATCGCCGACTTCTTTATGATGGCCACGCAGAACACCCCCTACACCTCCTACACCGAGGCCGACTACAAGGCTCTCTGGGAGCGGCGCAACGACAAGACCGAGAACCCGGCGCGTCCGTGGGTCGTCACCGACAGGCGCAACGGCCGTCAGCAGTATGTCTATCTGGCCAACTTCGACTGGTACAACTACCTCTACGACGACAGCCGCCCGACGTGGGACCACAACATCAACATCAAGGGCGGAACCAAGGCGCTCTCCTACATGGTCAGCGGACGCTATTACCAGCAGAAGGGCGTCAACCGCATCGAGCCGGACATGTTCAAGTCCTACAACTTCCGCGTGAAGCTCCAGGCCGAGATCAAACCCTGGCTGACCATCGCCAGCAACACCAAGTTCTTCCAGTCGAACTACAAGTATTACGGCTACGAGGACGAGTATAACAACTTCCGCAAACCCACGCTGCACGCCCTGGCGTCGTTCGTGCCGGTGAATCCCGACGGTACGGCCGTGTCGCACACCTCGATGACCCAGTCGTCGACCCACTACCTGATGGACGGTTACAGCGCCATGATGCAGAAGGGCAAGAGCTTCGGCAACAAGAAGACGCAGGAGATCACCACGACGTTCGAAGCCACGTTCAAACTGCACAAAAACTTCAACGTAAAGGCCGACTTCAGCTATACGCAGGGATACCTCCACAACGACTACCGCAGCGTCAATGTCCAGTATTCGCAGTATCCGGGCGAGGTGATGACCGAACCCGAAGGCAGCTTCCCCAACAAGTACAAGGAGGTCGTCTGGGACCAGAACTACTATGTGGCCGACGTCTACGGAACCTACAACAAGACCTTCAGCGAGAAGCACAACCTGACGCTGATCGCCGGTTACAACTACGAGGCCAAGTATTACCGCGACCTCACGGCGGCCAACGACGGACTGCTGTCCGAGGACCTCTCGGACTTCAACCTCGCCAAGGGCACGACCAACTTCACGCTCAACGGAGGCCGCAACGAATACGCCATCATGGGCTGGTTCTACCGCGCGGCTTACGATTACAAGGGCAAGTACCTGGCCGAAGTCAACGGACGCTACGACGGTACGTCGCGTTTCCCGCGCGGCAAGCGTTACGGCTTCTTCCCCTCGTTCTCGGCGGCATACCGCATCAGCGAGGAGGCGTTCTTCGAACCGCTGCGCAAGACGGTCGACAACCTCAAGATCCGACTTTCGTACGGTTCGCTCGGCAACCAGCAGATCGGTTACTACGACTTCATCCAGACCATCACGACCAAGGGCTCGATGGGCGACTATTCGTTCGACGGTACGATTCTCGGCCAGCACGCCACGGTGAGCGATCCCGTGTCGGGCAACCAGACCTGGGAGAAGGTCATCTCGAAGAACCTCGGCGCGGATCTCAACATGTTCAGCAACCGTCTCTCGCTGACGGCCGATTTCTACATCCGCGACACGAAGGGCATCCTGGGCAAGGGCAAGTCGCTGCCCTCGATCTACGGCGCCAACGAACCGCAGGTCAACTCGAACAACCTTCGTACGAAAGGTTACGAACTGGTGCTGGGCTGGCGCGACTCGTTCAAACTCGCCGGAAGCACCTTCAGCTACGGCATCACGGGGACGTTCTCGGACTACACGGCCGAGTACACCAAGTGCGACAACCCCTCGGGGCTGATCGGAGACCCTTATGTGGGCAAGAAGTACGGCGAAATCTGGGGCTATAAGGTCGACGGGCTGTTCCGCAACGACGAGGAGGCCGCCGAGTACGCTTCGCGCGTGGACCTTTCGAAGGTCGCCGCAGGATATTATTCCGCGACGGGAGCCTATGGAAAGGGCGTTCGCGGAGGCGACATCAAGTACCTCGACCTGGACGGAAGCGGTATCGTCGACGGCGGCAAGGGAACGCTGGAAGACCCGGGAGACCGCCGCGTGATCGGCAACTCGTCGCCCCGCTACCAGTACGGACTCACGCTCAACCTTTCGTGGTACGGATTCGACCTCTCGGTGTTCATGCAGGGCATCGGCCGGCTCGACTGGTATCCCGGCGCGGACAACCTGCGCTTCTGGGGGCCGTACAGCCGTCCCTATGCGACCTTCATTCCGAAGAATTTTATGAGTCAGGTGTGGAGCGAGAGCAATCCCGACGCCTATCTCCCGCGCGCCCGCGCCTATACGTCGCTCAACTCGACGCAGGGCACGGCCTACTATACCAACGACCGTTACCTGCAAAATCTGGCCTACTGCCGGCTGAAAAACCTCACCCTCGGCTACACGATTCCCAAGCGGCTGACCTCGAAGGTCGGCATCAAGGAGTGCCGTGTCTACTTCAGCGGCGAGAACCTCGCCACGTGGAGCGCCCTGAAAAACGATTTCCTCGATCCCGAGCAGGCTGCCGCCGATTCGGACAAGAAGTCGAACGTCTATCCCTGGTGCAGGACCTATTCCGTGGGTCTGAACTTAACCTTCTAAAGCGATTGCCGTTATGAAAAAATACATTCTTTATATACTGACCGGTGTGGCGGCGTGCGGACTTTGCAGCTGCGAGGACGCGCTCGACCGCTACCCGAAGGACCGGCTCACTCCCGATAATTTCTTCCACACGGAGGAGGAGTGCCAGCTCTACACCAACGATTTCTACACGATGTTTCCCTCCGCCGGGACCATCTACGGCGAGACGGCCGACATCATCGCCAAGACCACGCTCACGAGCGAGGTGCTGGGCAACCGCACCGTGCCCGCGACGGCTGGCTCCTGGAAGTGGGAGAAGCTGCGCGACATCAATTTCTTCCTCCAATACTCCTCCAACTGTGCCGACGAGCACGTGCGGCTCGAGTACGAGGGCGTGGCGCGCTTCTTCCGGGCGTGGTTCTACTTCGAGAAGGTGAAGCATTACGGCGACGTGCCCTGGGTCGACCGTCCGATCGACGCCGGCGACCCGCTGCTCTTCGAAAAGGGCCGCGATCCGCGCGAGATGGTGATGCAGAAGGTGATCGAAGACCTCGATTTCGCCGTTACCAACCTGCCCGTCGAAAGGTCGGTCTACCGCGTGACGCGCTGGGCGGCGCTGGCGCTCAAGAGCCGCGTCTGCCTGTTCGAGGGAACCTTCCGCAAGTATCACGGGCTGAAGGACTGGGAAAGCTATCTCACGGCCTGCGCGACGGCGTCGAAGCGCTTCATCGACGAGAGCGGATACTCGGTCTACACGACGGGAACGACGCCGTATCTCAACCTTTTCTCGTCGCTCAAGGCCCTCGACACCGAAATCGTGCTCGCCCGGGCCTACAACACGGCTATCGGTCTGAAGCACGACGTCAACGGCTACCTCACGAGCATCACGATGGGACGCCCCGGCCTGCTGAAGAACATCGCCAACATGTATCTGATGAAGGACGGCACGCCCTTCACCTCGCAGCCCGGCTGGGAGACGATGCAGCTCCCCGAGGAGAGCAAAAACCGGGACGGCCGCTTCGCACAGACGGTCCGCACGCCCGGGTACAAGCGCATCGACGACACGGCGCTGTCGGCCCCGAACCTTGCGGCGACGATGACCGGGTACCAGCTGGTGAAGTACCTCCAGTCGGCCAAGTACGATTCGTACAACGCTTCGACGAACGACCTGCCGCTGCTGCGCGCCGCCGAGGTGATGCTCAACTACGCCGAGGCCAAGGCCGAGCTGGGAACCCTCACGCAGGAAGACATCGACCTTGCGATCAAGCCGCTGCGCGACCGTGCGGGCGTCGCCAACCTCTCGCTCACGAAGGCCAACGCCTCGCCCGACCCCTATCTGGCTTCGCCGGAGACCGGCTATGCTAACGTGACGGGCGACAACAAGGGCGTGATCCTCGAAATCCGCCGCGAACGCACCGTCGAACTGCTGATGGAGAACCTCCGCTACTGGGACATCATGCGCTGGAAGGAGGGCAAGCGTTTCGAAAAACCCTTCACGGGGCTGTATTTCCCCGGCACGGGGTCCTACGACCTGAACAACGACGGCGTGGACGACGTCTGCATCTGGTCCGGCTCGAAGCCCGCGACCTCGGCCCCGGCGGTCTACGAACTGAACAAGGAGATCTTCTTGAGCGGGGGCGACAGCGGCTACATCATTATCCATACGGATTACGCCCGTTCGTGGAACGAGGAGCGCGACTACCTCTATCCCGTGCCCACCGACGACCGGGTGCTGACCCAGGGCGCCATTACGCAGAACCCCGGCTGGAACGACGGCCTGAATTTCTAACCTGAAAAAAAGAATGATTATGAAAATCAAGCGATTCATACTGCTCGCCTTCTCCGGCTGCTGCCTGGCGTTGTCCGGGGCGGCCTGCTCCGGGCTGGAGGGCGACAACTCCGACTTCGATTTCGGGGACATGACCTCCGACGCACCCGACAATCCCTACGACGGACAGGGTTACGACCGCCTGCCCAACTCGGTGCGGCTGGCGACCTACAACACCCACCGCTGCGAGGGATGGACCCAGAACTCCGGGACCGACCGCGCGAACTACAACAACACGGCCAAGGTCATCTCGCTGATGGACCCCGACGTGATCGCGTTGCAGGAACTGGACAAGAACACCACGTGGCATCAGACCGACCAGTTGCAGGAACTGGCCGACCGCACGGGGATGCGGCCCTACTACTGCAAGACGATCAGCTACCGCGGCGGCGACTACGGCATCGGCATCCTCTGCAAGACGGCGCCTAAAAACACCTATGCGGGCGATCTGCCGGGAACCGAGGCGCGGAAGTTCTTCCTCGCGGAGTTCGACGGCTACATCTTCATCGCCACGCACTTCTGCCACCAGAGCGACGAGAACCGCCAGCGGTCGTTCGAGATCATCACCGAGTATATCGCCGCCAACTACGCCGCCTATACCAAGCCGATCTACCTGGCGGGGGACCTCAACACGTCGAAGCTTCCGGCAGCGGCGCTCGAATCGTGGAAGATCATCAGCACCTCGGCCAATACCTTCGTGAACACCTCTTCGCCGTCGCGCATCGACTATGTGCTCGTCTACACGGGCAATTCGCCGTCGTACGAGGTGCTGCGCACCGCCGTGCCCTCGTACGAGGAGATCAACGTGATGACGGTCTCCGACCACCTTCCCGTACTGGTAGACCTCAAAAAGTAAGCGATTATGAAAAACAGACTCTTGAATAGCTTTTTCCGGGCGGCGGCGGCCTTCGCGCTGCTGCTCGCGGCCGGAGCGTGCAAGGACGACGTGGCGCTGCCGATGCAGCGGGTAGCGCTGAACACGCACGCGATTCTCGCGCCGTCGTTCGCCACGACGCTCTCGTTCGACGTCGAGGCCAACTGCGACTGGACGATCTCCGTCGCGGGCGACGACACCTCGTGGGCCGAACTCTCGCAGACCGAGGCCACGGGCATGGCGACCGTGGCGGTGTCCATTGCCGAAAACAATACTTCCGGCTCCCGTGCGCTGACGATACGCGTTGCGGCCAAACGGAATGCCGCGGTCGTGGAGGAGTTGTCCTTCGTGCAGGCTTCGGCGACGGCCGAGGGGTATCTCTCGATCCCCGATCTGCGGAAACTGGCCGCCGACGGCGACTACTCCGTGACGCAGGACGTGAAGATGCGCGGAATCGTGGTGTCGAGCGTCCAGGACAATAACTATTACGACAACTGCATCGCGCTCCAGAGCGCCCTGAAAGCCAACTGCGGCATTACGCTCCGCACCGACGAGGTGCTCTACCGCAAGCCGGGCGAGGAGCTGGAGATCGACCTGAAGGGGGCGGTCGTCAGGGTGAATCCCGAAACCGGCGTGATGGAGGTGAAACCCGCCGCGGACGACAAGGTGAGCCGCACGGAGACGACGCAGGTGAAGATCGAAGCCTTGAAGATCACCTACGAGGAGCTTCGGTCGGGAGCCTACGAGTCGATGTATGCAGGCATTTATTCCCAGGTCTACGTGCCGGAAGGCGGTTCGCTGAACGGTATAACGCTCAAGGACGATCTGTCGATGCAGGACCCCGACAACAACCGTTTCCGGCTGGTGGCTTCGCAGGCTTCCTCGTTTGGCATTGATCCTGCGCCGACGGGTAGCGGAGTGCTCAAGGGAATCGTTGTGCCGCAGGACGGCGCCTATGCGATCCGCCCCTGCACGGCCGGGGACAAGGAACTCACCGGGCTGCGCTTCGGCGCCCAGGTTGGAATCAGGCTGCCCTATGTCTTCTCGTTCTACGCCGCCTCGCAGGCCAACAAGGATTGCAAGTACGTGACGGTGACCGATGGCACGTTCGACAAATTGGGGGCAGACTTCAAGGTCGAGGACAAGGATGTCACCAAATGCGTCGTGCTGACGGCAAAGGTGGCCCCGACGTCGAACAGCAGCCATTTCCGGCTGACGCACTGGGCCGATGAGGCCGCGCATGACAACATTCCGGCCAAGTCGATGGTTTACGGTCAGGACTCCTATTTCCTGCTGACCGTGCCTTTGGCCGAGGATATGCCTGCATCGTTCCGCATCTCATTCGGTATGTCGGGAACGGGCGGCGCTCCGAAGAACTGGGCGGTGGCCTATTCGACCGACGGCACGGAGTACGTCACTCCCTCCGACGGCTCGACAGCCATCTCGATTCCCGGGGCGATTGCGAGCAGCGGCTATTTCTATTATTTTACGGTGACCCTGACGCCGCAGTTGCGGCTGATGAAGGGCCAGACGCTGCTACTGAAACTTTATCCGACAGACAACGTCAGTTGCAACGGCGGTACGGCTGGATACAATTCGGATTCGCGCCTGCATTCGTGCGTCGCGATTGAGGCCGTGCCGAAATTCAGTACACCGAAACCGGCCGGAGCGGTTTATTTCGAGCCTTTCGACGGGTTGACCGAAGGGTTGGACTACCTCTACGGCGATAAGTTGGCTGCCATGCTGAACTATTGCGGCAGCGACATCTCGGAATGGGACGCCGTGCTGAAAAACGGACTTTCGGGCACCAACGTTCATCAGCGTCCGGGTTATGCCCAGATCGGTTATGTCGAGTCGCAGGCCGTGAAGCGGGCAGAGTATGAGAATAAGGCGGGGGCACTGCTCACGCCGGCGCTGAACGCAACGGGCGATCTGAACCTCTCTTTCCGCGCGATGGCCTACAAGACCTGTTCGGATCGCCCCAAGGGTAAGGCGACCGAACCCAAGGACAAGAAGGGCGATCTGACGGAGATCGTCGTCGAGGTGATCGGCGGCGGAACGATCGACGGCGCGACGAAGAAGGTCGTGTCGGGACTGGCGACCGATGCGTTCAATACCTATTCGCTGACGATCGACGGCGCGACGGTCTCCACGGCCCTGCGCTTTACGAGCGAACCCGCTTCGGGCGAGTTCTCGCGCTGGTTCATCGACGATATCTGTGTGACGAAGTAGGGGTTGCCCGATGATTGAAAAGCGTCCCGGAGCATTCGCTCCGGGACGCTTCGTTACAGGCCGGATTGCGTCCGGTCAGTTCTCCGCCTTGGTGGTGATGGTGAAGAGCTGGTGGCCGTATTCGTCGGTGGCGGTTATCCGGATCTCGGCGGACGGCGTTACGGGCGTGTATTCGAGCATGTGGTCGGTGCGG
>OHQI01000117.1_pt1 | contig 16132 bp, 19 predicted proteins | sample 1577911 | NCBI WGS metagenome assembly OHQI01 (sample SAMEA3879502, study PRJEB24766) | human gut metagenome | biome: human-associated habitat; feature: feces | place: USA | collected 1985/1987
GTCACTGAGCAGAAAGTCAAATTTTATACAGCAGTCTGCCGTGTGTGCGAAAGAATCGAACGTTATATCAAAACACATCGAAAATAAGGAGGTACATCTTCACCATGAACGACATCATCTTATCCACCCAGAACGGCGAACCGGTGGCATCCAACCGGGACGTCGCCAAGCGCTTCGGCAAACGCCATGACCACGTCATCCGCGACATCGCGGAAATCGTGAAGAGCTTCCCCAAAAATGGGGACACCCCGCTGTTCTTCAAGACCGAGTACGTCCACCCTCAGAACCACCAGAAGTACCCCATGTACCTGATGAACCGGGACGGCTTTTCGCTGCTGGCGATGGGCTTTACCGGCAAGGAGGCCGCCCAGTGAACGGCCGCAACAAGCGCTGGGCAGAACAGCGCTGGGACGCCCTCCAGCCTGACCGGCTAGCACACATCCGCAAAAAGAAGGAGGACAAAAGCCATGAGAAAGCCAAGAAGCCCTTACCTGAAGCTGGCCCGCCTCATCGAGGACGAAGGGTTTGAGCACCGGGAGTTCGCCAAGCTGGTCGGCATGGGTGAAAGTACCCTGTCCACCCGCCTGAACCCGAAGCCGGAGCAAAAGAACAATGAGTGGCGCCATTACGAGATCACCGCAATCTGCAGGGAGCTTCACATCCCGCAGGAGCAGATCGGAGAGTATTTCTTCCCGAAGGTTGAGAAAGGAACATGAACATGAAGGCAAAACTTTACATCGACAGTGAGGACTCGACCATCAAGATCGAAGGTGGTCCCAGCGACGTGCTGCATCTTCTGGTGTGCGCAATCGCCCAGATTCTGAAGAGCTATTTCCCGGACGATTTTGAGCGGCAGATGTGCTGGGCGTCTGGACTGCTCTACAACACGATCCGCGCGCTGAAAGAGGAGGACGACGATGAAGATTAAATCCACCGTCTGGCAGGTGCTGGCCGCCGGGAGTTTCGGCGCGGGCCTGCTGTACGCCCTGGGCATTGAGGGCACCGCGCAGGTGGGCGGTGTGATCTCGGACGGCCAGTTCATCACCGCCATGGTGCTGATCCTGCTGGCGCTTTTCCTGATGCGGCTGGGCTTTGCCGCAGAGACACGGGAACAGGCCGCCCGCCGCAACCGTTACGGCAGGATCGACCGCCGCCACGCCCGCACCGAGGAGCCGGAGTACCGGCAGAACCGGAGGGACGCCTGATGGCCAGCAACAGCAAGACTTACACCCGCATCTGTGTGGACTGCGGCAAGGTGATGCAGCAGGTGTACCAGACAAAGATGCGGTGCCCGGAGTGTGCCGCCCAGCGCAAACGGCTGCTGCACGCCCAGTGGCAGGCTCGGCACAAGGAGGAGATCCGGTCTCTCACGCCCCGGCCTTCCAGTGCTGCCAGCCGTCTGCTCCAGGCCGAGGCCCAGGATATCGCTTTCCGGGCTGACGTCCGGGCCGCCGACGCCGCCGGTCTGAGCTACGGCCAGTACATGGCCCGAAAGGCAAGCAAAAAGCCCGCCGGTGTTGGCGCACCGACGAGCTGCAAGGGATGATGGATTTTCCCAATCACATCTCCCCGATGATATCACAAAATCGGAGGTTTTACAATGAAAGGAATCCTGATCGAGCCGGGCAAAGCCCCGGTCGTCACCACCCTGCCGGACACCCTGCAGGGCATCGAAGCCATGCTGGGCTGCGATTGCACGCAGAAGGTGCTGCCCCGCACCCCGGCGGTGCTGGTGTACGGCCTCCTCGGCAAGGGGCTGAACCGCATCTACCGCGGGCAGAACATCTACGGCACCATCCTGTGCTACGGCTGGAAGAACAACAGCCTCGTGCCCATGAGCAAAGACCTGCAGGCCGAGATGCTCGACCGGCTCAAGGAAACGGAGGTGCGGGTATGATCATCAGCCAGAACAGCAACGATGTTTACTACGCCTATACCCGTGGGCGCTTCTGGCGCTGGGACGAATCCGCACGGGTCTGGAAGGAAAGCCATCTGCTGGCCCAGAAGTTCGACAAGGCCAAGGCAGCTGAAAAGCATCTGACCCCGGAAGCGTTTCTGACCGGCGATGAGTTCATCCCCATGGACGACTACGAGCTTCCGCAGTCGATGCTGACGGCCCTCAGGGATGCCAAGCCCTGCAAAAATGCCCCCATCGACCCAGTGGAAGAGGATTCTTCCTCGGGTGTTCCTGCTCCCTGCATCTGCTCTACCTGCACCTGTGGCGGGTGCAAAGAAGAATGCTTCGGAAACTGCCACAGCTGTGGTCACCCCGTGCAGGAGTGCAACAGCTACCAAACCGAGGGCGAAAAGCATTTGACTCCCACTCACTCTGCGGATGTTACCGAGCTGGTCGGCAATATCCCCGCCGCCCCCAGCTTTGACTTTTCTCCCTTGGGGGAGCTGTCCGGGCAGGCTGCCGAGGCCGACCAGCAGTTTGACCTTCACTATGGAGCAGCTCAGGACGAATACCTGATCTCCTGCATCTATCTGGCCCGCATCCATGCTCTGACCGCCAAGGCAGGCCGCTATGGCGGCGGCACCTGGACCAAGTGGTACGAGAGCAAGGGGCTGAGCGAGGGCAGTGCCAGAACGATGGTCAAAAACGGTGACGCTTTTAATTCCGCAACTGTTGCGGAATTAAAACAGCTGCCCAACCTGACCCGGAAGGACCTGAACCTCATTGCCCGGTCCGGCTGCGCTGAACAGCTCACCGCAGCCGCTGGAGACAGCCAACGGGTACAGGAGCTACTGGCCCAACTCAAAGCCGAGAAAGACCGTGCCAACGCTGCCGAGAAGTCCGCTCAGAACGCCCGCAAGGAAAATGCCTATTTCAAGGAGCTGGTGAAAAGCGCCGAAGCCCAGACCTCTAAGGACGCGGAAAGGCGGGAAGAAGCAGAAAGCCGCTATGAATCCGCTCTTGCCGACATCAGCGGCCTGAAAGAGCAGAACGCCCAGCTGAAAGAGCGCGCTGACTCTGCCGAGGCCCGAGAGGAAGAAGCCTGGAAGCTGCAGAGCAAGGCCGAAACCCGGGCGCAGGAGGCCGAGAAGCAGCTGGAGGGGTCCCGGCAGATGGCCGAAGCGGCCAAGCTCCGGGGCGACAAGCTCAAGGCCGAGAATGATGCACTCAAGAAGCAGCCCATCACTGCGGTGGTGGACAAGGAAGAGGTGGAGCGTCAGGCCAGGGAAATGGCCGCCGAGATGACCGCCGACCTGCGGGCACAGCTGGAACAGGCCTCTTCCGGCACCGAACAGGATGCCCACAGCTCCTATGACAATGTGCTGCTGGCCGACCGTTCTTTCCAGAACATCGGCAAAATGGTGGTCCCGTCCCTCCGCAGGCTTCCGCCCGAACAGCGGGAGCAGCTGACCAATATGCTCGTTCACACACTCGGACAGATCCAAGGGGAGGTAACGAAATGTCTGTAAAGATCACGGCGCTGGAAGCCGAAAACGTCAAGCGCATCAAGGCGGTTGCGCTCACCCCTGCCCCCACCGGGCTCACCCTCGTAGGCGGCAACAACAATCAGGGCAAGACCAGTGTGCTGGACGCGCTGGCGTGGGCGCTGGGCGGGGAGCGCTTCCGCCCCACTGCCGCACAGCGGGACGGGGCCCTCGCCCCGGCCCACCTCAAAGTCACCCTGTCCAACGGCGTGATCGTGGAGCGCAAGGGCAAAAACGCCAGCCTGACCGTTACCGACCCCACCGGACGGCGCAGCGGCCAGCAGCTGCTCAACGCCTTTATCGAGCCGCTGGCCCTTGACCTGCCCCGCTTTATGGAGGCATCCGACAAGGAGAAAGCGGATATTCTGCTCCGCATCATCGGCGTGGGCACGGAACTGCACATCAAGGACATGGAGATCAAGTCCCTGTACGACAAGCGCACCTTCACCGGCCAGCTGGCTGCCCAGAAAAAGCACTTTGCTGAGGAACTGGTCTCCTACCCGGAAGCCCCGGACGAGCCGGTCAGCGCTTCCGACCTCATCCGCCAGCAGCAGGAGATCCTGGCCCGCAACGGAGAGAACCAGCGCAAGCGGACGCAGCTGGCCCAGCTCTCGGATTTGCTTGAACGGCAGAAAAAGGTCGTTGCAGACCTTGAGTTTCAGCTGACTGGCGAAAAGCAGCGGCTGGTGACCATGCAGGCCGATGTAAAAATCGCCCAGACTGCTGCTGAAGATCTTCAGGACGAATCCACCGCCGAACTGGAAGCGTCCATCCGAGATGTGGAAGAGACCAACCGCAAGGTGCGTGCCAACCTCGAAAAAGCCCGCGCCGAGGACGAGGCTGCCCAGTATGCCAGCGACTACGACAAGCTGACCGGCCAGATCGAGGACAAGCGTGCCGAGCGCATGGCCCTGCTGAACGGGGCCGACCTTCCCCTGCCGGGCCTCAGCGTGGAGGACGGCGTCCTTACTTACAAAGGCAAGCACTGGCGGGACATGTCCGGCAGTGACCAGCTGCGGGTGGCCGCCGCCATCGTGCGCCGGTTGAACCCGGACTGCGGCTTTGTTCTGCTGGACAAGCTGGAGCAGATGGACATGACCACCCTGCAGGAGTTTTCCGCCTGGCTGGAAGCCGAGGGCCTGCAGGCCATTGCTACCCGCGTTTCCACCGGCAGTGAGTGCCAGATCATCATTGAGGACGGCATGGTCAAGGACGCCGTGCCGCCCGAAGAGAAGCCCCAGCCCCGGAGCTGGACGAAAGGAGCGTTTTAAATGAGCAAGTATGCAGTCACCAGCGGCATCCAGACCGCCCCCGTCAAAACCGTGCTGTACGGCCCGGAGGGCATCGGCAAAAGCACCTTTGCCTCCCACTTCCCGAGCCCTGTGTTCATCGACACCGAGGGCGGCACCAAGCGCCTGAACGTGGCCCGCCTGCCCCAGCCCACCAGCTGGGCCATGCTGCTGGACGAGGTGGCCGAGGTGCGCAAAGGCAACGTGCCCTGCAGCACGCTGGTCATCGACACAGCCGACTGGGCAGAGCGCCTGTGCATCCAGGCCGTGTGCGCCCGCGCCAAGGTGAACGGCATCGAGGATTTTGGCTACGGCAAGGGCTACACCTACGTCAAGGAAGAGTTCAGCAAGCTGCTGGACGCGCTGGAAGAGGTGCTCAACGCCGGGCACAATGTGGTGGTGCTGGCCCATGCCGCCATCACCAAATTCGAGCAGCCGGACGCCGTGGGCAACTACGACCGCTGGAGCATGAAGACCTCCAAACAGGTGGCCCCGCTGCTGCGGGAGTGGTGCGACATGCTGTTGTTCGCCAACTACAAGACCGTGGTGGAAAAGGCGGGCAGCGGCCCAAACGCCAAGAACAAGGCCAGCGGCGGCAAGCGGGTGCTGTACACCACCCACCACGCCTGCTGGGACGCCAAGAACCGCTTTGACCTGCCGGAGGAGGTGCCCTTTGATTACGCCAGCATTGCCCACTGCCTGCCCGGCGGCAGCGCACCGGCAGCTACCCAGACGCCGGCAGCACGCCCCGGCTCCTGCCCCGCAGCCCAAACATCAGCCGGATGCCGACATCCTGCCCACCCCGCAGGCACAGCCGGAACCGCCCCGTGAAGAGGTTCCTAAGGCCCTGCTCACGCCGGATCTGGTCGCCCTGGGCGTGCCGGAAAAACTGGCTCCGCTCATGAGCGCCAACAACGTGACTCCGGAAGAGCTGCAGCATGTAGTGGGCGAGCGGGGCTACTTCCCGGAGGATATGCCCATCAAGGACTACCCCATGGATTTTGTGGAGGGCTGCCTGATCGCCGCATGGCCGCAGGTGCTGCAGATGGTTCTGGACAGCCGTGACCTGCCGTTTTAACGTACATTAAATAAAGGAGAAGCATTATGAACGAGATGAACAACGAAGGTTTCGCTTTGGGTTGGGATGACGAGTTTACCAACGAGCAGCAGGAATTCGTGCTGCTGCCGGAGGGCGAGTACCCCTTTGAAGTGACCCAGATGGAGCGTGCCCGCTATGAGGGCGGGGCCAAGCTGCCGCCCTGCTCCATGGCAAAACTGACCCTGCGCATTTATGGCGGGGCCAAGGGCGACACCACCGTGACCCACCGCCTGTACCTGCATACCAAGACCCAGGGTCTGCTGGGCGCGTTCTTTGAGAGCATCGGCCAGTGCAAGCGGGGCGAAACCTTCCGCCCCCGCTGGAACGAGGTGGTAGGTGCCAAGGGCATCTGCAAGCTGGGCGTCCGGGAGTACACCAAACAGAGCGGCCCTCACGCCGGTGAGACCGGCCAGAGCAACGAGGTGCAGCGCTTCCTGCCGCCCCCGGCACCCAAGGCGGCACCCTCGCAGGGCTGGACGCAGGGGGCATTCTGATGGGGCAGGAACTGAGACCCTACCAGCAGCAGGCCCGTGACCGCATCCACGCCGAGTGGGACGCCGGCCACACCCGCACCCTGCTGGTGCTGCCCACCGGCACCGGCAAAACCATTGTGTTTGCGTCGGTGGCTGCCGATCAGGTGCGTGCCGGCGACCGGGTGCTCATTCTGGCGCACCGGGGCGAGCTGCTGGAACAGGCTGCCGACAAGCTGCAGCGTTCCACCGGCCTTGTCAGCGCCGTGGAAAAGGCCGAATCCACCTGCCTGGACAGCTGGTTCCGGGTGGTGGTGGGCAGCGTGCAGACCCTGCAGCGCACCGCCCGGCTGGAACGCTTCCCGCAGGATTATTTCGGCACCATCATCATCGACGAGGCCCACCACGCCATCACCGACGGTTACCGCCGCATCCTGGACTACTTCAGCGGGGCCAAGGTGCTTGGCGTCACCGCCACGCCGGACCGCGGCGACATGCGCAATCTGGGCGAGGTGTTCGACAGCCTGGCCTTTGAGTACAAGCTGACGGATGCCATCAAAGAGGGTTATCTGTGCAAGATCATGGCCCAGACCATCCCGCTGCAGCTGGATATTACATCCGTGACCATGAGCGGCGGCGACTACGCCGTGGGCGACCTGGGCACAGCCCTTGATCCGTATTTGGAGCAGATCGCCGCCGAAATGGCTCGGCGCTGCAAGAGCCGCAAAACGGTGGTGTTCCTGCCGCTGATCAAGACCAGCCAGAAGTTCCGGGACCTGCTGAACACCTACGGCTTCCGGGCTGCCGAGGTCAACGGCCAGAGCGACGACCGCAGGCAGGTGCTGGCCGACTTCGACGCCGGCAAATACAATGTGCTGTGCAACTCCATGCTGCTCACCGAGGGCTGGGACTGCCCCTCCGTGGACTGCGTGGTGGTGCTGCGGCCCACCAAGGTGCGCAGCCTGTACAGCCAGATGGTGGGGCGCGGCACCCGCCTTTCCCCGGGCAAGACCGACCTGCTGTTGCTGGATTTCCTGTGGATGACCGACAAGCACGAGCTGTGCCGCCCGGCAGACCTGGTCTGTGAGGACCGCACTGTGGCCCGCCAGATGACCGAGCATCTGGCCGAGACCGGCTGCCCGGAGGACATCGAGGAGGCCGCCGCCCAGGCCAGCGAGGACGTGGTGGCCCAGCGGGAAGAAGCCCTTGCCAAGCAGCTGGAAGAGCAGCGCCGTAAAAAGGCAAAACTGGTGGACCCGCTGCAGTACGAAATGAGCATTCAGGCCGAAGATCTGGCCGGGTATGTGCCCGCCTTTGGCTGGGAGGCCGGTCCGCCCAGCGAGCAACAGACCTCCGCGCTGGAAAAGCTGGGCATCCTGCCGGACGCAGTGGAATCCGCCGGCAAGGCCGCCCTGCTGCTGGACCGCCTGAACAAGCGCCGGGACGAGGGCCTGACCACGCCCAAACAGATCCGCTGTCTGGAAAAGTACGGGTTCCAGCATGTGGGCACCTGGAGCTTTGAGGCCGCCCGCCACATGATCGATCGCATAGCGGCTCAGGGCTGGCGCGGCGTGCCCAAGGGCGTGAACCCCCGCACCTATACCCCCGCTGCGGAGCCGCCTGCTGCAGACAGTCCTTTTGATTTTGGATGGTAACGTGAATGGACAATGCGAATGAACTCAAAGAAGCGCTGGATTTTCTCAGCCCGTCCGCCCTGACCTACGACGAATGGATCCTGGTGGGCATGGGCCTGAAGGAAGCCGGCCTGCCCGTGGAAGCATGGGAACAGTGGAGTGCCCGGGACGGGGGCCGCTACCACAAAGGCGAGTGCGCCAAGAAGTGGGCCAGTTTCCACGGCGGCGGGGGCAGCCCCGTCACGGCCAGCAGTATCTTTCAGCTGGCCTATTCCAGCGGATGGAGAGGCCCTGCCGGCCATGCACTGGACTGGAACGACGACATCTCCGCCGGGACGAACCACACAGACGGCCAGCTGGTAGACCCCCGTTGGGTGGAAGCCCACGATCTCGCCCTGCCGGAACAGTGGGACCCTGTGGACCAGCTCAGGCGCTACCTGCAGGCCCTGTTTGAAGAGGACGAGTATGTGGCCTATGTCACCGAGAGTTTCATGGCCGACGACAAACGCCGCCCGGCCAAGGGCAGCTGGACCCGCACCGCCGGGCAGCTCCTTGCCGAACTGGGCACCTGCGGCGGGGATCTCGGCAAGGTGCTGGGCGACTGGGACCCGGAGGTGGGTGCCTGGATCTGCTTCAACCCCGTGGACGGCACAGGCCGCAAGGACGCCAACGTCACCGCCTACCGCTACGCCCTTGTGGAGTGCGATAACATGGAGCTGGGCAAGCAGCAGGCCATCATCAAGCAGCTGGAGCTGCCCTGCGCCGCGCTGGTGTACTCCGGCGGCAAGAGCGTCCACGCCATCGTCAAGGTGGACGCCCCGGACTATGCCGAGTACCGCAAGCGGGTGGATTACCTCTATGCTGCCTGCCAGAAAAACGGCCTGACCCTCGACCAGCAGAACCGCAACCCCAGCCGCCTGAGCCGGATGCCCGGCATCCTGCGCGGCGACAAGCGGCAGGTGCTTCTGGAGACCAATTTCGGCAAGAGCTGCTGGGACGAGTGGGTGGACTGGCTGGAAGCCGAGACCGACGACCTACCGGACACCGAGAACCTCGCCGCCGACTGGGAGCACCTGCCCCCGCTGGCAGACCCGCTTATCTTCGGGGTGCTGCGCAAAGGGCACAAGATGCTTCTGGCGGGCCCCAGCAAGGCCGGCAAGAGCTTTGCCCTCATCGAGCTGTGCATCGCCATTGCCGAGGGCAAGCCGTGGCTGGGCCAGTTCTCCTGCGCCCAGGGCAAGGTGCTGTACATCAATCTGGAGCTGGATCGGGCCTCCTGCCTGCACCGCTTCAAGGATGTGTACACCGCCATGGGCCTGCCGCCGGAGCACCTGAAAAACATTGACATCTGGAACCTGCGCGGTGCGTCCGTGCCCATGGACAAGCTGGCCCCCAAGCTCATCCGCCGGGCCCAGAAAAAGGGCTACATGGCCGTGGTGCTGGACCCCATTTATAAGGTAATCACCGGCGACGAGAACAGCGCCGACCAGATGGCCAAGTTCTGCAACCAGTTTGACCTTGTGTGCCGCGCACTGGACTGCGCCGTGATCTACTGCCATCACCACAGCAAAGGTGCCCAGGGCGGCAAGCGCAGCATGGACCGTGCGTCCGGTTCCGGCGTGTTCGCCCGTGACCCGGACGCCATGCTGGACATGACCGAGCTGACGCCCACCGATGCCATCCGGGAACAGCTGCGCAACAAGGCAGCTTGTCGGGTCATCAAGGCCATGCTGGACAAGCGCGGCCATGCGGACGCCTACGGCCCGGACGATACCCTCAGCAAGAGCCGGATGCTGGCCGTGGCCAAGGAGTGCCTGGGCCTGGCCGACCTGCGGGCCATTGACGCCGAAGTCGCCGCCGCCCAGAAGCAGGCCGACGGTATGACTGCCTGGCGCATCGAGGGCACGCTCCGCGAGTTCGCCCGCTTTGACCCGGTGAACCTCTGGTTTGACTACCCGGTGCACAAGCCGGACAGCGGTCTGCTGGAGGATCTGCAGCCGGACAGCGACTTCCGCACCCTGGGCAACCGCGGTGCCGCCAAGCGCTGGGGCGACAAAGGCAAGGTGACCAAGGACAAAAAAGCTGAGCTGGACACCGCCTTTGAAGCCTGCACCATGGACGGCGAGGTGACCGTCTATGCTCTGGCCGAATACATGGACCTAAAGCCCCGCACCGTCAAGACCCGCCTGAAGGATGACGGGCGGTTCTGGATCGACGGTGAGAAAGTTGGACGCAAGGAACCCGGCAGCAACGGTTAAACGATTTGTAATTTTTGCAATTACAGTTTGTTGTAAAAATGCAGTTATAGCCGCTATTTTGCACGACACGAAAAACTGCAATTTTGCAGTTATAGCCGCTATGACTGCAGATTTTGCAGTGCAAAATAGCCTATATATAATAGCTAAAACTGCAACTGCATTGTGATGGGGTCTCCCGGAGGATGGGGCGTGCACAGCCCCCATCCATCCGGGGAACCCTCCCCATCACGTTGGCCTGCATCAAAAAAGAAAAACGAGGTGAACCCCATGTACACGCAATTCTTTATCCCCATGCAGCCGCCCACCACCACCCACAACGCAAAGCAGCTGCACGCTTACATGAAGGGCGGCAAGCCCTGCGCCGTGCTGCACGACAGCCCGGAACTCAAAGCCACCCGTGCCAAGCTCCATGCCTATCTCGCGCCCCATGCGCCCAAAGCGCCCATCCCAGCAGGCCAGCCGGTACGGCTGCTGGTCAAGTGGTGCTTCCCCTCCGAGGGGCGCAGGAACGGTGCGTGGCGCACCAGCAAGCCGGACACTGACAATCTGGAAAAGGCCCTCAAGGATGAGATGACCCGACTGCACTTCTGGGACGACGATGCCCAGGTGTGCAGCGAGATTGTGGAGAAGTTCTGGTCGGACCCCTGCGGGGTGTTCGTCCGGGTGGAGGAGCTGGCATGACCTACGAAGAGAAAAAGGCCTGGCTGTGGCGGTACCGGTCAGCGAAGCGGTTCGAGCTGCTGCGGCTGGACGAGCTGGCCACGCTGGAGGCCGAAGCCATGCACACCACCCAGCGCTATTCCGCCATGCCGGGCGGCGGTGGGGACGGTCAGGCGCTGCCCAGAGCCGTGGAGCGCATCGAGGAAGCAAAGCAGGCTGCTGAAGCACAATCCACTGTGTGCGACGCCATCCGTGCCGAGCTGATGGACGTGTTCAGCCAGCTGGACAACGAGGTGGATTTCATGATCCTGTTCCGCCGGTACGTCCTGCTGGAGGACTGGGACAAGATCGCCGTTTACGTCCGGTTGTCCCGCAGCCAGATGTTCCAGCATCACAGCGCCGCCGTCCGTCAGCTGGACATCAAAAGTCCGGAGCAAACCGGAGCAGACCGGACTTGATAATACGGTCAACCCCTGCTAAAATTTAAACTGCCGAAGCCCGCAGGAAAGGTCCCTTACTCCCTTCACCCTGTGGGCTTTGTGCTGCCCGGCTGACACAGAGGATCACCCATCAATTACCAACAGCCTGAATGTACCAGCCGGGCAATCTTGAACATTCTCAGCCGTCCCATTCCGGGGCGGCTTTTGCTTTACCCACCCCCGGTCTATACCCAGGTGGGCATTTTATACCCTGCCCCCTCCGCAAAGCACCCCCGCCCCTGCAAAGGCCCCCGGAGTGTGCCCGGCGGGGTGCAAGCCTGCCTGCCATGTGCAGGCTTTTTGTCTGTCAGGAGGTGAACCGCATGGGCAACCCGCGCTATGCCAACGGCCAGCTGCGGCGGCGCAACCGGGCCCGGCTCCGGGCGATGGGCGGCGAATGCGGCATCTGTCACGGGCGTTTCGGGCCGATTCATTATGACGAACCTTCCGACGCACAGCATCCGCTATCCTTCGTGGTGGACGAGATCAAGCCCGTTTCCCGCTGGCGGGAGTTCGGTTACCCGTCCGCGCGGGCAGCTGCCGAAGATTGGTCGAACCTTCAACCCGCACACTGGTTCTGCAACGCGCAAAAGGGCAACAAAACCGGGCAAAACGGCCCGAAAACGGGCAAATTCGTGCGGATTCCGAAGGTTTCAGACGGCGACTGGTGAGGGGTGGGGAGGGGCCCCCGCCCACGCCCACGGCGACCCCTGTGCCGTCCAGCGCCGATTTACACACAGGAAAATTCTGAAAGGGGTGTCAGGCCATGGCGACCATGAAAAGCATCACGGCACGGGGCACCCGGCTCGACCAGCTCAAACAGCTGGCCAAGGTGCTGGCGGCGGGCATCGACACCTGCAAGGACTGCCGCGCCCTGCCTCAGCTGACCAAGCAGTACCGGGAGACCATCCGGGAAATTGAAGAGATCGAAGGAGCGAACGACGATGGCGACGAGATCGGCGAGATCCTCGCAGAGCGTGAAAATGATGGGAAGCCAGGAGCCGTCCGAACGCATCGCGCCGGAGTACCGGGCCACTGACGGGCCGGATGCCGTGCGCATCCTGCGGGCAGGCGGCACGGTGCTGGACCCGTGGCAGAGCGACATCCTGGATGACTGGATGGGCCGCACGGTGTCCGGCAAATGGACCGCCCCCACCGCAGGCGGCAGCGTGCCCCGCCAGAACGGCAAGAGCCTGCTGGTGCAGGGGCGGGCGGCGTCCGGCATGCTCATGTTCAACGAAACGGTCATCTACACGGCCCACCTGCAAAAGACCGCCACCGAGACCTTTGAGGAAATGCGGGCCTTTTTTGAGGGGCCGAAAATGCGCCGGTATGTTTCCGAGATCCGCACCGCCCTGGGCCGCGAGCAGATCATCCTGAAGAGCGGCGCACGCATCAAGTTTCTGGCCCGCACCCGCAACGGCGGACGCGGCCAGCACGGCGACCTGCTCATCTTCGACGAGGCACAGGAGTTGGACGAGACCGCACAGGGCAGCTTCATCCCGGCCATTTCGGCCAGCCTGAACCCCCAGACCATCTATGTGGGCACCCCGCCCGGCCCGGATGCCGTGGGCACCGTGTTCCGCGCCCTGCGCAAGCGGGCGCTAGACGGCGAAGCAAAAAAGGCCGCGTGGTTCGAGTTCAGCGTGCCGGAGATCGGCGACGTGAAAGACCCCGCCCGCTGGGCTGCGGCAAACCCGGCCCTTGGGCGGCGCATCCAGTACGGCACCATTGAGGGCGAGAGCGAGCAGCTGGACGCCGACACCTTTGCGCGGGAGCGCCTGGGCTGGTGGAGCCCGGTGGCAGCCGAACATCTGGACTATGCCCTCGACCGGAAGGCGTGGGCAGCCTGCGCCAGCGAGGACGAAAAGCCGGAGGGCAAAACCGCCTACGGCGTCAAGTTTGCCGCCGACGGCAGCGCCGTGTGCCTGTGCGGCGCGGTCATCCCGAAAGAGGGCCCCGCCCGCGTCTCTCTTATCGACCTGCGTCCCACCGGGCAGGGCCTTGCATGGCTGGCCGACTGGCTGTGCGACCGGTACGGCAAGGCCAGCTGCGTGGTCATCGACGGGCGCAACGGCGTGGACGTGCTGGTGGAGCGCATCCGGGAGGTCTGGAAGGCAAAGAACGCGGTCATCCGGCCCGGAGCACGGGACGTGATCGCCGCCGTGAGCCTGTTCACCAACGCGGTGAATGAGCAGCACCTGACCTGGTACGCACCCCAGACCGCCCTGAACGAGAGCGCTGTTACCGCCACCAAGCGCCCCCTTGCGGGCGGCTTTGGCTTTGGCGGCGAGAACAGCCTGCCGGTGGAAGCCTGCGCGCTGGCCCTGTGGGGCGCAAAGACCTGCCGCCGCAACCCCACCCGCAAGATGCGCATCGGCTGAAAGGAGCACCATGTTCGTTACCCTGAATTTTGGCCCGATGGAGGGCCTGAGCGCGGAAGAACTGCAGCAGCTGCAGGATCTGGCCGACGCCTACAACTACCACCAGAGCCGCAACCGCCTGAAAGATAAATATTACGAGGGCCACGTCACCCTGCAGGACGTGAACCTTGGCATTGCCCTGCCGCAGGGCCTGCGCAACCTGGAAGTGGGCTGCAGCTGGGGCCAGAAGGCCGTGGATGTGCTGGCTGCACGCAGCATGTTTGACGGCTTTGTGGGCACCGGCGGCAGCCTGGACGGCCTGGCGAAGCTGGTGGCCGATAACCGTCTGGTGGCCGAGTACGCCAAGGCCTGTCGGGACGAGCTGAAATACGGCTGCGTGTTTGCCACCCTTTCCGCTGATGCAGACATTGGCTGCCGTGTCCGGTTCCACTCGCCCGCCATGGCTTCGGCCCTCTGGAGCGGCGAGAAGGGCCGCATCGACTGCGGCCTTGCCATCGTGGACACCGTGAAGGATGAGCACTTCGAGGACACATGGCGGCCCTCCGTGGTCAACTTCTACACGGATGACGCGGTCATTGTGCTGCATTCCAATGGCAGCTTCTGGACGGCGCAGCGCCACGCCCACAAGATGGGCCGCCCGCTGATGGAACCGCTGATCTGGAACGCCACCAACTCCAAGCCCTTCGGCCGCTCCCGGCTCAAAAAGCCCATCCGCGCTCTGATCAACGATTACATCCGCACGGCAGCCAACGCAACCATCGCGCTGGAGTTTGCCACCACGCCCCAGAAGTACATCCTCGGCGTGACCGATGAACAGTATGACGCCATCATTTCCAACAAGTTCAAGACCTACATGGGGGCCATTATCGCCGCCACGGCCAACCCGGAGACCGGCGAAAACCCGACCCTGGGCCAGCTGGCACAGGGCAGCCTGACGCCCCATGTGGAGAAGATGCGGATGACCGCCACCCAGTTTGCGGCGGCCACCGGCCTGACCGTGACCGACGTGGGCGTGGTGAACGATGCCAACCCCACCAGCAGCGACGCCATCCTCGCCCAGAGCCAGACGCTGGTGCTTCTGGCCCAGCAGCTGAACACCGGCAACGGCGACGCCCTGCGCACCATTGCCTGTATGGCGCAGGCCGTGGCGCGGGACTGCCGCCTTGCCGACCTGACTGAGGAAGAAACCGGCATCATGGCCCACTTCAAAAACCCCGCCATGCCCAGCGTGGCCGTGACCGCCGACGCCGCCATCAAGATCGCATCCGCCCGGCAGGAGTTCGCCAGCACGGACACCTTCCTGGAGATGATCGGCTTTGACCAGGCGGACATCCGGCGTATCAAGGCGCAGGAGCAGCGGGCGCGGGGTGCACAGGTGCTGATGGAGATGGAAGATGAAACTGACACAAGCGGCGTGGGATGATTACATTTCCCGGCTCTCCCGGCTGAACCAGAAGGCCGGGCAGCTCATGCGGGAGTACATGGACGGGCACCCGGAAGCCGACACCGACGCCCTCATCCGCTACGCCTACGCCCTTGTGACCAAGTACGGCGAGGGCAGCGCAGAGCTTGCCTGTCAGATGTACGACGCCCTGGCCGAGGCGCAGGGGGTCACATTGCCCGCCGCAGAACCGGCTCCCACCGTAACCTACGGCGAAGTGACCGGCATGGTCAAGGCCACGCAGGACAGCCCGCCCAGCCTGCAGCAGGGCGTTTCCCGCATGGTCAAGCAGGCCGGTGCCGACACCACCGCGCACAACGCCATCCGGGACGGTGCAGAATGGGCGTGGGTGCCCCACGGGGACACCTGCCCGTTCTGCATCACGCTGGCGTCCAACGGCTGGCAGAAAGCCAGCGATAAAGTGTTGAAGGGCGGTCATGCCCAGCACATCCACGCCAACTGCGACTGCGAGTTTGCCATCCGGTTTGATCACCGCACCACCGTGGCCGGGTATGACCCCGAAAAGTATCTGGCGCAGTACAATGCCGCCGGCGGCGACATCAACGCCATGCGCCGCATTGATTATGCTGCCCGGAAGGATGCCATCAATGCCCAGAAGCGGTCGGCGTATGCCGTGAAAAATGCCTTACCCAAAATCCAAAACTTTAATCCGCTTCCTGAAAATCAGGTGGTCGATGTTCTCCGTAAAGAGGCCCAGCCGTGGATTGATAAGCTCTCTGCTGCCGAACAAGACGCCATACAAAAGTATACATATAACCCCGGAGATCAAAGGCCGAACCGTTTCTTTGAACGCATCAACCGAATGCTGCGCGGCGATTCAGAAGAAGATGCCCATCTGCGCATGTATGCTGAGCGAATCTCTGATGCACTAAAACGCAGTCCCTTGGAGCATGATGTTTTGTGCTATCGGGCAATGGAATTCAATCCTTTCGACGGGATGCAGGTGGGAGATATTG
>OHQI01000131.1_pt1 | contig 15337 bp, 16 predicted proteins | sample 1577911 | NCBI WGS metagenome assembly OHQI01 (sample SAMEA3879502, study PRJEB24766) | human gut metagenome | biome: human-associated habitat; feature: feces | place: USA | collected 1985/1987
CGCGGACCTGCTGACCGAAGGGGTCCATTTTCTCCGCACGGCGACCTCGCCCCGCGAGTTGGGACGCAAATCCCTCGCCGTAAACTTGAGCGACGTGGCTGCAATGGGCGCCCGCCCCGTGGCGACGCTGCTCTCGATCGCCCTTCCGGCCGATGCCGCCGATGCGTGGGCCGCAGAGTTCATGCTCGGCTACCGGGAACTGTCCGAGGAGTTCGGCGTGACGCTCGCCGGGGGCGACACGACCCGCTCGCTGTCGGGCCTGACGATCAACGTCACGGCCATCGGCCGCGCGGCCGACGCGCACCTCAAGCGACGCAGCGACGCACGCCCCGGGGACGTGATCTTCACCGCCGGGGAACTCGGAACCTCGGGAGCAGGCTTGCAGGACATCCTCGCGGGACGCTGCGACACCCCCGCGGCCGCCGTGCACCGCAACCCGCAGCCGCAGGTCGCAGAAGGCATCTGGCTCGGCAGCCGTCCCGAGGTGCGCGCCATGATGGACCTTTCGGACGGACTGGCCTCCGACCTGAAGCATATCCTCGACCGCTCGGGCGTCGGCGCCGAAGTCGCCGTCGAGCAGATCCCCGCAGCCCCGGGCGCCGACGTCCGCATGGCCGCCTGCTCAGGCGAGGACTACAAACTCCTGCTCACCGCCGCGCCGGAGGCCGCCGAACGCCTCGCCGCTGATTTCCGCATCCGCTTCGGCACGCCGCTCCATCCCATCGGCCGCATCACTTCCGGACCGGGTCTCGTGTGGCTCCGCAACGGAAAACCCGAGCCGCTGGACTGGCACGGCTTCGAGCACTATTAATGCAAACGGGGATGGCTTGCAGCCACCCCCGTTTGCCGGGCGGTTTATTGAAGTACGTCCCGTTCGCGCTGCACGAAAGCAAGCGCAAAGAGGCCCTATGAAATCGGAAAGCCCTATTCCCTGATAATGTACACGTGTTCGTTGCGCCCCTGCATGTGGTAATTCTCCCGGGCGTACTCTTCGAGGTAATCGTCGTATTTCAGCCGTTCGAGCAGGGTGCTGTCCTGTGCGATCTTCTCCGAATAATAGCTCTGCTCGCGTGTCAGGGCGTTGATCTGCCGCTTGATCTTCACGGCATGCAGGGCGTTGCGCCCCACGACGAACACCGTGAAGACGACGATGACCGCCGTTGCGACGATCCAGAACCTGCGGCCGAACTGAATTTTCATTTAAGGAATTATCGTATTGCCAACCGCCCGAAGCCTACGCCATCTCCCTCTCCGAGGGAAGGCCGGAATGGGGTCAGACTTGCATCTGACGCCGCAGGCGGCAACGACAGCGATCGACAGCGGACCAAGCGTGAAATCATCCGATTACTTCTCTTTACGGTATATGCATGTATTTGTGCGTCTGAATGGAGATATTCCATTGCGGATGCGCCTTGGCGTACTCGACTATCGCGGGCATGACCCTTTCGGCAACGCTCCACTCGGGCTGGAGGAACAGCAGGCACTTTCCGCCTACGCGGGCGGCATTCCGCTCGGCCCATTCGAAATCCTCCTCCGACTCGACGATCACTTTCAGTTCGTCGGCCCGTTCGAACGCCTCGTCCAGGGGCGGCTGCCGGCGCTTCGGCGAGAGACACACCCAGTCGAAAACACCGCTGAAAGGGTGCGAGCCCGATGTTTCCAGAAAAATCTGCAACCCCCTCTCGCGCAGCGTCTCCGTGAGCACGCCCAGCGGATAGAGCAGCGGCTCGCCTCCCGTGATGACGATGGCCTGCGCCGGACACGACATCGCACGGTCGATCACGGTCTGCACATCGGTCGGCGGATAGAGTTTCGGGTTCCACGTATACTTGGCGTCGCACCAGCGACAGCCCACGTCGCACCCGCCGAGACGGATGAAATAGGCGGGTTTCCCGGCGTGGAATCCCTCGCCCTGAATGGTGTAGAAATCCTCGACCAGCGGCAGCATTCGCCCGCCGTCGAGCCATGCGGGATCGGTCGCGGCAGCCATCACTCCGTCACTACGTAAATATCCTTGAGACTGCGGCCCAGCTGGTCGTAGTCCAGCCCGTAACCCACGATGAACTCGTTGCCGATCTCCATGGCGCGGTACTTGATCGGCAGCGTCTTGCGGTACGACCCGGGTTTGAAAAAGAGCGTACAGACCTCGACCGACGCCGGGTTGCGGGCCTCCAGCTCCTTGATCATGTGCTCGATCGACTCGCCCGTGTCCACGATGTCCTCGACGATGATCACGTGACGGCCCTCGATCGGATTGTTCAGGCCGATCAGACTTTTCACGCAGCCCGTGGAGCAGGTCCCGTCGTACGACGCCAGCTTGACGAACGAAAGTTCGTTCTGGAATTCGATTTTCTTGATCAGGTCCGACATGAACATGAACGAACCGTTGAGAATGCCCAGGAACAGCGGGGTCTCCTTGCCGGCATAGTCGGCATTGATTCGCTGCGCCACGGCATCCACGGCCTTGTCGATCTGCTCGGCGGGGATCATGATTCTGAACTTCTTGTCGTGAAGTTGTATGGTATTCTCCATTTCGTTACGGGATTTTTGGGATTATACCTGCAAAAGTAACTATTTGCGCGCAACAAACGAAGTCTTCGGGCAAAATAAATTGCAGAACGCGCAAACTCCGCACGGCGACGAAAAGAGCCGCCCGGATCGCCCGGGCGGCTCGTAAAACGAAATCGGCGCTTTTCGCCTATTCCGCGTAGGTAAATTCGAATATCGTTTCAGAGGTGACCTTGACTCCGATACCCATCATATCCATACCTACTCCGCCCCACTTGGCAACGGTCACGTAACCCTCGCCGTCCTGGGTGCAGGTTACCGCCTTGGCGGGATCATCTTCCGACATGGCGTCGAACATCGTCGCAGTGGGCAGGTTGAGCGAAGCCTTTCCGTCATAGCCCAGGAAACAAGCCAGGGCATGATCGTCGTCCAGCGAGGTGGTAACACCAGCAATGGCTTTCGCCACATCGACGCCGAAGATGTTGTTCTTCTTGCCGGCATCGCCGTATTCGAACATTCCGTCCGCCGTATAGTTCCCGTTCTCAAAATCGAACGAGACGTAATTGGAGCCGGTGCTCTGATAAACGACGCCGGTGCACTGTCCGTTAACGGCATCATAGGTCCAGGTGAAATCAGCGGGTCTCGAAACGACTTCGCCGCTGACGGTTCGCATGAAGTCGATGTTGCTGCTCTCTACTTTTCCGCCGTTGAGCACCCAGGAGAATGCCCGGATACCGGATTCGCCGTCTTCGTACATCTTGTTCAGGGCCGAAACCTTGTCTCCGTCGAAAGAGAACGTGTACCAGTCGGCAGCGTCTGCGCCCTCGCCCTGCTGAACGGCGGTCACCCGGTTGTCGCTGCCATATTTGAGCGACAACTGCGACACGACGTTCGTTCCCTCGCTGAACAGCATCTCGAAATACATATCGGCCATCTCCTGATCGTTTCCTACCATCTCCAGCATGTGCCTCGTCCGGGTCAACGGACTCGTCGGAACGCTTCCAGTCAGCGAAGCGCAGATCAAGGCCATGAACATCCGGAGCGATGCGAACATAACGGTTTACGTTTCCGCCATCCGTTTCACGAAGCGGCAGATCACATTCTCACTCACGCCCACGACCAACAACGATCTGGCCGTCGGCTCCCGCGTGCAGTGCACCGTAGTCAAGGCCACGGCGCATCATGTGTTCTGCACGTTCCCCAAACGGGGCAGGCTCTACGACGCGGCGATCCGGTCCTCGGAGTTCTACTGGAACCGCCCGACCGACGTGCCGTGCCAGCCGGGCGACCGGATCAACGCCGTCATCACAGGTGAAGAGATCATCGGCAAGACAAAGTACACGACGCTCAACGCCTGCGCGCTGACCCCCAACCCGCTGCTGACCTGCGAGACCGGCGACATGCTCCCCTGCACGGTGCTGGGGACGACCGCAGGCGGCTACCTGATGCGCTGCGGCGGAGCCGTCGGCTTCCTCCACTGCTCCGAGATCATGTGGCAGTACTGCGACCAGTGGCACGGCGTCTGGAAGCGCGGCGAGAAGGTTTCATGCCGGATACTGCACCTCTCGCCCGCGGAAGGCGGCCTGCTGCTGGGCCACAGACAGACCGTCGGCGATCCCTTCCTCAAACACACGCCCGGCGTCGGGAGCGGTTATCCGGCCACGGTGCGGCGCTCCTCGGACGAGAGCGTCGTCGTCCTGCTCGGGGACACCGGGATCGAAGCCACGATCTCCAAGGCCGACATGAAACTTTTCTTCACGGGCGTCGGCCAGTTTATCCCGCAGCCCGGCGCAACCATATCCGAGGTGACGGTCGTCCGCATCGAAAACCCCGGGGACCCGAAGCGGCGCCATCCCTTCGTCCGAGTAACCCTGCTTTAACCCACAACGATCCATGGATAACAAACTGCATTACGCGCATACCTTTTTCTGCGGCCACCTCGCCGCCGTCGGACGGGCCTCCGAAGTGCAGGCCGCCGACAAGCGGTGGCAGGCGGAAAAACCCCTGACCCGCGAGGCCTACGAACGGCTCAGCAGCATCTATTACGAGAGTTTCATTGATTCGCTCATGCAGGTCGACGGACAGACCTCGGGGGCGGTCTATGCCGACACGGCGCACCTGACCCTGGAAACCGACCGGCTCTGCACGCTGCGCCACCCAAAGCTCCCCGCCGCGGAATACGCCTTCAGACTGTGCCGGTTCCACCTCTTCTTCTTCCCCTACGACATCTGCCTTTTCGCCATGGAGATCGCCGAAGAGCCTGAAACGACGCTCGACACGCTGATCGCCGCACACGGCATTCTGCGCGAGACCTCCTGCTATGAGATCGCAGAGCAGGGGATTCTGAAATCGCAGATCGACGCCCCGGAGTACCTCGCCCTGCTGGAAGAGATCCTGCGGCTGTGCCCTCCCCGGCCGTCGGCCGAATCCCCGCGTCAGGGACGTTTCTCCGGCCTGACCCTCACCGGCAACAAGCTGAAATGTTTCCAGATCTTCATTTTGGACGACTTCTCGGACGAACTGCTCTTCGAACTGGGAACCTTGAGCCCCGTCGGCTGCGTCGCCGACCACAAACACGAATATTCCCCCTCCCAGGAATATTACGACCGGATCATCCGCACCCACACGATTTCGGCATTCCGCAACTGGAAAGCGCTGGCGCTGGTCGACAGTTTCACCGTGGTTGCAAAAGGCCGCACGGCCGCACAGATGTGGGTATGGCCCAACAGCTATTTCCGGCTGATCTACATCCATGCGCTTTACCAGAAGACGCTGCTCTTCGTCGTCAACCGGCAATTCCGCTCGGCCGCCAACGACCGGAAGTCCATCCGGCTGCTCCACAAAATGAAGGAGCAGGAGCATTGGTACGCCTTCTCGAACATCTCCTACAACTTCCTGCCGCAGCTCATCTACCGGGCCATCGACACCGGGCTGGACATCGCCACCGAGCGCGAACAACTGCACCGCCACCTCGAACAGGAGGCCGAACGCCTCGAAAAGAACTCGGAGCGGCGGCTGGCGGGCCTTATCCTCTTCCTGACGATGCTGACCGTCTGCTCGGCGACCTACGACGGCGCGTCGCTGGTCAAGGATTATTTCGGCTGGGAAAGCGGCACGACCCCGTTCCGGATTTTCGCCGCGCTCCTGCTCTCCGCAATCGTGATCACAAGCATCTCCGTCTGGCATTACCGGCGCAACAAATCCTGATCGGAGATGGAACGAATATCCTATTCGCCCGAAACGCTTTTTCACGTCCTGACCCATTTCGAAACGGCGGACGAAGCTCTGCGCGACAGCCTGCGCCGGGCGGGATTTACCGACGAGGCGATCGACGGCCAGCTACGCATGCCCGGGTCCAAATTCCTCCGCACTTTCGCCCTTTCTCCGCAGGAAGCCGTCGCACGGCTGCAACGGGATTTCCCCGAATCTTTCACCGCCCTGCACCCCGGAACCGACGGCCGGGTGCGCCTGTCGTTCCGCTACGACGCACCCGTCGGAACGAGCGGACTGGCGGCAGACGCGGAGCTGACGCCCGCCGAGCGGGCTGCTGTTCGCAACATCCTGCGCAACGGATGCCCTGTCCGCACGGTCCGCACCTCCCGCACGATCTCCACCGGAGCCTGCCAACTGATCCTCGAACGCACCGGGGAGGCCGGGTATGCCCTGCGCACGCTCTTTCCCGGGGAACTCGCCCCTCCCCTTCCCCTGCCGGGCGAAGCCCCCGATCCTTTCTGGGCGACGCATCTCCTCATCGAATTCAACTGAATCCGGCCGTAACCGGGGACGGCATGCGCACCGGCCCCGTCCCCGAACCCGTTTTCCAATCAGTGCGGTGCAGATGCCGTGCATCGTGAAACAGATTTTTGATTTTAAGCCGGGGAGTTCCGTATATCGTGAAGAACGGGGCGGATGGATAGTACCTCAAGTACATTCCATTCGCCCCGTTCGAGGGATGTGCGGAAATAGCCGCTTACAAATCGGAAATCAAACCAGACCGGAGAATCCCATAAACGCCATGGCCAGAATCCCGGCCGTGATCAGCGCGATGGGAATGCCCTTGAACGCCTTGGGCACGTCCTCGAAATCGAGACGCTCGCGGATACCTGCGAAGAGCACCAGCGCGAGGGCGAAACCGAGGGCCGTGGCCACCGAATAAGTGACGCTCTGCAACAGGTTGAACTCCTTCTGGATCATCAGGATCGCGACGCCCAGCACGGCGCAGTTGGTGGTGATCAGGGGCAGGAAGATGCCCAACGCCTGATAGAGCGACGGCGAGAGCTTCTTGAGCATGATCTCGACCATCTGCACGAGGGCCGCAATCACGAGGATGAAGACGATCGTCTGCATGTAGACGATGTCCAGCGACGCCACGACGGCCGCAATGGCCATCACGAAGGTTACGGCAGCTCCCATACCCAGCGAAGTCTCGACTTTCGACGACACGCCCAGGAAGGGGCAGATGCCGAGGAACTGCGCCAGCACGACGTTGTTGACGAAGATGGCGCCGATGATGATTGCAAAATAGGAAAGCTCCATAACTATTTCTTGGCTAATTTGTTAAACAATACCATCAGATAGCCCAGCACCAGGAATGCCCCCGGGGCCAGCACGAAGATCAGCGGCGCAACGTCCGCAAAGCCGAGGTTGACGCCGAAGATGGCGCCGCTGCCCAGGATCTCGCGCACGGCGCCGATCACAGTCAGCGCCAGCGTGAAGCCCAGGCCGATGCCCACGCCGTCGAGGATCGAATCCAGCGGGGAGTTCTTCGAAGCGAAGGCCTCGGCGCGGCCGAGGATGATGCAGTTCACCACGATCAGCGGGATGAAGACGCCCAGCGCGCCGTACAGCGCCGGCACATAGGCCTGCATCAGCATCTGGATGATCGTCACGAACGAGGCGATCACGACGATGAACGCCGGGATGCGGACCTTGTCGGGAATGATGTTCTTGATCAGCGAAATCACAAGGTTCGACATGATCAGCACGGCCATCGTCGCCAGCCCCATGCCCATGCCGTTTTCGGCCGAAGTCGTCGTACCCAGCGTGGGGCACATGCCCAGCACCAGCACGAACGTCGGGTTGTTCTTGACGATGCCGCTCGATATAATTTGCAGTTTATTCATTTTGACCTCCTTCCTGAGCCGCAGGCTCGTTGGTTTGTCCGGCGGCGGCCGTCGCTCCGGACGCCGTGTCGGTCGGGGCTTCGCCCGTCGCCACGCTCTTGTAAGCCATCCACGCGCGGTTGATCGCGTCGACATAGGCGCGCGACGAGATCGTTGCGGCGGTCAGCGCATCGACGTCACCGCCATCCTTCGTCACGGCCAGCTTGCCGTCGACGAGCTTCTTCGATTCGAGTTTCCGTCCCTTGACGCTCGCAAGCAGGACGTTGCCTTCGTCGGCCATCTTGGTACCGAGACCCGGAGTCTCGGTCTGCTCCAACACGTTGACGTTCACTACTTCGCCCTCGGGCGTGAAGCCCACCATCAGGCGCACCACGCCGCCGAAGCCCTGCTTGGTCATCGACTGCACGGCATAACCGCTCACGCTGCCCCCGGCCGTCGCCGTGTAAACCGTGATCGGCATGTCGTCGATGGTCAGCTCCTCGGTCGTCGTGGCGTCGAACGCCGGGAGCACCTCGTTCAGGGCCGCCAGCGTCGCGGCTTCCTTGGCCGCCGCGATCGGCTCCACGGTAATCATATTGACGAAGCCCACTCCGGCCGAAGCCACGAGGGTGATGCCGAAGAGGACGGCCGTCATGTTCAAAAGTGTACTTTTCATGCTGTCACCTCCTCTTATTTCACGCCGAAGCGCTTGGGTTTGACATATTTGTTGATCAGGGGCACGCAGGCGTTCATAATCAGGATCGCAAACGACATGCCCTCGGGATAAGCGCCCCACAGACGGATGCACATGGTGATCAGTCCGATTCCCACGGCGAAGATCACGCCGCCCCGAACGGTCATCGGCGAGGTCGAATAGTCCGTGGCCATGAAGATCGCACCTAACATCGCGCCGCCCGCAAGGACATGGAATATACCGGCCCTCCACGCAGTCCCGAAGAGGTATCCCAGTTTATAACCGGCCGAACAGGTTCCGTCGGCAGCCTGCGGAAGCGCGTCGAACGACACGGAGCACATCGCAACCACCCCGGCGAACACAGCCATCGTCGCGAGCACCGTCACGGGAATGTGCCACGTGATCACGCGCCGCCACAGCAGGTAGACGAATCCGCACAGCAAGGCCGCAGCGGCCACCTCGCCCAGCGAACCGGGGATGTTGCCCAGCAGCATCTCCTGCACGCCGATGGCGCCGGGACCCGCCAGCCCCTGCTTCACGGCCGCCAGCGGCGTGGCGCCCGACAGAACGTCGAACGAGCCGTTCACGGGCAGCGGCCAGGTGGTCATCTGCACCGGATAGGCGATCAGCAGGAACACGCGTCCCACCAGCGCGGGGTTGAAGGGGTTCTTGCCCAGGCCGCCGAAGGTCATTTTGGCGACGGCGATGGCCACGAAGGCGCCCATCACGACGATCCACCAGGGAATCGACGCCGGAAGGTTGAAGGCAAGCAGCACGCCCGTCACCACGGCCGACCAGTTGCCGACGGTAGTCGCACCGCGGACCATGAATTTCTGAATCAGGTACTCGATCACCACGCACGACACCACGGAAAGGGCCGTAACGCGCAGCACGTCCAGTCCGAAGACCACCGTCGACACGACCAGCGCGGGCATCAGCGCGATCACGACGTCGCGCATGATCCGGGTCGTCGACTGGGCCGTCTGCACGTGGGGTGCGGGAGCCACAATGAGTTTATTAGCCATATCTATACTGTTTTTTCATTTACTTTTTAGGTGCAGCCGCTGCGCGTGCGCGGATCAGGCCCATCACGGTCTGCTTGCCGAGGCGCACCCAGTCCAGCAGCGGCAGATAGGCCGGACACGTCGACTGGCAGCAGCCGCACTCGATGCACGAGGTGATCATCAGCGCTTCCAGTTCGTCCCAGCCCTTCTTCTGGGTCATCTTCGAGAGGTAATAGGGTTCCAGTCCCATCGGACAGGCGGAGACGCACTTGGCGCACTTGATGCACTGCGTCGCCTCGCGGCGCTGTGCGTCGCGGCCCGACATGACGGTGATGCCCGAGCAGCCCTTCGTCACGGGCGAGTCGAGGTTCACCATCGCCCGGCCCATCATCGGACCGCCGTTGATCACCTTGCCCGCATCCCCGGGAAGGCCGCCCGCGGCCTCGATCAGCGCCGAGATCGGCGTACCCATGCGGGTCAGCAGGTTCTTCGGCTCCTTCACGCTCTTGCCCGTGACGGTCACCACCCGCTCGATCAGCGGTTTGTTCTTCAGCACGGCCTGATAGACGGCAACGGTCGTCGAGGCGTTGCACACCACGGCCCCCACGTCGATCGGCAGCGCGGGCGGAGGCGGAACCTGACGGCCCATGACGGCTGCGATCAGCTGCTTCTCACCCCCCTGCGGGTACATCACCTTCAGGGGTACGACCTCGATGCCCTTGTATCCGGCGGCGATCTTCGTCAGATGCGCGATCGCGTCGGGTTTGTTGTTCTCGATACCGATATACGCTTTCCCGACGCCCACGGCCTTCATCAGAATCGTGACGCCGACGACCAGTTCCTCGCCGTGCTCCAGCATCGTGCGGTGGTCCGACGTAAGATAGGGTTCGCACTCCACGCCGTTGATGATGACGCACTCGGCCTTCTTTCCGGGAGGAACCGAGAGTTTCACGTGCGTGGGGAACGTCGCTCCGCCCATGCCGACGATGCCGGCGTCCTTGATCTTGGCGATGATCTCCTGCGCCGAGAAGGGGCAGACCTTCACCAGCGCGTCCGAACGGTCGATGCCCTCGGCCCAGTCGTCGCCCTCGCGCTTGATGGTGATCATCATCTGGCGCAGGCCCTGGCCGTTGACGGCCATATCGACAGCCGTCACCGTACCCGAAATCGGGGAGTGGATGTTCGCCGACATGAAACTGCCGGCTTCGGCGATGAGCTGGCCCGTGAGCACCCGATCGCCTTTGGCGACCTTGGCCACCGCCGGGGCGCCGATGTGCTGTGCGAGGGGAATCGTCACCACATCGGGCAGCGGCAGCGCCTCGATCGGTTTGGCGCAGCTCAACTTATTTTCCGACGGATGGACTCCGCCCATTGGAAATGTCTTCATAGTTGGAATTCCTTTTTTACGATTCTTTGTTAGCGGCGGGCGCTGCCGGAGCCTTCGGGGCTTTGGGCAGCGGGTCCATGCCGACGAGCCGGATGGCTCCCGTAGGACATTCGTTCACACACTTGCGGCACAGCTTGCACTTCTGCGGGTCGATGTAGGCGAGGTTGTTCTCCACGGTGATGGCATCGAAGGCGCATACTTTCACACACTTGCCACAGCCGATACATCCGGCCTTGCAGGCCTTCATCACCACGGCGCCCTTGTCCTTCGACACGCACGACACGTACACCGCACGGTTCTTGGGCCATTTCTTCCGCAGTTCGATGATCATTTTCGGACATGCCTTCACGCAGGCGCCGCAGGCCGTGCACTTGTCGGCGTCGACCTCCGGAAGTCCCGTTTCCGGGTTGATGTGAATGGCGTCGAAGGCGCAGACCGCGACGCAGTCACCGAAGCCCAGACAGCCGAACGCGCAGCCCGTCTCGCCCACATAGAGCGACGAAGCCACGGCACACGACTTGGCCCCGTTGTACTCGTTGGTGCGGGGACGCTTCTCGCACGTGCCGCCGCAGCGGACGGTCGCCACCTCGGGCTGCTTTTCGGCAGCGGCCTTTCCGAGGTATGCAGCTACGGCTTTCATACAGTCGCCGCCGCCCACGGGGCAGAAGAGCGCCGAGATGTCGTCGCGCTTCACGAGCGCGTCGGCCATGCCCCGGCATCCTGCGAATCCGCAGCCGCCGCAGTTGGCCCCGGGGAGCATCTTCTCCACCTCGTCGATCCGCGGGTCCTCCTCGACCCGGAATTTCCGGGCCACGAAATAGAGGATTACCGCCGAGAACACTCCCAGCGCACACAGCGTCAGGATCGTGTAAAGTAATACTTCCATCAGATTTTTGTTATTGTAAATTGAATTGTGTGTTCGATTTTCCGCCGAAAGAGCCACAGCGCGAAATAATAAACGCCCACGCCCGCAATAGCGGCGAGGGCGCCCGCACCTTCGCTCCATCCGGCGACGGCGATCGTCCCGACCAGAACGGCCAGCAGGACGGCCAGCGCACCGACATAGGCCAGCACGACGGCGCGTACGCCGGCACTCCGCCGCACGCCGACCATCACCTCCCTGCCGGCGGCATACTGCCCGGCCTCGGGGGTCGCCACGGCGACGATCTTGTCCTGCGCCTCGGCCAGGCCGCACGCCTGGCGGGCCTTGCAGGTTCCGCAGGCGCTCCGGGAGGTGATCCTCACATAGACCGTGTCGCGCTCCGTACGTTCCACCACGCCGCAGTGTTCGATCAAATCCGCCACGCCCTAATCTCCGTATTTGTTGGTGAGGGGCATCAGCCGCTCATGTCCGAACGTGCACGACGAGAGCCGCAGCACGGGCGGAAACTGGTAGCGTTTCTTCTCGTTGCGCATGATCATGCCGTGGATTTTCTCCACCACCTCCGAGTCGAAACCCGCGTTGACGATCTCCTCGCGGTGCTGCCCCTCCTCGATCATGCGGAACAGGATGGCGTCCACCACCTCGTAGGGCGGCAGAATGTCGCTGTCCTTCTGTCCGGGATGCAGTTCCGACGAAGGTTCCTTGGTCAGGATGCTTTCGGGAATCGGGTTGCCCTGCGTCCGGTTGATATAGCGTGCCACGTCGTACATTTCGCTCTTGTAAAGGTCGCCCGTGGGGCTGAAAGCGCCTGCCGTGTCGCCGTACAGGGTGCAGAGCCCCAGTGCGTTCTCGCTCTTGTTCGAGGAGTTGAGCAGGATATACCCGCATTTGTTTTGCAGGGCCATCAGCATCACCGTGCGCAGACGCGCCTGGATGTTCTCCTCCGTCGCGTCGAACGCCGTACCGCCGATGACCGGCTTGAGGGTGTTCACCACGCTGGTATAGATTTCCGAGATCGGAATGACGTTGTATTCGATGCCGAGGTTGCGCGCCAGCTCCTTGGCGTCCTCCACCGACTCGAGGGACGAGAAGGGCGAGGGCATCAGCAGCGCGCGGACATTCTCCGCCCCCAGCGCATCGGCGGCGATCGAGGCCACCACGGCCGAGTCGATGCCGCCCGAAAGGCCGATCGAAGCCTTCCGGTAGCCGTTCTTGCGGAAGAAGTCCCGCAGTCCGCAGCGTGCCGCCTCGTAGACCAGACGCGTGCGGTCGTTGTAGGTCGAGGGGATCGTGATCGGCCGGGCGGACGCCTTCGTATCGAAAATCTGGAAATCCTCCTCGAAATTCTTCATCATCAGCACCAGTTCGCCGCGGCTGTTCAGCGCGCCCGACGTGCCGTCGTAGACGATGTCGGTCGAACCGCCCACCTGATTGACCAGCACGAGATTCTTGCTCTCGACGAAAGCCAGGTTGCGCATCATCTCGTAACGGTAGGTCATGGTTCCCTTGCCGTATTTGCGGGCGTTGATCGAGATGACCGTTTCGACCGACTGGTCGAAGTCGCGCTCGCGGCTCAAATCGTCGCCCACGATGATCGCGCACTTATGGCCCTTGATCGTGGCGTATTCATAGCCTTTCGAAGGGACCAGGAAACCCATTTCACGGCGCGCCGTGATGTATTTCTTGCCGATGTAGCGCAGCACCTTGCGATCCTGGATCAGCGCCGCGGCGCTGATCGTGCCGTCCGCCGTGAGGATCGGAAGACCGACGATGGCGGCGATGCCGTCGCAGCACGAGGCTATTTCGACCAGAGCGTCCTCGCAGAGTTCGAGGAAGGTCGTCTTGCGCAGCAGGTCGAAGGCGGGGGTTCCGCTCACGGCCTGTTCGGCGAAAATCACCAGGTCGGCATGCTGCGCTTTCGCCTTGTGAATGGAGTCGATGATCTTCGAGGCATTGCCGTCCACGTCTCCGATCGTGTAATTCAGCTGAGCTATGGCTATTTTCATGCGAATAATTTAAGTCCGGAAATTACAACTTTGCAAAGTTAAGGATTATTTGCAAAAGTCGGAAAGATTTTCGATGTTAATAAATTAACATTCCCGTATTTACAAAAATATTTAAAAACAAAAAAGCTCCCGGTTTTCCGGAAGCCTTTTCGCTGTTCGTATCGTCTCTATTCCTGCGTTTCGTCGGGATCGGCGACGAGGATGCGGCCGCAGTATTCGCAGATAATGATCTTCTTGCCCTGGCGGATGTCCACCTGACGCTGGGGCGGGATGCGGTTGAAGCAGCCTCCGCAGGCATCGCGCTTGACGGTCACCACCGCCAGTCCGTTGCGGACGTTGCGGCGGATGCGGTCGTAAGCCGCCAGCAGACGCTCGTCGATCTTCTCCTTGACACGCTCGCCCTGTGCGGCGTATTCCGCCACCAGCGGAGCCGTCTCGGCCTCGATGCCCTCCAGTTCGGCCTTCTTGGCCGCGAGGTCGGCAGCGCGCTCTACGGAGAGGTTCTCGGCCTCCTCCAGCTGGAGTTTCTTGGCCTTCACGCCGGCGGAATACTCCTTCAGGCGCTTCTCGGCCAGCTCGATTTCAAGCTCCTGATACTCGATCTCCTTGGTGATGGCGTCGAACTCGCGGTTGTTGCGCACGTTGTTCTGCTGCTCCTTGTAGTTGCCGATCATAATTTTAGCCTGGTCCACCTCGCGCTTGCGCTGCTTGGTCAGCGTGTTCAGCTCCTCGATCTCGGCGTTGATGTGTTCGATGCGGGTCTTCATCCCGGCCATCTCATCCTCGAGGTCCTGAACCTCGAGAGGCAGTTCGCCTTTCACCTTGTTGATTTCGTCGATCTTGCTGTCGATCTTCTGCAGCTCATAGAGCGCCATGATCTTCTCCTGCATCGAATAATCGACGTCGGCCGTCTTCTTTTGCGTTGCCATATGTTGTCTTTATAGTTTAGACTTAAACCAGATAGTTTACCGGATTGCGCGAGCGTTCACTCTTGCGAACCGCAAAGGTACATAAATTTTTCGATAAAATATCAAATATTAATTGAATTGCGCAATATTCGCTTTCGAAATGACCTATATCCGCCACCGTGAGGGCCTTGTCGGGCGTCATGAAGTCGTTGTACTTCATGTCGGCGGTGATGTAGATGTCGGCCCCGGCACGGCGCGCTTCGCCGATCAGCGAGGCCCCGGCCCCGGTGCAGACCGCCACGCGGCGCACCCCGGATGTCGCTATGTCACTGTACCGTACGACGCTCACCTCAAGCCGCCGTTGGATGATCCGCATAAACTCCACGGTGTCAACAGCTTCCGGCAGTTCGCCCACGACGCCGAACCCCGCGCCGTCCCCGGTCTCCGAAGGCTGGAGAACCCGAAGGTTCCCCACGCCCAGCATTTCGGCCAGCCGCCAGCTCATGCCCCCGGGGGCGCTGTCGAGGTTGGTGTGGCAGGCGTAGAGCGCGATCCGGCTGCGGATGGCCCGCTCGACGCACCGCTCGACGGGATCGGCCGAGTTGAACCGCTTGAGCGCGCGGAAGACGATCGGATGATGCGTGATCACCAGATCGCACCCTTCGGCTTCGGCCTCGTCCAGCACCTCTTCGGTAACATCCACGGCCAGCAGGGCCTTGTGCACCTCGTCGTCGGGGCGGCCGACGATAAGTCCCGCATTGTCATACGATTCCTGCCACTCAAGTGGGGCAAAGCGTTCGATAATGTCGGTTATTTGTTTGATAATCATATGAGTTAATTATATT
>OHQI01000132.1_pt1 | contig 15314 bp, 9 predicted proteins | sample 1577911 | NCBI WGS metagenome assembly OHQI01 (sample SAMEA3879502, study PRJEB24766) | human gut metagenome | biome: human-associated habitat; feature: feces | place: USA | collected 1985/1987
TATAATCCGTTCCCCCGGATTATCTTTCCATGAGAAAGTCTTATAAAATGTGACTTGGCAGGGGTTATTTATGCAATCCGCTCCGGATGCTATGGCTTAATTCCGAACAGTCGCTTATAATTTCTTACCTTTATTTCTTACAACTGAAAAAATGAGCAAACCCTACGTAGTCGGAATCGACATAGGTGGCACCAACACAGTGTTTGGCATTGTCGACGCACGCGGCGTCGTGCTGGCCAGCAGTTCGATTAAAACTCGCAAGCATCCCACCGTCGAGGCTTACATCGACGAACTCCACACAGAACTCACCAAGCTGATGGACGTCAACGAAGCCATCGGCAAGATTCACGGCATCGGCATCGGCGCCCCCAACGCCAATTATTATACCGGAACCATCGAGGATGGTGTGAACCTCCCGTGGCCCACCCCCATACCCCTGGCGCAGCTGGTAGCCGACAAATTCGGCGTACCGGTCTCCGTGACCAACGACGCCAACGCCGCCGCCATCGGCGAGATGACCTATGGCGTGGCTCGCGGCCTGAAGAATTTCATTATGATTACGCTCGGCACCGGCGTAGGCTCCGGCATCGTAATCAACGGTCAGCTGGTATATGGCCACGACGGCTTTGCCGGCGAGCTCGGCCACGTAATCATGAAGCGCAACAACGGGCGACTCTGCGGCTGCGGCCGCACCGGATGTCTGGAGGCCTACTGCTCGGCTACGGGCGTTGCACGCACGGCCCGCGAATTCCTCGAGGCCCGCGCCACCGAGCCCTCCCTGCTGCGCAACATGGCGATTGAAGATATTACTTCCAAGGACGTCTATGATGCGGCAATGGCAGGCGACAAGCTCGCCCGCGACGTATTTGAGTTCACTGGCGACATTCTCGGCGCAGCTCTGGCCGATTTTACCGTATTCTCCGCTCCCGAGGCGTTCGTGCTCTTCGGCGGTCTGGCAAAGAGCGGCGAACTGCTGATGCGTCCGCTGCGCGATTCGCTTGAGAAGAATCTTATGGGTATCTGGAAAGGGAAGGTGAAAGTGCTCCTTTCCGACCTCAAGGAGGCCGACGCCGCCATTCTCGGTGCGAGCGCCCTCGGATGGGAAGCCAAGGTGCAGCCGTCGGTTGCCGCCGAAGAGGCCGCACCCTCCTCCGCACCCCTCTCCGCTACTCCGCTTCCGCGCGTATGAGATTCCTATCCTTAGGAGACTCCTATAATTAAATGCAACTGACAGATTCAATCCCCCGATTTGGGAACGTGAATCTGTCAGTTGCTTTTAATTATGTCACGTTGACGTCATTCGCGACCTAACGCCTGCCGGTGATTCATATAATCGCCGAGCCATAGACCTCCGATAATCAGGAATGCGCCGAAGCAGCCGATAAGCGTGATGGGGTCGTTGGCGAAAAGACACGCGGCGATAATCATTGTGGCTATGGGCTGCACATAAAGGTAGTTGTTGGTGGTTATCGCGCCGAGCACACGCATTACCGACGACCACAGCAGATAGGCAAGCATCGAGCATACAACACCCAGAAACAGCAGATTGCCAAGTACCTCCGGCCGGAGCAGTACCGATGGCTCCGCAATTGGTTCCGACGATACCATCCAGAAGGGGAGTGCTGTGAGAAGGCCGTAGAAAAACGTCTTGCGTGTTATGAACTGAGCGGAGTATGTTACGTTGAGTTTGCGGAGCACAACCGAATAGATGGCCCACGAAAAGGCCGCTCCGAGAGCAAGCATCTGCCCCACGGATGCGCTGAGCGCGTCAGGACTATTTGCCTCGGATGTCAGGCCATCCTTGAAGACGATGCATCCCACGCCTGCAAATGCTATTAGAGAGCTGATGTAGGTCCATCGCCCGGGACGTTCGTTTTTGTAAAGCGCGCCGACAAGAAGAGTTGTGAGCAGCGGAGCCAGCGTGGTGATCATCGATACATCGCTCACGCGTGTGTAGTTCACCGCATTGTTCTCAGCTATGAAATAGATGCTTCCGCCGCAGAGGCCGCATACGGCGAATAGCAGCTCGTCGCGCAGGTTGTCGGCGAAAATCCGTTTGTGGCACGCTGCCAACACGAGCAGATACGCCAGCACGAAGCGGTATATATAGATTTCTACGGCCCCGAGGCCCGCATTGGTCAGAACTTTGGTGCTGACAAACGAAGCTCCCCATACAGTGACGACAAGCAACGCACACAGGTGACTGATCAATTTGGCTTTTTGGCTGTTGGTTTTCCAGGTTGGCGAGGCCATATGGACTTATTCTGTGATTATACCGGTTTACGCCTAAAAAAGATGTATAAAGGCCGTATCTCTACTGCGAATTTAGGCATTTATCCCCAATATCCCAAAAAAAGATTCCGGCCCCGGTGCTTATGGGCTGTAGCCCACGTGGCTACGTCGGTCGATGCCCTCGTGAGCTTTCGAACTTTAGTGCCGTTCCGATTGTATATAGAAATGAGAGTGCCGTAGTATGCCATCAATTTCTTCCTGAAAAAAATAATGACTGGAATTAACCTTTTCGCTTTACGGCGGTCTTATAGAATTGTCGGGCACGTTCCGACCACACAGAAATCTTTACAACTAAAAACATAGAATTCATGAAGACTCTGAAACAAATCTGCTGCGCTACGCTTGCTGCCGGCATGTTGCTGTCCGGCTGTTCGTCAATGACCAATACCGGCAAAGGTGCCCTCATCGGGGGTGGTGGCGGCGGTGCTCTCGGCGCCGGTATCGGCGCTCTGATCGGAGGCGGCAAGGGTGCCGGCATCGGCGCTGCCATCGGTGCTGCCGTAGGTGCAGGCGCCGGTGCGCTTATCGGTAAAAAGATGGATAAGCAGAAGGCTGAACTCGAGCAGCAGCTCAAGGATGCCGAAGTCCAGACTGTAACCGACCAGAACGGCTTAACGGCCATCAAGGTTACATTCCCCGGAGGTATCCTGTTCCCCACCAACGGCACGACCCTTAGCGCCAACGCTCAGACCGAGCTCGCCCAGTTCGCTAACTCGCTCAAGCAGAACCCCGACACAAACGTACAGATCTACGGCTTTACCGACAACACCGGCTCCATGGAGGTCAATACCCGTGTGGCCAACGGTCGTGCAGCTGCTGTCGACTCCTTCCTGGTAAACAGCGGAGTGTCGCCCACTCGTGTCACCGCTCAGGGTATCCCTATGGCCGACTACGTCGCATCCAACGATACGGCTGCCGGCCGCGCGCAGAACCGCCGTGTGGAAATCTACATTACGGCCGACCAGAATATGATCAATCAGGCCAACGCCGGTACCCTCCAGTGATCTCCGAACATAAATTCTACGCATAATAAGGCGGCATGCAAATTTAGACCAATTTGCATGCCGCCTGTTTCGTAACCGGATGGCGAAAGTGCCTTCAGGATTATAAGGCTATCAGCTCCTTTATCTTGGCTTCCAGCGTCGCGCGGTTCTGCGAACCGGTCAGGCGCAGGTCGGTTTTCTTGCCGTTCTTGAAGAAAAGCAGTGTGGGGAGCGACATGATGCGGAATTCCGAGCTGAGGTCTCCTTCTTCGTCCACATTGTATTTCCCGATGGTCACCTGGTCGGCATACTCTGTGGCAAGCTCGTCGATGAGCGGAGCCATTGCCATGCAGGGGCCGCACCATGTGGCCCAGAAGTCGATAATCACGGGTTTGCCCGATTCGATGAGTGCGCGGGCATTGTCGTCGGTAATTTGTAAAGCCATTGAGTTGTTTTTTATGTTGTGATTTCAATTGTTTGTTGTGTCGGAGTCATGGAATCGTTCAATTGAGCGAGAAATCATATTTTACCTCAAGAGAATCCAGTTTCTTTGTCAGTTCGCGCGTAAGCGGAATCTTGAACCCGGAGGTCGGCTTGATGTATTTGTTCGATGTCTTGTCGAATATGCGCACCGTCAGGTTGCCGTGGTTTTCTCCCGACGATTTCAGTATTTCCTGCAGCACGCCGTTGAGCCGGTCGTTTACCTCTTCCGGCTCGAGATCCAGGCTGATGCCGCTCAGCATCTGGCCTTTCACTTCGTTGAGCAGCCGGATGCGCTGCACTTCGAAACGCACTTCGCCGTTATACCGCCTCTCGAAGCGGCCTGTCACCATTATCGGCGTGCCGGGCTTGCCGTAGTTGGCGAAGTCGATATATTTCTGGCCGAACAGGCGCAGTTCGCAGCTCCCGGTGTAGTCCTCCATCGAGAGTATGCCGAAATTGCCGCCGCGCGAACTCGGACGCGAGTCGAATTTCGTCACCATTCCGCCAAAACTTATTTCGCGGCCCTCTTCAGGAATGGCCTCCGCATATTCCTTTATCGAGGTCAGCCCGTAGTTCAGCTCCATATAATAGGGATCGAGAGGATGAGCCGACAGATACATCCCTACGAGCTCATGCTCTTTTTCAAGACGCACGGCGTCGACCCAGGGCACCGCCGACTTGATTTCAGGGCGGCCTGCCGTGTTTAGCTCGGCGTCCATATCGCCGAAAAGCGATGCCGACTGGTCGGAAGCGGCCTTCTGGTACTGCTGTCCGTAGCGCAGAAGCTGTTCTGCGAGAGTCTCGTCGCGGGCGTTCTTCTCGAAGAAGTCTTCGCGTTTCACCCCTTCGAAGCAGTCGAGCGCGCCGGCCAGAACGAGCGATTCGAGCGTGCGACGGTTGATTACGTTGAACGGAACGCGCTCCACGAAGTCGTAGACGTTCAGAAAACGGCCCCCCTCGTCGCGTGCGCGGATTATCTCGGCCACGGCGGCTTCGCCAACGCCTTTCACGGCGCTGAGCCCGAAGCGGATGTCGCCCTTGGAGTTCACACCGAAATCGCTGAACGATTCGTTTACGTCAGGTCCCTTTACTGGAATGTGCATCGATTTGCACTCGTCCATAAAGTTCGTGAGCTTCGCCAGGTCAGTCTTGTTGTTGCTCAGCACGGCCGCCATGTATTCGGCCGGATAGTTGGCCTTGAGGTATGCCGTCTGGAAGGCCACCCAGCTGTAGCAGGTGGCGTGACTCTTGTTGAAGGCATACGAGGCGAATTTCTCCCAGTCCTTCCATATCTTTTCGAGAACGGCGGGATCGTGTCCGTTTGCCTGTCCTCCGGCAAGGAATTTCCCCTTCAGATGGTTCATCTTGTCGATGAGCTTTTTGCCCATGGCCTTGCGCAGGGTGTCGCTCTCGCCGCGTGTAAAGTTGGCCAGCAGTCGCGACAGAAGCATCACCTGTTCCTGATACACCGTGATGCCGTACGTATCCTTGAGATACTTCTCCATCTCCGGTATGTCGTACTCGATCGGCTTTTTCCCGTGCTTGCGGTCGATGAAGTCGGGAATATAGTCCATGGGGCCCGGACGATAGAGGGCGTTCATGGCTATGAGGTCCTCGAACGAACTCGGCTGCAGCTCGCGCAGATATTTCTGCATGCCGGCCGACTCAAACTGGAATGTGCCTACGGTGCGTCCCTCGCAGTAGAGCTTGTAGGTTGCCGGGTCGTCGATGGGGATGGTGTCCATGTCGACGTCCTTTCCTTGGGTGAGCTTGATGTTGCGGACGGCGTTCATTATTATGGTGAGCGTCTTCAGCCCCAGGAAGTCCATCTTGATAAGTCCGGTCTCCTCGATCACTCTTCCTTCGTATTGCGTCACGAGCACGCGGCCGTCGAGTTTGTCGACGGCGGTGCTCACCGGCACCCAGTCGCTGATTTTGTCGCGGCATATGATTACTCCGCAGGCGTGTACGCCCGTGCCTCTGACGTTACCCTCCAGCTGCTCGGCGTATTTCAGCGTCTCCTGCACAAGCGGGTTCGGACTCTGAAGCTCGGCTTTGAATTCCGGCACGAGCTTGTAGCAGTTCGTAAGGTTGAGTTTAGCCTCTTTGCCGTTTACCTCCGGCATGTGGCGCGGAATGAGTTTTACCAGTCGGTCGCTCTCGGGAATGGGGAGGCCCTCCACGCGGGCCACGTCCTTGATGGCCATCTTCGTGGCCATGGTGCCGTAGGTTATGATGTGCGCCACGTTTTCAGCACCGTATTTTTCGGTGACGTACTGCAGCACGCGCGCGCGCCCGTCGTCGTCGAAATCCACGTCGATATCAGGCAGCGATATGCGGTCCGGGTTCAGGAAACGTTCGAACAGCAGGTCGTATTTTATAGGGTCAATCTGCGTGATGCCAAGGCAGTAGGCCACACACGAGCCGGCGGCCGAGCCACGGCCCGGTCCGACGCTTACGCCAAGCTTGTCGCGCGACACGTTGATGAAGTCCTGCACAATGAGGAAGTAACCCGGAAAGCCCATGGTCTTCATTATGTGCAGCTCGAATTTTATGCGCTCCTCCAGCTCGGGAGTCAGCGGATCGCCGTAGCGTTTCCTGGCGCCCTCGTAGGCGAGTTTGGCCAGATAGTCGGCCTCGAATTTTATGCGGTACAGCTTCTCGTAGCCGCCGAGTTTCTCTATTTTTTTGTTGGCCTCCTCCTCGCTGAGCACCACGTTGCCGTTCTCGTCGCGGGTAAATTCGTTGAAAAGTTCCTCGCGCGTTATCCTGCTGCGGTATTCTTCTTCGGTGCCGAATTCCTCGGGGATGGCGAAGAAGGGCATGATCGGGGCGTGATCGATGTCGTAGGTCTCTACTTTGTCGGCGATTTCTATGGTGTTGGCCAGTGCCTGGGGCACGTCGGCAAACACCGTGTTCATCTCAGCGGTGGTCTTCAGCCATTCCTGCTTGCTGTAGAGCATGCGGTTCTCGTCGGTGATGCGCTTGTTGGTGCTTACGCAGATCAGTCGCTCGTGGGCGTCGGCGTCGGTCTCGTTCACAAAATGCACGTCGTTCGTGGCTATTACCTTGATTCCGAATTTGTCGGCCATGCGCAGAAGCTCGGCGTTCACTTTCTGCTGCATCGGGTAGGCTTCCTGGTTGGCGTTGGGGGTGGTGGCCTTGTGGCGTTGCAGCTCCAGATAGTAGTCGTCGCCGAAGGTCTCTTTCCACCATTTTACGGATTCCTCGGCAGCCTCGATGTTTCCGGCCGTTATAAGTTTCGGAATCTCTCCGCCAAGGCAGGCCGAGCATACGATGATGCCTTCGCGGTGGGCGGCGATTTCGTTCTTGTCGGTACGCGGATGTGAATAGAATCCGTCGGTCCACGCCTTTGACACTATTTTCACGAGGTTATGGTATCCGCGTTCGTTCTTGGCCAGAAGAATCAGGTGTCGGCCCGTGTCGTGCTTGTCGGTATGCACGTCGAGGGTAGTGTTTGCCACGTAGACCTCACAGCCGAATATCGGTTTCAGGATTTTTTTCTTCAGCTGGGCCGCTTCGGCCTTCTTGGCCTCGGCGGTAGCTGCGTCGCCCTGCTCGAGGGCTTCGGCGGCAGCTTTCTCGGCGTCTTTTATCGCTCCTTTGGTTTTGCCGTTCTTCTTATTTACGTAGTTGAAGAATTCCTTTATGCCGAACATGTTGCCGTGGTCGGTGATGGCAAGCGCCGGCATGCCGTCGGCAATGGCCTTGTCGACCAGTGCCTCGATTGAGGCCTGGCCGTCGAGTATCGAATATTGGGTATGTACGTGAAGGTGAACGAATGGCTGCATACTGTGTTTTCGGTATGATTCTGGTAGGGGAAAACGGGGCTTTGGCGTGTGGTCGACGTAGTCGCACGAGTTGCAAATTTATATTTTTTTTTGCGATTTTCAGCGCCCGCAATTGTTAATCATGCGCAAATGTTGGTAACTTTGTCTGCCGCTCTGGGCCGCCCCTCTTCTGAGGCTTTCGGCGGGTGGCGGCTTGAAGCTATGAAGTTCCTCGTTATCCGTTTCCGCCAGATGGGCGACGCCGTGCTTGCTACGGCTCTGCTCAATTCCATACGTCGGAGTTTCCCCGATGCCGAAATCCATTTTGTGCTCAATTCGCAGCTCGCCGACCTCTTTGCGGGGCATCCCTCGGTCGACCGCGTTATCTCCTTCACTCCCGAAGTGCGCCATTCGCCGCTGCGCTATCTGTGGAAAATCCTGAAACTTATGGTCTCCGAGCGCTACGATGCCGTAATAGATATGCGCTCTACGCCCAATTGTCTGCCGTTTAGTTTGTTTGCTCCGTTCGCGCGGTTGCGAGTAGGTCTCCGTAAGGGCTATACGCGCTTTGTTATGAACCGACGCATCCCCGTCGGCGACGCCTCTGTCGATGTCGTTACGCATAATCTTCGTTTTCTTGAGCCGTTGGCCGTATTCGGCCCGATTGCACCTACCCGCGATTTTTCGCTGGCCGTAACGCCCGACGAGATTACCGCGTATCGCCGCTATCTGCAATCGGAGGGAATCGATCTGGGCCGGCCGATTCTTCTGTGTGGAGTAGTATCCAAACTCGCCCACAAATCCTGGCCCATGCAAAATATGCGCAAGGTTATGGAAGCGGTTGTTCGGGAGTTTCCTCAGTGGCAGATTGTATTCAACTATGCCCCCGGCTACGAAGAGGAGGCTGCGCGTAGGCTCTATGCCGACCTCGGCTCGCCAGTCTCTGTATATATTAATGTGCGCGCCTCCTCAATGCGCGAGCTTGTAGCCCTTGCATCGCTCTCTACGGCTTACTTCGGCAACGAAGGCGGTGCGCGCCATATAGCCCAGGCTGTCGGCACACCTTCGCTCGTCATTGTCTCACCCGACGTCCGTAAATCCAACTGGATAATCTCCAATTCTGTCGAGGCTCTCGCCATCGACGCTGCCGATGCCCTCACGGCCAATAATCCCTCCTCTCCCGATACCACCATCGAGTCCCGTCTCTCCTCCATGTCTTATGAAGCCCGCTATGCTCTGATTACCCCCGACCTCGTCCTCTCGCGCCTCCGTCCCTTCCTCCTGCTCCGTTCCTCGCGCTGATTTCCGCGTTTTTTTTCGCGCTTCTGCCAAAAAATTTTCTTTTGCTGTAAGGGGCTGTCAGTCAAAATGGAGGGCGGGGGATTTGGCTTCGAGAACATGTTTTATAACATATTTTCTTGAAAATTTCTCTTGAAAAATTTGGAGGGAACCGTAGGAATGCCTAACTTTGCACTCGCTTTCGGGGAACGGAGGTTCCCGCCACCGCCAGAGCGTTTCTGCGGGCGCTGCGCCATCAGGCATGAAACCCGCCTGGAAGTAGCTGAAACGGCGAAAGCGAAAAAATATCGCGAAAAATTTTGCGGATTCAGAAAAAGTTTCTAACTTTGCAACGTTTTTCGCCGCTCCTGAAAAGGAGCCCCGGAAAGAGCACATTGAAAGGTTTACAATAGACAAGAGTAGTACAAGAGCTTTTGTCCGAGCCGCGGGCCTCAGGGCCGCGCAGGCAAGGACGAAAATCCTATGTCAATTCTACCAAATATAACATCCAAACAACAAGCAGCGTTTCGGACCGCGCCTGCGGGCACGGCTTCGAGCGAAGGGCCGGAGGATACGACGGCTTCGTGATGCGGTTGTCTGTGGGGTATGCGAGTCAGGCCGGCGGTCAGCCGCCTGAATTTCCGACCAACTTTAGAAATAAAGAAAAACAAGATAACAACAACGAAGAGTTTGATCCTGGCTCAGGATGAACGCTAGCGACAGGCTTAACACATGCAAGTCGAGGGGCAGCGGAGGTAAAGGCTTGCCTTTACCTGCCGGCGACCGGCGCACGGGTGAGTAACACGTATGCAACCTGGCCGTCACAGGAGGATAACCGGGAGAAATTCCGCCTAATACTCCATAACACTTTCCGGGGACATCCTGGGAAAGTCAAAGGAATTCGTTCCGGTGACGGATGGGCATGCGGCGCATTAGCTAGTCGGCGGGGTAACGGCCCACCGAGGCGACGATGCGTAGGGGTTCTGAGAGGAAGGTCCCCCACATTGGAACTGAGACACGGTCCAAACTCCTACGGGAGGCAGCAGTGAGGAATATTGGTCAATGGGCGGAAGCCTGAACCAGCCAAGTCGCGTGAGGGAATAAGGCCCTAAGGGTCGTAAACCTCTTTTGCCGGGGAGCAATGGTTCGCTTGCGAGCGGACAGGGAGAGTACCCGGAGAAAAAGCATCGGCTAACTCCGTGCCAGCAGCCGCGGTAATACGGAGGATGCGAGCGTTATCCGGATTTATTGGGTTTAAAGGGTGCGTAGGCGGACCATCAAGTCAGCGGTCAAAAGTCGGGGCTCAACCCCGTAAAGCCGTTGAAACTGGCGGTCTTGAGTGAGCGAGAAGCAGGCGGAATGCGTGGTGTAGCGGTGAAATGCATAGATATCACGCAGAACCCCGATTGCGAAGGCAGCCTGCCGGCGCTCAACTGACGCTGAGGCACGAAAGTGCGGGGATCGAACAGGATTAGATACCCTGGTAGTCCGCACAGTAAACGATGAATGCTAGCTGTCCGGTCCGAATGAGGATTGGGTGGCACAGCGAAAGCGTTAAGCATTCCACCTGGGGAGTACGCCGGCAACGGTGAAACTCAAAGGAATTGACGGGGGCCCGCACAAGCGGAGGAACATGTGGTTTAATTCGATGATACGCGAGGAACCTTACCCGGGCTTAAATTGCAACTGACGGAACCGGAAACGGTTCTTTCTTCGGACAGTTGTGAAGGTGCTGCATGGTTGTCGTCAGCTCGTGCCGTGAGGTGTCGGCTTAAGTGCCATAACGAGCGCAACCCCTATGGACAGTTACTAACGGGTGAAGCCGAGGACTCTGTCTAGACTGCCGGCGCAAGCCGCGAGGAAGGTGGGGATGACGTCAAATCAGCACGGCCCTTACGTCCGGGGCGACACACGTGTTACAATGGCAGGTACAGAAGGCAGCCAGTCAGCAATGACGCGCGAATCCCGAAAACCTGTCTCAGTTCGGATTGGAGTCTGCAACCCGACTCCATGAAGCTGGATTCGCTAGTAATCGCGCATCAGCCATGGCGCGGTGAATACGTTCCCGGGCCTTGTACACACCGCCCGTCAAGCCATGGAAGCCGGGAGTACCTGAAGCATGCAACCGCAAGGAGCGTACGAAGGTAATACCGGTAACTGGGGCTAAGTCGTAACAAGGTAGCCGTACCGGAAGGTGCGGCTGGAACACCTCCTTTCTGGAGAAGCAAAACCTGGAACAAGACTGGAGAAGACCGAGTTCTCTCTTGGTACTACACGCTTCGTTCAATATAAAAAAGAAGGAAAACAACCCGCCGCAGGCACGATTTGAAGAATAGTCCTATAGCTCAGTAGGTTAGAGCGCTACACTGATAATGTAGAGGTCGGCAGTTCAAATCTGCCTGGGACTACCAGGCCGGAGGTCAGGTGGTAAAAGGGGGGATTAGCTCAGCTGGCTAGAGCACCTGCTTTGCAAGCAGGGGGTCAACGGTTCGAATCCGTTATTCTCCACGAAAGATCCTTGACATGATGAAAAAGAAGAGTAAACGAGCAAAGCAAACCCATATCAACCCCTAACGTCGCCGTCTCTAAGCAGAGACGGAAGACGCGGAAGAAAGTAAACAAGGGCGCATGGAGGATGCCTAGGCTCTCGGAGGCGAAGAAGGACGTGATAAGCTGCGAAAAGTTACGGTAAGGCGCAAATAGCCGTAGACCCGTAAATATCCGAATGGGGCAACCCGGCCAGCAATGGTCATACCGCCAAGCGGTAAGCCAACGCGGGGAACTGAAACATCTAAGTACCCGCAGGAAAAGAAAATAACAATGATTCCGCCAGTAGTGGCGAGCGAACGCGGAACAGCCCAAACCACCCGTGTTACGGCACGAGTGGGGTAGAAGGATCCACGATACGGCAAGAAATAAGTTAGCAGAATACGATGGAAATCGTAGCCAAAGACGGTGACAGCCCGGTACGCGAAAACCGACAGAAGCCCAGTGGACACCTGAGTAACCCAGGACACGAGAAATCCGGGGCGAATCAGCGGGGCCCATCCCGTAAGGCTAAATACTCCCGAGAGACCGATAGCGAACCAGTACTGTGAAGGAAAGGTGAAAAGAACCTCGAACAGAGGAGTGAAACAGACCCTGAAACCATGCGCCTACAAGCGGTCGGAGCATGTTAAAATGTGACGGCGTGCCTTTTGCATAATGAACCTACGAGTTACTCTCGCTGGCAAGGTTAAGCGATTCAGTCGCGCAGCCGAAGCGAAAGCAAGTCCGAACAAGGCGTACAGTCAGCGGGAGTAGACGCGAAACCAAGTGATCTACCCTTGGTCAGGTTGAAGGTTGGGTAACACCAACTGGAGGACCGCACCGATAAGCGTTGAAAAGCTTACGGATGAACTGAGGGTAGGAGTGAAAGGCCAATCAAACTTGGAGATAGCTCGTACTCCCCGAAATGCATTTAGGTGCAGCCTCGGGCGAAATACCGCGGAGGTAGAGCGACTGATAAGATGCGAGGGCTTCACCGCCTATCAAGTCTTGACAAACTCCGAATACTATCACTTGATCTTCGGGAGTGAGGGCATGGGTGCTAAGGTCCATGTCCGAAAGAGGAACAACTCAGACCACCAGCTAAGGTCCCGAAATAAGGGCTAAGTTGAATAAACGAAGTAAAACTGCAAAGACAGCTAGGATGTTGGCTTGGAAGCAGCCATTCATTTAAAGAGTGCGTAACAGCTCACTAGTCGAGGAGTTTTGCATGGATAATAATCGGGCATAAGCCCTTTACCGAAGCTGTGGATGTCGTAAGACATGGTAGGGGAGCATTCCGGCGGCGACGAAGGCCGTCCTCGAGGACGACTGGAGCTTTCGGAAAAGCAAATGTAGGTATAAGTAACGATAAAGGGGGCGCGAAACCCCCTCGCCATAAGACTAAGGATTCCTGATCAACGCTAATCGGATCAGGGTAAGTCGGGCCCTAAGGCGCAGCCGAACGGCGTAGCCGATGGAAGAAACGGTAAAGATTCCGTTACTGGATATAGGAGCGATGTGGAGACGGAGAAGTGACACACCCGCCTGCCGACGGAAGCGCAGGTTAAAGGAAGTAGGTAGACGCCGGGTAGGCAAATCCGCCTGGCGTGCCGAAGCTGACAGTATCGAGAGCCCCCGGGCAATCGAATAGCGGTGGTAATCAGGCTCCCAAGAAAATCCGCTAAGCATATTCTATATTCACCCGTACCCCAAACGGACACACGTAGTCGGGTAGAATATACCAAGGCGCTCGAAAGACTCACGGTTAAGGAACTAGGCAAATTGACCCTGTAACCTCGGGAAAAAGGGTCCCCAGTAAGATGGGGCGCAGAGAATAGGTCCAGGCAACTGTTTAACAAAAACACAGGGCTGTGCAAAATTTAGAGATGAAGTATACAGCCTGACACCTGCCCGGTGCCGGAAGGTTAAGAGGAGAGCTAATCGCAAGAGAAGGCTTGAATTGAAGCCCCGGTAAACGGCGGCCGTAACTATAACGGTCCTAAGGTAGCGAAATTCCTTGTCGGGTAAGTTCCGACCTGCACGAATGGTGTAATGATCTGGACACTGTCTCAACCGTGAGCTCGGTGAAATTGTAGTATCGGTGAAGATGCCGATTACCCGCAACGGGACGAAAAGACCCCGTGAACCTTTACTGCAACTTAGCATTGCGTTTGGGCATTTGATGTGTAGGATAGTCCGGAGGCTACGAGTCGGCGACGCCAGTCGTCGAGGAGCCGTTGTTGAAATACGGACCTTCGAATGTTTGAGCGCTAACTCGCAGGTGCGAGGACACTGTTTGGTGGGTAGTTTGACTGGGGTGGTCGCCTCCAAAAGCGTAACGGAGGCTTCTAAAGGTACCCTCAGACCGATTGGTAACCGGTCGGAGAGTGTAATGGCACAAGGGTGCTTGACTGAGAGACCCACAAGTCGATCAGGTAGGAAACTAGAGCATAGTGATCCGGTGGTTCCGCATGGAAGGGCCATCGCTCAAAGGATAAAAGGTACTCCGGGGATAACAGGCTGATCCCTCCCAAGAGCTCATATCGACGGAGGGGTTTGGCACCTCGATGTCGGCTCGTCACATCCTGGGGCTGGAGAAGGTCCCAAGGGTTGGGCTGTTCGCCCATTAAAGTGGCACGCGAGCTGGGTTCAGAACGTCGTGAGACAGTTCGGTCTCTATCTGTTGTGGGCGCAGGAAATTTGCGGAGATCCGACACTAGTACGAGAGGACCGTGTTGGACAGACCCCTGGTGCATCGGTTGTTCCGCCAGGAGCACAGCCGAGTAGCTAAGTCTGGAAGGGATAAGCGCTGAAAGCATCTAAGTGCGAAGCCCACTCCAAGATAAGATTTCCATATAGGGACGTCAAAGACGATGACGTAGATAGGCCGCAGGTGTACAGGCAGCAATGTCACAGCCGAGCGGTACTAATAGCCCGAAACTTTCGGAAGTGCGAGACGTCGAGGGTAGATAAGGGAGGCAGAGATTGCGAGAGACTCTTTTTTTTCGTCAAGGATTGAGACATTCAGGCGGTTACAGCGCGGGGGATCCACCTCTACCCATTCCGAACAGAGAAGTTAAGCCCCGCCACGCCGATGGTACTGCGCAAGTGGGAGAGTAGGTAGCCGCCAACTTATAGGAGAGAGAGCCGGAGAGGGAGAACCCCTTCGGCTTTCTCTCTTTTTGTATATAGGACTCACAACCCCCGCTCCTATCCAAAAGACGGAGGGGCAGATGAAACGGTGGGGAAATTATCCGATTATTACGATAAAGAAAATGACCTATGAAAAAAACGATCGAATACATAGCTTTCGATGCCGACGACACGCTTTGGGAGAATGAATTGTATTTTCAAGAATTTGAAAAGGAATTTTGTAATCTCCTCAGTCCCTATCAGATGTCGTCATCTATATCGGAAGATTTATTTAAAGTGGAAATGAAAAATCTCCATATGTAATGGCATGGATATGATTGCGCCCTCCGGGAAATTCTGTATGGCTATTCCGATTGCCAGTGAAAGGGCTGCTGCCCTCGTGATGGTGGTGGTTCCTGATATCCAGCTTGCGTAAAGTACTCCGACTGCCATGCCCTCCGGTATATTATGTAATGTAACTGCAAGCACCATCATTGTCTGTCTGCTGAAATTGCTCTTTGGTCCCTCGACTGAATTATCGAGATGCATATGCGGTGTTATCGTATCCAGTATCAATAGGAAAAACATTCCGAGCATAAAGCCTGCTACTGCCGGGACAAACTGCATTTTTCCAAGGCTCTGTGACTGCTCAAGTGCAGGAATCAGAAGACTCCAGACTGATGCCGCAATCATTACGCCTGCTGCAAAGCCACTGAGCATTTTTGTGGTCTTTACGGAAAGCTCATTTTTCATAAAAAGTACACATGCCGCACCGAGCGACGTTCCTATAAATGGTATTAATAAACCTAATATGGTTGATGTAATC
>OHQI01000143.1_pt1 | contig 14980 bp, 10 predicted proteins | sample 1577911 | NCBI WGS metagenome assembly OHQI01 (sample SAMEA3879502, study PRJEB24766) | human gut metagenome | biome: human-associated habitat; feature: feces | place: USA | collected 1985/1987
GGTCACAGGTGCAGCGCACCGTGAAGCTGCGAGTCTCCCCCTCCGGATGGCTCACGATCTCCGCCTCCGCCACGGCCCCCGTCAGGGCCGTATACCGCTGCTGCACCGCCTGCGCCTCAGCCGCATCCTTCTTCCCGCAGCCGCACAGCCGCGCGATACCATCCCGGCCCCAGGCCCTCAAAATTCGCACAGTCGCGGATCGCAGCGCCGCGCTCGCGCAGCCGATCCGCCAAGCCCGCCTCACCGCGAAACAGAATGTAATTCGCCTGCGACGGACACACCCAGAAGCCAAGCTCCCGCAGCCGTTCTTCGAGCCGCGGGCGCTCCGCGCGGATGACCGCGCGGTTCCTCTCCAAAAATTCCGCATCGCCCAGCGCGGCGACGCCCGCCGCCTGTGCAAGCGTCGAGACATTCCACGGCGGCACCGCCGCCGACATCTTCCGCAGCAATGCCTCGTCCGCGCTCAGGCCATATCCCAGCCGCAGCCCCGCCATGCCAAAGCTCTTCGTAAAGGCCTTGAGGATAAAAAGCTGCGGGAAGTCAGATAGGGACGGCGTCAGATCAACGCCGCCGTCCGACAGGCTCAAAAAGCACTCGTCGACAAAAAGCGCGATATTTTTCTCGCGGCAGATGCGCAGAATTTCTTCCAGCAAATCGTCCGCAATGAGCCGTCCCGTCGGGTTGTTCGGGTTGCAGAGGAACAGCGCGTCGATCTTTTCGCGCGCAAGGATCGGCAAAAATTTCTCCCGCAAGTCAAAGTTTTCCTCTTGCTTGAGCGCAAAGCGCACGACCTCGCAGCCTGTCCGCCGCAAGGCAAGCGAATACTCCGAAAACGTCGGTGCGAGCTCCATCGCGCGCTTGGGCCGCACGGCCCCGCAATAGGCATAGATCAGCTCGGACGCGCCATTGCCGCAGAGGACAAAGTTCTTCGGCACCCCCTCATATTCCGAGATCGTCTGTACGAGTGTCCGGCAGTAGGGGTCTGGGTAGCGGTAGAGCTCGGGCAGCGCGCGTTCGATCGCGTCGGTCACGCTTCTCGGCGTGCCGAGCGGGCTCACATTCGCCGAAAAGTCGAGCGCAATGCCGCCGTAGATATCTCCGCCGTGGCGGTTTTCCGTTTGATAAAGCATTCTCTTCCCTCACAGCGAAAAAATCAGCAGCCGGACCGCGCAGCCAAGCAGCAGCGCCAGAAGCGTCGTGCCGTACATCAGCCGACAGGCGCGCGGGATGTCCTCATACTCGATCTGCCGCAGTGCGTCGCCGATGTACTCCTTTTTGTGCAGCACGCCGTGGTACCACGCATCGCCCGCAAGGCGCACATCCAAAAGTCCCGCGCAGACCGACTCCGTCTGCGCGGAGTTCGGGCTCGCGTGCTTGTAGCGGTCGCGGCGGAATATCTTCCAGCCGTTTTTCACGTCCATGCGCAGAAGTCCGCCCGCCGCGAGCATCAGCAATGCAGAGATGCGCGCAGGCAGATAGTTCGCAATATCATCCGCCTTCGCAGGCATAAGGCCGATGTCCTTATACGGCGGCTCGACGTAGCCGAGCATCGAGTCCATCGTATTCACAGCCTTGTAGAAAAAGCCCAGCGGCGTGCCGCCGATGGCAAGGTACAAAAGCGGCGCGACCACGCCGTCTGACGTGTTCTCCGCCACGGTCTCGACCGCGGCGCGCGTCACGCCCGCATCGTCGAGCGCCGCCGTGTCGCGTCCCACGATCATCGAAACGGCGCGGCGCGCGGATTCGATGCTGCCGTGCTCGAGTTCGTGATACACCTTCATGCTCTCATCCCGCAGCGACTTTGCCGCCAAGATCTGCCAGCACATGACACTCTCGACCGCGAGGCGCAGCCACGGACTCACCCTGCCGCACAAACACAGAAGCAGCGCGGGCACCGCCGCCGCGAGAAATGCGACGATCAACCACAGCACTGCGCCCGCCGCGCGCTCGCCGCGCGGCGTTTTGGGGAAAATCCTCCGCAGGACGCACTCCAGCGCGCTGATCGTCTTCCCGATCAGCACGACCGGATGCGGCAGGCTGTGCGGATCGCCCAGAACGCAGTCGATGCCAAAGCCGATGAGAAGCGGCAAAATGAGGCAAATCATGGTTTCTCCTCCGACTGCATCGTGAAGATATACACGGGGTTCTGCCCCGTCATCAGGTGATACGGCCCCGCCTTTTTGCCGCGGGCGATCTGGACGGAGACGGCCTCCGCCTCGGTAAAGGCAAAATCCTTCATGCACGCCGTCAGCTCGGCGATGCTCTCAAGCGAGACGGCCGTCGCCACGATGCGGACGTGCGGATTTTTGGCAAGCAGCATCGACAGAATATCACGCAGGTTGCCCGCGCTGCCGCCAATAAAGACGTGCGTCGGTGCAGGCAGATCGCGGCACGCCTCCGGCGCAGTGCCGGAAACGACCGTCAGGTTCTCCACATGGAACGCCGCTTGATTCTTTTTCAACAGCTCGACCGCGTCGTCTCTGCGCTCAACGGCGTAGACATGACCGTGCTTCGCCTGAAGCGCCATCTCGATGGCGACCGAACCCGTTCCCGCGCCGATATCATAGCAGACGGCGCGCTCGGTCAGGCGGAGCTTCGAGAGCGCGACGGCGCGCACCTCGCTCTTGGTCATCGGCACAACGCCGCCCTCGCCCGCGCCTCGCAAAAACGCCTCGTCCGGCAGTCCGTGCGTCACGATGGCATCGGGATGGTCGTTTTCGATCAGCACGGCGCTCAAGGGCGCAAAGGCCTTGTCTTTCAGCTCCTCCGCCGTACCGGTGGTGACGTTCTCGTCCTCGTAGCTTAAACGTTCGCCGACGCTCACCGTCACGGTGCCGAGGCCGTTTTCCGCCAGCGTTCGGCACAGGCCGTTCACGCCATTCTCGCCGCCGACGAGCGCGAAAACGCGCGCGTGCGCGCGCACGTCTGCCGTGATGTCGTGCGCGCGGCCATGCAGGCTGACGACATGAACGTCCTCATAGGACGTTTGCAGCTTTGCACAGAGGTAGGAAAGCGAGCTCAGGCCCGGCAGCACGCTGACCTCGCAGTCAGAAAGCAGCGGCAGCAGCTTCCTCGTGCCGCTGAAAAAGCCCGTGTCGCCCGACATCACGACCGCGCTTTGCCGGTATTCGCAGTGCGCGTGAATGAAGTCCGCGATCTCCTGTGGTGCGATGGCGGCATAAGTCTTCTGCCCGCCGCGCGCGGCGGCATCCAGCATGCGTCTCGCGCCGATGAGGCAGTCCGCCTCTTCGATCGCGCGGCGCGCCTCCTGCGTCATCGCATCCCTGCTGCCCGGCCCGATACCGACGATCTTCACACTCTGCGCGAATCGGAAACCAAAGCGGCACTCCAAGCTGTCCAACACCTGCGAAAAGGACTTCCCCTCCCGCTGCTTTGGCCGTCCGATCACGAGCACATTTGCCCCGGCCTTTCGCGCCGCGGCGACCTTGGCGGCAAAGCCGCCCGCCTCGCCGCCGTCCTTCGTCACAAGCCACTTAGCCGACACGGCGCGCAGCATGGCCGTGTCCATCTCCTCGGAAAACGGCCCCTGCATCGCTAAAATGTGCGACGGCTGCACGCCCGCCTCGCGACAGAGCGCGAGCGACGCGTCCAGCGGCAGCACGCGCGCATAGGCTCTATCTGTAAAGTCTTTTACCTTGCTATACGTTTTCAGATCCTTGCTGCCGGTCGTCAGCAGGATATTTCCGTCCGTCTTCGACAGGAACAGCGCTGCTGCTTCCGCATTCAACACGCAAGTAAAGTCAGATACCTTGTCAGACTCCTCGCGCAGAAGGCGCAGATATTCTGTCCCTGTCTCCGCGCAGGCGCGCGCAACGCTCTCGGTGATCGATGCCGCGTAGGGGTGCGTCGCGTCGATCACCAAATCAAATTTCGTGTCGGAGAGCATTTGAATGATCCCATCCACCGGGATACGCCCCGAGCGCACCGTCACGTTGCCCCCTTCGGGCAGGAGCGTTTCACCGTATTCCGTTGCTACGCAGGCCGTGACGGAGACCGGCTGGGTGCTCAAAAGCTCCACGAGTCGGCGCGCCTCCGTCGTGCCTGCGAAAATGCAGATCTTACACATTTTTGTACCCTCGCGGCGTGATGAGCCGCCCCGCAATTTCTTTGGTCGATGCGTTGCCGACGATCACCGTGCAGAACATATCGACCTCTGCCTCTCTGAGCTCCCCGAGCGTCAGGGTGCGCCAGCTTTCCCCCGCGCGGCCGATGTTGCGCGCGATGCCGCAGAGGCGGCTGTCCGGCAGGTCGCGCAGCAGGATATCACACGCACGCTTCAAATGTGCGGGCCGCGAACGGCTCGCGGGATTGTAAAGGGCGATGGTCAGGTCGGCCTTTGCCGCGTGCGTCAGGCGCTTTTCGATGGTCTCCCACGGCGTCAGGCGGTCGCTCAGGCTGATGACGGCAAAGTCGTGCGTCAGCGGCGCGCCCAAAAGCGCCGCAGCGCTGCATGCCGCCGTCAGGCCGGGGACGACCTCGATCTCAGGCTCTTCGCTCTCGCCGCGCAGCTCGTACACGAGCGCCGCCATGCCGTAAATGCCGCTGTCGCCCGAGCAGACCATCGCCGCGGTCTTGCCCGCGCGCGCCAGATCAAGCGCGAGCGCGCAGCGCTTCACCTCCTGTGTCATGGGCGTTTCATAAAACGCCTTGTCCGGATAGCGCTCCTTCACAAGGTCAACATAAACTCCGTAGCCGACGATGGCGTCGCACGATTGCAGCGCGCGGTCGGCGCGGATCGTCATATCCTCATAGCTTCCCGGGCCGATGCCCACCACGATCACTTTACCCAAAGGAAACCTCCCAATGCTCCGCCGCCACAGCGACGGTCACGCCGTCCACCGCAGTCTTTTTCACCAATAATTTCTCCGCGCCGCGCATCGCCGCGCGCTCGCAGACGTTGCCGACACCCGTCATCTCCTGCACGAAGGGGGAATCCGTAAATTCGCCCGGTACGCTGCGCAATTCCTCTGCCGTGTAAAATACCGTCGGCCAGTTGTGCTTCGCGCAGGCGGCAAGCAGCCCCGCCTCCTGCTGCTTTAAGTCAATGGAATAGACGCCCTTGACCGCGCTTGGATCCAGCTGATGCGCAGAAAGCACCGCCGCAACGGCGGCTTCAATGGTTTTCTGTGCAGTTCCCATGCGGCAGCCGATGCCGACACGCAATACTCTCGGCGTGAGGCGCAGCGTTTCGGCAAACGGTTCTTTCGTGCAGTATCCGATCACAATTCCCAGCGCACCCTGCGTTTTTTCCACAATTCCGCCGGGCAATGCACCCTTGATCGGAAAATCGCTCACAAGCGGCACATCGCGCTCCAGAATTTCCGCTGCGACCTTTTTTGCAAGCAGCATGCTCGAGATGGCGCAGCCGTTTTTTGCTGCCCAGGCATCGGCGGCAAATTTACCGTTCACGTCCGTTGCCGTCGTGATGACCGCCGATGCGCCGAGCGCCGCGGCAAGGCGGCGCGCCAGATCGTTCGCCCCGCCGATATGACCGGAGAGCAGCGGAATGACAAACTGCATTTTCTCGTCGATGCAGAGCACCGCGGGATCAGTCTTTTTGCTTGCAAGATATGGCGCGATCTCACGCACGGCGATACCGCACGCGCCGATGAAGATGAGCGCATCCATCGACGAAAAGCGCTCGCGGTAGATGTCCTTCGCAAGCGGCAGGAAGCCCGCTTCTTCCAATCGCGGTACCGCGTAGCAGACGGTTTCCGCCTCCGCCAGCACCGCGCGAACGCGCCGCGCTGCCGCGCAGCCGCCGTGGCTGTAGGCAAAAATTGCGATCTTCATACCTTCCCCTTGCGGTATTCCGTCGTAAAGTCGGGGTGGTAGAGCAGCGAGCGCAGATACTCGCCGCCAAGGCAGCCGCCCACCACGATCAACGCCGTCTTTTTCATGCCGTTTTCCGTCACTGTCTTATGCAGCGTGCCCACCGTGCAGCGGAAGATCTTCTCCTCCGGCCATGTCGCCTTGTAAACGACAGCCGCGGGCGTTGTCTCTCCATAGCCGCCCGCAAGGAGCTCGCCTTGCAGCTTTTCTGTGAGTGAGGTGCTCAAGAACAGCACCATCGTCGCCTGATGCGCGGCCAAGCTGCGGATGGACTCACGCTCGGGTACCGGCGTGCGGCCCGCCGTGCGCGTGATGATGACCGTCTGGCTCACGTTCGGCAGTGTGTATTCCGCCCGCAGCGCCGCCGCCGCGCCGCAGAACGAGCTGACGCCGGGGCAGACATCAAAGTCGATGCCGCGCTCTGTGAGCGCGTCGAACTGCTCGCGCACCGCGCCGTAAATGCTCGGGTCGCCCGTGTGCAATCGCACGGTGGTCTTTCCCTCGCGCTCCGCCCGCTCGATGAGGGCGATGACCTCTTCAAGCGTCAGCTTCGCGCTGTCGTGAACCTCGCAGCCCGGTTTCGTGAGTGTAAGCAGCTCGGGATTCACCAGCGAACCCGCGTAGATCACCACATCTGCTTCGCCAAGGAGCCTTGCGCCCCGCAGCGTGATGAGATCCGGCGCGCCGCTTCCGGCGCCAACAAAATGTACCACGTTCAGCCCTCCCTGATCTGTTCGAGCAGTTCCTCCGCGCCTTCCGTTTCGCAGAGGAAACCGTATTCTTTCGAAAATAAGATTGCGCCGCTCTGGAGTTCGCCGCTCTTATAGCCGAGCATCGTGCCGATGCGCTGTCCCAGACGCACGAGGAAGGCATCCTTCAGCCCCTCTTCGTCCAGGATGCGCAGCGCGTCGTCGCAGGTGGCGCAGTGCAGAATTTCCTCCGTGCGTTCTGCGCGCAGGCCCAGCGCCGCGCTGTGCGAGGCGATGATCTCCATGCGGCAGTCGCCGAATTTCGAGTGCGTGTTCCACATGCCGCCCGCGAGCTTGACGAACTTACCAATGTGCCCGATGAGCAGCGCGCCGTGAAAACCGAATTCCTTGCAGAATTCCAGGCTGTCGCCGATGAAGTTCGACGTCAGCACCGCCGTCTTCGGGTCAAGCCCGATAAAATCGCGGATGTAGTCTGCGCCGTAGTTGCCGGGCGCAAGGAGGATGTAGTCCGCGCCGTTCTCGCGCCGCTGCCGCAGTTCCACGTGGATGGTGTCAAGCAATGCCTGCTCGCTCATCGGCTCGACGATGCCGGTCGTGCCCAGAATGGAGATGCCGCCCTCAATGCCGAGGCGCGGGTTAAAAGTCTTTTTCGCGAGCGCCTCGCCCTCCGGCGCGGAGATCGTCACGTCAATGCCGCCGTCGTATCCGACGAGCATGCAGACCTCGCGCACGTTCTCTTCGATCATTTTTCGCGGCACGGAGTTGATAGCCGCCGCTCCCACGGGCTGGTCAAGTCCCGGCTTCGTCACGCGGCCGACGCCCTCGCCGCCGTCGATGGTCACGCCGGGCGTGGCCGATTTTCTCACCGCGGCAAAAATGAGCGTACCGCGCGTCACGTCGGGGTCGTCACCGCTGTCCTTTCGGATGGCGCAGCGCACCTCGTCCGCGAGCATCTGAATGTCCAGCACTTTGAGGTTCAGCTCGATGCCCTTGGGCGTTTGCAGGCGGATGGACTCCTTCCTCCTGCCCGTCAGCAGCATCCACGCCGCAGCCTTGGCCGCCGCGGCGGCGCACGAGCCGGTTGTGTAGCCGAGGCGCAGGCGCTTACCGTCCTTTACGAGATATTCTTCCATCTTTTTACCGCCTGATCTGATAGAGCAGGGCGTTGCAGATGGCCGCGGCCACGTTGCTGCCGCCCTTGCGTCCACGCGCGACGATGTACGGCGCGCGCGCCTTTTCGATGATGCGCTCCTTGCTTATCTCCACATTCACAAAGCCCACCGGCACACCGATGATGAGCGCGGGGGCGGCTTTTCCCTCTTCCATCAGCTGCTCTAACGACAGCAGCGCCGTCGGTGCGTTGCCGATGGCGAAGATGCAGGGCTTTTCAAGCGCCGCCGCCTTTTCCATCGAAACGAACGCCCGCGTCACGCCGCGCGACTTTGCCTCCTGCGCGACGTCGGGGTCGGACATGAAGCAGTGCACCTCGCCGCCGAGGCTCGCGAGGATCGTCTTGTTGATGCCAGCTTTCGCCATCTGCGTGTCGGTGACAATGTCGCAGCCGCCTTTCAGCGCGGCGATGCCCTTGCGCACCGCGTGGTCGGAAAACGTCAGATTGTCGGCATAGTCAAAATCTGCCGTCGTGTGGATGACACGCTTGATGACAAGCTCGTTTTCGGGGTCGAGCACGCGGTCCCCCAGCAGCTCCGTGATGATCTCGAAGCTGCGCTGTTCAATTTCCATCGGCTTCATCGGCTCACTCATAGCGGTGTTTCTCCTTTCGGCAGGCTTCAACAAAGCGCACCGCGGCGCTCAGGTTTGCGTAAAGGTGGAAATGCGGATAGCCCGCGTAGAGCGTTTCGCCCGCATACGCGCAGCGCCAGCTTCTTCCGCTCGGCTTTTCCGCGAGGAAGTCCTCGCCCGGATTTTCCGCATCCCAGCGGTGGAACTCGTGCGCGGGGATCTGCTCGCCCGCGGCAAACAGCATCGAATCCCGCTGCGCCGTCAATGTCGCGTAGCCAAAGCGCGTCAGCTTCCCCGCGTCGAAGCAGCTGCCCGATAAAACGCCCGCCATCGCATGTCCCGCGATGGACTGCGTCAGGTACATAAAGCCGCCGCACTCGGCGACGCAGGGCAGTCCCCTTTCCACCGCCGCGCGGATAGAAGCGCGTATGGCGGCGTTTGCCTCCAACCGCTCCGCGTAGAGCTCGGGATAGCCGCCGCCGAGGTACAGGCCGTGCAGGTCTTCCGGCAAGCGTTCATCCGACAGCGGGCTGAACGGCACAAGCTCCGCCCCTAAGCGGCGCAGGAGTTCCAGACTGTCTTCATAGTAAAAGCAAAATGCCCTGTCGCGCGCGACGCCGATGCGAACATGCTCGCCCGCATCCGAAATGTCCGGCGGCGTGAATGTAAGCGGCGGCGCGCTCTTCGCGATTTGCAGCAGCGCGTTCAAATCGATCGTCTCCCGCGCCTTAGCGGCGAGACGCTGCATCTTCTCTTTCAGATCGTCCACCTCTGCCGCGGTGATGAGGCCGAGGTGGCGGCTCTCGATCGAGCAGTCGGGCGTTTGCGGCAGAAAGCCGCAGGCGCGCACGCCGAAGCGTTCTTCGATCGCCCGCGCAAGCGTCGGATAGCTCATCGCCGTGCAGCCGTTCAGAATGACGCCGCGGATGCGGTTTTCCGGCGCAAAGTGCAGAAATCCGTCGAGCACGGCCAGCGCCGACAATCCCGCGCCCTTCGCGTTCAGCACGAGCACGACGGGACTTTCCGTCCGCTGCGCGACCTCAAAGGTGCTCGCGCGCGAGGAATCAAGGCCGATGCCGTCGTAATAGCCCATCACGCCCTCGATGACCGTCACGTCCTTCCCTGCGCCGTTTTGCGCGAGGAGGAAGCGCAGCGTGTCGTCGTCAAAAAAGAAGGGGTCCAAATTGCTGCTCTTCGCGCCGATGATCTCGCGGTGGAACATGGGGTCAATGTAATCGGGACCGCACTTCGCCGCGGCGACAGAAACGCCGCCGTCGACAAGCGCCTGCAAGATCGCGCAGGTCACCGTCGTCTTGCCGCAGCCGCTGTTCGTTCCGGCAATGAGCAATCTCGGCGCTGCCTTCTGCATGGTCTTTCCTCCTTCTGCAATCTCTATAAAGCGTTTTTACTTGCATGCGCTACGGTACAAATTCCAATGTGCTGAAGCACTCGTCGTACTTCCCGCGCTCCAAGTGATAGAGCCGCGCGATGTAGTCGCTCGTGAAGATCTCCTCCGGCGTGCCGATGCGGTCGATGCGGTCGCCCGCGACGCAGATGACTGTGTCCGAAATGCGCCGCGCCAGATCGAGCTCGTGGAGCGAGAGCAGCACGGCGAGGTCGTTTTCGCGCACCATGCGCTTGAGGACGGAGAGCAGTTCCAGTTTGTAGCGGATGTCCAAAAAGCTCGTCGGCTCGTCGAGCACGATAAGCTGCGGCTGCTGGCACAGGGCCCTTGCGAGCAGAATGCGCTGCCGCTGGCCGTCGCTGACGGCGGAAAACGGCGCGTCGGCGAACGCGAGCGCGTCCACCTGAGAAAGCGACTGCTCGACGATCTTCTTGTCTTCGTCCCGCAGGACGCCGAGCCTTCCCGTGTAGGGATAGCGGCCCGAGCTGACCACATCGCGGCAGGTCATGAGCTCCGGTTCGACGCGCGCGGTCATCAAGATCGCCATGCGCCGCGCGACGTCGTTGCGGCTGCGCGAGCGCATCGTCTCGCCATCCAGATACACTGTGCCGGAAAGCTCCGGCAGCTGACCGATGACGGTTTTCAGGATCGTCGACTTGCCCGAGCCGTTCGGCCCGATCAGCGTAACGATCTTTCCCCTCTGCACGCAGAGGGACACATCCTCGATGAGGGGCTTGCCGTGGTAGCCGACGGATAAATTCTTTGTCTCCAAATAGCCGCTCATTCCCGCCCCGCCTTTCTGCGCACCATCATGTAGATGACGACCGGCGCGCCGAACACCGCCGTGACCGAGCTGATGCTGACTTCCGTGGGCGCAAAGGCCGTGCGCGCGATGAGATCACACGCAAGGCAGAAGATGCCCCCGCCGAGGAAGCTCGCCGGGATCAGCAAAAGCGGCTCCGCCGTCTTGAAAAGCGCCTTCATCAGGTGCGGCAGCGCGATGCCGACAAACGAGATGGGGCCGGCGAAGGCCGTCACGCAGGCAGATAACACGCTGGAGAGCAGGATGAGCGCCGCGCGGAACGCCTTGATCGGCACGCCCATGTTGCGCGCGTAGACCTCGCCGAGCTGATAGGCGCGGATCGGTTTGGAGAGGAAAAATGCCAAAATCAGCGTGATCCCGCACGCCCAGGCCATCGTCGTCACGTTTTCCCACTTCATGCCGGAAAACGAGCCGTTCGACCAGTTGTGCAGGTTCACGATGTTTGAATCGTCCGCGAACGTGACGAGAAAATCCGTCAGCGCTGAGCAGATGTAGCCGATCATCACGCCGCAGACGACGAGAAGGCTCATCTGATTGACCCGCTGCGAAATGAGCAGGATGAGGCCCATCGAGAGCATCGCGCCGATGAACGCCGCGCTGATCAGCAGCGCTGACGATGATCTGACGCCGCGGCTGAGGAAAACGATCATCGTGATCGACACCGCGAGCTTCGCGCCCGACGAAATGCCCAGCACGAACGGCCCCGCGATGGGATTGTGGAAAAACGTTTGCAGAAGATACCCCGACACGGACAGCGCACCGCCTAAAATGAGCGCCGACACCATGCGCGGCAATCTGATCTGCATGATGATCCGCTGTTGCGTCAGGTCTTCCCCGACGCCGAGCAGAATTTGTCCTATCTGAGACGCGGAGAGCTGCACGCTGCCCGCGAATAAATTCCAGATCAAAAAAACAGCCAAAAGGACGAGCAGCAGCAAAAAGCCGCACCACGTCCGTGTTTTCCGCTTCTGCTCCATGCCCGTCCCTCCTGTCTGTTTCAACTTTCCAGTCAAAAATTATTGCAGCTTTGTCAAAAACCGGAGCGGCGTATCCGCCCCGCTCAAAACGGTGTGGAGATCCACGACGAGGTCGCTCAATTCGAGCGATTCCTGATAAAAGTCCTTCGTCAGGCACCAGACGTTCCCGTTCTGCACGGCCTTAAAGTCGCCGAGCAGCGGTTCGAGCGCTAAAAGCTCGTCGATCGTCGTAAGCCCGCCGTCGATGATGCTGTTGTAGATGAGCACATCCGCGTCGTGCGCGCCGCTGTAAAATGCCTCCATCTGGATGGTGACGGTGGACTGGGCGTTCTCCTCTTCCGTGTTGTCAAAGGAGACGTATTCCCCGCCCGCCATGGCGATGGATTTAGCGACATAGTCCGTCGACTTTCGCACATTGACCGCGCCGTTGCTCGTCACATAGAAGAATGTGACGGTCTTTCCCGTGGGCGCAGCGCCCAGAATGCCCGAAACGCTGTCCATTTTCTCCTCAAACAGCGCCGCGGCCTCGTTCTCCTTGCCGATGAGCGCACCGTAGAGCTTGACCCACTCCATGCGGCCAAACGGCTCGCTCTCGTAGCTGGACATTTCCACGAGCACGGGGATGCCCAGCGTTTCAAACTGCTCGATGACCTCGGGCGAGTGGTAGATCATCGTGTTTTCAAGCACCAGATCGCAGCCCTGCGACAAGATAAGCTCGTAATCGGGCTCGGAGTATTTGCCCGCGTAAAGCATGTCACCCGCGCTCATGGCCTCCTTCGCCTGCTCGATATACCAGTCCGACTCCTTGCGTCCACTGAAGCGGATGCTGTCGACCGCGTCCAGCTGGGCAAAGCTGTCCATCGCCGCGCTGGCGACCAGATAAATTTCATCAAGCGGCTGCTGCAAAACTGTCACGCCCTCCGGCACGCCGCTGGGCACGGCCGCTCCCTCCGCCACGAGCAGGAATTCCTGATCCTGCCCGATGGTGATGCGCTTGTACTCGTCACCCGCGTAGGAAACGGAAAACTGCGCGGCGTAGTCAAGCGGCATGGTCTTGTCAAACGACAGAGCATCCCACGCGACCGCCGCGTCTTCGCCGTTCGAACCGTCCTGCGCTTTGTCCCCGCAGGCGCAGAGCGTCAGCACGGCCAACAGCGTGAGAAGCGCGCGCGGCAGGCGTCTCATCCGTTCACCTCGGCGCTTGAGGCGTCGAACGTCAGCGTGTAGTCGATCTCGTGCGGCGTGCTCATGGCAGTGGTGTCGCCGACCACAGCAAGCGGCGTATCCAGCGCGGCGACGGGGATCTCAAATGTCGAGCCGTTTTCGGTCGAGAGCACGTCGCAGCGCTCGCCGTCCACGAGCATGTAGTCATAGTGGCTGCTGCTCCAGACGATGGTGGCGGTCATTTTGCCGTCCGCGACCGTCAGCGTACAGGGCGACTGGATGTTCGCCTTGCCGCTGCCGCCCTCGAGCGTCACGGCGATCGTGTAGGTGCCGTCGGCCAGCGTCTCGGCGGGCGCGGCGGCGTCGTCTTCCTTCAAAACGGCGTTCGTCACGGAGACCTTGTGGTCGTACCACTTGCCCTTCGTGCCGATGATGGCGACGTCGAACTCCTCGTCCAGCGCGGGCACGGGGATATCAAAGCCATTGACCTCCTCGCTCAGGCCGTCGGAATAGGTGACGGTGTCGGTCGTGGGCTGCAAGAGCGCCGCGCCGTCCTTCCGCGCGTCCTCCGCCGTGCCGCAGAAGAGGTTCAGAATGCTCTTGGACGGCAGGCTGATGTGGATCGTCATCTGGCCGTTTTCGACCGTCAGCGTACCCTTGCCCTTGCATGCCTCGTTCACGTGGAACATGCTGCTGTCGGTGCTGAAATCCGCGGTGTAAACGCCGTCGGCGAGCGCAGGCTCGGTGTTCGTGTCCTGCGGATCGCCGTCCCCGCTCTTCTGCCCGCAGCCGAAAAGCAGCGTGCAGAGCATCAGCACGGTCAGTATCAGTGTCAGTGTTCTTTTCATTGGGAAGTACCTCCATCCGGAAAAGGCCCCGAAGCGGTGCACAATCGCTTCGGAGCCCTTTGGGTCTATTTACGCGTTCAGGGCGTCAATGGCGGCCTGGGTGTGGGCGATGTACAGCGCCTGCACATCGGCAATCTCGCCGAGGCCCGCGATCTGGCAGTCGACGGTGAAGTCGGCAGCCTCGAACATAGTCTTCCAGGAATCGTCGTCGCTGCCGGCCATGTCGTTGTTGGCGTGGTCACCCGCAACGACCATCAGCGGGCGCAGGATGACGTTGGTGTAGCCCGCGGCCTTGACGGCCTCGATGACGGACTCGCAGGAGGTCTCCTCCGGCTCGCCCTCGACCGTGCCGATGAAGACGTTCTCATAGCCAAGGTTCTGCATCTGAGCGCTCATCTGGCTGTAGCTGACCTTGGCGACGTGTGCGGTGCCGTGGCCCATGAAGACGAACGCGGCGCCAGCTTCCTTGGCAGCCTCGAGAGAGTCAAAGCCGCTTGCCTCGACCGCGGCGGCGGTGATGGCCTTGGCGACAACTTCCTTGTCGGCGTTGATGACGGTCGCGTCGCTGCCGACCTCGCCGAGCAGGGGCTCTGCGATGGAGACGGACTCGAACTGATCGCGGTACTCGTCGATGGTAGCGCACATTTCGTCATACTCTGCGCCGTGCATCAGGTGCGTCGGCTGCACGACGAGGTTCTTGACGCCGTTGGCCACAGCGCGGTCGAGCGCCTGGGTCATGTTGTCGATCTTCTCGCCGTCGCGGGCCTGAATGTGGTTGATAATGATCTGAGCCGTGAAAGCGCGGCGGACGGACCAGTCAGGATAGGCCTCCTGCAGGGCGTCCTCGATGCTCTTGATATCGTTGATGCGGCTGTCGTTGTAGGACGTGCCGAAGGAAACGACCAGAAGCTCGTTCTCGCCGATGTCATCCTGGTTGCGGGGATCGTCCTTGGACGCATCGCCCGTGTCAAGGCCGAAATACTCGGGGCTCGCTTCCTCACCCTCGACCATGGCCTTCTGCTCGTCGGTCAGCGCGTCCCAGGCAGCCTTGGCAGCCTCGCACTGCGCGTCGGTCTCATCGGTGCGCTCCTGAACATAGATCGCGTCAATGAGCGCGGCGACATTGTCGGCCGCGGCCTTGTCGGCGTCCTCCGTGTTCTGCGTGTCGTCGGCAGCGTCGTCCTTCTTGCTGCCGCAGGCGGTCAGCACGCCCAGCAGCATTACGGCTGTGAGCAGGATTGCAAGTGCTTTTTTCATGTTTCTCTTTACCTTCTTCTTCAAAAATCGTTCTGAAAGAAATATAAAAGCGGCCATGGTGACCCACAGCCGCTCTCACGATTCCAACCAGCAACACCGCGCCGCGAAAAAATCGCGCCGCGGGTAAACTCGCAGAAATATCAGCCTGTGTGCAGCGGGCCTGAGATTTCCCGCAGAGGCAGGTCTCCTGACTTCGTTCA
>OHQI01000145.1_pt1 | contig 14863 bp, 8 predicted proteins | sample 1577911 | NCBI WGS metagenome assembly OHQI01 (sample SAMEA3879502, study PRJEB24766) | human gut metagenome | biome: human-associated habitat; feature: feces | place: USA | collected 1985/1987
CTCGAAGTCAGGGCCGGTGAGGTGCATGCCATTATGGGGCCTAACGGCTCGGGCAAGTCGACGCTGGCGTCGGTGCTGGCGGGCAATGAAAAGTTCACCGTCACCGAAGGGTCGGCCGAGTTTCTGGGCCGCGACCTGCTGTCGATGCCCATCGAGGACCGGGCGCGGCTGGGGCTGTTCCTGGGCTTCCAGTATCCGGTGGAGATCCCGGGCGTCACGATGGCCAATTTCATGAAGCTGGCCGTCAACGAGCAGCGCAAGTTCCGCGGCGAGGAGCCGCTTTCGGCCGCCGAATTCCTGAAACTCATGCGCGAGAAGAGCGCCGTGGTGGAACTCTCGTCGAAACTCACCTCGCGGGCCGTGAACGAAGGCTTCTCGGGCGGCGAGAAGAAGAAGAACGAGATTTTCCAGATGGCGATGCTCGATCCGAAGCTGGCGATCCTGGACGAGACCGACTCGGGGCTCGACATCGACGCCCTGCGCATCGTCGCCACGGGCGTCACCAAACTCCACCGGGCGGACAACGCCACGGTGGTCATCACCCACTACCAGCGTCTGCTGGATTACATCGTGCCCGACGTGGTGCATGTGCTCTACAAGGGCCGCATCATCCATTCGGGCGACAAGTCGCTGGCCCTCAAGCTCGAAAAAGAGGGGTACGACTGGCTGATCAACGAATACGACAAGTGATGGAGACGATTCCCGACATCATCCGCGGGTTCCGCGCGGCGGACGGCGAGGTGCTCCGCATCGCCAGGGTCGAGGCCGAACCCTTTGCGGCGGTCGATCCCCGGCATCTGCGCGTGGAGGCCGCGGCGGGCGCTTCGGCGCGGATCGTCGTGCTGCATACCGCACCCGACGTGTCGTCGCTGACGCTGACGCTGGCCGAAGGGGCGCAGCTGGAGCTGACCGAACTGTTCACGGCCGAGGCTTTCGCCGAGGTCTCGGTGAAGCAGGCCGCCCGCAGCCGCTGCCGCCTGACGACGGTGCTGCTGTCGAGCGCCAACGCTTCGTACCGCATCGACCTCGACGGTGCGGATGCCGAAAACGAGCTGGGCGGGGTGTTCCTCGCCGCGGGTGAAGAGCATTGCGTGCTGAAACTGCATACGGCGCACAACGTCGCCGACTGCCGCAGCGACTCCTACGTCAAGGGGGTCGCCGGAGGGCAGGCCGTGGGCGAGTTCTGCGGAATGGTCTACGTGGCCCCCGACGCCCAGCGCACCGACGCCCGTCAGCAGAGCCGCAACATCCTGTTGAGCCGGACGGCCCGCATCACGACCCAGCCGCAGCTGGAAATTTACGCCGACGACGTGAAATGCTCGCACGGCGCGACGGTGGGGCAGATGGATGCCGAGGCGATACTTTACATGCGCCAGCGCGGTTTGAGCGAAGCCCAGGCCCGGCGGTTGCAGATCGAAGGATTCGTCGGCGACGTGGTGACCCGCTGCGGCATCGAACCGCTGTGCGGGGCGATCCTGGAACGGGCCGCAGCGAAAATCGAAACCCTGTGAGAAATGTTCGACGTTGAAAAAATACGGGAGGAGTTCCCGATCCTGCACCGCGAAGTCTACGGTAAGCCGCTGGTTTACCTCGACAGCGGGGCTACGGCCCAGAAACCCCGGACGGTGATCGAGACGGTCGATCGCCTTCACCGGGAGCTGAACGCCAACATTCACCGCGGGGTGCATTTCCTCTCGGAGGAGGCGACGGTGTTGTATGAAGCCGCCCGGGAGCGGATCGCGTCGTTCGTCGGGGCGGCCGAAAAGGAGGAGATCGTCTTCACGGCGGGCGCCACGGCGTCGCTCAACACGGTGGCTTACGCCTGGGGCGACGCCTTCGTCGGAGCGGGGGACAACATCCTCGTCAGCGAGATGGAGCACCACTCGAACATCGTGCCGTGGCAGATGCTGGCCGAACGCAAGGGGGCCGAAATCCGCGTGCTTCCGTTCGACGAGGCGGGAGCGCTGCGCACGGACCTCCTGCCGTCGCTCGTGGACGAACGTACGCGCGTGGTGGCCGTCACGCAGGCGTCCAACACGCTCGGCACGCGGCCCGACCTGCGGACGGTGGTCGCAGCGGCGCATGCCGTCGGGGCCGTTGTCGTTGTCGACGGCTGTCAGGGCGTGGTTCACGGCGGGGTCGATGTCCGGGCGATGGACTGCGACTTCTACGCCTTCTCGGGCCACAAACTCTACGGGCCGACGGGAATCGGCGTGCTGTACGGCAAGCGCGAACTGCTGGAACGGATGCCGCCGTTCATGGGCGGCGGCGACATGGTCGACACGGTGACGTTCGCGAAGACCACCTATGCCCCCGTGCCGCTGAAATTCGAGGCCGGAACGGCCAATTTCGTGGGCGCCATCGGACTGGGCGAGGCGGTGAAGTTCATGCAGCGGTTCGACCCTGCGGAGATCGAAGCCCACGAGGAGGCGCTGCTGCGCCGCGCCACGGAGCGGCTGAAGGGGATCGGCGGACTGCGGATTTACGGCACGGCGCCCGGCAAATGCGCCATCCTCTCGTTCAATGTCGAGGGGGTGCATCCCTACGATATGGGGATGATTCTCGACAAGCTGGGCATTGCGGTCCGCACGGGCCAGCACTGCGCCGAGCCGGTGATGGACCACTACGGGACGACGGGCATGTGCCGGGCCTCGTTCGCGCTGTACAATACGCTTGCGGAGGCCGATGCGCTGGCCGCCGGGGTCGAACGGGCCGTGAAGATGCTGCGCAACTGAAAATTAAAAACTACTACCTATGTTCATCGTACTCGAAGGCTTGGACGGAGCGGGCAAGTCGACCCAGATCCGGATGTTGCGCCAGTTGCTCGCAGAACGTGGCGTGGAGAGCGAATACGTTCATTTTCCGCGTTTCGATGCGCCGGTCTACGGCGAACTGATCGCCCGCTTCCTGCGCGGCGAATTCGGCGGCGTGAACGAAGTCGACCCCTATCTGGTGGCCCTGCTCTTCGCGGGCGACCGGGCGGCGGCCGGCCCGCAGATCCGGGCGTGGATCGCCGAAGGCAAAGCCGTGGTCCTCGACCGTTACGTCTATTCGAACGTGGGTTTCCAGTGTGCGAAACTACCTGCCGGCGAGCGGCGCGACCGCCTAGCGCAGTGGATTCTGGACCTGGAATTCGGTTACAACGACCTGCCGCGCCCCGATCTGTCGCTGTTCCTCGACGTGCCGTTCGCCTTCACCGAACGAAAGCTCACGGAGGTCCGCGAGGGAGACGACCGCGACTACCTGCAAGGCAGCCGGGACATTCACGAAGACGCTCTCGACCTGCAACGGCGCGTGCGCGAGGTGTACCTCGCCGCCGCGGCGAAGGACGATTCGCTGCGTGTGGTCGATTGCAGCGATCCGTCGGGGGCGATGGGTTCGCCCGAACATAATTTCGAAAAAATACGGGCCGTGCTGGCCCCGATACTCGACGCGCGATGAGAAAGACCCGGACTTTCAAAATCGCGGCCAACGTCTGCCGGCTGATCCTCGCCTGCACGTTCATCGTTTCGGGTTTCACGAAGGTGATAGATCCGTGGGGCACGGCACTGAAGGTCAACGAGTACCTTTCGATCTACGGACTCGACTACCTGCAGCCCGGGGCGATGGTCTTTTCGATCTGGCTGTGCGGCGCGGAGCTGATGATGGGCTGCATGCTGCTGTTCAAGGTCCGTATCCGGCTGATTTCGATCTTCGCCGTGCTGTCGATGGTTTTCTTCACGCTGCTGACGCTGTTGAGCGCCACGCTCATCCCCGTCGAGGACTGCGGGTGCTTCGGCGAGGCGCTGAAACTTACCCCGTGGGAGACTTTCGTCAAGAACGTCGTGCTGCTGCCGATGGCCTTCGTGGTGTGGTGGCGTTACCGGCCCGACAAGATTTTCGCCTTCAAACCGCTGGAGATCGTGCTTACCTGCACGTTCTTCTTTCTGGCGATGTACCTCGGCTATTACTGTTACATTCACCTGCCGCTCGTGGATTTCCTGCCCTATAAGGTCGGGGTCAATATCCGCGAGGCGATGCAGGCTCCCGTCGTCGAGCCGGGCGAGTCGGAAACCGTGCTGGTATACCGCAACAGGCGGACGGGCCGCGAGCGCGAGTTCTCGCTGGAAGACACCGAGTGGCAGGATGCCGAAAAATGGGAGTGGGTCGACACCCGCACCACGAGCGAAGTCCCGGCCGTGAGACCTCTTGTGAGCGAATTCGCCCTGCGCGACGCCGAGGGCGACGCCACGGAGAAGGTGCTGACGATGCCGGGGCGGGTTTACATGCTCTGCGTCACGGCTTTCGACCGCCTGCCGCGTTCGTGCGCACGGCGTATGGCCCGGCTTGCGGAGCGCGCCCGTGAGGAGGGTGCGCACGTGGTCTGCCTGACGCCCGATCCGCTTTACGGCGTCACGTGGCACGAGTTCGGCACGGTGGAGGTGCGGTGCTACAACATCGACGCCTCGACGATGAAAACCATGCTCCGCGCCGATAACGGGCTTGTCGTGCTGGACGACGGAACCATCACCTCTAAAAAGAACTGTCGCGATATTCGTCCGTAGGGGCATCCTGCGGGACGCTGGTATGAAAGTTGACGCCGGAAACGGTGTCAACTTTTTTCGTATGCGAATCATCCCCATTTTAGCGATCGCCCTGCTTGCCGGGGCGTGTTCCCGCAAGACGCCCGCACCTGCGGTGGTACGCCCCGTGAAGGTGGCGACGGCTGCCGGCGCGGGACTTATCGACAAGGATTTCGCCGGCATGGCTACTCCCGACGACGCTGTGAACCTCGCCTTCAAGGTGGCGGGGCAGGTCCTCGACGTGCCCGTTTCGCAGGGCGCGGGCGTGAAGAAGGGGGAGCTGCTCGCCGAACTCGACCCCCGGGACATCGAGTTGCAGGTCGCGGCGACCCGCTCGGCCTTCGAGGAGACCCGCTCGCAGCAGCAGCGCATGCAGCGGCTGCTGGAGCACGAGGCGGTGTCGCGGCAGGAGGCCGAAGCGGCCGCGACGCGCTATGCGCAGGCCCGCTCGACCTACGAGAACACCCTCGACCTGCTGAAGGACACCCGCCTGAAGGCCCCGTTCGCCGGGGTCGTCGAGCGCAAGTACGTCGATAATTTCGAACGCGTGCAGGCCGGACAGCCGATTCTCCGGCTGGTCAATCCCGTCACCTCGACCGTCCAGTTCACGCTGCCCGAAAACGCGCTGCCGCTGTTGCGGGACAGCTCCACGCGCTTTACCGTCGCGTTCGACAACTACCGGGGCGCGGCCATTCCGGCCCGCCTGAAAGAGTATGTCGAAACCTCGTCCGACGCCTCGGGATTCCCCGTGTCGCTGACTCTCGAAAACCCCGATCCGGCCCGTTACCGCATCTCGCCCGGCATGTCGTGCACGATCACCATGTTGAGCGCCGATCCCGTTCCCGATGCCGTGTCGCTGCCCGTTTCGGCCGTCTACGCCCCGGCCGGGGGCGGGACCTACGTCTGGATCGTCGGCGCGGGCGACCGCGTCATGCGCCGCGAGGTGACGCTCGGGGAGCTGTTCGGCCGCGACCGGGTGGTCGTCGACAGCGGTGTCGCGCCCGGCGAACGGGTCGTCACGGCGGGCGTTTACCAGCTGCGCGAGGGCGAACGGGTCCGGATCTTAAACTGACGCCGCCATGAACCTGCCCGAATATTCGCTGCGCAGCGCCAAGGTGATCTGGTTCTTCCTCGCCGTGCTGCTGGCGGGAGGCGCCCTGGGGTTCGCCACGCTGGGCAAGAAGGAGGATGCGGTCTTCGTCATCAAGTCGGCGTCGCTCGTCTGCTCCTATCCGGGGGCCACGCCGCAGCAGGTCGAGGAGCTTGTCACTGAACCCATCGAACGCGAGGTGCAGTCGATGCGCCGCGTGCATAAAATCACTTCGGAATCCTATTACGGGCTTTCGAAGATACAGGTCGAACTGGACCCGGCCACACCCGCCGCCGAAATTCCGCAACTGTGGGACGAACTGCGCCGCAAGGTGCTCAACGTCCAGCCGCGCCTGCCCGCGGGGGCTTCGGCGGTGACCGTCGCCGACGATTTCGGCGACGTGTACGGCATCTACTACGGGCTTTCGGTCGACGGGGGCTTCACCTGGTCCGAACTGCGCGACTGGGCGCAGCGGCTCAAAACGGCGCTCGTGACGGTCGACGGCGTGCAGAAGGTGGCCCTTTACGGCGAACAGACGCCCGTGGTGAACGTCTATGTCAGCATGGCGACGCTGGCCAATTTCGCCATCCGTCCCGAAACCATCGTCGCGACCATCGGCCAGCAGAATTCCATCGTCGACAGCGGCGAGAAGCAGGCCGGAAAACTCCAGATACAGATTCTCGAGGATGGAACCTACAAGACGCTCGACGACCTTTCGGACCAGCTGCTGATCTCCTCTTCGGGCAAACAGTACCGCCTGGGCGACATCGCCCGCGTCGAGCGGGGCTACGCCGAGCCGCCGCAGACGATGATGCGCGTCGACGGCCGCCGCGCCGTAGGCATCGGCGTCTCGACCGAGGAGGGCGTCGACGTGGTGAAGACCGGTGCGGAGATCGAATCCCTGCTGGCTTCGCTCACGCGGCAGATGCCGCTGGGCATGGAGCTGACGGTGCTCTATCCCGAGAACCGCATCGCCCGGGAGGCCAATTCCACGTTCATTCTCAACCTCGCCGAGTCGGTTGCGATCGTCATTCTGATCATCATGCTCGTCATGGGCTTCCGCGCCGGGGTGCTGATCGGCAGTTCGCTGCTCTTCTCGATCGGCGGCACGCTGCTCCTGATGCAGTTTCTGGGCGAGGGGCTGAACCGCACCTCGCTGGCCGGTTTCATCATCGCGATGGGCATGCTCGTCGACAACGCCATCGTCGTCACCGACAATGCACAACAGGCCATGCTGCGGGGCGCGGCACGCCGCACGGCCGTCGTCGAGGGAGCCAACGCCCCGCGGTGGAGCCTGCTGGGGGCCACGCTGATCGCCATATTCTCGTTTCTGCCGCTGTACCTTGCCCCCTCGTCGGTGGCCGAAATCGTCAAGCCGCTGTTCGTCGTGCTGGCCCTCTCGCTGCTGTTGAGCTGGGTGCTGGCCCTGACGCAGACGCCGCTGTTCGGCAATTTCATGCTCAAGGTGAAACCTGTCGCCGGCGATCCCTACGACACGCGCTTCTACCGCGCCTTCGACCGCCTGCTGGCCGCCCTGCTGCGGTGGCGGTGGGCCGTCACGGCGACGGTCGCGGGGCTGTTCGTCCTGTCGCTGGTCGTCATGGGGCTGATGCCCCAGAACTTCTTTCCGTCGCTCGACAAACCCTATTTCCGGGCCGACGTACTGCTGCCCGACGGGTATAATATCCGCGATACGGAGCGTAATCTGCTCGCCATGGAGGAGTGGCTGCGCGCGCAGCCCGAGGTGAAGACCGTCTCGATGACGCTCGGGTCGACGCCGCCGCGCTATTACTTGGCCAGCAGCAGCGTCTCGATGCGTCCCAATTTCGGCAACATCCTCGTCGAGCTGCACGACAAGCGGCAGACCGAGGCTGTCGAGGAGCGTTTCAACGCCTATGTCACCGCGAATTTTCCCGACGTGTGGCTGCGCTCGTCGCTCTTCAAGCTCTCGCCCGTGCCCGACGCGGCCATCGAATTCGGCTTCATCGGCGACGACGTCGACACGCTGCGCCGTCTCGCGGCCCGGGCCGAAGAGGTGATGTGGCGCACCCCCGGAGCCGTAAACATCCGCAACGGCTGGGGCAACCGCGTGCCGATGTGGCAGCCGGTCTACTCGCAGATGAAGGGCCAGCGCATCGGCATCACCCGCAGCCAGATGGCCCGCGGCATCACCATCGCCACGCAGGGATACACGCTGGGCGAATACCGCGAGGGCGACCAGTTCATGCCGATCCTTCTGAAAGACGAGAACATCGGTTCGTATAACCTGACCAATTTGCAGGCCCTGCCGATCTTCAATCCTTCGGGCAAGGTCTTTTCGATTGAGCAGGCGACCGACGGATTCCGTTTCGATTTCCGGCCGGGCGTCATCAAGCGTTTCAACCGCCAGCGGGTGATGAAGGCCCAATGCGACCCGGGCCGCGGGGTCAACACCATGCAGTTGTTCGCCGCGCTGCGCGATTCGGTGGACCGCGCCGTGGTACTTCCCGAAGGCTACTCGATGAAGGTCTTCGGCGAGCAGGAGAGCCAGCAGGAGTCCAACGAGGCGCTGGCCGAATACATGCCGCTGACGCTGGTGCTCATCCTCATCGTCCTGCTGCTGCTGCTGCGCAACTACCGCGAGCCGGTCGTCATTCTGCTGATGATCCCCCTGATCTTCATCGGCGTGGTGCTGGGACTGGCCGTCACGGGCAAGGTGTTCAACTTTTTCTCCCTGCTGGGGTTGCTGGGACTCGTCGGCATGAACATCAAGAACGCCGTGGTGCTCGTCGAGCAGATCGGCGTGCTGCGGGCCGCGGGCAAAGACCCCTACGAGGCCCTGACCTCTGCGACGCGCAGCCGTATCGTCCCGGTGGCGATGGCCTCGGGAACGACCATTCTGGGCATGCTGCCGCTGTTGTTCGACTCGATGTTCGGCGCGATGGCCGCCACGATCATGGGCGGACTGCTGGTCGCCACGCTGCTGACGGTCTGCGTCCTGCCGGTGGTCTACGCGCTGTTCTACAATATCCGCAAGCCATGAAGATAACAGTTTCGATAATCGCCCTTTGGCTCTGCGTCCCGGCGCTGGGGCAGACCTCGCTCGCCGACTACCGCGCTGCCGTCGCCGATTACAGCTGGCAGCTGAAGATCGCCGCCTCGAAGAGCGATGCGGCGGCCGAGACGGCGGGGCAGGCCCGTACGGGCTACTTGCCGCGGCTCGCGATGGACGGCAGTTTCACGGCGACCGTGCGCCATTTCGACGGCGTGGAACGCTGGACGTTCAGCCTCCTGCCGCAGCTGGTGCAGACCGTCTACGGCGGCGGTGCGGTGCGGGCCGCGGCCCGGCAGGCCGAACTGGGCTACGGCATTGCGCTGTGCGACGAGGAGTTTTCGCGCCTCGACGTGCGCTATGCCGCCGACTACGCCTACTGGAACCTCTCGGCCGTGGAACTCTATGCCGCCTCGATGCGGCAGTATGTCGCGATCATCCGTTCGCTCAAGGAGGTCGTCGACCGCCGCTTTTCGGAGGGTTATATCGCCAAGGGCGACGTGCTGATGATCGACGCACGGTTGAGCGAGGCCGAATATTCGCTCGTGAGCGCCGAGCAGAGTTACGAGGTCGCGCTCCACAACTTCAACATCCTCCGCGGAACCGACGCCGCGCTCGGCGTACAGCTCGCGCAGGGCATCCGCGACTCGCTGCCGATGCCCGGACGGGTCGTGGCGGCCGAGGCGCTGGAGCGGCGTCCCGACTATGCCGCCGCACGGCTGCGCTCGGAGCAGGCCGAGGCGGGAATCCGGGCCGTCCGCGCGCCGTTCAATCCGCAGTTGAGCGTGGGTGTCGGCGGCATGTGGCAGCCCTATTACCCCAACAGCACGGGTGCGACCTACGTCGACGGATCGGCTTTCGTGAAACTCTCCGTGCCGATCTTCCACTGGGGCGAACGCCGCCGGGCCGTGGGGGCCGCGCGCGCCGTGCAGTTGCAGCAGGAGTGGAACGCCGCGCTCGTGCACGACGATATCGTGCGCGAGGAGATGAACGGCTGGACGGCCCTCGTGCAGAGCCGCGCGCAGGTCGACGCCTCGGAAGAGAGTCTCCGCATCGCGGGCGAGAACCTCTCCATCAGCACCTATTCCTACGGCGAAGGCCTGGCGACGATCCTCGACGTCCTGCAAGCCCAGCTGAGCTGGATTCAGCTCTATTCGAACGCCATCCGGGCGCACTACAACTATGCCGTGGCGGTGTCGGACTACCAGCGCATCACGGCGCAATAGAAAAACGGCGGAGAATCTCTCCGCCGTTTTTTCCTGCCGCCGGGCGTTCTACGCCTTCGCCGGCTGGGTGCTGACCACCGCGATCTCGCGCGACACGGGTGCGATCCTGCGCAGCATCTGCACCATGCCGCAGTACTTTTCGTGTGTCAGTTCCAGTGCGCGGCCGATCTTCGCCTGGTCGTCTTCGGAGCTGCATTCGACGTTGTAAACCACATGGAACGAGCGGTATACGCTTTCGGATTGAACCGTCTCGGCGGATAAATCGCCCGAATAGCTGATTTCGAAGCGTTTGGGCGTGATGCGCTCTTTCTGCATGATCATCAGCGCCGTCTGGGCGGAGCATTGCGCCGCGGCGTAGAGCATCAGGGTCTTGGGATTCATCGCGTCGCATCCGGTGCCGTTTTCGGTCCGGAATTTCCCGTTTCCGGACATCTGTAAAGTTACTTTTTCAATCATGGATTTCGGTTTTTGTGTTCAACAATGACCCGGGGGCAAATTCCGTTCCTTTGGTAGTGTGCGGATGGGCAAAAATTCGTATATTTGCCCGTATTTAGTGAAACAATGCATATGCGAAAATTCCGGATTTCATTGCTGACCCTTGCCCTTGCGGCGTGCGCCTTCGGCGCGCAGGCTGCCGGGCCTGAAATAGAGACCCTCGCGGGGCGCGCCCGCGACCTGTTCGATTACGGCCGCTGGAGCGACGCCCGGCAGGAATTCCTGCGCGTCAGGGCGGCACTGACGCCTTCGGACCGCCTGCTGGCCCAGGAGGCGGATTTTTACCTGGCCGCCTGCGCCGTGGAGCTGGGCAGCCCCGATGCCGAAGGGGCCTTGCGCGAATTCGCGGAGCGTTATCCCGAATCGGTCTACGCCAACGACGTGCATTTCGCACTCGGTTCGTTCTACTGCGCCGCGGGGAACATGGAAAAGGCCCGCGAGGCTTTCGCGCAGACCGATTACAAGGCGTTGAGCGCGCCGCGCCGCGAGCAGTACGACATCCGCATGGGCTACGTCGCGTTCGCCGGGGGCGACTACCGGAAGGCGTACGACTATTTCGACCGTATCGGCAGCCGCAGCGAATACGCCGATCATGCCCGTTACTACAAGGCCTATATCGACTATGCCGAAGGGCGTTACGGCCGTGCGAAGCAGGCCTTCACGGCGCTTCTGCGCAGCGACGCCTACCGCGACGTGGTTCCCTATTACCTCATGCAGATCGAGTTCCGCGAGGGCAACTACCGCTATGTGGTCGAAAACGGCGAGACGCTGGCCCGCCGGGCCGTTCCCGAGCGGCGCGCCGAGCTGGAGCGCGTGGTCGCCGAATCGTGGTTCCGGCTGGAGGATTTCAACAGGACGCTGGAGCACCTCGCGGCTTTCCGGAAGGCCGGCGGGGAGATGGACCGCGACGCCAGCTACCTGGAGGGCTTCTCGCTCTACCGCACGGCCCGCTATGCGGAGGCCGCGGAGTGGCTGCGCAAGGCGTGCGGCGCTGAAGACGCGCTGACGCAGAACGCCTCCTACCACCTGGCCGACTGTTACCTGCGCGCCGGGGACAAGGAGTCGGCGATGCAGGCTTTCGCGATGGCTTCCGACGAGTCGCTCGACGCGACGGTGGCCGAGGACGCGCTGTTCAACTACGCCAAATTGCAGTACGAACTGGGCGGCGGCGCCTTCAACGGCGCGATCAACGTGCTGACGCGCTATGTCGAACGCTATCCTTCGTCGCCGCGTGCGGAGGAGGCCCGTGCGCTGCTGATCGCCGCTTACTACAACTCCCGCGACTACGATGCCGCGTACAGGGCCATCAAACAGATGCCCTCGGGCTACGCCGACATCCGCGCGGCGTTGCAGAAGATCACCTATTTCCGCGCTCTGGAGGCCTACAAGGCGGGCGACATGCGTGCGGCGCAGCGTTACCTCACGGAATCCGCCGCGGTGAACGTCAGCCCCAAGTACACCGCGCTGAACGCCTTCTGGCAGGGTGAAATCGCCTTCGCACAGGGCGACTACCCGGTGGCGGCGGCCAAATACAACGCCTACCTGAAGCGTGCGCCCCGCACCGAGCGGGAGTATGCGCTGGCGTGGTACAATCTCGGTTACTGCGCCTTCGACCGCAACGACCTGGGGCAGGCGCAGGCTTCGTTCCGAAAGTTCCTCGACGCCTGGTCGCCGCGCGACCGTTACCGCGCCGACGCCTACAACCGGCTGGGCGACGCGGCTTATTCCGACCGCCGTTTCGAGGAGGCCGTGGGGGAGTATGACAAGGCCATCGCCCTGGCGACGCCCGAACAGCAGTACGCCCGCTACAAACGGGCCGTGACGCTCGGCATCCTGGGCCGCACGGACCAGAAGCAGCAGGCCCTGCGGCAGATCGCCGCTTCGGGCGGCGACTATGCCGACGAAGCCTCCTACGAGCTGGGGCGCAGCTACATCGCGCAGGAGAAGTATGCCGAGGGCGCCGCGCAGCTCGAAAAGTTCGTGGCCGCCTATCCGTCGTCGCCCCGCTGCACGCAGGCGCTGTCCGACCTCGGGCTGGCCTACCTGAATCTGGGCGACAAGCAAAAGTCGCTCAAGTATTACGATCGGGTGGTCGGGGCGTCGCCCCACTCCTCGGAAGCCAGGGGCGCGATGCAGTCGATCCGCGAGATCTACGTTTCGCAGGGCGATGCCGACGCCTATTTCGACTACGCCGCCAAGGCCGGACTGGAGAGCGACCTGACGGCCCTTTCGCGCGACTCGCTGTCGTTCGCCGCGGCACAGAAACTCTACCTCGACGGACAGCAGGAGGCTGCCGCGAAGTCGTTGCGCAGCTATGTGCAGAGCTATCCGAAGGGGTATTACCTGACCGACGCGCTCTACTATTTGAGCGACTGCTACCTCCGCTCGGGCGAGCGCGGGGAGGCCATCGAGACGCTCACGGCGCTCGCCGATCGGGGAACGACCCAGTACACGGTCGCCGTGCTGGAGAAGCTCTCCGAGATGACTTATGCCGACGAACGCTGGGACGAGGCCGCCTCGGCCTACCGCCGGCTTTACGACGCCGCGCCGACCAAAACGGGCCGCGAGGAGGCCATGAAGGGCTATGTGCGTGCGACGGTGGCCGGGGGCGACGGGGCGAAGATCGCCGCGATGGCCGCCGACGTCTGCGGGCACGACGATGCGGGGGCCGCGGCGCTCCGCGAAGCGAAATACGCCTGGGCCGGGCAGCTGCGCGCCGAAGGCCGCCGCGACGAGGCCGTGAAGCTCTACCGCGAACTGGCGAAGGACGTGCGCACGAAAGAGGGTTCCGAGGCTGCCTATTACGTGATCGAATCCACGTTCGGGAGCGGCGACATGGACAAGACCGAAAAGGAGGTCTTCGCCTTCTCCGAACGGGAGCCGCAGGCCTACTGGCTGGCCAAAGCCTTTATCCTGCTGGGCGACGTGTATGTGAAGAAAGGGGATAATTTCCAGGCCCGGGCAACGTGGCAGAGTGTCGCCGACGGTTATTCGCCTGCCGACGACGGCATCGTGGACGAAGCGAAGGCGCGAATCGCAAAACTCAACTGACGATGAAGAAGATGCTGATAGTGGCCGCCCTCGCGGCGGTGCTGCCGCAGTTGGCTGCGGCGCAGGTCGAAAAGCAGGTCGAAGTGACCAAGGCCTATGTCCCGAAGGTGGAGAGCGCCTCGAAACTGGCCGTCCAGCCCGACATGACCGACACGGCGCGCATGCGCCCCGAAATCGACTACACCATTACGCCGCTGTCGTTGCGCACGACGCTCTCGCCGCGTCCGATCCGCCCCGCGACGGTGACCTACTGGGAGTTCAACCGACCGCTGCCCTTCTACCTGAAGGCCGGGGCGGGGTATCCGCTCAACTCGGTGCTGGACTTCTACGCCTCGTCGCAGAATCCGTCGACGGGCTACGTTGTGGGGTACGTCAACCACGAGGGGCGGTACGCCGATATTAAAAACGATTTCGGGGTGAAGAACAATTCGACGCGGATGTTCAACCGCATCGGGGCCGCCGCGGGCAAGTATTTCGGCCGGCACATCCTCGAAGGCGACATTTACTACGACAACCGGATGTATCACCGTTACGGGGCCTGGGCCGACGGAGACGGCGCGGGTCTCGGGATCGGGGGGATGAACGACTACGGCGATGCGAACGTCGCGGTGCGTTTCGGCGACAATTTTCAGGACTTGAGCCGCACGAACTTTGAAATAGCCCTGCGCGGGGGGATGTTCTTCGACCACTCCGAGTGGCCGGATTACGGCGACAAGGCCCGGCAGACCGCACTCGGGGCCAGGGCGAAGATCGCCCGGGGATTCGGCCGCAGCAGGTTCTCGCTCGAAGCGGGATACGAATTGCGGTCCGGGCAGAAATCGCTGGAGGGCAGCAGCCAGCAGCTGATCCACGCCGCCCTGCGCTACGGTTTCGCCGGCGGGGTCGTGCGCTTCGACGTGGGGGCCGACTACTACCGCGACCGGACCGAGTTCGAAGGAGAACCCTCGAACCTCGTGAAGAGTGAAAATTATGTCATTCCTTTCGCCCGGCTCGATTTCAACCTCGGAACGCCGGGGCTGAAACCCTTCTTCGAGGCCGACGGCGCGGTGACGCCGAACGACTTCCGGGCGCTGACGCTGGAAAATCCCTATGTCGCCTCCTCGACGTGGCTCGACAAAAGTTCCGTGGACTACAATTTCCGTCTCGGACTGGGCGGCAGTCTCTGGCGCAGCCGCTTCGACTACCGTGTCTACGCCGGGGTGTCGGTCCGCGACAACCATCTTTTCTGGACCACGTACCGGAGTTTGTCGGACGATCCTGCTTTTTCGGAGGTTTTTCAGGGCGTTCTGGTCCCTGTGATGGCGCGGCAGACCGTCACTTCGTTCAACGGCGAGATCGAGTTTCGGCCCGTGAGTGCGCTGAAATTCGACCTGGACGTGCACGGCTATCTCTATAACGACGAGACGGA
>OHQI01000168.1_pt1 | contig 14135 bp, 8 predicted proteins | sample 1577911 | NCBI WGS metagenome assembly OHQI01 (sample SAMEA3879502, study PRJEB24766) | human gut metagenome | biome: human-associated habitat; feature: feces | place: USA | collected 1985/1987
TCAGACTTGAGGTTAAGGATATCACTCAGGTTGATGACAAGAAGATTAAATCTGCAGGTGTTGCAGGCGTTATGAAGCCTGGCAAGAATTCTGTCCAGGTTATTATCGGAACAAAGGTTCAGTTTGTTGCGGATGAGTTTTCTAAGCTTTGCGAGTAGATTTGTTCTGCAATATAGCAGTGTTGATTCACATTAGTTGATTCACATAATTTCATAATACATGACTAAAAGCCACACCGGGTGTTATGCCTGGGGTGGCTTTTTTGAGTTCGGGCCGTAAACTCTGCCCGGTCGTGGTGCACACGGAAATGTATAGCTTTACAGCAAGGGTTGAAAAACAAACAAATGTTTGTTATAATAAATGAGGAATGTCGTATATGCAACGTAGCAAAGCACCATGATGCTTCCCTCAATGCGGGTGATGGTACGCTTGGCAAAGAACAGCCCGAAGAACCAAAGCAGGATTCCGGAACCTGCCAGTACCCACAAGTCCAGATTAGTGATTCCGGTCAGGTGTAACGGAGTGATGGATGCACTGCATCCCAGTACAAAGAACACGTTGAACAGATTGCTGCCTACTACGTTGCCAATGGCTATTTCCGGATTTTTCTTCAAGGCGGCTACAATGGATGTGGCAAGTTCGGGCAGGGATGTTCCGCCTGCCACCAGCGTCAGTCCGATAACAGATTCGCTTACTCCCAGGCTGCGTGCAATGCCGCTTGCACCGTCAACAAAGAAACTGCCGCCGGCAATAAGTGCTCCAAGCCCGCCCAGAATGTAGAGGACAGACTTCCAAAGTGGCAGTTGCCTGATAGTTTCCTCACTGCCGGCTGTTTCTTCGGGACTGTGTGAGGCGATGGCAAAAGTATAACTCAGGAAGATAGCGAAGAAGCAGAGCAAAAGCAAGCCGTCTGTGATACTGAGAGTATTAGCCTTGTCTCCGTTCAGGAATATGTCGTTGGCACAAACCAGTAAAGCAATGGAAGACAGGATGCACAGAGGTATTTCCTTTTGTAATGTGTTCCGGGTTACGGCAATTGGGGCGAACAGTGCGGTGCAGCCCACAATCATCAGTGTGTTGAAGATATTGCTGCCCACCACGTTGCCGATGGCAATATCGGCGCTTCCTTTCAGGGCGGAAGATACGCTGACCGTCAACTCCGGAGCTGATGTTCCGAAAGCAACGATTGTCAGTCCGATAACGATATTGGGTATGCGGAAGCGTTTGGCAACGGATGCTGCTCCGTCTGTCAGTCCGTTTGCACCTAACAGGATGAGGAGAAGTCCTCCTATAAGTAATAGAATGTTCATGAAGTATATTATTTTGCGCGCAAAGATAATGCAAAATTCTGATTAAACGAGCCAAGAGGAAGTCCGTTTGCGCTTGTAAATGCGGAGAATTGTTCCGAAACCGGGGCGGAAATTATATCTCCACATTATATGGTTACGCGTGACGTAAATGTAAGTACGGCTCCGAAGGATGGTGCTACGGAAAAAGAAATAATTGAAAGAAGTCGTATCGGAATGATGGTTTGGTTCTTTCCGATACAACTTCGTATAATCAGGATTTTCCTATTGACTTAAAAAACGGGTTATTTGCTGCGTGTAACAGTGTGCAGTACATTGCCTTGTTTGTCAATCATGCGCAGTTCCAGTGTTTTTTTATCGGCAGATACTATGGAAAAGCCCGGTTCGGGACTGCAAAAAACGGTACCTTCAATAGGGTTGACTTTGCGGCTGAGCGAACCTGAGGTGTTGGTGATATAATCTATATTACTGCCCGGTACGCGCACATGCTGGAAGTTATGGATATGTCCGCAGATATACATGTCTACGTTGTGCCTGCGGAGTATAGGGTCGAGCCGCGACTGCATATCCCGGCGTTCGCTTCCGTCTTTCGGTGTTTCGGCATAAATGGGGTGGTGTCCGGCCACGATTACCCAGTCTTCTTTAGCGGCGGTCAGGACAGAATCAATCCATGCGAGTTGTTGTTTGTAATCTTGTTGGCAAGCATCGGGATAAGTCTCTTTCTCATTACGGTATTTGTCTATCATCGGAGCGGTATCTACCCAAACTACCCGGATAGTCATGCCTTTGTCTTCAAAAACTTTGGTATAGTAACGTGCGGGCATTGTCCAGCGGCGGCTGATATTCGAATAATCCAGTACGGCTTGCGTGTTGCCGCGGTATTCATGATTACCCAGCAAAGGAAACCAGTCTATCATCAGTTCGGGATGGCTGTAAATCAGTTCGTAATTAGTCATCCACAACGGGTCGTTGACGGAACGTACGCCTTCAAAGTGGTGCACATCACCCGTAGCGAGTACAAACTCCGGATCTGTGCCGTTTTCCGCCATTACTCCCATCAGTTCGGCAATGGGCTTCTGGTCATAATAGCCGTTGCGTCCCAGGTCATTGGCTACATAGAAGTTGAACTTTTTGTCGAATACGGAATAATCGGTAATTTGGGCACTTGCCCAGTTGCCCAGCAGGGCGACGAATAGTAAAAAGAATATTTTCTTCATTGTTTGGATGTTATTTATTCACTGCAGAGGGTATACAGTTGCATTGTTTTTTCATTTAGTGTGTTACAAAAGAAAATGCTCTGTCTCTCTGTGGTGATGTGTTTAAAAATTAATCTTCACTCCGGCATTCACCTTTACACCGTAGTATTCGGCTTGCATGGTACGGTCTTTCGTTCCCTGATAGTAGCGGAGAGGCTGGTTCAGCAGGTTATTGGCTTCGGCATAGAATGTAGTCTTTATTTTCTTTCCGAACGTATAGCTTGCATTGGCGTCCATGTAGTTCACTTTGTCGTAGTAACGGTCGTAGAAAGTGCTTTCACCCATTTCATCGATAAAGTCGGAAGCGAAATTATAGCTTACGCGGATGTTCAGTCCGGCTTTCTCGAAATAGAGCGAAGCATTGGCGGTGTGTGCCGGTGAACCCGGCATACTGAGGCCTTCTTCGTTTTCGCGCCCTTCGAAGTTGAAGTCTTCTACGCGGGAGTGCGTATAGGTGTAAGTTCCGTAAAAGCCGATGCACTTCAAGGCAGGGGCGATGAATCCGAAGTCGCGTTGGTAAGAGAGTTCTACTCCGAGCAGGTTGGCGTTGCCCGCATTCTTGGGCTGTGTGAATCGAGTATATACATTACCCTGATATTCGTAGTTGGTGCTGACTTGGTCTACGATGAAATCATCGATTTTCTTGTAGAAGATACCAGCACTGACCAGACCGATGCTGCGGAAATAATAGTCGGCGCTCAAGTCGAAGTTGTAGGATGTGGTCGGTTTCAATTCCGGATTACCGATGGTGATTTCATTATCGGAGCGCTTGATGTTTACGCTCGGTACAAGAGCCGAGTACTTGGGACGTGACAGTGTTTGGGTAAATGAACCGCGTACCTTGAAGTCATCGTTTACATTCCACTTTACCAGCAGCGAAGGCAGGAAATTAATGTAGCTGTTGCGCTGACGTTCGGTCTTGCCGGTGATGTCTTCGTCTGCATCGTATGTACGTCCGGTATAAGCCAGATTGGTGTTCTCGATACGCAAGCCGGACATCAGCTCTATGCGGTCTGTGATTTTTGAGTCAAAGCGGACATAGCCGGAGCTGACCGTTTCGCGTGCCTCAAAGTTACCTGCCAGTTCTTCCTGTACTTGTTCTTTCTCGAACAATGCAGGGTTATTAAGGTCTAATGCTCCGGTGTATTCCTTGCTGGCATAGATTCCTGTCTGGTATTTGTTATTGGGCATAAAGTGCTTGTTGGATTGGTCAACAGTATTTTTAAGGCTGTTTTCCATAAAAGCATCTTCGTCCAGCGGAGAATATTCGTAGAAGTCCACAGCTTTATCTTTGGTTTTACGAACTACCTTTGCGCCGAATTTCAGTTTGTTGCCATTCTTGAACGGGAGTTTGAAGTTGGCGGAGAATTTCAAGTCCTGCTCTTTGATGTCTTCCTGTTGCTCGGTCAGTTCTTTCAGGCTGAATTCGTCATTCAAGGTCATTGTAGAACCGTCTTTGGGAGATGCGAAAGGCTGGCGTTCGTTGCTCAGATCTATATCGAATTTCTGTTTCTTGAGTTGGAAGTCGATGTAGCGCTCGTTGGGACGCTCTTCGCTGGCTTTGGCATAACTTGCATGCCAGTCCATGGAAAGAAGTCCGAAGAGATGTTCACCGCCAAGTGAAAAATCCATCGTGCGCTGGCGTTCCAGACGGGCATTACGGTTGTCGGGCGTTCCGGCTTTGGTTTGTATGCGTACGGTGGCGCTGCCGTCCGGTTCAAGGTCTTTCAGGTTAGTGCGGTAACGGTTTTCCCAGTCGTTGCGGTTATTGAAGATACCTTTGAAAGTGAGTTTGTGGTTGGTGCTGATGTCCCAGTCCAAAGCGGCGGAGTAGCTTTGACGTTCGCGGGTTACGTAATACTGGCGCATTTGATAGTCGTTGACGTATGCTTTGCCGTCTTTATCCTGCTCCCAGGTAAACTCGGTGTCGTAAGAACCGGAGGGGGCATTTTGATAGGAGGCAGATACCATCAGCCCTAATTTATTATTGAAGAAACGGTCACCGTAGGTAAATCCCAGGTTCAGCTGGGCTTTTTCGCTAATCCAGTTGTAGCCTGTTCCTGCGGTGGCAGCAATGCTGCGCTTATAGGGTGAGTTCTTCGTTACCAGATTGATAGAGCCGCCAATGGCATCGGCGTCCATATCCGGGGTTACTACCTTGTTTACTTCGATAGTCTGAATCATGTCGGCCGGAATCAGGTCGAGCTGTACGTTACGGGTATCACCTTCGGCAGAGGGTACACGGTTGCCGTTGACAGTTACGGAGCTCAGGTCGGCGCTTGTTCCGCGTACTTGTCCGAAGCGGGCTTCTCCCTGGTCGTACTGCACGTTGATACCGGAGATACGCTTTAAGGCATCGCCGATGTTGGAGTCGGGGAATTTGCCTACCTGGTCGGCAGATACCACATTGGTAATTCCCAAGTTGCTCTTTTGGGCGTTGATGGCGCGGCGCTGTCCCTGAAATGCGCCGCCTACAACTACTTCCTGAAGTTCGACTCCTTCGTTCAGTACCACATCTTTCTCTAAAGTGCGTCCGGCGGGAATTGTAATTTTCAGTTCTACGGGTGAGTAGCCTACATAGCTCACCTTCACTGTATAGGTTCCCGGGTCGAGGTTGGGGAAAGTGTAGAAGCCGTTGACGTCGCTTGTCACGCCTGTGTGTAGTTTCTCGATGTAGATTGAAGCACCCGGGAGAGTTTGCTTGGTTACGTCGATGATACGGCCGCGTACCGTACCTTGCTTAACGATATTTGCTTTTTCGTCGGCCATTGTCGTGTTGCTGGCCGCTGCGAATAGTAGAAGGAATAAGAATGCTCTTACAATTTGTTTCATACCTGTTATTATCTGTTAATAATCTGCGGCAAAAGTATAGGTATGGGATTACGTCTGTCTTACGGAATTTTGAAGAAACGGTAACGATAATATTACAAACCAATTGCAAATGATGCATCAGGGGACGATATAATTATCTTGTATGTACTGAATGACAGATTATAAGATTGGAATATACTTTACTTTTATTTGCTTTAACTGTATATTAAGGCTGTTTACAGGCAATCAACAGCTTTTTCTCATCGGCAAGAGTCGTTGCAAACAGGTATATGTCTCCACCTTCCGCCAGCTTCAGGCGTTTTCGCAACTCGGCTACGCTGGCAGGAAAATTACGTACTGTGAGGTTGGCCTTCTTTTCCGTTCCTATCAGCTTTTTAAGTTCTTTCTTGTTGAGACTGCTGCTATCGGTAATGCGGAACTTGCGTCCGGGAAAGTCCTGTATATACTCGTCGGAAGTATAAAGATGACTGTTGGGGTGCAGTTTCTCTACATTATATATAGATGAAACGCTGCGGAAGGCTCCGGCTTTTAGGATGGATGCATTGGGTTCGTACAAGTATGTTTTCAATGTGGGAGTATACGGGCATGTATGTTCTTTCTCCTGTTGGCGGGTGAACAGGAGCTTTTGAACCTTCTGCGATGCAGTGAGGTTGATGCAGTGGATAGGGATTTCTTCAGGTACTAATTCCTTCCCGCGCTCTAATACAAGGAGAAGTTCCTTGCATTCGTTGTTGACGGAAACGACGTGGGCGGCTTGTACATGTTTCAAGTCATGCAGTGCAAGGGTAAGGTCCAGCATGGGAGATAACTTAACCAGAACGTGTGACGCTTTCTCAAGCAGTAAATTTTCCAAAGCGGAAACATCAGGCTCACATTCGCTGATAGCTATTGTTTTGCCTCCGTGTCCATCACGCCGGGCGGGGTCTATGAATATCCAATCTACGGGTTCCATCATTTGCAGATAACGGATGCTGTCTTCATGGCAGACCATGACCTGTTTTAAGTTTAAAAGCGAAAAGTTATGAGCTGCTATTGTACAGAGTGTTTCCTGCCGCTCCACATAGGCGGACTGTTGGAAGCAGGCAGATAGGAAGGCACAGTCGATGCCAAAACCGCCGGTGAGGTCGGTAAAGGTTTTGCGGCTGCCGTATCCCGTGTCTGAAACTATTTTGACCTTATAGTTTGCCGTTACTTCCGAGGAGCATTGTTCCATGGAAAGATGTGTCGGGTAAAGAATACCTTCCCGTGCTGCCCAAGCGGGTATTTTTTCTTCTGCAATTTGACGTCCCACAATTTGGATGATAGCGGCAGGTACGTCTACTGTCGGATACTTGTGTGCTTGTAAAGCAAGGTTGCGTACGTTGTCTTTGCGATGCTCCCGGATAAATTGGAGTGTTTCTTCAGTCAGTGTCATGGGCATTGTTTGAGTAACGGTGCAAAGATACGGATAATTGTGATATGATTGAGGAGTTTTGCCAGCAGACAATCGGCAGGAGGTAGACCGGTTGTCTGCTGAGGCTTTATTGAATCAGGGTAAACTCTACAGGTTGCCCATGCTGGCATTCCACACTCAGTTGGGTTGTGCCGGTCCGGTATGTCGTTTTCACTCTTTTGTCGTAAGCAGACACATGCCATTTACCTTTCAGTTCCAACTCTTTTATTATGATACGGCTGGGTTCTTTGGTTGTGAATGTCTTTTCCGCAATGTTGAGGTTGGGAGTACACACACTCATTACCAAGGCATTATTCTCTTTTTGATACATCACCATTGTTTCTGCGGGCAAGAAAGAGAAAACATTATCGGCAGCCGGTTTGGTATCTTCAAAGACAGCGTATGCCATGGTGCCTGTCAGAATATCGTTTACGGCATGCATCTTGCGGTCGCGTTGTATCACTTTGTAGGTGGCTGCCGGCACATGGGTCTTCAGTTCTTTTCCAGAAGGCTGTATCCATACCATGTATTCGTAGCTTCCATCTTTGGGAGCTGTTCCGTGAGCTATCCATGCCGACGCAAATGTTCCGGTAGTGGGGGTGCGTAACTTTTCGTGGCGCGATTCCTGTTCTGTGATTTGTACCTTTACCTTTCCGTCTTTCACAAAATACAGGTTACCGCAGCCGTCTTCAAGGCAGACCGGTTGTGTATCCGAGGCAGGTAGTTCCTGTTGCAGCCCTATTTGCTGTTCTTTTTCTCCGGTAATCCTGATGAAATCTTTTCCCGGTCGGAAGACGTGTTGGAAAAGTGTTGTTTCCGTAGGATAGTCGCTGTTGCTGTTTTTGATGTCTGTGCCAAGGCAGATTAAGCGGTTATCGAAACAAAATACCGACTTTCGTGCTACGAAATCGCCGGTAAAGTTTTTAAGGTCTCGTTCCATTAATTTCATGGCAAACATTCCGTTTTGGTTTTTCAGAGAACTTGCACCGGCGAATTTTTCCTTGGAGCGTGCCATGGTAGTACCAGGCAGAGGACTGTTCAACAGTTCGAAGGGCAGGTGTATGGTGGTGGTGCCGGGCAGTCGGTTCCAATCCCAGCCATTTTCATTGTAACCGCTGGCTTTGCGGGAAGGAGCCCCCATTATTTGTACCGAACCGTAACTTTGATACCGACCGTACCGGTTGTCTTTTGTGTAAATTTCCGCTCCCCATACATCTGTGTTATATCCTTTGAGCGTAACCATCCAGTTATTGCGGCGGAAAATGCCGGCAGAACCGTAATTGTATACAAAAAAGCCTTGCGGCGCTGTTGCCGGAAGTATCCCTTGTTGTTTGAAGTAAGCGGCTTCAGGGGTATTACGTTTGCAAAGGCGCAAATAGTCTGCGGCCAGTTGATGATCAAACGGTTCTCCTTTATCCGAGAAGTCTCCGGATAGGGCAAGGTAGGCAAAAGCGTCTATGTCGTCATCTTTCATGGAACCGCCGAAAGGATGTCTGCCACTGATACCTACGCCCCATTCGTATTTGTTGCAATAGTTGCGCATGGCGATAAGAGCGGATTTCAGTACCTTTCTGGCAGATAAGGTCAATTGATAAGAAGTCTTGTTAGTCAGATTGGTGAATTGTCCCAGCATAGCAAGTGCTCCCGTGGTATAGGCCGGATAAAAGCCGCCATGGTGAAAAGTGGTACCGTCTACCTTAATACCTCCAATCGTACCGGGAGTATATCTCAACGACGTGGATACCCAACGTGAAAGTCCTTTCAGTGCGCGAACCCTTTCTCTCTCATCCTTTGTCATCATGGCTGAAACAATTTTAGGCATCAGCAATGTATGCCATGTATCCAGTAACTCGTCGCGGTTTTTGCCGCATGCCTTACGGGTTTCCTGTAAGGCTGCCCAGAACGATAGTGTTGAAAGGATATTATCGCATGTGGGAGCTTGCCGTATTTTGTCGCGCATCAGCCAGGCTGTGGTGTATATTTTTCTTATCTGATAGCCGTAATGGTGGTTGGTTCCCATGCCGCTTCCGAAAGCAAATCCTTGGTTCATGGCATAGTCCCAGACTAAAAAATATTTGTGTTCTGCATCTTTGGATTGATTGTAATAGGCATCATAGGCAAATCCGGAGAGCATTGTTTCCAGATCGTTGAGGGATATTTCTCCCTTTTTGCGGTTCAACTTGTCATCGGGAACTACAAGAGGAGCTCCTGTAAAGCCGTTTCCGGAGCGTTGTATCTGTGCTTTTTGGAATGTAGCATAGGCTTTGTCGATTTTGCCTTGTGAAACTTTATCCGCTGTCAGGACTTTTGTCAGCCGTTCTTCTATGGTTTGTAATTCCTGTTTCTCTGTCGGAGTCAGCGTAGCAGGAAGAGGCAGGTCATATTCCAGCTGTTCCCATTGCCATACACGACACCAATGCCATAAGTCTCTAAATGTAAGTGAATTATTGTAGGGCATCTGCATGTCGGGAGTAGTGCGTTGATTCATTTCTTTTACGGGGAAAACGAGACGGTCGAAGAATACGCGTCCGTTGTTGTCCGGAGCAACGATACGGTAACCGGCGATTGTATTCTCTTGCTTATCTCCTTTCATGTGGGCAAAGCCTATCCAACAGGCACGCCAACCCTGAGCGTTTAGCCGGAAACCGAACCTATAAGATACATGACCCGTTGGAGAGAAGAATTCAAAGCGCAGCGAATCTTTTCTGGCTTGTTCGTTGTAAATCCATAGTGTAATCCCGCGCTTTTCTTTTGATATGGAGTCCAGATGTAGGGGAGTATCTAGTTTGACGGTGAGCACGGAACGGGGAGAGAATTGCCATGCAAGGCTTCTTTTCCCTTCTTTGTAGAACTCTTCTGAGGAAGAGAGTTCGTTTGATTGTACTGTGCAGAAGGATTGTGGCACTCCTTTTTCAAATCCGGTTGTCTGTGCAAAGAGTATGTTGCCAAGGCATAAAAACAGACAATATAACAAATAGAATCGGTACATATTGCGAAATTTTAGCAGGTATGCAAAAAAAGAGGTTGTCTTCGATGTAGAGGCATTCTGCCGCCATCTCTTTCCGGACGGAACGGCAGACTGCTTCATGCCATGAAACAACCTCTTTCGGTTAAGTTAATAAAAAAAGTTGAAGGTTAGAAGAATTGTAGTTCTTTTATTTAGGTTATTGGCAATATTTATTCTGTTCCAATTTGCCGTTTACATCCAGTTCTTTTGTCGGAATGGGGAGGAACTGGTGTTTTTCTTGTGTACGTGCTGCATAATCGCGTGCACCGATAAACTGGTTTCCTGTAGCCCAGCGTTTATCTTGAGTCGCAGCTCCTAATTTATCGTGTACGGCTTCTACATAAATACCCCAGCGTACCAGATCATATTTCCGCAGAGACTCAAAACAGAGCTCACGGGCACGTTCGTCACGGACGGCTTGTTGGAAGTCTGTATAGGACAAACCCTCCAATTTGGATATGCCTGCACGTTGGCGTATCTCATTAATGCATTCGTATGCTAAATCCGTAGGTCCTTGATGGGCTTCATTTTCTGCTTCAGCCAGCATTAAAAGGACATCACCATAACGTAAAATAGGATAGTTTTCAGGAGTATAACTCTTCTCTTTCATAGAAGAGGTTTCCCATTCGCGGCGGAACTTTCCACATGAACGTTGGACAATCTGTTTGTTTGTCCATGTTTTCTTGTTGTCGTTTACATCATACCAATAAGGAGCGATGGACAAGTCGCGGCGCTTATCGTTTTCTTCGAATAAATCCCAAAGTATCAGAGTGGCTGCATAAAAGCCATAGGCGTATCCCTTACCGGTAGCTTTGGTGCATTTTTGAAGATTGCCTATAACATTTCCTATACGCCCGTCTGTATAGTTTCCTATGCCGTCGGCAGTACGGTTACCGATAAATTCGGCTTCCCAGATGCTTTCATTGTATTCGGTATCATATTTGTCGGCTGCCATGTTCTTCCAGATAGCATAGATATCCGGATTCATCTTATGCTTATTCGATTTTTTTACCTCATTGGCCCAATATGCAGCTTTGGCATAGTAAGGCTGTCCGCCGTTGGCGGGATATCCGGCACGCCACAAGTATACGCGGGCAAGGATACCCATTACTGTATTCTTTTTGATATAAGAGGGAGACTTATCATAGGTCTGGTCATCAACCAAGTTTACGCATTCTTCCATTTCTCCGATAATCCAATCCAAAGCATCGGCATGGGGAGTTGCTTCTATGGATGAATTATTCACATCTTTGAATGAGGTCTTGCGGATGGGTACTTCGTACCAACCTTGTACTAACAGGAAGTGAAAATATGCACGGAGAAATTTAGCTTCACCTTTCATTCGTGTTTTCACACTTTCATCCATGTCGGCTTTATCAACATTCTCAAGAAAAACGTTGGCATTGTTGATTCCTTTGTAAAGAGTCTCCCATGTACCCCATACATGTTGGTTTCCCGGATTATGGTCGTTACCATAGACTTGACTTGCCAATTGTCCGCTTTGGCGCTGGTAGTAACTCAGGTCGTCTACGTTGGATATCATGCATGAGTAATTGTTTCCGTATACCTTCTCGTAGACCAAAGTATAATAGACTCCGGCCAAAGCAGCCGTGCATTCACTTTCATTGGAATAAAAAGTTTCCGGAGCGGTGAAATCATAAGGCTTTGTATCCAAAAAACTGTCGCAGGAGCTCAGCATTATGGCAGAGCATAATGTTAAAACTGTTGCATGGAATAATTTATATACTGTTTTCATATCAGTCTCATTTTTAATATTTGGTTAGAATGTTACGTTTAATCCCAATGACATACTGAAGGCGCGAGGGTATGGAGACCAGTCAAAGCCCGGTGTCAATGGAGAATTACGGGTAGAAACTTCCGGGTCGCTTCCGGAATAACCGCTGATAGTGGCAATGTTTTCGGCAGAAAGGTAAACACGTGCGCTGCTTATATGCAAGGGCTTCAGTGTTTTTGCCTCAAAATTATATCCCAATGAGATGTTCTTGAGTTTCAGGAAAGAGCCGTCTTCCACATAGAGTGAACTGTATTCATTGGAACCTTGCGCCCGGGCTCTCGGTATGTTGCTGGTGGGGTTTTCCGGAGTCCAGCGGTTAGTATAGGCGGCAAACATATTGGTATTTTGTTTGGCGGAAGGGTTTTCGAACACCATGCGGTTGGCATTGAGGATATCATTGCCATAGCTCCATTGGAAGAAGATGTTCAAGTCGAAGTTTTTCCAAACCAGATTATTGGTAAAACCACCTATGTGTTTGGGCTGACCGTTACCGATAGTGGTCTTGTCCTTGTCGTTGATTTCGCCTTCACCTGTCAGGTCACGGTATTTGGGGTCTCCCGGTTGAGTACCGGCTACGTAATACGGGATGCCTTCTTTTAAGGTATATACCTCTTTGCCGTTTTCATCTATTGTCTTGTTGAAGTCCTCATATTTGTAAGTTCCGTCATAGATGAAGCCGTACATTTTACCGGCAGATTCACCTACTTTGCTGATATATGCCGGAGTGGTTTTATATTTGTTATCCCAACTGATATAGCTGGTCATATAAGGTTGTCCTGAGTTCAAGGCTATGATTTCATTCTTGTTGAAAGCGATGTTGAAGCTGGAATTCCAACTGAAATCTTTAGTTTTGATATTGGTTGTTTCCAAGGTGATTTCCAAACCGCTGTTACGCAATTTTCCAACATTTAAGGTAGCAGAAGAGAAGCCTGAGCTGGCAGATATATCGGCATCAAGCAACAAGTCCTTGGTGGTTTTGATGTAATAGTCCATATTCAGGTTAATTCGTCCATCGAGGAAGCCGAGGTCCAGACCGAGGTCCAATTGTTCGGTTGTTTCCCATTTCAGCTTTTCATTCTGCATGCTGCTCAATACATAACCCGGTACAAACTGACCGTTCCACGGATATTTGTAAAGATCGTCATCAGTAATGAGGTGTGCCATATAGTCATAATTGCCTATGCGGTTGTTACCGGTCTGGCCATAGCTGAAACGCAGTTTACCGTTTGACAGCCAGCTGGCATTTTCGGCAATGAAAGATTCACGCGCAAAAGCCCATGCCAAAGAGCCGGAAGGGAAGTAACCCCAACGGTTGCCGCGGGCAAATTTGGAAGAACCGTCGGCACGCATGGTAGCTGTTATATAGTAACGGGAGTCGTAGTTATAATTGATACGTCCGAAATAAGACATCAGTTTGTTTTCGCCTTTGGAAGAATTTACGGCTGGTGTGCTTCCCTTATCGAGTCCTGCCATGCCGAAAGATTCATTGCTGATTTTTTCCGTCCGTATAGAATGTATATAGCTGGTATTTAACAATTCCTTGAAAGTATAGTAGTTTTTGTAAGGTGCAGCCGATCCATGAAATTCAAGCCTGTCATTTTCCCAGAGCTGCTTAAGTTCAGCCATGTATTTTCCACGAAACGTTTTTGAGATTACCTTAATCGGAAGGAAAAAATCTTTCCCATTGTCTTTCCAATGATTTTTCACATCCAGCCCTCCACCAAGAACAATCGCATGGATATGAGGATGAAAATTCATGGTACTTCCCCATGTATGGAGGATACAAATATAGCCGATATCAATCCCAAGATATTTACTATCAGCAGCAAGTTCACTGAGAGTATCTGAAGCCGCATGATAAAGAGCAGCGTATAAGAATTTCTGGTTGCTGTAGATAATGGGATTGAGTTCTTCTGGAACTGTAAAAACTACATGGAAATAAGGAGCATCTAAGATATCCTCACGCCGTGCATCTACCCATTTTTCTTTTGGAAACTCCTGACACATAGGACAGCACCTGTCACGGCAGGAGTTATAGTGGACTGATATGCAGCCGCAGTCCTCGCATACGCTTACATTCACACCAAAGGCACCGGTTTTGCAATTCATGATGTGATAAGCGGCCTTTCGCTGAGCGGGAGAAATACTATGTGTGGATTCAAAAGATGGATAAAAACGATGAAAAACATCCTGAATCGTACAATCCTTACTCATGATTCACCACCTTCCGGGTTGTCGAACGGGCTGCGGATTCCAAGAAGTGTCTTGTTGCTCACATGAAGGTAAACATCTGTAGAGCGAGGATCAACATGTCCCAGAAGTGACTGGATATATTTTATATCTGTGCCACTTTCGAATAGGTGGCTGGCAAAACTATGACGGCACGCATGAGAGGAAACATGACGGTTAATGCCGGCGAGTTTAGCACTTTTCTTAAAGAACTGGTTAACACTGGCTATATCCAGATATCCACCGGACCAGGAACTTGGGAAAAGGATATCTTTAG
>OHQI01000171.1_pt1 | contig 14066 bp, 8 predicted proteins | sample 1577911 | NCBI WGS metagenome assembly OHQI01 (sample SAMEA3879502, study PRJEB24766) | human gut metagenome | biome: human-associated habitat; feature: feces | place: USA | collected 1985/1987
ACGCGCGGTTCCGCACTCATTGTTCACGAGAGTCAACGAGCGCCACCACCATGCCTGTATGTTGAAATTGCGGATCATCTTTCAGCTTTGTTTCTGCAAATATATGCGGTCGGTTCGTAAAATGCAAATTTTTTACGAATTATTTTCGACACCTATATATGTAAGGAATTTTTACCGTACTTTGCGGAAAAATTTATATTTTTGCATGATTATCCGCAAATTCAAAACTTAACGATATGAATATTTCGTATAACTGGCTCAAACGTTATATCGCGACCGATCTTCCGGCCGAAAAGATCGCTGAAATCCTGACGGACATCGGCCTCGAAGTCGAAGGCTTCGAGAAGATCGAAACCGTGAAAGGCGGCCTTCGGGGCGTTGTCGTCGGCGAGGTTGTGACCTGTGCCGATCACCCCGATTCGGACCACCTGCACGTCACCGCGGTGGACGTGGGAGCCGCCGAGCCGTTGCAGATCGTCTGCGGCGCCGCGAACTGCCGGGCCGGATTGAAAGTCCTCTGCGCCACGGTCGGCGCGGTGCTCTACCCCGACGGCGGCGACGAGGAGTTCAAGATCAAACGTTCGAAGATCCGCGGCGTGGAGTCGCTCGGAATGCTCTGCGCCGAGGACGAGCTGGGCATCGGGTCTTCGCACGACGGCATCATGGAGCTGCCTTCCGACGCTCCGGTGGGCATGGCCGCCCGGGAATACCTGCATATCGAGGACGACTACCTGATCGAGATCGGACTCACGCCCAACCGTGTGGACGCCGCTTCGCACATCGGCGTGGCGCGCGATCTGGCCGCTTACCTGAAGAGCCGCGGCGAAAATGCCGAAGTGAAACTGCCCGATGTTTCGGCTTTCGCTCCCGACAATCACGACCTGGAGGTGGCGGTCCGCGTCGAAAATCCCGAGGCCGCGCCCCGCTATGCCGGCGTTACGGTCACGGGCTGCAAGATCGGTCCGTCGCCCGAGTGGATGCAGAACTGCCTGCGCGCCGCGGGCATCAATCCCAAGAACAATCTGGTCGACATCACCAATTTCGTGCTGTTCGAGCTGGGCCAGCCCCTGCACGCCTTCGACGCCGCGAAGATCGAGGGCCGCGAAGTCGTGGTCCGCACCTGCGCCGAGGGCACGCCCTTCGTGACGCTGGACGGCGTGGAGCGCAAACTCACGGACAAGGACCTGATGATCTGCTCGGCCGAGCGTCCCATGTGCATCGCCGGCGTCTTCGGCGGACTGGACTCGGGCGTGAGCGACACCACGACCGACGTATTTATCGAGAGCGCCTATTTCAACCCCGTGTGGGTGCGCAAGACGGCCAAGCGTTTCGGCCTGAATACCGACTCTTCGTTCCGCTTCGAGCGCGGCATCGACCCCAACATGCAGGTCTACGCCGCCAAGCGCGCCGCCCTGCTGATGAAGGAGCTGGCCGGGGGTACGATCTCCAGCGGCATCACGGACATCTATCCGGAGCCGATCGGGGATTTCGTCTTCGACATCTCGTTGGCAAGGGTCAACGCGCTGATCGGCAAGGAGATTCCCGAAACGGTCGTCCGCACGATCATCGCGGCGCTGGAGGTGAAGATCCTCGCCGAGAAAGACGGCGTGCTGACGGTCGCCGTGCCGCCCTACCGTGTCGACGTGCAGCGCGAAGCCGACCTCGTGGAGGACATCCTGCGCATCTACGGCTACAACAACGTCGAAATCCCCACGCAGGTCCGTTCGACGCTCTCCTATGCGCCGAAACCCGACCGCAACCGTCTGATGAACCTCGCGGCCGATTTCCTCACGGCCAACGGGTTTACCGAGATCATGTCCAACTCGCTGACGAAAGCCGCCTATTACGAGGGCCTGACCTCCTGCCCCGCCGAGCGTTGCGTGCGTATTCTCAACCCGTTGAGCGCCGACCTGAACGTGATGCGCCAGACGCTGCTGTTCAACATGCTGGAGGCCGTCGGTCTGAACGCCAACCGCCGCAACGGCGATCTCTGCCTCTACGAGTTCGGCAACTGCTATTTCTACGACGAGTCGAAGCGCACGGACGAAAACCGCCTGGCGGCCTACTCCGAGGAGTACCGCCTCGCCATCGCCGTCACGGGCGTCTCGACGCCGCAGTCGTGGAATGCGAAGCCCGTGAAGGCGTCGTTCTTCACCCTGCGCGCAGTCGCCGAGAAACTGCTCCGCCGCTTCGGCGTCGACATCTACGCGCTGAAGGCCGAGACGCTCGAAAGCGATCTTTTCAGCGAGGGCCTCACGCTGTCGCTCAATGGCAAACAGTTGTTGCAGATCGGCTCCGTGGCCGCCGCAATCCGCCGCCGTACCGATGTCAAGCAGGATGTGTACTATCTGGAGATGAATTTCGAGGCCCTTGCGAAATCCACGAAGAAGCTGAAGATTGCCGCCGGGGAACTGTCGAAATTCCCCGAGGTCAGACGCGATCTGGCGCTGCTGGTGGACAAGTCCGTGACCTTCTCCTCGCTGCGCGACGCAGCCTTCGCCGCCGAGCGCAAGCTGCTGAAAAGCGTCTCGCTGTTCGATGTCTACGAGGGCGACAAGCTTCCCGAGGGCAAGAAATCCTACGCTTTGAGCTTCATTCTGGAGGACAAGACCCGCACGCTGGACGAGCGGACCATCGAGCGTGTGATGGCGAACCTCACCCGGCAGTTCGAGCAGAAATGCGGCGCGCAGGTCCGGGCCTGACGAAATTTCAGCAACCGAAAGACCGCCCGGCCCCATCGGAGCCGGGCGGTCTTCCTTAAAATACGCCGATGCGACGATTTTCCAGAATATTTGCGTGGACGACCCTGTTCTTCGTTGCGGGAGCCGTACTGTTCTTTACCAAAGCCGCCGCGCTTCCCTATAAGGTCGCCTGGCCCGTCCTGCTGCTGTCCCTGGCGACCTTCCTGTCGCGGCGCCGGGAACTGCTCCCGTTCGGGTTCGCCTTCCTGTTTTCCGCCGCCGGGGATGCCGTGGGCGCCAGGGGGCTGTTCATTCCCCAGATGGCCTTCTTCGCGCTGGCGCATGTCGCCTATGTGTGCTGGTTCCTGCCCCGGGCGCGGCGCAGGCTCCGTGCGGTTTCGCTGGCCGTCACCGTCCCGCTGCTCGTCTTCCTTTTCGCCGCCATCGTCCCCGAGGCCCCGTTTCCGGCCGAACGCATCGGCGTCGCCGTCTACGGGCTGGTCATCGCCGCAATGCTTTATAGCGCGCTCCAGTACGACGGGGCATGCGCCGCCGGATTCAGGTGTGCGGCCCTGCTGTTCGTCTTTTCCGACGCGGTGATCGCCTGGAACCGCTTCATCGGACCGGTTCCGGCCCGGACCTGGATCGTTATGATCACCTACTACCTCGCGCAATACCTCTTTTTCCGCTTCGCCTTCAAAACCGCGGCCCGGAACTGACGCTTACAGCGCCGGTTTCACCTGCGGCGGCTGGATTGTGACGTAGGGCGTGCCGTTGTCGTCGCACGTCGAGACGATCCGCACGGCCTTCACCGGACGCCCGGGGCGCAGCGTGATGCTTCCCATCTCCAACTCTCCCGCCCGCTCGAACGTCGCGCCGTCGTACGACACCTCGGCGTAACCCGTCGTCACGATCGTCTTCGGCAGTTGGCGGTTTCCCGTCTGCAGATACATTTCGCGGCACCTCACCGGCTCGCTGAATGTGTAGCGTATCCAATCCTGCTGCCGGCAGGCGCGGCGCGTACGCGAAAGGCCCTTGTAGCTCTCGGCGTTGGCATAGGGGAACTTCGCGCTCTCGCCCATCGAGGTCGTGATCGCCACGGCGGGCGTAATGGTCCGCCAGCGGGACTTGTCGGCCACGTAGGGGCTGCGGGCGGTGCCGTAGCGCGAATAGAAGCGGTAGAGATGCGGTTTCCCGGTGCGGACCGGAGCCGTGTAAGGGTGTTCTTCCGGAGAGCCGTCCATAAGGTAGTAAATCGCGGAGCCGTCGTCCGCCGAAGCGGTGAACGCGCCGTCGCCGTAGCCGACCTTCGGCGGGAAGAGCCGGAACCGGATGCCCATGGCCGCCATCCGGTCGTAATGTTTTCCTTTCAACTCCTCGTAATAGGCGTCCCACCCTTCGGCGTTGCCGCTCCAGGCGATGCGTGCGAGGGCGCAGACGCGCGGAAAGAGCATATAGTCGAGGTAGTCGGGCTTTTCCGGCTCGTGCGAGACGTAGGCTTCGCTGAAAAACGCCCCCTGCAACCCCTCGACGTTGTGCATCTGTTCGGGGCTGAACTCCGTGAAGCCGAAGCCGTAGACCTTTCTGGCGTCGAAGATCGCCGCCCAGTCGTGCCCGTCCTCGCGGGGCGACTGGCGCATGTCGAAATAGAAGTACTGGCCCGGCATCACGACGGTGCGGTAACCCTTCGCCGTGGCGTCGAGGCAGGCCTTGACGCTCTCCCAGCCGTGCACGCGGCACTCCCGGGCGAAGGCTCCCGTGCGCACCGCCTCGTTCCACACGGCGGGCCGTTTGCCGTGCGAACGGAGGATTGCGGCCATGCGCTCCATGAAGAGGTCCTCCAGCCGGTGCGGGTCGGTCATCCCCTCCCGTTTCATCAGCGCCCGGCAGTCGGGACACCGCTCCCACTGCGACATGTCGACCTCGTCGCCGCCCACGTGGATGTACTCCGAGGGGAACAGCTCGCACAGTTCGCCCAGAATGTCGCCCAGCAGCGCGTAATTCTCCTCCCGGGCCACGCACCATGCCGAACGGTAGTCGTAACCGTTGGTCGACACGGTGTCGGGCGGATAGTTGCAGCGGATTTCGGGATGCACCGACGCGATGTTGCGGCTGTGGCCCGGCAGGTCGATTTCGGGAATGATCTCGATATTCCGCAGGGCGGCGTAACGGATCAGCTCGCGCATCTCGCTTTGCTTGAAGTAACCTCCGTATTTCTCTGACCACTTGCCGTATACGGGTCTCACGGGCGAGTCGCCGCCGCGGAAGCCGCCGATCTCGGTCAGCTCGGGGTGCGAACGGATCTCGATGCGCCACCCCTCGTCGTCCGAAAGATGAAGATGCAATTTGTTGATATTGTGGTAGGAAAACAGGTCTATATAACGTTTCACTTCATCCATTCCGATCCACGTTCGCGCCACGTCGAGCATCATCCCCCGATAGCCGAACCGCGGCTTGTCCTCGATCCTGACGCAGGCGATGCCGGTTCCCGGGGCGATCCCCCTGCGGGCGTAGACTTCGGGCGGCAGCAGCCGGAACAGTTGTTGCAGTCCGTTGAAAACCCCGCCGCAGGTGGAACTTCCGATCTGGATGTGGTCGAGCGCGATGTCGAGGGTGTAAGCCTCCGACGGCTCCCCGTCCGGGGCGTCGAGCGTCAGCACGACGGAGCCTTCCCCCGCCATGCCGTTGCGGACCCCGCACCCGAGGTATTCGGCGGCGTATTCGGCCAGGGGGGCCAGTTCGCGGTCGGCGGAGATTGTCGTTCCGGGACCGAACGTGAAGATCCCTTCGCGGGGCGTCGTCTTTTCCGGGGCGGGTTGCGCCGCGGCGGTGCACAGGCCGCAAAGGGCTGTTGTCAAGAGGATCAGAAGTCGTAATTTCATGCGACGTGAGGATTTTGTTTCCCGCAAAGTTACTTTTTTTCCGCCGAATGTGCTACCTTTGCCGGAGTAAAACCACGGTTTTAGCGGGCGGACGGCGGCGAATCACGGACAGATTCGGCTTCTGCGCCCGGTGTGAAAAAATAATTTGCGACATGGAAGATAAACGTCTGAAGGCCACGGCCCGTCTTTTGGAGGTGATGAACACCCTGCGCCGCGAGTGCCCCTGGGACCGCGAGCAGACATTCGACTCGCTGCGCAGCAACACCATCGAGGAGACTTACGAACTGGCCGATGCCATCACCGACCACAATATGGAGGGCATCAAGGAGGAGTTGGGCGACCTGCTGCTGCACGTGGTGTTCTATTCGAAACTGGGCGAGGAAGAGGGCGCATTCGATTTCGGCGACGTGGCCGACGCGCTGTGCGACAAGCTGATCTACCGCCACCCTCACGTCTACGGCGACATTCACGCCAACACGCCCGACCAGGTCAAGGAGAACTGGGAGGCGCTGAAACTCCGCAAGAAGAACCGCCGGAGCGGCACGCTGGGCGGTGTTCCGCGCTCGCTCCCGGCGATGGTCAAGGCCTACCGCATGGGCGAAAAGGCCGCCGGGGCGGGTTTCGACTGGGAGCAGAAGGAGGATGTCTGGGACAAGGTCCGCGAGGAGCTGGGCGAAGTGGAAGCCGAGATGAAATCGGGCAGCAAGACCGACCTCGAAGGCGAATTCGGCGACCTGCTGTTCGCGCTCGTCAACGCCTGCCGCCTCTATGGCGTGGACCCCGAATCGGCGCTGGAACGCACGAACAAGAAGTTCATCCAACGCTTCAATTACATGGAGGAACGCGCTGCGGCAAAAGGACATACGCTTCACGAGATGTCGCTCGGCGCGATGGAGGAGCTGTGGCAGGAAGCCAAGAGAAATTAAGAATTAAAAATCAGAAATTCAGATATGGCGCTTATACGAAAAGTCCGCGGGCATGAGCCTGTGATCGGAGAGAACACCTTTCTGGCCGAAACGGCCGTCATTCTGGGCGACGTGACCATCGGCCGCGACTGCTCGATCTGGTACAACGCCGTGCTGCGGGGCGACGTGAACCGGATCGTCATCGGCGACCGCACGAACATCCAGGACGGCGTGGTGCTCCACACCATCTACGACAAGGCGAAGCACCCTTCGCAGACGATCATCGGCAACGACGTCTCGGTGGGCCACAACGCCATCATCCACGGCGCGGTGATCGGCGACAACTGCCTGATCGGCATGGGCGCCACTCTTCTGGACAACGCCCGCATCCCCTCGGGGTGCATCATCGCGGCCAACGCGCTGGTGCTTTCGAACGCGCAGCTGGAACCCAACTCGGTCTATGCGGGCGTCCCGGCCAAAAAGGTCAAGGAGGTGACTGCGGAGCAGCGCGAGGAGATCATCCGCCGCACGGCCCACGACTATATGCTGTACGCCTCCTGGTACGGCGAGCCGGAAGAGTGACCGGTTTCCGTGCGGCACGGCAGGACACGGCCGGAAACCGCGTTCGCAGGCCCGTCCCGCTCCGGATCCTCCCCGGAAGAGACCCGAGCCGCCGTAGGCGGCGGCTACGACCGTCCGAAGCGAAATCCGGTAATTTTTAGTTAGAGCGATAACTACCCTATATGAAACTGCAATCGAAATACGCCGATCTGGTGCTCAATCTGTTGGTTGCCGTGGCGATCAGCCTGGTGGTCAATTTCTCCTACGTGCTGCTGATGCTCGTGGACCTGAACAGCGACAGCCAGCCCCGCCCTTCCGACCAGAGAGCCGTCGAACGGCCCGACGAGGGCGTGCTTTCGGTCCATCCCGACGGCTACGGGTACCTGGTTTACGAGAACGGCGACAGCGTCTACGTGCCCACGCGGCGCATGCGGTGGCTGGAGATCGCGCCCGGCGACCGGATCGTCGCGGACCTGATGCCGCCGCGCTCCGAGAAGGCGCATCCGATGCTGGCGGAAATCCGCACGCGCAACGGTGCGGAGTTCGATTACAGCAAACTTTACAACGGGCCTTCGAAGATGACGGAACTGCTCCTGCAACTGTTCTACTACCTCGTCGTGTCGTTCGTCATGCTCTCGATCCTCACCTCCGTCAGGCGCAACTACTCCATGTCGCGCTTCGTGCGCCGCTGCCTGTGGTGCTGCGTCGCGGCGGCCGCGCTCTACTGCGTGGCTCCCGTCACGGAGTGGCACACGGGGCGCATCGGGCTGAACTTTATGAGCGGGCGGATGTTCGACTACATGCTGCTGCTCAAATGCTCGTTCGCCGTGGTGGCGTCGATGCTCTACGGGCGCATCTACGAGCTGATTTCCCAGCGGCAGGCCGTCGTCGTCGAGAACGAGCGGCTCAAGAACGAAAACCTCACCACGCGTTACAACATGCTCGTCGGGCAGATCAACCCCCATTTCTTCTTCAACTCGCTCAACTCGCTGGCGATGCTCGTGCGCGAGAAGCACGACCAGAAGGCCCTGACCTACATCGACCAGCTTTCGTACACGTTCCGCTACATCATCCAGAACGGCCAGAGCATGCTGATGACCCTCGACGAGGAGCTGAAATTCCTGGAGGCTTACAGCTACCTTTTCAAGATACGCTACGCCGACAAGCTCTTTTTCGACATCGACGTCGACGAGAAATACCTCGGGTGGAAACTCCCGGCCTTCTCGCTGCAACCGCTGATCGACAACGCCGTCAAGCACAATTCGATCACCCGCACCAAGCCGTTCCACATCTCGGTCCGCACCGAAGAGGGCCTGCTCGTGGTGTCGAACCCCAAGGTTCCCAAACTCGAACCCGAACCTTCGACCGGCATCGGGCTGGAGAACCTGCGCAACCGCTGGAATCTGATCACGGGCAGCGACATCGAAATCGTCGACGACGGCGCCACCTTCTCCGTGCGCATGCCGCTGCAAAATCCCTCCGTATGATGAAAGCCCTGATTATTGAAGACGAAACCGCCGCCGCGCGCAACCTCGCGGCGATTCTGCGGCAGACGGCTCCCGACGTGGAGATCGTGGCGACGCTCGAGAGCGTCGAGGAGAGCGTCGAATGGCTCCGTTCGAATCCCCACCCCGACCTGCTGTTCATGGACATCCACCTGGCCGACGGCGATTCGTTCCGCATCTTCGACGCCGTGGAGATCGCAGCCCCGGTGATCTTCACGACGGCCTACGACCAGTATGCACTCGAAGCTTTCAAGGTCAACAGCATCGACTACCTGCTCAAGCCGCTCAACGCTTCGGACGTCGGCCGTGCGCTGGCCAAGCTGCACCGCCTCACGTCGGTCGAGCGCAGCGATTACGGCTCGCGGGTCCGCACGCTGGCCGCCAGCCGCCGCGAGGAGGTTTTCCTGGTGCACGTGCGCGACAAAATCATCCCGCTGCACCGCAGCAGGATCGCCTACTGCTACACGTCGAACGAGAAGGTCACGGCCTACGGTTTCGACGGCGCGGCCTACCCGCTGGACAAGACCCTCGAAGCGTTGCAGGGACTGCTTCCCGAGTCCGAATTCTTCCGGGCCAACCGCCAGTTCATCGTCGCGCGGCAGGCCGTGAAGGAGATCGCCGTGTGGTTCGGGAGCCGTCTCACGCTGCACCTCACTGTCGAAACGCCCGAGCGGATCGTCATTTCCAAAGCCCGCGTTCCCGAATTCAAGGCGTGGCTGCGGTCGCTTCACCCTGTCGAATAGGCGGTTGACCCCGCCGTTCTGCCGTTTTACCCGGGGCCTGGCTCCGGGTTTTCGTTTTGGCGTTACCTTTGCATCAGGAACTCCGGGAAACCGGATTGCCGGAAAACAAAAAAAGTGATGCACAACCAAATTCGAAAAATTATGAAAAAGAGGATTTTTGCAGTTGCCGCAGCCCTCTGCCTGATGGCGGGAACGGGCGCTTTCGCACAGGAGGCCAAGCCGGCCGCCGCTCCCAAGGAGCGTCCGACCGTGGAACAGATGGCGCAGCGCATGACCGAACGCATGCAGAAGGAGCTGAAGCTCACCGATGCGCAGGCCAAGGAGGTTTACAACCTGAATTTCCAGCAGATCAAGGAGATGCAGGCCATGCGCGAGAAGATGCGGGAGGCGCGCAAGGCCGAGGCCGAAAAGATGAAGTCGATCCTGACGACCGAACAGTTCGTGCAGTGGTCGCAGATGCAGGCTCCGCGGCCCGGCCAGCGCGGTCATGGTCCCCAGATGATGAAAAAAGGTGACCGTCGCGGAGGCGGCAAGGAGTGCTGTGACAAGCCCTGTCCGAAGAAGGACAAGAAGGGAAAGGAGTGAGGTTAGGTCTCTTGAGGCTTGTTACGGCCGGGGCGTCGGTTTGGTCGACTGACGCCCTTTTTTTGCCGATTCGCCCCGTGCGGGGCGCAAAACAAGCATAAAAGAATTAACTTTACGCCCGTTTTCAACGCCGCCCGGGCTTAAGAAGCCCGATTTACGGGCGGATGGAACGGGAAACGCTATCGGGCCGGTTCTGCGCCCGGGCTTGAGAAACCCGCTTCATGGGGCGGGCGGAACGGACGCGCGTTTTCAGCCGGTTCGCCGCCGAAAAAGAGATACACACAAACAGAAGATATGAAACGAACACTACTGACTACCCTGCTGACGCTTTTCGCCGCCGCGGCATTCGCCCAGAGGGGCGGCGTCACAGCCACGGTCGTCGACGCCGACACCGGGGAGAGCGTCGTCGGAGCGGTGCTGACGCTCACGCCTGTGAAAACCCCGGAGAAGAAACAGTATTTCACCTCGGCCTTCAAGGGCGCGGTGTCTATTCCGTCGCTCGCCTACGGCGAATATTCGCTTTCGGTGGCTTTCCTGGGCTATAACAACCTCGACACGACCTTCCGGGTCTCGGCTTCGAAGGTCAGCCTCGGACTGCTGAAACTCAAGCCGGGCGTGCAGATCGAAACGGTCGTCAAGGAGGCCAAGGCGCTGCGCACCTCGCAGAAGGGCGACACGGTGAGCTACAATGCCGGAGCGTTCAAGGTCGTGGCCGACGCCGATGTCGAAGGGCTGCTGAAGAAGATGCCCGGCATCACCGTCACCGACGGCACGGTCGAGGCGCAGGGCGAGACGGTCAAGAAGGTCTTCGTCGACGGCAAGGAGTTCTTCGGCGAGGATGTCACCACGGCCATCAAGTCGCTTCCGGCCGAGGCCGTCGACCGCGTGGAGGTCTACAACAAACTCTCCGACGCGGCCGAATTTTCGGGCATGGACGACGGCGAGGGCTACAAGGCGCTCAATATCGTCACCCGTCCGGGCATGCGGCAGGGCCAGTTCGGCAAGCTCTACGCCGGATTCGGCTACGACGCCGACACCGAGACCGAAGACAAGTTCAAATACATCGCCGGCGGCAATGCCAACGTGTTCAGCGGCGACAGCCGTATTTCATTCATCGGCCTGTTCAACAACGTCAACCAGCAGAATTTCTCGTTCGAGGACATTCTGGGCGTCTCGGGCGGCGGTGGCGGACGTCGCGGCGGCATGGGCAATTACATGGTGCGCCCGCAGAGCGGCGTGGCGTCGGTCAACGCCATCGGCGTCAACTACTCCGATACGTGGGGCAAGCGCAATCAGGTGACGTTCCAGGGCAGCTATTTCTTCAACAACACCAATACCGAGAACCGTTCGACGGTGGAGAAATGGTACGAGGCCCCGATGATCCCCGATACGCTGTCGACCAACGGCTATTCCGACACGAAGGGCTACAACCACCGGTTCAACGCCCGTCTGGAGTGGAAGATCTCCGAGAACCAGAACCTGATGATCCGCCCGCGCTTCAGCTACCAGTCCAACGATCCGTGGAGCCGCACGACCGGATGGCAGTACGGCGCACCGGCCGACGGCGGCAGCGGTTACAGCCGCACGGACAACTTCAGCGACGCCCTGCGCCACGGCTACAACGTCGGGACGAGCGCCGTCTACCGGGCCAAGCTGGGCAAGAACGGCCGCACGATCACCCTTGACGGATCGTTCAGCTACTCGGACAACACGAACAATTCGAACTCGTGGTCGAACATCCTCGCAACCCAGCCCGACCGGCCGGCGGTCGACCCGGTGACCGGCGTCTGGGACCCGGCGAACTACACCGAACTGCGTTACCTGCGCAACCTGGCGCCGTCGTCGTCGTACAGCCTGCGGGGCAGTTTCACCTACACCGAGCCGGTGGCCAAATACGCGCAGTTGAGCTTCCAGTACCGTGCGTCGTACAACTCGCAGGAGCGCGACAAGCGTTCCTATATCACGGGCGACGATTTCTCGACCGCCGGACTTACCCCCGACCGTTCGCTGTCGAACTCCTACGAGAGCGGCTACCTGACGCAGAGCGTAGGTCCCGGATTCCGTTTTTCGAAAGAGCGCAACACCTTCATCGCCAACGTCTACTACCAGCGTTCGGCCCTCGACGGACAGATCGTGCGCGACGATGCCGAGAAGATCAAGCACGCCTACAACAACGTGACCTATTTTATGATGGGCCAGCTGAACATCAACCGCGAGAACTCGCTGCGGCTCTTCGTCTCGTCCTACACCGACAGCCCGTCGATCACCGACCTGCAAAGCGTTTACGACGTATCGGACGCCCAGAACATCAGCCACGGTAATCCGAACCTGAAGCCGACCTACTCGCACCGGGTGAATTTCCACTACACCAACTCCAACGTCGAAAAGGGCCGGACCTTCATGTGGATGTTCTCGATGAACACGACGCTGGATTACACGGCCCAGCATCTGGTGCAAAGACCCGGTGACATCACCATCGACGGACAGGCCTATTCGCCCAATTTCTACTCGACGACCGAGAATCTCGACGGTTACTGGCAGTTGCGGACGCACTTGAGCTACGGCCTGCCGATCGGGTTCCTCAAATCGAATTTCAACGTCATGGCGGGCGTCATCTACACCAAGACCCCCAGCATGCTGGGCGGCACGGTGGACGCGGCGACGGGTATGATTTCGGGCGGCGAGCGCAACGACACCAAGAATATGGGATACGACTTCCGGGCCGTGCTGGGCAGCAACATTTCGGAGAACGTCGACTTCACCCTCTCGTGGAACGGCACCTACAACGAGGCCACCAACTCGCTGAACGCGGACAAGTCGAAGAACCGCTATTTCAACCACACGGCGCAGGGCAACCTGAAGGTGGTCTTCCCGCTGGGCTTCACCTTCACGGCGAGCGCGGCCTACTCGCAGTATATCGGCTTCACGAACGATTACTCGGAGGATTACCTCCTGTGCAACGTCTGGCTGGGCAAGAAGGTCTTCAAGAACAAGCGCGGCGAAGTGATGGTCGGCGTCAACGACCTCTTCAACCAGAACCGGGCCTTCTCGCGCTCGACGGGTTCGGGCTACACGCAGAACTCGACCAACAGCGTCATCGGCCGCTACTATATGGTGCAGTTCAACTACAACCTGCGCCGTTTCGGCAAGAAGGGTTCGCGCAATATAAAGGATTACGACGGTGTCGAGTCCTCCTCCGGTTCCCGCCGCATGGGACCCGGCGGGCCGGGCGGACCTCCTCCGGGGATGTTCCACGGACCGCGGTAAACCGGTCCCGGGCCGGATTGAGCAGGTTGACGAGAGCGATCTCCGTCAACCTGCTTTTTTTCAGGTCTCCGGCAGCGGAAATGGAATCTTTATAAATTGCAGATTTTTTTTAAATTTTCGGTAAAATGCTTGTATATACTAAAAATTTTATCGATATTTGTATGTGACTGTATCTCCGCATGATGGCCTTTCGCGGTTGTTTTCCGCCAAATCGCTCTGGGCGAACAACATATGTGCTAACAGATTAAATGATGATGCCATGGAGAAAACAAGTACAATGAAACAGGCGGGGACCTCCGTATTGGTTGCCCTTGCTTTGATTTGTGTCGTTTCGTGTGCGAAAATCGACGACGAATCGTCCGCCGTCGCACCGGAACAGCCCGCTCGGCCTACTGTGCTCTTGCCGACGCGCAGTTATGAAGAGGCCCTTTCCCTTGCCCGGAAGAGCATCGCCCTTGTCGACCGGGGCCAGACCCGCTCGGCCACAGCCCGTTCGATCCGCAGCGAACGCGGCCAATGCGTCACTACCCCGTCCACGCGCAGCGGCGCCGGGAGCGACACTTTGATGTATGTTTTCAATTTTGAGAACAACGACGGATTTTCGGTCATTGCCGCCAACCGCGCCGTCGATCCCGTGCTGGCTGTCGCCGAAAAGGGAAACTACACCTACGGCGAGCCGACCGGCGTGGAGAATTTCGATTTCTATATGGACGCCATGGCGCAAAGTCTGGCCGTGATAAAGCCGCCGAAGTTCGACACGATACGCACTACGCCTAAATTCAAGACGGTGGAGGTCAATGAATCCCGGTCCTGCGACCCGCTTATTCCGGTCAGATGGGGGCAGGAATCTCCCTACGGAGACTATTGCAGCAATGGGTATTCCGGCTGCGTGGCGACAGCCATTGCACAGATTATGGCCTATTACCGTTTCCCGGCT
>OHQI01000181.1_pt1 | contig 13878 bp, 5 predicted proteins | sample 1577911 | NCBI WGS metagenome assembly OHQI01 (sample SAMEA3879502, study PRJEB24766) | human gut metagenome | biome: human-associated habitat; feature: feces | place: USA | collected 1985/1987
GCACGCCGGTCGGATACCGAGGTATCAGCGGCGTGCCTTTTCTATTTGATTGGAGAAATATGAGATGGACATTCGGGAATACAGGGAATACAAGGCCGAGGATGTCCTGCACCTCTACGCCAGCGTCGGCTGGACGGCCTACACGGACGACCCGGCAGCGCTGGAGCGCGGCTTCCGCCATTCGCTGCTGGTTCTGGCCGCGTGGGAGGACGGCGAACTGGCCGGGCTGATCCGCGCAGTCGGCGACGGCGCGACGATCGTGTTCATTCAGGATATTCTGGTCGCGCCGGAGCGGCAGCGCCGCGGGATCGGCACAGCCCTGCTGCGCGCCGTGCTCGAGCGATTCAACGGCGTGCGGCAGATCGAGCTGACGACGGACGACACGCCGGAGACGGCCGCATTTTACCGCTCGCTCGGCTTTGCCGACTTTGCCGGCCTCGGCTGCCGGGGCTTCATGCTGGATTAGAATATAAGGCAACACCGCACAATTCAGCAAGAGCATTTAGCGCGAGATTTTTTGTCGAGGCAAGGTTTGAAACGTGCAGATGTACTCTGTGTACCCGCAAGGGGCATGCCGCATCCGTAGGGCGGCAAAGCCGCCAACGGCTGCGCAATACCTCAAACTTTTCGAACCGACGGATCGGCGAAAAATATCCGGCGAAGGCCGAAGCTGCAATTGTGCGGCGCTGCCATAAATTGACCCGCTGCAGGGAACCCTGCAGCGGGCTTTTGTTATTTACGCGTTATGGGGACTCAGTCCGCGTAGGCACGCCAGAGGAACGTCACGGCGTGAGCACGCTGGCAGAGCGTATCCGGCTCAAAGTGCGTCTCATCCATGCCCTTGACAATGCCGTTCTCTACGCCCCAGGCAACTGCCTGCGCATAGTAGGCATTGGCCGGGACATCGGCAAACGTCGTGCCGCTTGCCTGCGGCATGCCCTTCGCGCGCCACAGGAACGTCAGCGCATGCGCGCGGCTGCAGGCCGTATCCGGCTCAAAGTGCGTCTCATCCATGCCCTTGACGGTGCCGTTCTCGACACCCCAGAGGACTGCGTCATAGTAGTAGGCAGAGGCATCGACATCAACGAACGGATTGGTCGTCGTCTTCGGCTGCGGCATACCGTTTGCACGCCACAGGAACGTCAGCGCCTGCGCACGGGTGCAGACCGTCTCCGGCTCGAAGTGCGTCTCATCCATGCCCTTGACGACGCCGTTTTCCACGCCCCAGAGAACCGCGTCATAGAAGTAGTCCTTCTCGGCCACGTCGACGAACGGATTGCGGATGCGCCAGCCCGCGTAGACCGTCGTGTCGGCCTCGAGCGTCAGGCTTGTGATGGGCTGCGTCAGCGCGGCGTCGAGATACCAGCCGGTGAAGTCATAGCCCTCGCGCTCCGTCACATAGGCGCTCAGGTCCAGGGCAGTACCGACGGGCAGCTCCACGCGCTCCACAACGGAACCGCCGTTGGAGACAAAGCTCAGGACGGCATTGTGCACCGTCTCGATGGTGAATTCCACCCTTGTTTCCGCACTGACGGAGTTGCCGCGGATGGCGACGGCGCGCACGACGGCGGACTGCTCCAGCGTGAACGGGCCGGTGTAGAGCGTGCCGTTCAGAGGATCGGAGCCGTCAAGCGTGTAGTAGATCGCAGCGTCGGCAGAGGCCGCCGTGATGGTCACGGTCTGCGCCTCGGCGTAGCTGCCGCCGTCCGGCGTGATGACCGGTGCCTCGGGCGCCTGCGGGTCAAGCTCGAGCGCCGGAGCGTTCTTCTGCCGGACCTCGCCGTCCAGGATCCAGCTGTCCACCGTCAGGCTGCCGTCCGCACGCAGCTTGATGCTGTAGCGGGTGACGCCGTCCTGCAGGGCGGAACGCAGCTCGTGGTCCTCGCACTGGTTTTCGTTGAGCAGGTCGCGGAACGTCTCGCTGCGCAGCTCCGCGCCGGTCATGGCGGCCGTGTTGCGCACAACGCCGGTCGAGCCCATGGTCACGTTCGTGCCGATGTCCTTTGCAGGCGTCACGACGCTGTTGCCGCTGCGCTGCTCCTGCTCGCTGTTGAAGTAGCCGTAATTCACGGTGCCGATGGCCGTGTTGCGGCCCGCGATGCCGCCGATGTCGCCCGTGGCGTTCTTCGACGTGAGCTTCATGTCGGAATAGTTGTTGCCCGCAACACCCGCCTGCATACCGGCGATGCCGCCGATGGTCGCAGCGTTCACGCCTGCATCGGCATAGATGCTGCCCATGGCGTAGCTGTTGGCCAGGATCGAGAAGCCGTCCAGACCGACGATGCCGCCTGCCAGCGCACTGCCGCTGACGGAGACCGTCGTCAGGTCGACATGGGCGCTGCAGTTCAGGATCACGCTGTCATAGCTCTGACCCACGATACCGCCGACCGTGCTCCAGTCCTTGGAGGACGCGGAGACCGTGCCGGAGACGGCGCAGTTCGTGATGAGCGCGCCTGCGCCGGTCTCGGACTTATCCATAACACCGGCGACGATGCCCGCATAGATGCGGACGCTGTCCGTGCGCTTGATATTGATCTGTGCATTTTCGATGGCGACGTTGCGGATGATCGCGCCGTCGGCATAGGCGAACAGACCGGCTGCGACATAGTCCGCAGGCGTCTCCTCCGTGCCGATGCGCAGGCCGAGGATCTTGTGGTTCTGTCCGTCGAAAATACCGCTGAAGCAGTGCGCTCCGGCATTGCCTGCCGGGACCCATTTGCGGCCCGCGAGATCGATATCCGCCGTCAGGACGATGTATTCCCCGGCAAAATGCTCTTCCTCATTCACGGCTGCCGCAAAGGCACGCAGCTGATCGGCCGTTGCGATGCGGTACGGGTCGGCCTTCGTGCCGCTGCCGCCGTCGAAGATCGCGGTGGGATCGGCAGGATCATAGGTCGAGGTATCGCCGAGCAGGGCGCGGTTCAGGGCGACCTTCAGCGCGGACTTCAGGGTGCTGTCGTCCGCCGTGTCGCTGTCGGCGCGCTCGACTGTCTGGCTGCTGACCACGGCAGCGAGGATCTCCTCGGCATGGTCGGCATCGAAGTCCTTCGGGGTGACGATCTCGGCGGAGACGATCTTGCCGTCCTTCACGACGATGCGGACAATGACATGCTCCGCCTCATCGCGGCCGTAGTACACGCCGTCCTGATAGGCATATTCGGGCGTCGGGTCCGGCTTTTCCACGGGAACATAGGTGATGCCCGCCGCGCCGCCGCGCGGGACCGCCTTGCCGTCGACGACCGTCCAGCGCAGGAGCGGGACCGTCAGCTTGGCCGGGTCGACCGGGAATGCGGCAAAGTTCTCATTCAGGGCCGCGGTCAGAGCGGCAGGCTCCAGCGTCATGGCCGTGACGTTGTAGATAAACGCACCGTCAAGCAGATCGCCGTCCTCGTTGTAGCCGGACGGAACGACCGTGCCGAAGGCGACCGGCGGATCGAGGCGCTGATCCTCGATGGTCAGGGCCGCATCCTCTGCATAGTAGCTGTCATAGCTCTCGCTGATGGCCGTGGCCATGCCGCCGAGCGCGCCGACAAACTTCGTCCACGTCTTGGACGTCAGCGTGCAGTCGCTGTAGCAGTTCACAAGCGTACCGGCCTGGCAGCCTGCGATGCCGCCGAGGTAGCTCACGCCGCTGTCGTCCACGGTGCGGTCCGTGGACGCGGTCAGCGTGCCGGTCGAATAGGAGTTTGCGATGATGCCGAAGGCGTTCATGGCCGTGATGCCGCCCGCCTCGGCGTTTGCCGTCTTGCAGTAGGCGTCGAGCGTGACATCCGCGCCGCAGTTGTAGATTTCGCTGCGCTGGCTGTAGCCGATGAGGCCGCCCGCAAAGCTGCTGTTTGCAAAGCTGCCGTTTTCGGTGCGGACCTGCACCGTGCCCGCCGTATAACAGCGGTCGATGAGCGCAAGGTCGCTGCAGCCTGCCAGCAGACCGGCAGACACCGTCTGCTCGCCCGTGACATAGATGCTGCCCTCCACGCGGAGGTCCTTGACGGAAGCACCGTCCATCAGGGCCGCAAACAGGCCGTAGTACGTCTTCGTCGTGTCGGTCACAGGCGCGCTCGCTGTGCCGATGCTCATGCCGGAAATGGTGTGGCCACGGCCGTCAAAGTGGCCGCGGAAGGCCTGCACACCTCTGTCCGTGTGGCCGATGGGGGGCCACTCTGCGCCGGTCAGGTCGAGGTCGGCCGCCAGAGCGATGTAGGTTCCGTCAAAGTCGCTCTTCGCAAAGAACGCGCGGAAAGCCTGCAGCTGGGCAAGCGTGCGGATGATCCACGGATCCTCCTCCGTGCCGTCACCGCTGTCAAAGAAGTCCGGCGTCGGGATCTCGGTATCCTCATAGACTCTGGCGCTCAGGACCGTCTTGCCGTCCTCATTGCGCTCCCAGGCATACCATGCCGCCGGGCGCAGCGCAGCCAGCTTCTCTGCGGTAAAGCCGACATCCTCGCCGGTCAGCCAGCGGTCGGTGCGGCCGAGGCCCGCAGTCGAGAGGCCCTCGTTCATGGTGTCTGCAAACGTCTTCGTGCCGGTGTCGGCAGCAGAGACATTCTCCAGCCGGACCGTGTCGCCCATGGCGCCCGCGGCAGCCGTCTCGATCTGCGTGCCGTTGGCCGTCACAACGGAGGCCGTCTCATAGCGGCAGCCGACGACCACGCCGTTCAGCGCGCGGCTTGCGGAAATTTTACCGGCCAGCATACCGGCAGCGGGCGTCGCCACATCCATGGCGTTGATCAGCTCGATGTTGCCGGAGGCATAGCAGTTGTGCAGCAGGCCGGTCGCCTGGCCGATCAGGCCGCCGGCAGCGCCGCTGATGGTGCTGGTGAGCGTGTAGCCGTTGTGGGAGATCACATCGCCCAGCGCAGCACAGTTTGCCAGCATGGCGCCGTTGCTGTTGATGGCGGTGATGCCGCCGACGCAGGTCAGGCCGCTCTTGGAAATGGCGGAGACCGTCACATCGGTCCAGCAGTTCGTGATGACGCCGTACATTGCCTGCGCGCCGAGGATGCCGCCGGCGTAGGCCCAGTTTTCGGCCGTCAGGGAGATGGCGGAGCCGGTGACGGAGCAGTTGTCGATGCGGACGTCCGTGCCGATGCTCAGGGAGCCGCCTGCGATGCCGCCGACAAACGGGCGCGTCCACTGGCCCTCGGCAGAGCCGTAGATGCTCACGCCGGTCAGATGCAGGTTGCGGACCTGCGCGTCGTTTGCCAGAATGTCAAAGAAGCCGAGCGGCGAATCCGAGGCGTCGACCGGGGCGGACTGCGAGCCGATGGTCATGCCGGAGACCGTGTGGCCCCGACCGTCGAACGTACCGGCGAAGGAATGGATCGGCGTCCAGTCGCCGTTCAGGGTGATGTCGGCATCCAACGCGACATACTGACCGGCATAGGTCTCGCCGTCCGCCGTCGTCGCTGCGAAGGCGCGCAGCTGCGCCTCGGTGCGGATGAGGAACGGAGCGGTCTCGGAGCCGTCGCCGCCTGCGAACACCGCATCATCCAGCGAACCGCCGAGGACGACCTTGCCGTCCGCGAGGCCCCAGCTCTGCCAGGCAGCCGGGCGCATGGCCGCAAGGCCCTCGGCCGTGTAGGAGGTGAACGTGCCGCTGCTCGTCAGGTAGGCATCCGTCTCGGCAAGGCCGCTTTCGGAGATGCCGTCGTTCAGGGCCGCGGCAAAGGCCGCATCCGTGACGCTGTCGTGCGCGGTGATCTTGTTGTAGTCAAAATACCACGAGGCGGGGATGGAGCCGGTCGCCTTGACCGTCTGCGTCTCGCCGTTGCAGCGCAGGACTGCGCCATTGAAATAGTGGCCGGAGACGACCACGCCGCCGCTCTGCTCGCCGATGAGGCAGCCGAGATAGACGTTCTTGACGCTCTCGGCAGAATCCTGCAGGGAGACATTGCCGGAGGCGTAGCAGTTGTGGGTCAGATAGGCCGAGGAGCCCAGCAGGCCGCCCGCGCGGCACCAGTTGTATTCCGCACTGACGCCCGTGACCGAGACATCGCCCAGCGCGGCCGCATTGGCGATCATGCTGCTGCCGCCGATGGTGGCGACAAGGCCGCCCGCGCAGGCAGGAGAATTGGCAGAGACTGCGGTGACGGCAATATCCGTCCAGCAGTTCGTCACAACGTTTTCGCGGTCGAGACGACCGGCAAGGCCGCCCGCATAGGCAAACGTGCCGGAGGCAGCGGAGATCGTGCTGCCCGTGACGGAGCAGTTGTCGATGCGCACATTGCTGCCCGCCGTGCCCGCGCCGCCGACGAGGCCGCCGGCATAGATGCGGTCATCCAGCGCCGCGCCGGAGCGCTGCACATAGACGGAGGCGTTCGTCAGGTGCAGGTCATGCACTCTGGCCGTGTTGGCCAGCACATCGAAGAAGCCCGCAGAAACCAGCTTGGAGGGCGCATCGGCCGTGCCGATGGTCATGCCGGAGACGGTGTGATCACCGCCGTCGAACGTGCCGCCGAAGCTGTGGACCGGCGTCCACTCGCCGTTCAGGGCGATGTCGGCCGTCAGGACGAAGCAGACGTTCGTCGTCACGAGCTTCCCGGCCTGCGTGGCCTCGGCAAAGGCGCGCAGCTGCGCTTCCGTCGCGATCTGATAGGGATCGCCGACCGAGCCGTCGCCGCCTGCGAAGTAATCCGGCTCTTCCGGCGTGACGGAGCCGCCCGCCGTGGGCAGCAGCGCGCCGTCCGCATTGCGCTCCCATGTGCACCAGCCGTTTTCCGTCATGCTCAGCAGGCTGTCGAGCGTGATGTCGCCGGTCAGCAGGGATTCGGACTTGAAGTAGGCCTGGCCCTTTGCCAGCTCCTCCGGCGTCAGGGCCGCGGTGAGCTTGTTCAGAAGCGTCTCGGAGGCGATCTCGGCGGCCGTCAGACCCTCGCAGTGATCGTTGTCGCTCTCGCTGTAGTTCAGCACGTCGTAACCGACGGCCAGCGGCGTCGAGACCTCGCCGTCATAATAGGTCTGCTTCTCTTCCTTGTTGAAATAGCAGTTGTAGGCCGCAGACAGAGCCGACGGAGAACCGACGACACCGCCGACCGGCACATCCGCGCCGTCATCATAGGACATGGCGTCCATATGGATGCGGCTGGAGGAATAGCTGGCATAGACCGCGCCGGAGCTGTAGCCCACAACGCCGCCCGCGCCGTACATCATGGAGGTGTTGCCGTAGTTTGCCACGGAGCCGAGGGCCGCGCAGTTCACAACGGCGGAGTTGTTGCCGGTATCGCCGACGATGCCGCCGACAAAGCTGTCAGAGCTGCCCTTGGCATAGACGACAACGTTCGTCCAGCTGTTGCAGATGAGGCTCTTGATGCCGATGCTGCCGACGAGGCCGCCGACGTAGGAATAATAGGGAGAAGTCGTATCGCTGTAGATCGTGCCGGTCGCCCAGCAGCTCTCGACGATGCTGTTCTCGCTGATCCCGGCCGCCAGAAGGCCGACGCTCGGGTCCGTCGTGGTCTTGTTGTAGATCGCGGCGTTGATAACGCCGACGTTGCGGATGGCAGCGCCCTTGCCTACCGAGCCGAAGAGGCCTGCCTCCGTATAGGAAGCCTTCTCGCTCTCCGAGCCGATGGTCATGCCGGTGATCGTATGATAGTTGCCGTTGAAGCTGCCGTTGAACGAGCCCGTCGCGCCGATGGGCGTCCACGCAGTCCCGGTCAGGTCCAGATCGGCATCCAGACTGATGTACTGGCCCTCATAGCCCGTGCCGCCGTTGACGGCTGCGGCAAAGGCCTGCAGCTGCGCGGCCGTGCGGATGAGATACGGGTCGCTCTTCGTGCCGCTGCCGGACGCGAAGACCGGAGTCTCCTTCGATTCGGCCTGACGGAACACGTCCTTCGCAGCTTCCTTGATGGCATTGCTGCTCAGGGTCGCGCCGGTCACGGCGTCGAGCTTTTCGACCTGCTCCGGGGTCTGCAGACCGACGAGCCGGTCAAGAAGCACCTTGGCCTTTTCCCAATAGCGGGCAGTTTCCGAATGGGTCACATTGTCCACGCTCGCGATCGCGCCGTTCGTCAGCGTGAGCGTCAGCGCCACAGACCCGTTGCGGCCCGTACCCGTACCGGTGTAGGTGCCGCTCTCGTAGGTCGCCGCGACAGCCGGAGCGACACAGCCGAGCACCAGAAGCACGGACAGCGCCACCGCCAGCAGGCGGCGAGTCACACGATGTTTTGTCATCTCTTGGGTTTCCTCCTTTTTTTATTTGGCAACACCGCATAATTTGGCCTTCGCCGGATATTTTTCGCCGAATGCTCTCGCTGAATTGTGCGGTGCTGCCTTAAAAAACGGACCAAAAAATGGATCCGATTTTTCAGATTTCCTTCGTCAGCTGCCGGTACAGCAGCGTGACGATCTGCGCGCGGGTACACAGGTCATCCGGGCTGAAGCAGCCGCTGCCCGTGCCGTTCGTAACGTTGTTCTCCGCCGCCCAGGCAACGGCCGCGGCATAGTAGCTCCCGGCGGGGACGTCCGCAAAGGCCGTACTGCCGGAAGACTCCGGCTCCCCTGCCGCACGCCACAGGAACGTGACGATCTGTGCGCGCGTGCACGGGGCATCCGGGCTGAAGCAGCCGCCGCCCGTGCCGTTCGTGAAGCCGTTCTCCGCCGCCCAGGCAACGGCCGCGGCATAGTAGCTGTCCGCCGGGACATCGGCAAAGGCCGTATTGCCGGAGGGCTCCGGTCTCCCGGCAGCACGCCACAGGAACGCGACTGCCTGCGCGCGGGTGCAGGACAGGTCCGGTGAGAACGTCGTCATCGTCGTGCCGTTCACCACGCCGCGGGACAAGCCCCAGACGACGGCGTCATAGTAATAGGCATCCTCCGGCACATCCCGGAACGGGAGCTGCATCACTTCGCCGCAGCGGACGCAGATGCCGTTCACGACCTCGTGGCCCAGCGGCTCCAGCGGCTGGCGGCGCAGTTCGCCGCAGATCGTGCAGCGGAAGTCGATCCAGCCCGACATGGTGCAAGTCGGCTCGCGACGGCCCGTTTCGACCAGCTGATGATCATGCATCTTCGGCTGCGTCGTATACCACAGGCTGCTCGTCTCGCCGCGGTAGACCGTCAGCGGAGTCTTCGTCTTGGCATAGCAGCGGAAGCAGCCCGCATCCGCATCATACTGCAGCGTGCGGCTGAGATAGCGCGCGCTGCGGATCGTCATATGACCGTCCTCCATGGAAATGACCCAGCGGGACAACGACGTTCCGGTGTCCTCCGCCGTGTTGAGCTGCTCGCTGTTCGAGCGGCAGGCCAGATAAACCGCATCAGAAGTGCCGCCGAGGCGGATGGCATACTGCTCCGTGCCTGCGGCACGCTCGATCTGTACAACGACCGCAGCGGAAACGCCGCGCAGCGCGCCGTCCTCCTCTGCAAGCCCGGCATCGGCAAACGGGACTGCCGCCTCGCTGCTGCCGAGCGCCGCGCCCGTGACCGAGCCGTCACACAGGAGGGCATGGCCCTCGGCAGAGAGCACATAGGTGCCGCTCCAGTCCTCCGGGGCCTCTGTCAGCTCGTGGAAGGCGGGCGTCGTTCCGGCCGGAGTCGCAAAATAGCGATAGACGGCGTAGAGCGTCTGCTCCGGCTGCGCAACGGCAAACTCACTCCCGGCGCGGAGATAGGACAAGCTCCCGACCGGCCCCGCCTGCTCCTGCAGGGACCAGCCCGCAAAGGAATAGTCCTGCGCATCCGCTGCCGGAGTCCCGACGGGAAGCGGCAGGATCTCGACATCGTCGACATAGCTCTGAATCCCGGCCTGCATGACACCGTTCGGCACGACAAAGTGCAGCACAGCTGGCGTCTTGGCAGAGAAGTGGATCGTGATCGTGCAGTCCGCGCGCAGGGACGAGATGCGGAACAGGTCGCCCTCCTGCGTCACAACAGCGGCCCCCTCCGGGGTGACCGTTGCGCCGTCGGCATAGTAGCCGCGGGCCGGGACGGCCGTGACCGTCATGCCCTTCTGGACGACCGTTCCGGCCGTTTCCGGGGCGTCCGTCGTCACGGTCGCGGTGAAGCTCTCCAGCAGGCTCCAGACGGAGCTGACCTCCTGCACGGCGTCGACCTTGCCGTGACCGGGATAGGCGTCCTCCGCCGAGACGACGATGGGGAAGGCTGCATGCTTCCGCACGGCTTCCTCCAGCGATGCGGCGGTCTGGGAGGAATCGCTGCCCAGAATGGCGGGCGAGCAGTCCCAGTTGCCGTAGCGGGCCTTCATGGTGCGGATAGACTCCGCGACCGTGCCGCCCTGCAGCAGCTTGTTGAAAAATTCTTCTTCAAAGCAGTAATCGCCGATAAAGGTAACGGACTGGCTGTAGCCGTAGACCACGCCGACGCCCGCGTCCATAAGTGGGCCCTCGAGGCCGTCCGTGGCCATGCCGAGGCAGATCGCCATCCAGACAAGGCCGCCGTTTGCGGGCTTTTCCATATGGTTGGCAATGACCGTACCGTCGACCTCATAGTAGCGCATGCCGTTGATGCCGCTTCCGCCGTAGACGGCGTGGCCGTCGGCATAGTCCTCGGTCGTCAGGCCCTCGCCGCTCTGCAGGCAGAGGTAGGACGTCGTCGCTTTGGAGGTGTAGTCCTCATTGTCGCCGGTATAATCCGTGGTGCCGTGGCTGTCAAACAGGATAACGCCGCCGGACTCGACCGCGTCGGCAATGGCGTCGACCGTCGCGGCCTCCGTCTTATAATAGTAGAACGTGCCCTCGGACTTCGCGGCGATGCGCTGGCCCTCTTCGTAGTACTGGCGCGTGAATGAGCTGTCCAGACCGTAGTACGGCTGGAAGAGATACACGTCGCGCCCGTGCTGCACGCCGCGCAGGGCGGGAATGCTTTCCAGCGTTTCCGTCTGCGCCGGTTCCTGCGCACGCTCGCTGATGCGCTCGAGCTGCGGGTTATACGAGCAGGTGATGCCCGCATCCGTCTGCCAGGTCACGCAGCTGCCGTTCGCAGAGACCGTGCCCGGCCGGACGCCGTCGGCTGTCTCCAGCCAATTGCAGAGCGCCCCGGTGTCGGCCGCGCCGCTGTTCGTGCCGTCCGCCGACGGCAGCGAGGCAAAGATCGCGTCGGCTGCGGCATAATCCGCCTCCGTCAGCTCCCGCGGCTCCGCCTGCTCGCCCGGCGCTGCCGAAGCGGCGGTGCACAGCGAGAACAGCACGGCCACGGATGCCAGCAGAGCCAGAAGCCGTTTCCATCGATTCAACATGCTATTTCCTCCTGTGAATTCTGGTTAGTCTCGCCTAACTCAAGGCCGCATCCCATCGACGCATGCTCCGTCCGGAGGGGGGTGGCCTCGCTTCCGTTCTGCCGCAGGTTTTGGTTAGGCAGTACTAACTCATGTTGGAAAGAAATCCGCCCAGTGGCGGTCCGGATATCCGGTTCTCATTTCCCGTATATCCTAGTGTATTTTACCGGAGACATCGGGTATTGTCAAGATGGATTTGTGTAAAATTTTCCTGCGGCGAACACTCGGTTCGCCGCAGGTCAGAATCAGACAATATACTGCAGGACCTCGGTCTCGTCCTCGCCGTTGAGATAGATGCGCGGAATGCGCTTGTTGATGCCGCACATCAGCTCATACGGGATGGTCCCGAGGCGGTTGGCAAGGCTCGTCACCTCGATGCTGTCGCCGCCATCCTCGCCGAAGACCGTGACGACATCGCCGACCTTTGCCTCCGGCACGCGCGTGATATCGACCATGCACATGTCCATGCAGATGCGGCCGACCTGCGGCACGCGCCTGCCATGCAGCAGGAACGACACGTTGCTCGAAAGGCTGCGCGGGAAACCGTCTGCATAGCCGATGCCGACGACGGCGATGCGGGCAGGGTCCTCCGTCGTGTAGGTGCGGCCATAGCTGATCGTGATATTCGGCTCAAAATCGCGGATCTGGAAGATCGTGGAGCGCAGGGACATCACGGGCCGCAGATCGATCATGCCGCGCAGGTCCTCCGACGGGAGCACACCGTAGGTCGCGATGCCGGGGCGGACCATATCGAGCGCATACTCGGGATAGAGGATGGTCGCGCCGCTGTTGCAGCAGTGGCGGATCTCCGGCTCGATGCCCACGCCCTTGAGGGCGCTCAGCATCTGCGTGAAGCGCTCGAACTGCGTATGCGTAAAATTCGCGTCGGCTCCGTCGATGGAATCCGCGACCGGGAAATGCATGAAAATTCCCTCGATGAGAAGCTTGGGCATCTGCGCAACTTCCTTCAGCTCCTCGACCGTCTTCGGGTGGTCATAGGCAAAGAAGCCGAGGCGCGACATGCCCGTATCCAGCTTGATGTGGACCTTGAGACGGCGCTCTGAGCCCTTGAGCTCCTCGTGCAGCGCGCGGGCATACTCGAGGCTATGGACCTCCTGCCGCAGTCCCATGGCGACCAGATCGCGCGCATAGGCAGGCGGCGTATAGCCCAAAATCAGGATGGGACGGCGGATGCCGCCGCGGCGGAGCTGCATGGCCTCCTCCAGATTGGAGACAGCAAGGAACTCCGCGCCCAGCTCACACAGATGGCGGCTGATGGGCACGGCACCGTGGCCGTAGGCGTCGGCCTTGACCACGCCGAGGAGGCGGCAGCCGGATGGGATCTTCGCCCGGAGCTGCTGGTAGTTATGATTCAGGTTGTCGAGCGAAATATCCGCCCAGGTTCTCTTTAAATAATCCATGTAAATTTACTTCCGTTATTTCAGACTGAACTCTGATATCGTCAAATTCAGAATACGCTGACCATTATAGCATACTTCCGCATAAATTGGTATGCCATTTTCAAACCAGGTGTCCACCTTGAGCATTTTTTCTTCATAATCCTTCTCATAGGTCGCGCGGAACCGGCCGTCCTCCTCACCGCCCGCGGCGAGATAGGCGGAGGACCAGCAATATGCCACGACGGCCGGACCGGCCGCCGGAGCGAGCCTTCCGTTTGCCAACAGGCCGAAGTCCATCATCAGGCCATCATAGGTGACGGTTCCGCCGGTCTCGTCCACCGCTGCAGTGATTCCGGCCAGCGTCTCCGGCGCGGCGACGGTGAAATGCGTCGGGCCGTTCACCTCCGTCTCGCAGTCGAGCGCAAACGGGACGACATAATCTCCGTAATCCGCCGTCAGCTCCGCGCGGAAGCTGCATCCCCCGGCCTGCACCAGCGAGGCGCGGAACGCGATGGCGGGCGAAACGCCCTGGCTTCTTCCTCCGCAGCCGCCGAGCAGCAGGCAGAGGCACATCATCAGTACGGCGCAGCCTCGCCGCACGCGCATCCCCTCCTATGGCAATAAATATGGCAGCTCCGCCGCAACGTCCGAGGGCAGCAGGCCGTACTCCCCCATTCTGGCGGCGCAGCGGTCGGCCGCCGTTCCGTGGAGCCACGCAGCCGCAGCCGCTGCATGCACGGGCGGCAGGCCCTGCCCCAGCAGTGAGACGAGAATGCCCGCCAGCACGTCGCCGCTCCCGCCCGTAGCAAGGCCCGGATTGCCGCAGCGGTTCTCCCAGCGCTCGTCCGCGCCGCAGATGGCAGTCCGGTGTCCCTTGAGCAGCACCGTCGCGCCGGTCTTCTCCGCAAGCGCCGCAGCCGCGCCCATGCGGTCCTCCCCCGGCAGCCTGCCCATCAGGCGGCGGTATTCGCCGTCGTGCGGCGTGAGCACCACGGGACAGGCCGCGCCGCGCAGTACATCTATATGCCCCTCGAGCACGTTTATGCCATCGGCATCCACCACAACGGGGCAGGATGCATTGGCAAGCACAGCCTGCACGGCGGCAAACGTCCCGGCACTTCTGCCCAGGCCGCAGCCAATGAGGCAGGCATCGCAGCCGGAAAGCCGCGCCAGAATTTCCGGAACGGCGCTCTCTGCCAGCATGCCACCCTGCGCGGGCAGCGGGAACACCATCGACTCGAG